>Ga0207771_100396_pt1 | contig 26775 bp, 30 predicted proteins | sample A23M2SouthBayCA_2_FD_187731 | JGI IMG/M metagenome (GOLD analysis project Ga0207771, IMG submission 187731) | Aerobic enrichment media microbial communities from Eden Landing Ponds, California, USA - A23 M2 (2) (SPAdes) | ecosystem: Environmental > Aquatic > Marine > Unclassified | place...
TCACGATCGACCTCGGCCGGTTTGGGGATACGACCCCTCGATACCGTCGACATTCTCGGTTCCGACCCGATCAGAGCCGCCGAATTTGGGAATCTCACAGTCTCTCCTCTCAACCGCAGAAGTACAGCGCTGCTGCACTGTATTTTCCGCCTCTCAGAGCCAATACCGTGTGCTCCACCCACACCAGTCATTCCATGCACCGATCCTGTCGAATACTGACCTCGCCACCGCCGTGAACTATCCGTCTTCGCCCCTCTCTCGCTTGTATTTTCCATATCCTCCGAACCTGTGGACGGCCACAGTTTCGGAGCACCTGAGGATGTGCACGAACCCGGTAGTCACTCTGTGATACACGACGCCACCGAAGCGAGGTCCCGTGGGATCCATCGAGATTTTGGCTGGCCTAAACTTCGCAGGATTTATGTTGTTCTTAGGCTGGCCTAAAAGTATGGGAGACGACGCCAGCGGTGAGGGGGCGGCGACGCGGCGCGACGACGTGAAGTACGGCAGCGCGCTCGTCGCCGGTGACCTCCCGGCCGGCTGTGCGGGTGACAGCGGTTCAGACGGTGACCGGGACGCGACGGAGAGCGGGACGCCGACACCGACGTCGGCCCGGACCGGGACGGAGGCGCGGACGGCCACCGAAACGGGGACGGCGACTGCCACGGCGGAAGCCACCTCCTACACGGTGTCGATGGCGCCGATGGGCGAGGTCACCCACCCGACTCCGGCAGACGAGTAACGCGAGAGGAAACCGATACAGACACCGAACCACGATGCTCGGAACGACACTCGAAGAGATACGGTCACACATCGAATCGCTGGCGAGTGACGACGGGACCTACTACCTCGTCTGTGCTCGCTACGGCGACCGACCGGTCCCGACGGCTGGACTCGGATTCGAGACGCGGGCCGAGGCACGTGCCGCGGCACGCGCGACCGAACAGTACAGAGCAGCCCTCCGGCGCTACGACCCGCGATTGCCCCGATACGACGTCATCGTGTGCCAGGACACCGGGATGGTGACGCCGGAACAGGCCGGGACGGGCGCGGAACTGGCCGAATCGACCGGTCGGTCGACCCGAGCGACGGCGGGTGACCGGGACGAGAAGTCAGACCGACACTCCGGGTCGGACCCCTGGTCGGGACCGGACCCGGTGCAGGGGTCGAGTCACAGTCGAGAGAGCCGTGTAGAGTTCTGTCACCGCGTCGCCGGGGCGGTCTTCGAGGCGCTGTCGGACTGCGGTCACGACGCGGTCGAGTCGGCCGTGATGGACGCGTACTTCGAGCTGGCCGAACGCGTGAGTGAACTCGAGGACCTCTGTCTCTGTCTGCTCGAGAGTATGGCGGCCGAGATCGACCGGCGACTCACGGCCGACGAGCAGGCGACGGTGCTCGAGACGGCGGTCTCCCGGTTGCCGGGTCCGGACTCGACCGACCATCCGGTCGCGGCGACGCTCTCGTCGCTCGAAGACCGGGGGCTCATCGGGGCGTACACGTGGTCGCCGGCGGCCGAGGACGCCGACCCGGAGACGCTCGACGTCGTCGTTCGCCTCTCCGAGTACGCGCTCTCTCCCCGGGACGACCGGCTCCCCGTCCTCCCGGTCGTCGTCGAACTGGTCCGTCACGAGTCGACAAAGCGGGTCGCGTCGTTGCGCGTTGCCGACGTGACCGACGGCTGGCGGGTCAGCGTTCGACTCGCGAGCGACGCGACGGCGGACGAACTCGTCACCGCGCGTATCGAACAGAGGGATTGAGATGACACTTCAGACCCGTATCCACGACGCAGGAACCCGCGTTCGGAACGAACAGGACGCCGTCGAAGCGAAACTCGACGCGATCGACCGATTCATCGACCGCGTGGAAGGCTGTACCCCGGGGCCGACGCCCGCCTCCTCGGGCGGTGTCGCCACGACGGTCGGGACGCTCTCCCAGCACGGTCGAGGCGGGGGAGACACCTGCGAGACCGTCCGCCAGGCGTTTGCCGAGACGGTCCGCCCCCACAGTCTCGACGACGTCGAGGAGACCGAATCGCTACAGGAGACGATCCAGGTCGAACTCTCCGAGTCCATCGCGGTCGCACTCGCACCGACGACGAACACCGGTTTCACGCCGAAACTCAAGCGGGCAGTGCTCGCCGAAACCCGCGCGCGACGCGCGGAGACCGAAGCGTTGCGACGCGCCCTCCAGCGGGAAGCCGACGAGGTAGCCGACGCCCGGGCGGAGGTCGACGAGGTCGTCGAGTGGGTCGTGGCGGCCGACGAGACGCCGCTGACAGAGCTGGGCTTCGAGGAACTGCGACACCGCCACGAGCGCCTCGAAACGTACCGCGACCGGTGTGAAACCGTCGCGAAGCGGCGACAGTCGTTCCTGGCCGGTGCGACCAACAACGGTCTGGAGGCCGGGATCGACCACCGGCGTCTCGGGCCGTACATCTATCGGGACTTCCCCACCGATCATCCGGTGTTGACGACAGTGGCTCGACTCGACGACGCCTGCCGGGAGTGCCAGCGAGCGGTTCGAGACCACCTGGTCCGGAGGGCCTGAGCATGCACATCGGTCTCCGACACGAGCGCGCTCGCCCCAGGGTGGCCGTGTACGCCGCGGTGTTCGAGTCGGACGAGCGTCTCACCACCGGGACAGAAGACGAGTGTGCGGACGACTCGACAGCCACCGACTCGACAGCCACCGACTCGACAGACAGAGACACTGTGCGTGACACGTTCGGCCGACGATGAGCGGGGGCGCGCAGTACCTGCTGGCCGTCTACATCCTCGGGCATCGGGACGAGCCGCCGATCCGGACGAATGCGGTGGCCGAGACGCTGGACCGGTCGCCGGCGACGGTCACCGAGACCTTCCAGCGACTCGAGGAGGCGGGGCTCGTGGACTACGAGGCCTACGAGGGCGTCACACTGACCGACGCGGGACGTGAGCGCGCGCCGGAGTTACACGAGACGTACGTGACCGTCTCGTGGTTCTTCCGGAGTGTGCTGGACCTGGACGAGCACGAGGAGGAGGCGATGGAACTGGCCGGGCTAGTCAGTCCGACGGTCGCCGAACGACTCGCGGCCACGCTACTCTCCGACTCGGAGGCCCCACCACAGTCAGCGCTGGCGGGTCCGATGGCGACGACCGACGACGAGTCGTCCTGATACGATTTATCGTAGCGATGTACCGGTACGCACCGACTCCGGGATTCACTCACGATGCCGGCCGGCGGTTGGCGACCGAGCGCGACACCCATGTCCGCCCAGGTGGCCGTCATCGCCAGCCACTGCTCGGGCACGTCGTCGAACGTGACAGTTCTAACCGTCTCGATACTGGCGCTGTGCGACGAGGCCGTCGTTGTTCTACCGGGGTCCGTTGCGGTGGCGGTGTCGGCCGCCGTCACATCTTCCGGGGTCGCCGTGGCGGTCGCGGTTTCGGTCGCAGTCGGCGTCTCGGCGTCGCCGCCCTCGGTGGGCGTCGCGTTCCCGCCGCTACACCCGGCCAGCAGGCCACCAACACCGAGGGCGGCGCCGTACTTCAGGCAGTCACGTCGACTCGGTGCGTCGGTCCCGGTCGTGTCAGTCGCGTCGCTGTCGTCGCTCATTCGTCGACTCCGTCGGTGATGATGCTGGCCAGTCGGCCGCGGTCGAGCAGTTCGTCCTCGCCGAACTCCTCCGGGAAGTAGCCCTTCGCGTATCGCTCGATCATGAAGAGATTGTGCAGCGGTCCGCTGTAGATCGGCCCGCCACGGAACACTCTCCCCTCCTGGACGGCGGTCAACTCGCCCCCGACCGGGTGGTCGCGCATGTGCTGGACGACGTCCGCCTCGAACTGCTCGCGCGTGAGCCCCTCGCGGTGGTAGCGGACCAGTAGCGAGTCCGGGTCGATCTCCAGCATCGTCTCGTAGTCGATCGTCCCGGTGTCGCTCGTCGAGAGGCCGTCGACGCCGGTCCCAGCGAACGCGTCCGAGAGTCCCAGCGCGTGGAAGTGTTCCTTGTTCGCGCCGTTGCCCGACAGTCGATACGGCGTGAACTCTTCGGGCTCGCGGCCACCGAAGACGAGCGCGGCGTTGGGTCGCTCGTCCGGCGCAGGTAACCGGGACTGGACCTCCGCGACCAGTTCGTCGTGGACCGAACTGATCGCCTCGAAGCGGTCACGCTCCTGGAAGAGGTCGGCGACTTTCTCGAAGGCCTCGTACAGCGAGTAGTAGCGGTAATCGTGCCAGGAATCCGTCCGCCGGAAGATCACGTTCCCGGCGAAGGGCGCGACGTTGTCCCGGACTTCCGCCAGGTCGCTCTCGTCCCACGCCTGGAACCAGTCGGTCAGGGCGTGGGGGTCGATCAGGTGGAAGTCGGCGTCCATCTCGTAGAACGGTTCCTTCGAGATACCGTCGTTCCACAGCTGCGTGAGTCCGTCGAGGTCGACCGAGACGCCGTCGAGTTCCTCGTAGTGGATCGTCTTGTACCGGCCGCGATACCAGATGGACTGTGCGGCGTCCCCGTGGCCGAGCGCCACCATCATGTCGATGTAGTCGGCGGTAAAGGGCGCGACCGTCTCCGGAACGCTGTCGAACTCGACGGTCCCGACCGGCTCCATCGTCACCGAATACGACTGCTGGGGGGTGGCCGTGGGCGTCTGTGTCGCCGTGCTTTCGCCGGTTGACGACGATTCCGGCGTCTCTGTCGCTGTCGGGGTCGCTGTCGGAGTCGGCGTCTCGGCGTCACCGCCCGCGGTCGGCGTCTCATTCCCGGCGGAACAGCCGGCGAACAGGGCACCAACACCGAGGGCGGCACCGTACTTCAGGTAGTCTCGTCGCGTCCGCGCGTCGTCTCCAGTGGCGTCTTCCACCATGTGTTTTAGGCCAGCCTAAAATTATTTAATCCCTGCGATACGATCCGGCGAGCGGGGGGATTCGAGGTGCCGACGCCACTGCGGTGGGGTCCGAGTCACGGCCCCAGTCGGTCGACGTGGGTCACAGCGAGCATGGGGGGCCGTCGGTGTGGCCGTCACTCCTCGTCGTGCAGCGGCCGTACGGGTCTGATGTCGGGGCCCCACTCGTTTTCGGAGACACGTGCTTCGATCTCGAAGACGTCGGCCAGTAGGTCCTCGGTGACGACCTCGGCGGGAGAACCGCGGGCGTAGATCGACCCGTCTTTGAGCGCGACCATCCGGTCGGCGTACCGGGCCGCCTGGTCGATGTCGTGGAGCACGAGTACGACCGTGATGTCGCTCTCGTCGCGTAGCGTCTCGACGATCTCCATCACCTCGAGCTGGTGGTGCAGATCGAGGAACGTCGTCGGTTCGTCGAGCAGGAGGACGTCGGTCTCCTGGGCGAGCACCATCGCGATCCACACCAGCTGTTTCTGTCCGCCGCTCAGCTGGCCGACCTCGCGCTCGCGGAGGTGTTCGACGCCCGCGAGGTCGATGGCTCGCTCGATGGCCTCCCGGTCGTCGTCGGAGAGGCCGTCGAAGAAGCCGCGGTAGGGATACCGACCGTGTTCGACGAGTTTCTCGACGGTGATGCTGTCGGGCGAGACGTTCTGCTGGGAGAGCAGGCCCAGTTTCCGGGCGAGTTCCTTCGCCTCGAAGGTCTGGACGTCGTCGCCGTCTACCAGGACCGTCCCGTCCTCGGGCGAGAGCTGGTCGGCGAGCCCCTTCAGGAGCGTGCTCTTGCCGCTGCCGTTCGGGCCGACGAGCGCGGTCACCTCGCCGGGTTCGACGCGGAGACGCTCACCGTCCACGACCGGTTCGTCGGCCGACGGGTACCCGATGACCAGGTCCTCGCCGCGAAACTCCGCGGCCTCACCCGTCGTCGACACCGACACCGGTGGCGCCCGGTCGGCCGATTTCGGGTCGGCCTCGCGAGTCTCTTCACTTTCGACTGCCCCCTTACGCCCGCCGTCGGGTACCGCGTTCGCCTCGGGTCGCGTGTCTCCGTCGGGTCCCGTCTTCCCGTCGGGTCGTTCGGCCGAGTTCGCGTCGTCGCCCATTAGATCTCACCCATCTGTTCCTGTCTGCGCATCAGATAGAGGAAGTACGGGCCGCCGACGAGGCCGGTCACGATGCCGACTGGCATCTGCCCGTCGCTGCCGAGCAGTACGGCCAGGCCGAGTCTGGCGCCGACGTCGGCGGCGACCATCAGCGCCGGACCGGCGAACAGACAGCCGACGACGAGTTTCCGGTAGTCGCTGCCGACGATGTTCCGGACCATGTGCGGGACGATGAGTCCGACGAACCCGACGATGCCCGCCACCGCGATGGACGCCGCCGCGGCCAGCACTGCCACTCCCGAGAGGGCAAAGCGGACCTTCTCGACGTTCATCCCCAGCGAGGAGGCCGTGCTCTCACCGAGCAGGAGGACGTTCAACTGCCGGGCGCTCAACAGCGACAGCGAGAGCGCCAGAATCGTCCACGGCAGGGCCGTCCGGACCTGTTCCCAGTCGGTGCCCGTCAGTGACCCGGTGGTCCAGGCGATGGCCGACTGGACGACGCCGATGTCGTCGGCGAAGAAGAACATCCCCGTCTGGAGACTCCCGAACACCGTACTGACGATGACGCCCGCCAGTACGAGTCGCACCGGCGAGGTGCCGTTCTTCCAGGCGATGGCGTAGACGACGAGGAACGCGGCCATCCCGCCGGCCGCGGCGACCAGCGGCAGGACCACCGTGAGCGCCGGCAAGACGACCAGCGTCAGGAGGATCATCAGTCCCGCGCCCGAGGAGACCCCGAGGATGAACGGGCTCGCGAGTTCGTTGCGCGTGACTGCCTGGAAGATCGCCCCGGAGACGGCGAGGTTCATGCCGACCAACATGCCGACCAGCACCCGCGGGAGTCGGATGTTCCAGACGATGAGACTCCGCTGGTTCATGTCTGGCATCTCGGCACCCAGTACCGGGAACCCCTCACCGAAGATAAACGCCCGCCATGCCTGCCCGCTGAAGATCACCTCGGGATTGAACACCGCCGCCCAGGCTTCGACGAGTGTCATCGAGTACGCGCCGAAACTCACCTGGACGAGGCCGGCGACACCGACGACAGCGAGACTCCCGAGTATCACGGTCCACAGCGATCCGGAGAGCCAGTCGAGGATCCGTCGGCCCCGGGAGACGGCCTCCGTCGCGTTCGCGGATTCACTCGCCATCTACTCACCCGCCTCCGCGGACCCGCTGGTAGATTCGGCTCGACCACCGGCTTCGATCTCCCGTGCCCGCTCTACGATACGCTCGTCGTCGACGTGGTCGAGCAACCGCTCCTGGCTGCGGGCCGCCCGCTCGTCTCTCTCCTCGGGCGAGACGTACGACGAGAGCGAGTCGTCGATGTCGGCCGCGCGGACGCGCTCGAACCGGTCCGAGTCCGTCTCGACCGGCGCGTCCTCGGCGTAGTAGTCGTCGAACCACTCGACCCAGTTGTCGCGGTCTTCCCACTCCTCGTCGAGTTCGGCCTCGCGACGGACCCAGTCGACGCCGTCAGCGACCTCTTCCCACCAGCCGCGGTCCATCCGGGTGTCCGCGATGACACGGCACGCGACCCGCGCGCCCCGGCCGGCGGCGATGATCGCCTGGTCGTCCTCCTCGGAGGGCGTGGCGACGTACAGCCGTTCGACCGGCGTCGTCCCGTCGTGGTCGGCGTACGACTTGTCGAAGTGCTCGTTCACTTCGCCGTCGTGTTCGTGGGTCTCGAACATCGCCGCGTCGTCGTCGAGCCCGCGCATGTACTCGCCGTCGTATCGCGTGGCGGCCACGACCCGCCGCGCGGTGACGGGCTCGCCGTCCTGAAGGGTCACGCGGAACCCGTCTCCGTCGTCGGTGCGGTCGACCGATTCGACCAGATCCGGGACGATCTCACAGCCGGCTTCCTCAGCGTGGTCGTGCATGAGGTCGTACAGCGTCTCGATGTCGATCCCCGCCGGGAAGCCGAGGTAGTTCTCGAGGTGGGCACACCGCTGGATGGACGACCGCCCGCGGTCGAAGACGACCGTGTCGAGCCCCTCGCGGGCGCAGAAGACGCCCGCCGAACAGCCCGCCGGCCCGCCGCCGACGACCACGACGTCACGGTCCGTTCCGGACGACGGTTCGTTCTCCGCCCCGGTCATCGTTACAGGTCTCCGTCGACGATGTCCGCAACCCGCTGGTGGTCGAACAGCTGTTCGTCCTCGTCGAACTCGGGATAGGCGTCGCCGTCTTCGTCGGCCGGCCACGCGCCGAACTGCTCGGGGTAGAGCTGCTTGGCGGTCATCTCGATCTGGAAGAGGTTCATCAGCGGCCCCTGCCAGCGCGTCCCCTGGGGGTACACCCGGTCGTTTTGGACGGCGGACAACTCGCCACCGACGGGGTCGGCTTCGAGATTCTCCAGCAGCGTCCCGAAGTCGAACGTGTCGGTGACCGTCCACAGTGCGAGTATCGCGTCCGGGTCGACCTCCAGCAGCGCCTCCATGTCGACCTGCCTGAACGGTCCCGAGAACTCGTCGTCGCCGAAGGCGTCGGTGGCGCCGAGTGGTCGGGTGTGGGCGTTCCAGTAGCCCGGCGCGTTCAGCCGGAGGAGGTAGATACTCGACAGGTCTTCCGATATCGAGAGGTACGCGGCGGTCGGTCGCTCGGAATCGGCGGGCAGTCCCGACGCGACGGTCGCGAGCAGGTCGTCGTGTACAGTATTGAGCACCTCGTAGCGTGCCCGTTCGCCGTACAGCGCCGCGACGCGGTCGAAGAGGTCCCACAGGCCGTAGTACTCGTAGCCGTCGGCCCACGCCTCGGGGGGCGCGGCGTGGAAGTTGCTGTAGTAGTTTCCGAGCCACGGACCCACGTTGTCGACGACTTCGTCGACGTCGGCTCGCGTCCAGTTGTCCTGTGTGGTCACCCACGCGGGGTCGACGAGGTGCAGGTCGCTGTCGAGTTCGTACACCTGTTCTTTCGAGAAGCCGTACTCCCCCGCCTCGTCGGCCCACTCGATCTCGAAGTCCTCGAAGCCGGCGGTGAAGTACTCGAGGCCCGCAACCGTCCCGTCCCACCAGAGGTTGTTGATGGTGTCACCCTGCCCGAGCGCGCTGGCCATGTCCGGGAACCACGGGAAGTGGGTGAACACGCTCGTCGGGGGTTCCTCGAGTGTCACCGACCCGACGGGCGACAGCTCGGCCGTGTAACTCGGTTCCGGGGTCGACGTCGGTGCCGTCGTATCGGTCGCTTCGGTCGGCGTCCGTGTCGCCGTACTCGGCGTCTCGGTCGGCTCCGAGGTCTCCGTCTCCGCCTCTGTCTCCGTCTGCGTGCTATCGTCCGTCGACGCTCCGTCACCGCTGGTCTCACTCTCGCTCGTACACCCGGCGAGCAGACTCCCGCCTACGAGTGCTCCGCCGTATTTCACGTAGTCTCTGCGTGTCGGTGCCCCGTCTGAGTTCGCCTCGGAATCGCGTCTCATGGGATTAGGCTCGCCTAAAACGTATAAAGAAGTTCCGGATTTTAGGCTAACCAAAAACCCTGAAGATCAGCGTGGTGCGCCACAGCGCGGGCACATGGGAGGTCCCTGCTCCGGGAGTTCGAGGCCGCAGTGTGGGCACTCACCCTCGACGTCGGGCGAGGTCAGTTCGTCGACGGCCGACTCGGTCGATTCCCTGACCGCGCCGAGTGTCCCGAACGGACTCGAGGACGGGTCGTCGGGGTCCGCGTCCGACTGTTCGGTGGAGTCCTCGCCACTGCTCTGGTCGTGAGCGAACCGCGCTCGCTCGGCGACGAACGGTTCGTCGTCGACGAGTGCTGCGAGGGTACCTGCCGGAACGTCGACCTCCGCTCCGGAACCCGCGACGAGACCGATCGCCTCGGCGGCCCGACCACGGACCTGCGGCTCGGGGTCGTCCAGTCGCGCGCCGAGTTCTTCGGTCGCCTCGGCGAGACGTTCGGGGTAGGCACAGCCGACCGCGACAAGCGCCGTACAGAGGTGATACCGGACGAGGTCGCCGTCGTCGTCTACGTGCTCGGCCAGGCGATCGACCTGGTGGCGCAGTCGGTCGGGGTCGCCAAGCGCGACGTACTCCAGTGCCTTCGCCAGTTTCTCCTTGACTTCGGGTTCGTCGAATTCGAGCCCGACGCGCAGGTCCGCGAGCGTCTCCGGCGAGGCGACCGACTCGGGGTGTTCGAGCGCGACGTATCCCAGCGCCTCCGCCGAGCGAGCGCGCACGTAGTAGAACTCTTCCTCGTCGGCGAGACGCTCGGCCAGGCGTTCGACGGTCGGCACGGCGGCGTCGGGCTCGGCTCTCGCGACGGCGACGAACAGTTTCGCTGTCCGCAGGCGAATAGCCCGCTCCTCGTCGGTCAGGAGATCGACGAGCGCGGGGAGGACGGGCGCAAGCGCTCCGGGTCGCTCTTCGGCGAGTTCTCGAAGTTCGCGAGTCGCCGCTTTGCGGTCCGCGACCGGCGCCGCCGCGAGTGCAGCCAGGGCAGCCCGTCCCGTCTCTGTCTGTTCCTCGGCCACCTGTCTGACGAGTTCCTCGGGCGCAACGCCATCGTCGTCCATTGCTACCGGCTCCTACGTCCTACGTCTCACAATCACCACAAATCGCTTGTGTTCGACCACCACCGCAGTGAGCCGACCCCTCCTCGACCCCACTCGATACGCTCCAGCAGAGAGTTTAGGTGATGCGAAAAATTACCAGAAAGAAGTAATTGGAAAACTCTCTATCCAGAATATTCCTTTTAGAGTGGCCTAAAAACCGTTTTTTAGGACTCTCTAAAAGAACAGATTTATGATAGTTGGTCGTGTTGATACGGATGCAATGAGCGCAGAAGGACTCGAACGGCAGACGCGGAACTACCTGAGCAACAACGTCCCCCAGATCCAGCAACACGGCGGCAACTTCGAGATCCGGGACGTCGACGACGAGGCCGGGACAGCGACAGTCGCGATCGGCGGCGCCTGCTCGGGCTGTGGTATCGCACCGATGACGATGAAGGCCATCGAACGGCGACTCCCGGAGAGTGTCGACGGGCTCGAAGACGTCGAGGTCGTCCGTTCGGGCGGGCCACGCGCCGCGGTGATGCCCTCGAAGACCGACGACATGGAAGCGATGGACGAGTACGAAGATTACAGCCCCCCGTTCTGAACCGCTGTCTACCCGACGATGACCGGCGGTCAGGTCATATCGGCCAGCGGGCCGAAGTCGTCGACTGGTAACACGGAATAATCGATCGTGAGCGTGTCTTTCGTCGCTCGTATCTTCCCGACGAACGTCGATATCTCTTCGAGTGATCCCTCCAGGACGAACAGTTCCATACAGTGATGCCCGCCGACGTGGCTATGGAAGTTCGAAGCGACGATGTCCTCGTGCTCGTGACGCAGATGCATCATCTTCTCCTCGACGCTCGTCGTCTCGTAATCGAAGACCACGGTCACGACGCCCATCAGTTCGCGGTCTTCGAGTTTCTTGTCCTCGAACTCCCCGAGGAGGTTGCGACTCGCCTCGCGGACGACCTCGCTCCGACCGGTGTAGCCGTGGTCGTCCGCGAACTGGTCGATCCGTTCGAGCAACTCTTCGGGCATGGAGACACTGACGACACTCATATAACAACACAGTCGCCAATATTTATTAAAGGTTATTATTCCAGTGGGTGTGGCGGGTTCGGGTCGACCCAGGGTGCAGGAGAGTGGTCGGTTCGGTGTCGTCCGATCTCGGTTGCGACGCGGCGTAACACCGATATCCGTCCGGCACCTACAGATCAGTCCATGATGGCGACGACCCACGCCCTGGCAGGGATGGCGCTGGCTAGCGTCGTCACCCTGCTGGCACCGGAGTTCGCGCCGGTGGCCGTCGTCGCTGCCGGCGCCGGTGGTGTCTTCCCCGACCTCGACATGCCGGGGCGCCACCGCCGTACCCTCCATTTCCCCGTCTACTACTCGCTCGTTTCGGTCTGTCTCCTGGCCGTCGCGCTCGTCGTCCCGACACCTGTCACCGTCGCGCTCGCCGCGTTCGTCGGCGCCGCCGCCCTCCACTCGGTCAGTGACGTCCTCGGCGGCGGTCTCGAACTCCGTCCGTGGGAAGGGACGTCCGACCGGGCGGTCTACGACCACTATCGGGGACAGTGGCTCCGCCCCCGGCGCTGGGTTCGCTACGACGGGGCGCCCGAGGACGTCGCACTCGCCGGACTGCTCGCTGTCCCGACGCTCGCACTCGCCGGTGGGTCGGGCCCGTTCCTGGCGACCGCGCTCTCGGTCGAGTCTATCCAGGCGGTCGCTCTCTCGGGCGGGCTCGTCCCGACGCTGGTGGTCGCACTCGTCGGTGTCTCGGTCGCCTACGGACTCGTCAGAAAGCCCCTCGTCGCGCTCGGCGAGTGGCTCGTCGCCGGGCTGCCACCGGGTTTCGTCGACCGGCTCCCCGGGAGTTTCGCCGACGACCTCGTCGAGTGACGCTCCCGGTCCGCCCGTCGTCCCCGTCAGTCAGGCCCCGTCCAGTTCCGTCCGAACCATGGCTTCGAACCGGTCGAAGCCGGCTTCGAGTCGGTCCAGACTGTTCCCGAAACTGAACCGGAGGTACTCCTCGCCGCCCGCACCGAAGGCCGACCCCGGTGCCGCGACCACGTCGTAGTCGTCGAGCAGTCGCTTCGCGACGGCCATACTCGACCCATCGAGCGCGCTCACGTCGACGAACGCGTAAAATGCGCCCTCCGGTTGGGGACAGGAGACGCCCTGGATCGCGTCGACCCGGTCGAGGACGTACGCCCGTCGCTCGCGGAAGGCCGCTCGCATCTCCTGGACGGGCTCTCGCGGGCCGGTGAGTGCCGCGCGTGCGGCGTGCTGGGCGGGCGTGTTGACACAGGAGGTCGTGCTCTCACGGATCTTCGTCACCTGTCCGCAGACGTCGGCCGGGCCGACCAGCCAGCCGACCCGCCAGCCCGTCATCGCGTAGGTCTTCGAGACCGACCCGACCGAGAGCACCCACTCGCGCTCTTCGGGGTCGGCGAGGTCGGCGACCCGTGGCGGCGTCTCGCCGTAGGTCAACTCGCGATACACCTCGTCGGCGAGAACGTACGCCTCGTGGTCGGCCGCGGCCGTGACCACCTGCCGGACCGCGTCGGGAGAGAAGACTCGTCCCGTGGGATTCGACGGTGACGTGAGCGTGACGGCTGCAGTGTCGGGCCCGATAGCGTCGACGATCCGCTCGGGGTCGGGCTCGAACCCGCGGTCGGCGGGCATCGCGACCTCGACGGGGTCGGCGCCGGCCAGTCGCGCCCCCGAGATCGGGTTGGGCCACGCCGGCGTCGGCACGACGACTTCCTCCCCGGGGTCGGCCGCCGTGAGGATCGCGAGATAGATCGCCTCGACGCCGCCCGTCGTGACGACCACGTCCGAGTGGGGGTCGACCGACCGCTCGGTACTGGTTTCGGTGTGTCGTTCGGCTATCGCCGCGCGGAGCTGGGCGATACCGGCGTTGTGCGTGTATTTCGTCCGGCCGTCCCGGGCCGCCTCGGTCGCGGCGTCGACGACGTGTTCTGGTGTGTCGAAGTCCGGTTCGCCCAGTTCCAGGTGGACCAGGTCGCGGTCGCCGGCCGCCTCCGCCTCGGCGGCGAGGTCGAACATCACGCGTATCTGCTGGGGTTCGACTGCTCGAACGCGGTCGGAGACGCGATCTAGGACCGGATCGGACGGCTCGTCCATCGGTTCTACGGATCCGCCTCGGGGACATAGGCGTTCGGGACCCGGGGAACCGTTCGCCCGGTGTCACCCCCGGACAGTTAACTCACAGCCGGCCGACAGCATCGGCATGGGAACCCTGAACCCCGACTTCACGGACGAGACGGTCGTCGTGACCGGCGGTGCCTCGGGTATCGGCCGGGAGGTCGCGCTCCGATTCGGCGAGGCCGGTGCGAACGTCGTCGTCGGTGACCTCGCACCCGAACCCAAGGACGCCGACGTCCCGACACACGAGGCTATCGAGGAGCACGGCGGAACGGCGACGTTCGTCGAGACGGACGTCACCGAGCGCGAACAGCTCCGGGACCTCGTCGCCACCGCTCGCGAGTACGGCGGTGTCGACGTCATGGTCAACAACGCTGGCCTGTTCGTCGGCGGGTCCATCCGCGAACTGGACCCGGAAGATTTCATGGCCATCCAGGAGGTCAACGGGCTGGGCGTCTACCTCGGGACGCAGGTCGCCGCCAACGACATGATAGAGCGCGAGGACCCGGGTGTGGTACTCAACACGGCCTCGATCAGTTCGACAGTCGCCCAGAAAGGGCAGGTCCAGTACGACGCCTCGAAGGGCGCGGTGCGGATGATCACCCGTGGTGGGGCGCTGGAACTGGCCGAACACGGGATCCGCGTCAACGCCGTCGCGCCCGGACACATCGACACGGAGTTTCTGGAGGGCTGGACCGAGGAGGCACAGCGGACCATCGCGGACGACGAGATGATCAAACCGGTTCCGCTGGGGCGGGCTGGCTTCCCCGAGGATATCGCCGGCGCCTTCTGCTATCTCGCGAGCGAGGAAGCGAGCTACGTCACCGGCGAACTGCTCACCGTGGACGGCGGCTGGTCCGTCTTCTGAGTTCCGTGGACGACGAGTGCTCGTCTCCCGACCTCACTGCTGACGGCCGGTTTCCCGACTCTCCCGGGCTGTGTACCGCAGTGAGAACCGGCGGACGTTCGGACGAGTCGACAGTCTTTCTTGCGCGCCGAAATGGTTCTCTCAAACATCAATATATATATGTCAATACGTGTAATCTGAACGCGAGTAACCGACACGATGGCACGTATCAACGCAGGCGGCAGGGAGTTTACCTACGAACGGATCGGGAAAAACCGCTCGGAAGACGTCTTCGAGGCGGCGATGGTCGTCGAGTCCCGGGGCGGTGAAGTGTCTATCAGAACGATAGAACTGGACGTCTCCTCGCGAGACGACCTCGACGCCGACCGACTGGAGTCGGTGATAGAGCAGTGGCAACAGGAGCACCCGACACTCTCTATCGAGCGACTCGTCGTCAGGGAGACCAAACGCTGTGGATTCGGCGAACGCGTCGACCCCGAGGAAAGCGAGTCCGAGCAAGCCGAAGCCCCACTCTATCGCGGTGGCGGTGCCCAGGCCCGTGCCCGGAACCCCTACGAGGTCGGCTTCGGTGACGTCTCCGTCGACAAAGGCGAGGAGGTCGAGTTCCACGTCGCCGGTCCCTCGACGTCGGTCTACGGGACCAACACCGGCACCGTCACCGGCGTCAAGACCGGCACCGACGACTACGACGTCCTCATCGTCGAGACCGACTCGGGCACCAAGCGCGTCCGCGAGGACTGGCTCGTCGAGGACGAAGACGACGACGCGGAAGCGAGCGGCGACGCGGAAGCGGCCGACGACGAGTCCGAAGCCGAGGACTGACCCTGTCTTCTGACGGGCCGACTGTTGGACTCTCGCGTGTGATTCTCTCGTTCTCGCGTTCAACCGAACCGCCCCAGGAACGTGCCCGTCACCAGTCGCTGTCGCCGGTAGGCAGTCGGTGGATAATCGATTGTACCGTCCCTCGGGAGAGACGGACAGCTATCAGCGTACCGGAATATTGAACTATATTTCTCGGGACAGGGGGTCTATGGGTCGGGACGTTCCACTCCTGTGTGCGAAATACGGCGACGGACTGATCCTCGTCGTGTTCACCGTCGGACTCGCGTATCTGGTGCTCGATCTCCCGTTTCTCGCAGACCCGGTCGGCGACCAGGTCTCGCGCACGCGATTCGTCTCCCTGATGGCTGGGACGTTCGTCGCGGTGGGACTTCACTCGCTGTACACCGCGGTGTACATCTTCCGTGATCCCGAGCGTGCGGTCAGGAACGACGTTCGCCCGCTCTCGACGTATCTCGGTGATAGTCGCTCGAGCAGACGACTTCGCACGAAGATGGACTACACCACCGCGGTCGGCGCGCGAAGTGCGGCGAGGGCGCTTTTTCGTATCGGTCTCGTGGGGGCCGCCTTCGGCGTCCTCGCGGCCGTCGTCATGAGGTGAGAACAGCAGTCGAACGGGGGGTGTCCGACCAGAATGGATCCGATGAGAACGCCGAACGCCGAACTCTGGAGACTCAGTAACTGCGCTCTTTGGGTTCGTAGACCTTGTCCTCGCCCTCGAGGATGACGTCCTTGTAGTAGAGCTCGGGGTTGCCGCCGTTCCAGGCGAGCAGCGTGTGTTTCAGCCATTCCTCGTCGTCGCGGTACTGGTACTGCTCGCGCCAGTGAGCGCCGCGGAACTCCTCGCGGGCGAGTGCGCCGGCGGTGATGGCTTCGGCGATGTCGATGATGTTGCGGGTCTCCATCGTGTGGAGCACGTCCGTGTTGTAGGTGCGCGAGGGGTCGGAGGCGGCGACGTGCTGGTAGCGCTCGCGGGCCGCCCGGATGTCTTCGAGGGCCTCGATCAGGTTGTCCTCGCGGCGGAAGACGTTGACGTTGGCCGTCATCGTCTCCTGGATGTCGTCGCGGACGAGCGCGTGGTTGATGCCGTCTTCTTCGAGCAGGCGGTCGACGCGCTCCTGTTCGCGCTGGACGGCAGCGTCGACGACCGTCCCTGCGTCGACGGCTGCTCCGTCTGCCGCGACCGCCTCGTCGGACCCGCCGAGCGAGCCGATTTCGACGTCGGCTCCGATGGACCCGTCTTCGATCTTCGCGCTCGGGCCCGTCTGGATCTCCGGTTCTTTCATGTCGGCGCCGGCGGCGTGGCGACCGGCGCGAGCACCGTAGACGAGCAGTTCAGGGAGTGCGTTCCCGCCGAGCCTGTTGGCGCCGTGGAGCGAGACACAGGCCGTCTCACCGGCGGCGTAGAGGCCGTCGATGCAAGTGTGGCCGTTCTCGTCGCACTCGACGCCGCCCATCTGGTAGTGCTGGCCGGGCTTGACCGGCATCGGCTCCCCCCGGCCGTCGACGCCCTCGAAGTCCTCCGCCAGGTGGAGAATATTTTCGAGGCGGTCGATGATACGTTCCTCGCCCAGGTGACGCATATCGAGGTGGACGTACTCGTCTTCGATGCCGCGTCCCTCGTTGACCTCCGTGAGTTCGGCCCGCGAGACCACGTCGCGTGAGGCGAGTTCGCCGTCGTTGTTCGCGTAGCCGTACTCGAACATCAGGCGCTCCTCGTCGTCGTTGTAGAGGATGCCGCCCTCGCCGCGGACCCCCTCGGAGATGAGTACCCCCGTGGAGGGCAGCGTCGTCGGGTGGAACTGGACGAACTCCATGTCTTCGAGGGGCACGCCCGCGCGGTAGGCCATCGCGTAGCCGTCGCCGGAGTTGGCCACGGCGTTGGTGGTGTGGTCGAACACCTGACCGGGTCCTCCCGTCGCGAGGATGACGCCGTCGTTCGCGCGGAAGCCCTCGACCTGGCCGCTCGCGATGTCGTAGGCGACGACGCCGTGACACTCGCGTTCCTCGACGTCGTCGTGGTCGGTCACCGCGAGGTTGAGGACTTGCCACTCCTCGTAGACCTGGATGCCCCGCTTGACCACCTGCTCGTACATCGTGTGCAGCAGGTGGTGGCCGGTCTCGGCACCCGCGTAGGTCGTTCGCGGGTGTGAGAGCCCGCCGAAGGGGCGCTGGGAGACGGTTCCGTCTTCCTCGCGGGAGAAGGGCATGCCCCAGTGCTCTAGCTGGATGACCTCGTCGCGGGCGTCCTGTGCGAACGTCTCGACTGCGGGCGCGTCACCCAGGTAGTCCGAGCCCTTGATCGTGTCGTAGGCGTGGAGTTCCCAGGAGTCCTCGGGGTGCAGCGCCGCGTTGATACCGCCTTCCGCCGCGCCGGTGTGGCTGCGGACCGGGTGGAGCTTCGTGACCATCGCCACGTCCGCGCCCTCTTCGTGGGCCGCGATGGCCGCTCTGAGCCCGGCACCGCCCGCACCGACGACGAGTACGTCGTGTTCGTGCATTGTCACCAGAATTTCAGGTTCGACTTGACTGCTTCGCGTTTCAGTTCCTGGATGTGCTCGGTCAGCGGGATGTCCTTGGGGCAGACCTCCGTACAGGAGAACTGGGTCTGACAGCGCCAGACGCCGTGTTCCTGTTCGACGATGCGCATCCGGTCTTCCTTGCGGGCCTCGCCCTCGCGTTCGTCCATCGCGAAGCGGTAGGCTTTGTTTATCGCGGCGGGACCCAGGTACTCGTTGTCGCCGGCGGCGATGTTACACGAGGACATGCAGGCGCCACACCAGATACACCGCGTGGACATCTTGATCTTCTCGCGGTTCTCGGGGGACTGGCGCTGTTCCTCGTACTCGCCCGTCGGGAGGTCGTCGGGGTCGAAGTAGGGTTCGACCGAGTGCATCTGTTCGTAGAAGTGCTCCATGTCCACGACGAGGTCTTTGACCACGTCCTGGTGGGGGAGCGGTTCGATGCGAACCGGGTCCTCCAGGTCGGCGATCTGGGTCTTGCAACCCAGGCGCTGTTGCCCGTTGACGAACAGCGCGTCCGAGCCACAGACGGCCTGCCGACAGGAGTGTCGGAAGGTGAGCGAGGAGTCGTAGTGGTCACGCGCGTAGATGAGCGCGTCGAGGACGGTCATCCCCTTGTGGAAGGGGACGGCGAAGTCGTCGAACCGCGGCTCTTCTTTGCCCTCGACCTCGGGGTCGTAGCGGAACACCTTGAGCGTCACCGCCTCGTCGGCGTCCCGGACTTCCTCGAGCGTCTGGCGCTCGCGTTCGCGGGCCTCCCGCCGGGCTTCCTTCTCGGCCATCCGCCGGTCCTGTGGCGACGGTGCGTCCGTCTCGGCCTCTGTTTCTGCCTCCGCTTCTGTCTCTGCCTCTTGTTCGAGTGTACTCATAGTAGGTCGGTCATCGCGATCGCGACGCGGATCCCTTGCGCTATCAGCGCTATGCTCGCCAGCGTCAAAACAGCCCCGACCGCGCGCTTTCGCGTCCCCGTCAGGCCCTGGTTGACGAGCGCGTTGTAGACGCCGTTGACGCCGTGGAACGTCGCGGTGATCAGGAACATGACCATCGTCGCGAAGTAGCCAACCTGGCTCATCCGAGTCTGGGTGCCCATGAACGTGATGTCGGCGGCGTGGTTGACGAAGTGCAACAGGAAGAAGTGGAAGGCGAGCACGCCGATGAGAAAGACCGCAGTGAGTCGCTGGAGCAACCACCGGGGGCCGCCGCGGTCGAACGAGGAGTAGTGATCCGACATTTTAGACCCCCGCCAGGAACGTCGGCACGCTCGCGACGGTGATCGCGGCCGTCACGACGAGCGACGCGTAGAAGCTCTTGTCCTGATTCTCCAGTCCGAGTCCCAGATCGACGAACAGCAGGCGGACGCCGTTGAGGATGTGGAAGACGGCCACCGCCAGCAGGCCGACCTCGAGGAGTCGGACGATCAACAGTTCTTCGAGACCCTGGAGCGTCCCCGTGTACAGGGTCGCACCGCCGGTCGCCGTGCTCAACACGGCGATGTGCGTAAAGAGGTAGCCGACGAGCACCCAGCCGGTGAACTTGTGGAAGATCCAGGCCCACATGCCCGCCCGGAACTCCTGCCACCGACCGAAGTCCTCGACCGCCCCGCGGTCGTAGGCTTCACTCATACATCTGAGCATCCGTCCACGGGGGTAAAGTAGTTTCTACCCTGCCCCGTCCCGAAACCGAACACGTTCACGCGACTCGGCGACGATTTCGACGGGTGTCCGGATCTCCGACCGACCGGTCGAATGGGTGATAGGAGTAGTCGGTTCGGTCAGTTGGGAGAGGCGAACGCTGTGTTTTTTGTGAAATCACGCCGGGGATCTCAGCGAATCCCGTCTCGCTGCTCGGACAGGAACGAAACGAGTTCGTCGATCGCGTCCGTCGGCAACTTTTCCTGTCGGAAGACACCCTTGAACGAATCCTCGAACCCATCCTGTTGAAGCCGTTCCAGGACCGTCTCTATCTGTCTATCGAGCTTCTCGGGGTCGCCGCGGTGGAGGTGTCGCTCGATACGGTCGAACTCCGCTCGCGTGCTGATGACGACAAGGTCGCGAGTGTCGGCCATCCGGCCACTGTGGAGTTTCATCGCGAACAGGAGTGCTGGTTCGGGGATCCGCCCGTCGAGATTTTCTGCGACATCGATCGATTCGACGGTGCTGTGTTCGTGGAGATACCGATACGACCACTCGGCACCCGTCTGGCGACACCCCATCGCGTCGACAAGTGTCTCGAACGTCACTTCGTTCTCCCCGACTGGTTTCGCATACTGTCTCATCTGACCCTCGTAGTTGTTCGAGACGTCCTTCTCGAACTGCTTCTCGTATCCGTGATCGACGAGGAGTGAATCGTAGTCCTCGAGGGCGGTTGCCGGAATCACCGTATCGATATCGGTCGTGAACCGCGTCTGGAAGGCCGAGACGGCCCAACCGCCGACGAGGACATGTGGTAACCCGGCTTCCTGGATCGCGCGGTGCGTTTCGACGAGTTCGGACTGGCGCTCGGGGAGACTCATACCATCGTCTCGTTCAGTCCGCAGTGGTCCCACTGTGGTGCGAGGCGTCGACATCCACGTCGTATTCGTCGGCGATGATCTCCAGGGCGGGCTCGTACGCCGGGCGGTTCTCCAGCATCCGGTCGACAGCGTCGTCCAGCGGGATGACGGGGTTTCCGTCTACCCACTCTACGTCGATGCCGTCAGCCTTGGGGAACAGGACGTAGTGGACGTTCCCGTCGACGTCGCTGGCGTCCGGGCGCTCGTCGACCGTCACGTCGATGCCGAACTGCTGGAAGAACGCGATCCACCGTTCGATGTCGCGGTCGTGGACTTCGACGAAGACCGGGTAGTCGTCGTGGCCGCGGGCAACCTGGTAGCCGCCGTGTGTCCAGACGTAGGCGGCGTCGATCTCGGTGTACGCGAACTCCATTCCGGCGAAGTGCGGAACGACGTACGCATCTTCCTGTGAGATAGTGTCGCGACTGTACAACGCAGCCAGCATCTCGGCGTATTGCTGGCGCATCTCGTGGTCGACTATCCGGATCCCATTATCGGTATTCACGATAATTTCAGCGTCTTCTAACCGCTCGATCCAGTCGTATACCCAGGAGTACGAGACGCCGATCTTGCTGGCGACATGATTGATCGAATCGCCACGTCGAATCGCCAGGACGATCTTTGCAGCCGTAGTATCCATCAACTCGATCATGGTCTGAATCCCCCTTTGTCCGCGCTGATTATTTTCGCTTCTATATGTCGCTAAAGAGATAACGATACATAGAACTTCTGCCGAGAGCACGAGGGTAAACCGCGGTGCTACGCCTTCGGTGGTCACTCCGCTCGTCCAGCGCTACCGCGGCCCCTCGGTGCCGTTCGGACTGTGCTGGATCGCCCGGAGTGTGGCATCGTCGAGTTCGGCGAGGTGACAGAGCGGGTTGCCCGGGTAGACGACGGGGTTTTCCAGCACGCCGACGAGCAACCCGGTAAACGGCGCTTCGACCTCGACAGTCTCGGTCTTGAACGGGTTGGCGATGACGCAGATAGTCTCGCCTTTCTCGACGACGCCGCCACGCTCGTGGCGCATGTCGACGATGCCGCCGGCGTCGGCACGGAGCCAGGTCTTCTCGCCCGCGTCGGAGACCATCGTCCGCCAGCCCGGCCAGGCGACGACCTCCGAGGGGAGCATGCCGAACTCGGCGAGGACGCTCCGGACGCCATCGAGCGCGCGGTCGATGAGCCCGCGCTGGAAGCGATGGGCCTCGCCCATCTCGACGGTGATGGTGGGGGTGCCGTGTTCGGTCGCCTCGTGGCGCAGGGTTCCGTCGGGTCCCTCTCCGGCGATGACGAGGTTCGAGGCGAAGGCGTTGGCCACTCGCGAGACGGTAGGTTCCTCGACGTCTGCCCGGACGTGTAGCATGTTCGTTCGCCCGCGCGTGGAGGTGTGAAAGTCCAGCCCGAAGTCACAGGGGGCGACGAAGTTGTCGAAGATACGCCGAGCCATCCGCTTGGCGCTGGTCGACCCCTCTTTGCCCGGGAACGAGCGGTTGAGGTCGCGGTCGTAGACCGGCAGATAGCGCTCCTGTGCGATAAAGCCCGGAACGTTGAGGACGGGGAGACAGACGAGCGTTCCGGCCAGTTCGGAGAGGTCCCACTCGTGGGCGACCTCCCGCACCACTTCGACCCCGTTGAGTTCGTCGCCGTGGGCCGCCGCCGTCAGAAAGGCCGTCGGTCCTGGCTGTTCACCGTTGATGATCGTCACCGGCATGCGAACGGGGTCGCCGAGATACGTCTCGCTGACCGTGTAGCGGACGTTCGAACGCTCCCCCGGGTCGACGCCGCCACCGTCGAAGGTGAACGGCTCCGCCTCGTCCATACCCCGCTCTCGGGACCACCACGGAAACGTGTGACGGCCCGGGCAGCGTCCTCACGACCGGACGACAGGTCACTGAGCGAGACCACTCTCGGGATTTCCGGCGGGCTTTTTTGGGAGCCACGAGAGCGGCCTGTATGGCCACTTCCGACCCGGATCCGACCGGCGATACGGTTTCTGTGGGCGTGCTGAGTCTACACAACAGCAAGGAGACGAAAGCGATCTGCAACGCCGTCGAGGCACTCGGCCACGACCCCGAGTGGCTCCGTCGCGAGAACACGACTATCCACATCGACGACGGCCACCCGACGCTCGAACCTGACGTCGACGTGCTGGTCAACCGACTCCTCCTCTCGAAGTCCACAGAACCCGAGGAGGAACTCGGTCTCGCGAACGCGCTGGACAGGTTGCGGCCGATGCTCAACCGACCCGACGAGACGCTGACGGCGATGCACAAGGTCGCCGCGGCCGTCGCGCTCACCTACGAGGACCTGCCCACGCCGGACGCGCTGATGGCCCTCTCCTCGGACCGGCTCAACGAGGCGCGGGACGCCTTCGGCGAGGAGGCCGTCTACAAGACCGCTATCGGGACGAACGGCGGCGGTACCTGGAAAGTCGGCCCCGGCGAGCGGGTCAACGCCCGCGTCGGCAACCGGTACGCGTTCCTCCAGGAACTCCTGGAGGGGTCGCCAGAAGACGCCCGCGACCTCCGGGTGTACGTCGTCGACGACGACGTCGTCGGTGCGATGTACCGCTACGCCCCGGACAACGACTGGCGGACGAACGTCGCGCTCGGTGGTGACGTCGCCGACGCCACCGACGACGTTCCCGAGGACGTCCTCTACACCGCCCGCGCCGCGACGGATGCTATCGGACTGGACTACGCCGGCGTCGACCTCGTGGAGGGCGAAGACGGCTGGTACGTCCTCGAAGTCAACCCCACTGCCGGGTTCAAGGGTCTCTTCGAGGCCACCGGCCGCAGCCCCGCGCCATACATCGCGCAACTCGCCATCGAACGCGCCGGCGGTCGGGTCGACGAGGACCGCGTGCGCGAACTCTCAGCGACGCTCGACGACAGCGTCCCCGACTGTAAACCGAAGCGGGCCGCCCAGCGCTCGGACGAACCGCTCGTCATCGGCTACACCGAGGAGGTCGTCGTCAGCGGCACCAGCGGCTCCGAGACCGTCGTCGCCAAGTCCGACACCGGCGCCACCAGGACGAGCATCGACACGCAACTGGCCGCCGACATCGGCGCCGGCCCGATCAAGAGCATCGCCAAGGTCCGCTCGGGCAGCCAGAAGACCTCCAAGAGCCGCCCTGTCGTGGACGTCGTCGTCGGGGTCGGCGGGAACCGCCACACCGTCACCGCCAGCGTCGAGGACCGCAGTCACATGAACTACCCCGTCATCCTCGGTCGCGACATCCTCGGCGACTACCAGGTCGACGTCAGCCGCAAGGCCGACTCCGAGAGCGACGAAGTCGAGTCCGAAGAAGAAGAGGAAGCTGTCGAGGAGTAGTCGACCCGCTCTCAGTATTGGACTGTTTCTGCTCACGACCCGAATGGTGACGACGGCTCTCTGACCAGCTGACACAGCGATTGCCGTCGAACCAACCGCCACGGCGCGCGCTGTCTCGCGCTTTCATGCGCGAGGATGAAACCGTGCGAGGGACGAGCACCGCAGCGAGCGTAGCGAAGCGAGGCGCGCAAGAGGCTGGGGAGGTGTGAGGCCGTCGCGGTGCCGTGCGGTTGCGGTGCCGTCCTGGCGGACTGAAAGGGCGAGGCGCGCTCGCGTTCATGTAGTCGCCTGAGCGGCCCCTATCCGCGCGAGCGCGGGGCGGTGTGGCTGTTCGAGCGCGGATATCCCGCTCAGCGACCGAGAGCGTGTCGAGGGCTTTCAGCTGTCACTGTGAGTCACGGTCGATCCAACTCTCAACGGGTTTGTCCAGAGATTTCGACGCACAGTCAGCCCTGAAACCGGTATCGGTCGTGGACGTCGTCGAACAGATCGAAGGATTTCACGAGTCGAACCTGTTCGTCGTAGCCCTGATCGGTGAGCGCACGTTCGATACCCCGAAACGCCGCGATGTCGTTGGTGTAGACAGCGACCGAATCGGCGGTGTTTCGTTCGAGAAGCGTCGCCGTCGCGCCGCCGACTTCGGCGTCGGGCTGCTCGATCGTGTGTTCGGCCCGCTCGTCGGCGGTGGAGATGTATCGTCGCACCGTGTCCATCGTCGACGACACCACTGGATTGGCGTAGTCGACTTCGTCGAGAGCCCGAACCCACCCGGCTTCGATGGCATTGTCGACCGGCGGCGTATCGTACGGGAGGTTCACGGGTGTCAGTTCGTCGTAGACTCGCTGTGGAACGAGTAGCGTCACGTCGTGTTCCGAGACGCTCCGTTCCAGCAAATCGACAGCGTCGTTCCGTTCGAACGCGACGAAGAGATCGGTGTCGATCACGTGAGCGTCGACAGCAGGGAACAGACGATCCGACACCGCTGGTCACTCCGACTGCGATTCGTCGACAGCGGCGTCTAGCTCGTCGATGTCGAGTTCTGTTTCCACCTCTGGTTCGACCTCCAGTACGATCTCTCGGAGTGCCTGGAGGACGGTTTCGGCTTCGAGAACCGGAATCTCCTCCTCCCGGGCCATGACGCGAGCGTTCGTCCGACCACGAACGTAATCGCGAGCATACTCGACCGCCGTCGCGAGTCCGGCAGTCCCGTTCCGGTCGAGGTACAGTCCCAGGTCGTCGCTCGACTCCGCCCGGGCGAGTGCGACTAGCAGCGTCGGTGAGACCTGATAGGTCTCTTCGGCCTCCAGAACCGTCATCTCGACCGACCGAGCGTGATACCGGTGTGGCTGAGTTTCGGTGACGCGTTCGATGATACCGGCCTCTGCGAGGTGGTTCACGTCCTCGTAGACGGTAGTCGTCGAGCTATCGAGTCCGGTCGCGATCTCTTCGACGGTTGCCGTTCCCAGTTCGAGGATCCGTGCATATACTGCGGCGTATCGCCGGTTCTTGATAACGTCGGACACCGCCAGCATCGTCTCCAGTGGATGTGACCGCGAGGACAGCGTCTCGGGCATATTTTTACTTTCCGCGGAATCCTTAAATCACTATCGGCGGACGTTTCGTCGGCATCCTGAACGCCGAATCGGAAACGGGAGTTTCAGCGATCCTCGTCGGACGAATTGTCTTCGACGATCACAGTGGTCAGTTCCCGCGCAGTTTCGACGTGCTGGTCAGCCGCGTCGTGACCGGTCGTCTCGACGTTCGACAGCAGGTCCACGACGTGGCCGACACGCTCACGAACCACTGTTTCGTCCAGATCACCACCCATCACCCCCGCCACGACACCCTGTGCCTCGCCGATCCACCGACTCGCCGCACGTTCGACGGGCAGTTCTTCGGTCGCTTCGAGTTCGGCGTGCAGTCGCTCGACGAGTTCTTCCAGGGATGCGTCGTCAGCGTTCGGGCACGAGTCCTCGCTCACGACTCAGCCCTCCACGGCCCGCCAGAGGTAGAGACTCGCGTAACTCCGATACGGTGCCCACTCGGTCGCTCGCTCGCGCATCTCTGCCCGAGTCAGTTCGTCCTCGAACACGGTCTCCATCCCCTTCCTGATACCCAGGTCTTCGACGGGGAAGACGTCCTCGCGACCGAGGCCGAACATGAGAAACATCTTCGCGGTCCACGGCCCGACGCCCCGGATCTCGGTCACTTCGTCGGCGACCGCGTCGTCGGCCATCCCCGCGAAGTAGTCGTGGTCCCACTCGCGTTCCTGGAAGGCTCGCGCCGTCGCTTTCGCGTACTCGACTTTCGCCTCGGAGAGGCCGGCGTCGTGCAACTCGGCGGCGTCGGCTTCGAGCAGTCCGCTGGGCGTCACCTCGAAGCGGTCGAACAGTCGTCCCTCGATGGCGTCGGCGGCGTCCATCGACACCTGCTGGCGAACCAGCGAGGTGACCAGTCGCTCGAAGAGGTCGTCGGCCGGTTCGATGGTGACGGGGCCGTGTTCGCGCACGACCGGTCCCAGAGCTGGGTCGCCGGTCAATTTCACTACGTGGTCCTCGGCCGGCGAGTCCGTCGGCTCGGCAGTCATCATTCCCTCCTGGGACCGCGGCAGGTATGGGGGTTTCGGCGGCGATGTGTACAGGGAAGGACATAGCAGTTGTTTCGAGTTGAGTAGCTGTGAAAGCAACAGCGACCGCTGACTGCACCGCACTCACAATTGTGAGTTGAAAGCCCTCGGGCCGCTGGCGGTCGCTGAGCGGGATATTCTCGCTCGGTCAACAGCACCGCGCCGCACTCGCTCGAATAGGGCCCGCTCAGGCGACGCTCCTCGCTTCGCTCGGTGCCAGCGGCCCTCGCCCTTTCAGTCCGCCAGGGAAAATAACGCTTCACAGGCCCTGTACTTCTGCGGTTAAGCGGCGTCGCTAACTTCTTGCGCGACTTATAGAACTCATGAGTACCGTTTCCTACAGGAGTCATACGCCAAAAATCTCCATTCGTCGATTTCTCTCCCCTCTCAGG
>Ga0207771_100399_pt1 | contig 26629 bp, 24 predicted proteins | sample A23M2SouthBayCA_2_FD_187731 | JGI IMG/M metagenome (GOLD analysis project Ga0207771, IMG submission 187731) | Aerobic enrichment media microbial communities from Eden Landing Ponds, California, USA - A23 M2 (2) (SPAdes) | ecosystem: Environmental > Aquatic > Marine > Unclassified | place...
TCGCCACCGCCACTACTGGAGCGGTTGATCGAAGATGCACAGAAGATCCACAAGCAGCGCCCGATCCTCAAAGAGACGCTCGCTACCGCTACGCAACCGAGGTGTGAGTCTTAGCTAAAGACGCATGCCGCCAGTGTTTACGCTGGTCGATCGCGGCGCGGATGAGCGCTACGTCGTGCCAGCGAAATCCGCCGAGGAATCGACCGTTCGACTCCTGCTTGGCGACCACGAACAGGAGTCGTTGACCGTCTATACAGACGGATTTCGGGCCTACGACCCGCTAGAGGACGACGATTCATTCACCCGCGAATACGTCGTCCACGGCGACGGAGAATACGCTGATGGCGAGGTACACGTCAACAGCTGCGAGAGCCACACGTCGCTGGCGCGACGGTGGCTCTCGCCCCACCGAGGTGTCTCGAAAGACAAGCTCACGCCGTATCTCAGAGCCTTCGAACTCCGCCGTGAACTCTACAGAAAACCCGGCGACGAAGCACTCAGACATGCTCTCAACGCTGCTCTCTGAAAATCAACAACGTCCTTCACAAGAGCGATCCACGATACGCTGACTATGTTTAGTCACCGTGTATATACTAGTGACATAATTATGAAAAGGACGATAGTATTCGTCCTTAATTAAATCGATAGGGTTGATTTCTTTCCAATTCTCGGCACTATAGTTCCGAAATTCAGCGTGTTTAGCAACTACCGCTTCGTAATTCCCGATTTGAATCTCAAGGGATGTCTGGAGGGATAGCATCTCACGATGAATTTCGATCCCCGGAGAATTCTGCACAAATTCGGAAATGGGGGGAGTCTCGCCTATCTCGTCCATTAGTGTTGTTTATTTTATCAGCCGCTAATAGGTTTTTCTGAGGCTTGTGAACGGTTCTTTTTGCTTCCACCCCACCGGTCGCACGTTGACAGAACTCCGCGTCCACATATGAACACGAAGCGTCGGATAGTGTGTTCACTCTCGATATCCTACGCTACGGTCCCTGAGCACCCGATTAATCATCTGGCCCCCGTCACATCACACCCGTGAGTCAACTTAATTCACCCCACTCGTGGTCACAGGTCCGAGATCGTGACGAGAGTAGCCGCCCCAAATCTGACACAGGAGCGCACCTGCGCGGCGGGAAGAACCACCGCTATCCCGACTACACGACAGGCTGGGTCAACAAGGGAGACAGTGACCGCGTATCTCTAAACGACATCAACAATTTCCATTCCAAGAACAGTAGCTGCTATTGGTCGTCGTCCAAATTAGGGTACTGCGGAGGTGCCGCGCCTTGCTTGTTGACTACTACTGGGTCACCATCCAGCAATCCCTCACGGGTGTCCTGAAGTTCGATGTAGTGTTCCCAGCCATCACCCATATCGAACGTATACGAGATTACGCCCAGCGTTTCGGGGTCAAGTTCATCGATTGTGGTGTCGGCAGCGTTGCCTTCCGTAGGCGGGTTCGACTGAAGGTCGCGAAACCGTGCTTTGGCGTCATCGGAGGCGTCGTCCGGCACGGCCCGGTCGATGAAGCGGTCAATTTCCTCGTCGTCCATCGCTCGCCAGCTCGGTCCCCCGTCGTACAACTGTGGGTCAACGTAGCTCCGGAGCGCGATGCCGTCCTCGTCGCGTGTAATAAACTCGTATCCATGGGCTTCCCAGCGCTCGAACGCCTCGAAGATTGTCTCGTGGAACGCGGCCAACGTATGTGCCCCATCGACTTCGATGTCGCGCCAAACCTCCTCGTCGGGTTCGAACTCCAGCGGCGGATTCGGGAGCAACCGGACGCGAAACACGTAGCTCGTCATAGGCCCCATTTCTGGAGCGAGGATTGTAGGTATTCCTCACAGATCCGGTCATTTCGCTCTGAATCCTCCTTAGCGGTCACAGGTACTGGATGTGGATCCCGTAGTCTCGATACAACTCGAAGAACGCCACGAAGCGCTGGATAGATTCGGGTTGCGAGTCAACGCGATCAGCTCGGTGCTCGTATTCGCCAAGCAGGCGGTCCTCCTCGTCTGCAGGGAAGGGAAACGAGACGCCGGACGTCATATTGAACTCGTCGTACGAGACGAGTCGAAAGAAGAGCAGGGTGCCAGGCTCGGCGGTTTCGCTGAGATTGACGTCGGTCACTCTGAGTTCGTTATCGTCGTCGCTCAGGAGATCGGTCACGATCAAGTGTTTGTCGCTACCATCGACGGCAGTGACTTTGAAGAGCGAAGTCTCCGCTTCGAGGAGAGCCTCTAGAATCGTGTGTTCGACATCGCTTTCCCACCGTTCCTGCTCATAATATTGCTCGACGGCAGTCTGGCCGTTTTGACGGTACTCGTTGAGCAAGAACTCGTAGTGGACATTTGTATGCGATTCAGCGTCGTAGAGGATTGCATCACCGTCTCGCTCGATGCCCAATAACTGGGCCGACTCCAGGATCGCCTCGCGGTCGGTACACTCACGCAAGATTTTGGTATTCAGTCCCTGTCCGACCTCTCGGTATCGCCTGTATCGTTCGAGGCGATCCTTCGAGTGGGTGGAATCGCTCTGTGTGACGCCGTCCTGGGCCCCTCCGGAAAGCAACGAAGTCGGCTTATCCGCGTGGAAGGCGACGTTTTCGTAGGCTTGTTCGATGTGTTTCGTTTTCGACTCGGGCTGGTGAGCCGCGAGCGACTCCAGGTTCTCCAGCATCGCCTGTAGTTCGTCGTCGGCTCCGATCATCTCGGCGGTCAGGGCTAACTCCTTGATTGCCTTAGCGGCTGCACGCCGGACCCGTCCATCGCCGTCGACGAGCGCGTCCAGATAGAGCTCTCGAAGGCGATCGCGATGCGTGGCCGTTTCTTCGACCGTGTACGCTCCGGGAAGTGCGTCGTCGGTGAATTCTGTTCCGACCGACCGGTAGGCAAGACGCGGGTACAGCGCTGCCGCAAATCGAACTGCTGACTGGCGCTGATAGCCGCCCCCGTTCTCGAAGATTTCTCTACACACCTCGAAGCAGTCGTCGAACAGTGCCGCACGATCCTCAAGATCCAAGCTCTCGACTTCCTCCACCACCCGGTTCACCCGGTCAGAGTCTCCCGAAGAAAGAGCGTCGGCAAATGCGTCTGGTGTGTACTCCATAGTCGGCGGTTCCTCATCCACGGGTGTAATTCCTCGGAACTCGACATCAAAACGGCTGAGAGAGCGTTCCAGTAGGCGTCGGCCGATCAGAGGTCGCCAGATTCGGCGAGCGTGGTCACGGCCTCGCTGATCGGACTCACGTCCTCACCGTACGCCTCCCTGGCGCGCTCGGCATATGGGGCCGCCCCGGCTTCGAATGCAGCGAGTCGTTCTCCGGTCTGCTCGGCCGTTTCCGCAACCCACGAATCACGAGTCGCTTCGTCCACAACGGTGATCGACTCCGGTTCGATAGACACGTTGGTTCGGTCGCCGCGCTCGTACGTTCGGACCTTCCCGACGACCGCAACGTATGCAGGCGCTTCCGTCGCCCGCAGAACGTTCATCGCCTCGGGTTGATAGTTGCCGGCGTAGACGTACACGGGCGAGTCAGCCGCGAAGACTTTCCCTTGCCAGTACTCGGAGTCCTTCCCGACGTCATTCGTCTCGACGAGCGTCCCGACCACGAACACCCGATTGATGGCCTCACCGGTCGGCGTGAGACCGTACACCGGCGCACGCTCCTCGTCGGACTCCTGGAACGTCTCCGTCGTCGCGTTGAGTTCCTCGGCGAACAACCGCACTGCCGGCTGGCGCTGCGTGAGTGCTGGTTCGACCGCCTCGGGCTCCAGACCCGACGGTGCATCGGACGTCTCTTCGACGTCGTTCACCAGGAAGTACGAGCCGAGAACGGTCCCAGAGAGTCGGTACCGCCGTCCGAGGATCTTCGAACGGATCTCGTCTACGACGACGTCGGTCGACAGCGCATCGGTTGCCATCTGCGTCGCATCGTCGAGTGAGATGCTAGTCACCGCGTTGGTGGCTTCCTCGTCGAACAACACGCTCACCGAGCGCTCGCCGTCGTCGACGATAGCCTTGATACGAAGGTCGAACGCACCGTCGCGCGGCCCGTGCTCGCCACAGCGGCCGTTCCGAAGGACGCGAGTGCAGTCGTCGGCTCCACAACGCTTGACGAGGCCCGAGCCCTCCTGAACGTCGACGATGCTGCCGACGACCGCCATGGCATCGTCGTGAGCTTCGACTGCCTGGTCAGTCACGGTGATCGTCGTCGCGGAGTTGCCACTCACCGAGAAGCGGCCCTGGTACTCGTCGGTGACGACGCTCTCGAATCGGTAGGTGACACCCTCTTCGAGTTCCGGAAGGCCGGCACTCTCCCACATGACGAACTTGAGACGGCCGGATTCGTCACCGAGGAGGCCGACTTGTGCGATCTTCTCGCTCCGGGGCTCCCAGAGCTCGACGACTTCGGCTACGATGTCCACCCACACGTCCGGCTCGTCGACGTCCGCGAGCATGCACCGGGAGAAGCCACCCGGCCGACCACCGTAGCCAGCTAGGCGTGAGAGGTCGCCCGAGAGGTCCTCGCGCTCGAGGCCGGCATCGGTGCAAGCCTTGCGTACGCGGTACGGACAGCCTCGTCGAGCGGGATCCGGTAGGAGTGGAGCTGTTCGAGTTGGGCTTCGATATCGCGCTGTTCGATGGCGAAAGTAGAGTTATTCTCGTCCGAGGGCCGCGATGCCTCGAAGGCCGCGAACGCGTCGCTGATGGTCTGGACTCGGTCCTGCAGGTCGGGGGTGACTACACTGGACATCGTTGTACTCCGAGGAGAATCTCGAGCGCAACTCCGCGAGTTGCCGATTCGTGGTACGACCGACTCCCGTCGTCGACGCTCGAATTCTCCTCACCCAATTATGTGAGATAAATGCCAGAGACACGACCCCCGACACAGTGCGACTCTGATACCTAGGCACACCCCGACAGATAGCAGAGTTGCCACGAAAAGTCTACACGCCCGCCAGTGGAAGACAGAATATGGCGGCCCGACTCTGTTGAAACCCTATTGATTCAACATCTTTCGCGCTGAAACAACCGCTAATCCCTATGAGGACTGACCGCTGGACTGGTGTGGCGAAAGAACCTCGACAGACCGTTCAGTCGGGTCTACGATAGGGAAGTGTCGTCACGTCGAACGCCTCGTAGTGTCGGTCGTAGGTGAGGATGTGGTCGACATCCAGATGGGCCATGTGTGCCGCGACGACGAAATCAGTCAGTGACGCGTCCAGGTCGGTCCACTGGCGAAACGTCTCTGTCGCTTCCTCGAACACGTCTGTGGAGACGGATTCAAATTGATAGAGATCACTATCGTCGATCGTCGTCAGGAACGCCGTTGCGTTCTGCATCGACGCCTGCTTTTTCAGGCGTGTCGCTGCCTCGTCGACGATGTGGTCGTTCACGACCAGACGACGGTACGGAAGGTCGCCGTCTCGGACGAAATCCATGAACACCCGGGAAACAGAGTGCATCTCGTCCCGCGGATTGAACAGGGCGTACAGGAACTTCGGGCCGAGGACGACCTGATGTCGAATCGGTCCAGGCTCGAAATGTGCAGCTGTAATCGTCCCGATCGGCGTTTCAACTGGCTCTGCCATACGTAGTTAGGGATCCGGCGACGGGTCTTCAGCGAGCGAAAACGACTCGTCGCTCCCGTGCCATTCGTCGACGAGGTCGTCTTCCTCGCGAGCGTCCGTGTCCGCACTCGCCGGGAGCGACGACTCGTCGAGCTCGTCAAGGACGGTAAATGCTGGATCGTTCGGGTCTGGCTGTTGCTGCCGGTCGATCCACTCGATCACCGCTTCGTGACCCGCCTCCTTGAGTGATAGTCCGTGCTCGTCGGCAAATTTGCGGAAGCGCTCGTACTCGTCCTCGCTCAATTCGGTCTGGACGTGTTTGGTGTCGTTGCTGCTCATACGAACCCCGCTGCTGCCATCTACTACTGTTTCATGAAATATAAGATGTTCGTATGAGTTCTCTCATGAGATCCGAGATACGGCCGCGTTCACTCACGAACTATTGTTCAAAATCCTTTCAAAACGACTTTTTGAGGCGAATTCAGGTAAGTCAGACTGTAACCCAGATACCATCGGTCATGAAAGCCAGCGCCGGAACCTGCCAGCGATCCCCGGCGCGTCTGAGTCACTATCTGTTGGTGCAGACTCTCCCGAACGGTTTTCCGCATCTGTCGGAGTGTCATCCTTCGAGTTGCGCTCCCCGTGAACTTCACCTCCCCCAGTAGGCTCGACAGACGACTGCCGGCGGTTTTCTTTCATGGACTCCTGCTCACTCCAGTCGCGGGTCGACAGTCGGTCACCCGATTCAGACCGAATCGTATCTTCGTCGATGCCAAGTTCGGGATAAATACCGAGGACAGTTCGATACTGCTGGAGTTGTCTCTCCAGTTCAGCAATCCGCTCGCGCTTTGACTCAAGTTCGCGCTGTTGTCGCTGTACCTTCGTTGCGAGGCGACGAGCGTCTTCGACGGCTCGCCCGTCAGAGAGCCGTGAATCTGCGGGATACTCCCATCTATCGTTTGTCTGCGGAGAGGGAGAATCAGCCGACTCAGTGTCGTTGGGTGCTGTTCGCTCTTGGTTCACTGGCGGGGTATAGTAGTCATCTACACTGAGCAAGGTTCGCGCGACACAGACATCTCCATACGTCGCCCCGTTTGCGAAGTGAACGCTGTCCCACTTGCCTCGCATCAACCCCGAGTCACGGAACAGTCGGTCCATCCGTTCGGGGTCGCCACCTGTCCAGAAGGCGAGATAGAAACAGAGGCCCATATCGGCCTCTGACTGCGATGGATATCGGCTATCCATCCCGTTCCAGAGGTCTTCACGACCGTCGAGGAGTGCCTCGATAGTCTCCCCGCTCTTGGATGCCACCGCTCGTTCGAGGAGGTCATCATCATCGAGGTCGACACCGGGACCAGCGACGTCTTCGAGCGTCGTCGGGAGCGAGGAAGGAAGCGCTTTCGGGCTGAGGCTGTGCAACGCAGCTTCAAGCCCTGAGTCTTCGATATCGGGAAAGTCCAGTCCGTAGCGAGCATACAGAGCCGAATCCGAACCGATAGCGACGACGTCTTCGACATCACTGTTGTCCGCCTCCGAATCAGCAGTCTCCCCGGGACCGGTCGAGGTCTCACTCCCATCACTGGCCCCTTCTACCACGTCACCCAGTTCTGCTACCGAGGTGTCATCGTCGGGGGACGTCTGGACGTATTCGTAGTGAACCCCGAGGAGTGCGTCGCGACGGTGAGTGAGGTTCGTCGGCGTCCCGTCGAGGTGGTCAGTCGTGACAGTGAAGAACCGTGCTTCGTCGTACATCTCGACGTCACCGCGCCGGTTTCGACCTGGAGGGAGTTCTCCCTCGATGAGAATGTGAAGACCAGTCTTGGATGGGGAAATCTCTGTATACGAGTCGACCCGGTCGACGATATCCTTGGCCCACTCGGTCAGATGCCCGCTCTCGGGAGTACGGCACGAGTCGAGGTCGATCCCGACGATAGGTTCCCCCGGCGCGAAGACGAATCCGATACCGTCGGTCTCGATCCGGTCACTCCGGTGAAACGTGAGCGCTGCCTCGATATCACGCCAGGTCGAGGCATCGGTCGTACTGGCCTTCGCTGTCCCGCTGGTGTGATAGGGCTTGATCGGGATCTTTGTCTGTTTCCCGTCACGTTCGACCGCTTGCCAGCAGATCCACTGGTCAAGCACCTTCAATCTATCTGGGATGCGAGACTTGTCGATTGCGCTACTGGACATGGTGGAAGTGAGGTGTGCGATTGCTCGCGACCACAGCCGTTTCTGCGAGGTGATAAACCGCGGTGCGCCTCTGTGCGCTCGGTGGGACTCGAATATTGCGCCCGTGCGTCCGAAACCGCACGACGTGAGCGGGCCCGTGCGAATGTGCGTCCCGTTCCCATCCAGACTCTATTCTAGGTATTTGCCGGATAGGCGCAGAAAGAAACGAGAGAGGAGTAGAGGAGCTATAAAGCGCCCCGTGCGCCCAACTAGTGACGCAGATCATCGTCTCCGGATTCCTCCCCTGCTCGGTCGACAGACTCAATGATCTTCCGCCCACCGACAATCCGCCATTCACGAGGCTTGTCGAACGCTTCCTCGGAGAGTCGTGAATGGTTTTTGATAGTTTTGGATGGGGCGTTGTTGAGTCGACCTGCCTCGACCAGCGTTCTGATGATTTCGTGGGCTACGTCGGTATGTGGAACCACCCACATCTTCCGAACGCCATCGAACGCTGCGAGATCGTCGAAGTGTTTGACCATCAGCTCGGGACGGATGTTCGTCACGACTTCGACGATCACTGCCAGCGTTCGGCTGCCATCGTCACCGGGGACGAATGCGGCAACGTCGAAGACCATCCCACCGGCCATCGGTTCGTAGTACTTCTCGACGAGGAGGCCGCGATTCCGGAGATGGTGAGCGACGTACTCAACGTAGACTTTGTGCTCCGTTTTCTCGAAGCGGTCGCCGTTGTTCCGACCCGAATAGATCTTCCCGTCGACTGCGGCCTGCCCCTTCGGTGTGACGTAGTAGTACTTCCGACCGTGGACACGCTGGATTTCGAGGAAGTCGTCTGCTTCCAATCGGTCTTCGTCGACGTCACCCTCGACTGCATCGCGGATTTCGGTCATCGAACGGGTCAGATCGTAGTCCTCCAGTTCGTCGTTGATCCCCGCGATTACGTTTCGGAGAAACTCCCGTTCTGCGTCGGACAGGTGAGCGGCATCCAACGACCTCGTCTCGCTGGAGGTTTCACTGCCGGTTTTCGATTGCCGTGTATTCTGATCGGTCTCGGTACCGAGGTTCTCTCGGGTTTTACGGTCCAAGGTGCGGTCGGTCGCTTCTGGACGAGATCTTCGCGAAGCGGATCCAGTTCCGAGAACAGTTCCAAACTCGTTCGAAGCACCACCAACTGGTGTCTCCGTCCCGTCTTCTACCGGGTTTTCATTGATAGAGCCCCCATCAGCGGGACCATCCGAGACAGAAGGGGCACTGTGCGAGCGGTCGTCGGTTGCGTCGATCCCATCGTCCTCGTCAGTGGGTTCACCTGGCGAGGCGGAAGCCGAAGATGACGCCTTGGCAGCGTCGCTATTCATCGGACCTGTCCCATATTGCGCTGCACGCTGGGCAGCGTCAGGTGGGCTGTTGACCCCCGGAATAAGACAGTAGCTGAATCGCGTTCGTGACCACTGGAGTTCGTCTGCCTCCTGGTACGTCATTTTTGCCGATGGACCGTACGTCCCAGCATCCACTGGATCCTCGCCGTCGCTGTGACCTGCAGGAATCGGGAGCGGTTTGAGCGTCACCAGCTCAGGAGTGTCGGTCATGAATCCCGTATCTGGGAGTTGCGCGAGCCACTCCCCGCGAGGAAGCGAAGCGATCCGGTTCGAGAGTGCAACGGCATCGAGTTCCTCGTGGAACAGCGTCGTCTCGAGTTCGTCGTCGACGGCGAGTTTCCCGATCAGTTTGGTGTTGATGTTCCGGAGTATCTCTTTGTAGGCTCGCGTATCGAGCGCATCGCGTTTGACCTGCTCGGGGAAGTGGACGATGAGCTCGAACCCGAGTGCAAACTCGCGAGCGTCGGGGATCATTTCGTCGCGGACGAGACTCGCCTGCATGATCGGCGCCGCCTCGTCGACGATCAGGTTGACGCAATACCCCGTCTCCGGGCCCGGGAGCGAACGGTTCCAGCGCTTCCGGAGTCGAACCCACGACCAGAGGTAATCGAGTAAGAGAACAGTGAAGATGTTGCTCGATGCCGGCCGGAACTCACCGGTATCGATGAGCACGACCTTCTTCGAGTCGAGCAACGAATCAAGGTCGAACAGCATCTGCTCGTCACTGTATTCCCGAGAATCGTCGTCCCACTCGGGAACGAAGTTCAGGAGTCGCCAGATGAAGTCCCGTTCTTTGAGCTTCGTGATCCGATTCATGACCGCGTCGATGGACGTGGCGAATCGCCGCTCATCCGCCTCGAAGTGACGTGCAAGCACGTCTTCGAGTTCCGGATCGCTGATCTCGGGGAGGACCTTCCCGTTTTGCATCTCGATGGCAGCATCGAGGAGATCACTAATCGCGAACGCGTCACCTCCGTACACTGGGTCGAACAACGCTTCGATGAGATTACTCAGGATCTCCTGTGCGACGAACGCTTGGTTGTGTTGCTCTTCTCCGAGCACGTATTCGAGAAGTTCGTTGTAGCGGTCGATCTTCTCCTGTACCGCCGCTTCACGACTCATTCCAGCGGCTAACTGCGGCCGAATATCGAAGAACGGGAAGGCGGGAATCTCCCCATTCGGTCCCGGTACCGGAAGGTGGACGACGTCCTCCAGATCACCGAATCGCCGGAAGTGGGCACGTTTGTACTCCGCCGCCATGCTGCCACCCTTCTTGTCGAAGACGAAGATTGGCCCGTCGAGTTCAGCGTAGGCGCTCAGCGCATCGTTTATCATCGCGGTCGTCTTGCCACCGCCGGTCGTCGAAGCACGCAGAACGTGGTGTGTGAGTTGCTCTGCGGTCAATCTGATCGGGATGTTTGGCCGGTCCGGGGTCGCTGTCTCGGCGTTCCCGATACACAGACCACTATCGAACGTCGCGAGCAGTTCTTCGTCGGTTGCGGTGAGTGGTGACCTCGAATCTGGGGCACCGCCAGACGCGCCTCGGCTCGCTTTCGGGAGTGCGCCCGTACTCGGAACAGTGACGAAGTTGGCGAGTTCGTCGGGGCTGGCGACGATCATCGGATCGGTGCGCTTGAACTGTTGACGGATGCTCCGACGACTGAACGATGCTGCACAGAGTGCCTCGAACTCCCGGTTGAGCGACGTGACTGCCGTTCCTTCGATCCCGTAGTACGGTCCACTCAGAGCTGTGAACGCGCCGGTTACACCCTGGATGATCTCCGAGTCGCCCGCCGCACGAAGGGACAGGTCGAACGTGGTAGTCGGTTGTTTGAGGTCGATCTGTCCCATGCGACTGTGTTGCGTCGACGGACCGCCGGCGCCGCCCGAGATCGTCCCGCCGATCTGTTCCGGCGTGTCCGGGCGGTGACGCTGGCGTCGCTCTTCTTCTGAGGTCCCCAGTAGCATCGCAGCGGCTTCCTGCTTGAACGCGCTGAACGCTCCGGTCGTCCCCATCTTGAGATTGCGTTTGTGGACCTCAGCCTCTTTCGTCCAGTCGCCACGCGGTGTGAACACCGCCTGAAAGACGAACGGTTCGTCCGTTTCGCTCGCCTGTTCGAGAAGCACACTCAGCGGTGAGCGGAACGACTCCTCGATATCGACCGAAACCTCGCTGAACTGTGAAAGCAGCGTCATCCAGTCGTTGTTCTTCGTTTCGACGCCTTCCCACCGAACCATCGCCGGTGGGATAGGATCGGTATCGGACTCGGAGCTGGAAATCGTCTCAGCCTCTCTGACCGACATCTCGAACTCGTCTGACTCGAACACGTCGAGGCTCGCGAGGTCCTCGATCCCCTCGAACGCCGCCAGATCAGCGAGGGAGAGTCCCCCGGATTCGACGTCGTCGACGAAAACGTCGGCAGTAGTGAACGGGACGATCTCGAACCGAAAGCTCTCGGGATACATCGCCCGGACGTTCGCAGCCAGGTGTTCGACTGCTTCGAGTTCGTAGGGGCGAACTCCCAGGTAGAAATCGAAGCGCTGAGTCGACGACGGCTTGTGGATCAGGAATTCGAACGAGTGGTGCGTGCTCACGAACGAGAGACGACGCTCCAGATGGAAGGGCATCTCACGACCACTCCCAGCCCGGTAGAGCCCGTAGAGGCCTTTCGTGACATGGTCTGGTGTAACCTGTTCCCGGGCCGGTGTGATCTTGATGTACGGCCGAGGACCGTCGGTATCCGAATCATCCGAAACGCCGTTCTCAGATGCCACCTCCGCTGAGTTCGAATCGTCGGGTTCAGGGGTGACGCCCGATTCCGTATCGAGATGTTCCGATGATTGCGGATCGTCGTCAGGGTCTCCATCGGAGGGTTCCACCGTATGGTCGAGGAGACGAGCCGAGACAGCCGTCTGAAGTTCCGAATCGTCAACCCCCGGGACGCCTGACGAACGACGTATTTCCGGGGCCGTGTTTCGGGAGGGACCCGACTCTTCTGTCAAACTATCAGCTCCCCATCAACCTTCGGTTGGTGGCATCCTGGATATCTGGGTTCATCGGGGTGGTGGCAGTTGCAGCGATACAATTCGCGAATTGTTTTCGAATACATGGGTGGGTGTGGGTCTGGCCGGTTCGAGGTACCCGATTGATGGTGGGTACCCCAGTTTCTGATTTGGGTTGAAAGTGGCTGTACACCCCATATTTGGGGCATTTACATATCGATAGAGGGGTGTGTTCGAGAGACTGTGCGCGGGTTGGAAGGAAACTATCCCTGCGTCATCACCCGGCGATGAATTCGAGCAGGGAGATGACTGCACCGAGTCCGAAGTAGGCGACGACCATCGCTCCGCCACCCATCGTGAGTTTCATACCCGTCTCGGACCGCTGTGAATTGGTCCGGGCGGTGAGCCAGATAATAAATCCGAGGACGAGGACGGTCAAACCGGCATACTGGAGTGTCGTGTAGACGACGTCATACAGGTTGGTGAGGATCGTCTCCCACCCGGCGACCGATCCACCGGATCCGCCGGTCGGTCCACTTGATTGTGCGGCAGCTGGACTGACGAAGACCATCACCGAGAGCAAGGCGGTAATGACGGTAGTTCGGAGGCCAGTGAGGGTCCGAGGTTCCCAGCGACGACTCGGATCGGATTCGGTTTCTGGTGTGTGCTCGTTCATAAGTACACGCCGCCCGTTGGCTGGAGAGTGTATTGTTTCTTTCAAGAATGCGTCAATCGCAGTCTTACACCGGCCGCACAGTTGCGGCTTGCGCAAGTATGCGCGATTTACGGGGATAGATGCGTTCTCTGTGGGGATCGCAGAAACAGTTATATCACCCAGCTACGCAGGTAGGAGCGAACAGGTAGTCGCGGTCCCGATCTGTAGACAACAAACGGGACGAAAATGGAGCAACCAACCTGCAGCAAGACTGTGGACGGTGTCCGGGTAGGGGAACGATGAGTCGGTACTCGATCCCCGTGAAAGAAGGAACTCGCGACCGGCTTCGTGCGTTCAGCAATCGGAATCTGCTTGACCGGCAATCCTACGATCAGGCGGTGAACGAACTCCTTGACCAGATAGAGTTCGCAACCGCTGAGGAACTCAACGCACAATACGGCGAGATGAGGAAAGGACGGACGTAGCCGCTGAACGCTACTACTTTCGACTGTCGAGCGACGAGAGTTGCACACTATTGTGACTCCTATAAGTGTGGTCACATCCCGGAGACAGGTGAAGCGCCATCGGGGCAACCATCAGCACTACTCTTGCGTCGTCTGCTGTGGGCTTCCATTGCTCATGGTCTGCTCACTCGTCGACAACGGTCGCCTCGCTCGGCGGGGCGATCTCCATCTCTTCGGCGCCCCGCTCGATCTCCTCGGCGGTCGTGCCCGTGGCCTCCGCGAGGACCTCGGACAACTCCTCGGGTGAGAGGACGTCCTCGGTCGACGATTCGCGGCTCATGTCTTCCTCTATTAGGTTCTCACGGATAAGTATGCGTGTCGATTCACCACCATCGGGTGTCCATCGTGGCGGGCTCCCCGGCGAGATGTTGCCCTCGTAGACGTCGATGAGATACGCAATTTCTGCCGTGAAATAGCGGACACACCCACGGACCACTATCCCGCGGTTCGCCGGGAGCGGCGCGTGCCGCAGTTTGAGATGCACAGTCGGGTCCGCCCGCCGAGCGACGTCAACGTGCAGCCCTTCGTAATAGACGTCGTGGCCCCTGGCGGACGTCTCGTTGTGGTCCATGCGGGCGAGTTCGACCCAGTTGACGGGGTTGCTGTCGGCCTGGTAGTGGAGCTGTACCAGGAATCGCGGGATGTGTGTTTGCTGCTGGTCGAACCCGACGGTGATGTGACAGTCCGGGCGCCCAGCGTCGACGCGATACGCGACATCGTAACCCGCTGGCGGGCGCGGTCGCCGGCTCATATATCGCCGTCCCGCCGGTCCACCTTGAGACCACCGACGTCGTCGTGAGCAGCTAGTAGCCTCCAAGTCATTCCGGCCCTGGAGTGCCGCGCCACATCCCAAGACCCATTTAAGTCATTCTCGTCACAACGGGGTTAGATAGACGGAGATCGTTTTCCTCGCGTGTAACTGGAGTGGCGTGGTGCTATCGCTGAGCGATATTGATAGCCGCATTCACATCAGCGTGGATCTCGTAGCCGCAGTCGATACACAGGAACTCTCGGCCGTCACGTGAGGCATCTGCGACTGTCCCGCAACGTCGACACTCCCGACTCGTACCCCGTGGGTTTACCATCTGCACTGGGATGCCCGCTTCCTGGGCCTTCGAGACGATCTGGCTCTGAATCTGCCCGTACGGCCAGTGGTGAATCGGGTCGTCGACCGTCTCTCGGAGATGGGTGAGTTCCTCGAAGTGAATCCGGCAAGAAGTATGCTCGTTGGCGAGGCCGACGACACGCCGGCTTTCGACATTCGTGATGTGGTCCGTGTACCGCCAGTAATACCGATTGCCGTCCACGACCTCGCTCCCGTCTCAGACCGCCGCTGCGACGATCGGGTCGTCGTTAAGGTCGACACCGACGGTCGCGCGATGTCGTCTGCAACCCAGGTCTCGACCGGCCACGTCACCGTCAGGTGGCAGTATAGCGTCCCGTCGTCGTGTAGGTGCAGTTCAGCACTCCGAGTGGTCGCGTCGTCCGGGTCCGTGGCCCGTTCGAGAAACTCGCGCTGGAACTCACCCGCCACGACATGAAACCAGAACGGATTGTAGCTCAGAACCCATAAATTGGCGCGAACACTGTAAAGAGAACGCCTCCCATCGAGACAGCAAGCATCGCCACTCCCCAGAGCACGCCCCGATACCCCCGCGTCCACGTTCGGCCCCGAGGCGTCCCTGCTGCCCAGAGCGCAGCACCAAGCGAGAAACACGCCAGTCCGAGATACGAAAGCATACCAGACGCAGCCTGAGCGATTGGGAGAAGACCTGCATCGCTCGGCGCACCGTATGGCCACCCCGAAGGAAGCATCCCTCCGCCGCCCATCACGAACCCGATCAGATCGTAGAAAGCGTGTAACCCAAAGATCGCGACCAGCGCAGCAACTGCTCCGGTGACCATCCCTCGATACCGAACCGAACGCCGCGAGTTCGTACCTGCGGTGAAGTACCCGATAACGCCAACCACTAGCAGAGTCAACGAGAGGTATCTAGCCGTATACTCCGCAACGACGAAGAGACGGTACGTTGAGTTCACGAGTTCGGACACCGAAGGCATTCTGTCCGAGAAGCAATGCCGGATGACGGGATATAGACTCCCGATGTGCGAAAGCAGCACAGTTGCGGCTCACAACACGAGATGGTGTGGACCTGCAGTAGCAGCGAGCGAGCCAACTACCCGCCCTCAACGAACGAACCGAGTCACCTGTGATGAAACCAGACGGCGTAGGTTACGCATTTTCGATGATGTCACCGAGGTCGAATAATTGCAGATCCTCTCGGTCGGACACGGCTTCCTGTACTGACTGCGTTGCGCTGTTCCGTGTGAATAACGCGTATTCTATGTCGATGTCGCCGGCACTGGGTGTCCATCGGATTTCATCGGCGTGGTCCTAGAGCGAGGCGAACGCGCTGTAGTCAAGCGGCGCATTCGTGAATTGAATACTTCCGAATAGGCTACTTCAAAATAGGCTAATTCTAGATAGTCTATTCTCAAACTGGCTACTTCCGCATATATCGCATCCACAGCAGAGCGAATATTCCGAATACCAGCCACTCCAGAAAGAGAGTCATGTTCGAGATCGTAGCACTGAGGTAGCCAAATACATCGGTTGCCCCAGCGACGAAGGCTGTCTGTGAGACGCCGTACGAGTGAGTTTCGAGGTAGTATACTCGATGAGCGTCCCGCCAGTCGTCACCGGCGAAGTGAGCCCGAACGAGTGTACTGGCGATACCGACTGTGGTCTGTCCAGTGGCATCGGTCGTCGCACTCGAGACAGTCGCGCCCTCGAACGTGATGGACCGCCCGGGAATCGGAATTCCGTTGAGGTCCGTGAGTAACACCTCTGCCGTCCCGGTGCTCTCGTTTACCGTGACGGTGAGACGAGAGTCTCGATAGCGAGTTACCTGTACCGAGGTATCTATCGGCATTCCCCAGACGTCCTGACTACGAGCAGTGACGTTCTCTCCCATCACCAGGTCGGTGCTCTTGAGGACACCGGCGTATTCCTGATACAGGGACGTCGGCTTCTCGTTCTCTGGAGCGATGATGGAACTCGGAAGCGTCGCAGCAGGCACTGAACCAACAGGGACCTGATGGGTAGATTCCCACCAGACGTGCCGGTCAGCGGCTGGTTCCGTAATGACGCTCACGTTGGCCGGACTCATCCGATAGCGGAGCATGGCCGGATACGCTCCATCGTAGGAGTGCGATGCCGGGATGAAGCTTGACCCCGCCCCTGTCCGCATCTGGACGTTCGTATTCCGCGAAACCGAGTAGAACCGCCACGGCGCCGTCACGTACATCGTCTTCTCACCGACCTGAATCTCCACGTCTTCCCAGGCAGCTGCACCCGGTGCGAGCCCTTGCTCACCGACCCACGCGACGGAGACGATATCATCACCGGGACGGTCAAAGACATCGACGGCAATCACGAGATCCTCACTGTTGACCGTCTCCACCGGGACGGTATACGCCATCTGGAACGTCCGGTTGGTCGCTCGCGTCGAGTTCCATTCCGGGCATTCGTTGCTCGAAACACCGAAGCGGGTCCCCAGTTCCACGTCGACACGGAGCCTGGCCGTGACGTTGTATCGACCGGGCGAGAGGGGGCGCGGCCGGGACGTCTCGAAGTCCATCGTGGTCCACATCCCGGGACCCGACCGGTCCATGCTGATGGGCCCTGCGGTCACGTTGACGATAGACGCGTTCGAGCTACTGATCTCGTATTCCGCCCAGCGCGTCAGCGGATACGTACGATTGTAGACGACTGTCGTGTTCCCTACGAGGTACTCGTGGGCTATCGTGCAGGTTCCGCTCTCGGTGTGATTGGACGGTGCCTCCACCCTGTAGTCCCAGGGAACGTACGTATCGAATTGCCAGCTCGGCGTGACGTATCGGTCATCGTGCCAGACACCCGGGTACACGTCGATATTACCGACGTACGCGTCCTGGACGAGCGGGTGTGGCTCCGAGCGCCACTGCAGGTCGACCCTCGCTCCATCCGCAGTCGGGAAGACCTCGGTACCGTAGTTCATCGGGACAACGGACCGCTGCCGGGCAGACGCGTTGCTGGATGCCAACTCCGAATACTGCAGGAGCGATTCGACGATGTCGATCTTCCGGTCTATGACAGTAGTATAGGACGAGGAGAGGACGAGTGCCCCATTCGGATTGGTGACTGTCAGGTTTCCATCTACCTCGCCGATTTCGGCGTTGTACACTGGATTCCACCACCCGTTCGGATGCCGTACCTCGACTGTATACTGCCCATCAGTGCTCGTCGCACGGCTGGAGTCGGCTGCATAGATTGGGAGAATGCGATACTCCTCGGGCCCGTACCAATTCGACAGCGTGGTCCATTCATCGCGATACGGTATCTGGACCTGCCCGCTGAATTGCGACTGATACATGTCGGACTCGGTCGCGATCTTCAGGGCATCCTGTGACTGGATGTTTCCATCCCACAGGTGGACCGGTTGTGTCTCGACAGTCCGATTGACCGTCGTGATCGTCCCGTTCTTGGCGTATTCGAAGACCCCGACAGTACTCGAACCCCGGCCGGGGTCCGGATCGTTACTCGCTAACACGCGGAAAGTATCGTCGTACTGCTTCTCGACGCCCGGTTCTGGAGCGGGGATTCGAATACCATCCGGCGCCGCACCGGCTACGGTACTCAGGAGAATGAGGAGAACAACGGCGCTCACTCGGAGCGATAGACTGCCTGCTCGTCGATTGGAATGCCGACGCACTCGGTTCCACCCCTCTCGGATTCGCCCCTGGATAGCGAGGAGAGTGGTGCGAATCAATCGAGCTCTCCAGTTCGATCTATCCGAGGACATACTCCAGGAGGTCGACAAAAGTCCCGAAGGCCATCCCGACGACGAACAATCCGCTCCCGGAGAGAGTCAGTCGTCTCCCCCAAGAACGACGATACGTGCTATGGCTCCCAAGCCAAGCCATGAGGCCGAGAACCAGCAGGACGAGGCCGGTGTAGGCGAACAGCGTTTCGGTCCAGGGTGGGAAATCCAGCATCGCGCTGAAATCGACCGCTGCAACGAACGAGGAGAGGTTCACTGGGCGTAGAACAGAGAGAAACATCCAATCGGACATCGGAAGCCACGAGGTGAGCTCTATCGGCATCGTGTCTCCGAAAGCCGAACCCGGAGAAGGCCAGTCGGCTGAAGTCGTGAGTGAGCTCGGGATGAACTGGGGAAGGTCCTGTATCGCGACGAGCGGACTCCGATCCACACATGGAACGTCGGCAATCCGGAGGAATGCAGGCATAGGTATTGTCGAACCAGAAGAGGCTATCTCGCGAGAAAAGTCCTCCAGAAATGCGTGACCCGCAGGCCTGCGGCCGGCGCACCGTTGCACCGCGCGCAGAAGTACGCCATACGCATTCTTGAAATCATCAAATGGACCTACCACCGATAAGCGGGGTGAGATGCACGATCAAGTGACGATCTCGGGAAGGACCGTACCTCCGCAAGTGGATTGGCCGGGTTCCGCAACGGTCCACGAGATCGATAGCCATCACCTACTTCGGTCAGCACGGACTGCGTGCGACTCAACCACGACGGGGGGCACAGATGCCTGAAGTCGAGATTCGATTCAGAACAGACGCCGAGTATCGCCGTCTTCGGGCGATCCGGGACAAGTACGGCGTCCAATGGCGCGGAATGCTCATCCAGGGGGCGAAACGCCTCGAAGGACGCGACATCGAATTCGAACCGTCTGGTGAGGGTCTCAACTCGGACAGGAACTCCGGTCAGTCAGTTCAGAACGCCAAGCAACGGACGGGATCCCACCCTCAGTCCAACGAGAATTCAGATCTATTGGACGTAGAATCGGGCGAGAACTCGAAAGAGAGTGAGCGAGAGGACCAGTTCACGTTCGATACCCACGGCTCGCTCTGTATCCCGGGCCCCCGAAGCGACCAGGAAGGGAGCAGTAGTGGAGACATCGAGGACTGGAGGAGCGGGCGATGACGTCGACGCGGATAGTGTTCGAAGACGAGCACCAGTTCGACCGACTGGAAGCGGTCTGTCGGCGCCACGGCGTCAGCTGGCGGGGGATGCTGATCAAAGGTGCCGAACGACTCGAAGCCGGTGGTGTCCTCCCGACGGAAGTCGAGAGTGAGACACGATGCGGGGGTGAGTGAATGCCGGATCCCGTCCCCGTCGCGAGCAACCTTCTGGAGTCGAAGTTCCTCGGCTTCTCGATCAAACGTCTCGGTGAGTCGCTGGCCATCCCGCTCGCCCCGTGTGCGCTGCTCTACATTATCGGCTTCCCACTCCTGTTCACGCTCCCGTTGTTCGTCCTCGGCATCGGTATTGGAGCCACGATATTCGTGAAGACGCCACCGGGTCAGCGACCCTTACAGTACGCACACGCCGTCTTCCGGTTCAAGACAGGATCCAACGTCTACGTCTGGCGCCATCCCGACCCGGAGGGCAGTGACTTCGGTACTGGTCTCACGCAGGACGAGTGGATCACACAACCCCCGCCGGGAACGCTCGCTTCCAATCTACGAAACATGGAGGGCGACGATCTCGCGTATGCGGGTGTCCACGACGCTGTCCCACCTGCTGTCGAGACTGGATCGGAGGACGGTCCGTGATCTCCCGAGGCGATACAGAAGCGAATGCTCGCTCGACGCTCAACCTCCTGGGGTTCGAGAACGTTCGCGATGGCGGTGTCATCGAAACGCCGACGGCGTACACGATGCTCGTCGAGATAGAACCTCGGGAGTGGCTTACCCTGTCGGAAGAGCGCCGAACCAGTCTGTACGTCTCGTACGTGACCTTCCTGCGGGGACTCCAGTTCCCGACGCAGTTCCTCACCCTCACAACCCGGTTCAATGGTGATCGATACTTCGAGAAGTTCGTCGGGCCGGCTGCAACCGGCGCGCCGAGCGGGGAAACCACCCGTCCCGAAGACGGCGACGATGAGGACGGCACTCAAGCATCGGTCGGAAACGAGACAGCAACGACTGACGGCGGGGTCGCGACCTCGATGTCGTCGACGCAGGTAGACGTCGACCAGGTCGGAGACTCGCCGTTGCTCGAATACGGGCGAATCGCCCACGCCGAGTGGCTCGACCGGACTATCGCGCTGGCGAACGTCCGCGACCGCCGGTTTTTCGTTGCCGTCGCGGTCAACAAAAACGAAGACGACGACGGTGGTCGGTTCGAAGCGATCGGCAACCTGCTCCCGTTCGGTGGTCGCGACGACTCTGTCGACGAGGAGGAGCCGTATCTCGACGAGGTGTGGGCACGCGCCCAGCGGGTCGCATCACAGTTACCGCGGACGGAAGTCGAGACGCGAATTCTCGACGACCGTGCCGAAATACTTGACGTCCTCTATAAGGTCTATCGTGGCCAGGAACCGCCCATCTCGTTCGAACAGGGAACCATCACACAGGCTGACGAGGAAACGCTAATCGATCCAGCGACTGGGGATGCAGTCGATCTTCCCGCGGCATTCGATCGCGCTGACCGAGCGGCGACACTGACCGATCCAGACGAGGACCGGGACCCCCGCCCCGAGGACACGGGTTCGCTCCCGTACGATGGACGGGTGCAGGCGGAGTACGTTGAACAGGTGAACAACTCCCAAATCCTCGCGTGGTATGCCCGAACGATCGGGCCTATCGGACAGGGGAGACACTATCACTCACCGCTCTCGGTGTACACCGGTGTGGCGCTGTTCGCGGCGAGTCTACTCTTTGGAGTTGTCGCTCTAGGGACCTTCCTCACCAGCGGCCAGCTCTGGAGTGGGTCCTACTGGCTCGTTCGCGAGATCTCGTTCGGACTCGCGGCGGGGAGCCTGCCCACATTCCTGTTGAGTCTCGCCGTCCTCCTGCCTTCGAGCAAACGTGCGACTGCGGTCGGGCTCGCCGGCGCCGGTGTGACTGCCATCGCGATTACGCTCTTCGAACAGGCGTACCCCGCCCAGTGGGATAGCACTCCATCGGCGTCGACGGCACTCGTCGTCGAAGTCTATGCAGTCGGGCTGTTCCTCCTTGTCGTGGGTGTTGCCCTTGCGGTGCGAACCCGACGGACTGTCCTCGAGGAACTCGACTCGTCGACTCAGGTTCCAAGTGAACAAGATGCCGATCCGATCGCTACGGAGGGTGCCGATGATTGAACTCTGGTCGGTGTTGCAGTCTGCCGCTGTTTCGCGAACGCCTTCGAGTGAGATGAACCCATGATCGAAAAATTCACACGGGCATTCAGCAACGACTCGTCGGAGGAGTCTGGACGCATCAACGTCGACGAACTGTCCGGCGAGGAGACCCAGCACGCGATCGACTATCTGAATCTCCTCGACCGAGAAACCACCACCGAGAACATCGAGTGGGCGGCGTACCAACTCCAGGCCGACGACGTCGACCTCGCCACACCGATGGAGACGATGGAAGAGCGAAGTGGTATCGACAAGCGTCTCATCGCGCCGCGCGTCGTCGAGGACTATCCGAAGTTCCAGATCCGCGACGACCGTATCTCGCAGATCCTGACGGTGACGTCGATGCCCCGGAAAGTCGGGCTCGGGTGGCTCGTTCCGCTAACTCTCGCGGACGTTGACCTCCGACTTTCGGTTCACGTGAAACCACGCGAAGCAAAGGATGTCCGTCGACAGCTCCAGAAGCGCTACACGCAGGCCGTCACTTCCGTCGCGGTGAAACAAAAACGCGGTCGAACCGACACCTACCAGGACGAACTGGAACGCCAGGACCTCGAACGACTCCTGCAGGACACGATTCGTGGGACGACGAAACTCTACGACGTCTCGATCTACCTCGAACTGGTGGCGGACACACAGGAGGAACTCGACGAGATGCTCGACAGGGTCGAGACGATCCTCGCCGAGCAGGACGTCGATCTCAGCCAGGTCAAACACCAGCAACTCGACGTCATGGGATCCGTCGCGCCGCTCGCGACCGACTCGATCGGCAACACTCACCCCATCCAACTCGAAGCGCTGGGGACGTTCTTCAACCTCGTCGAGCCGTCGATTTACGATCCTGACGGCGTCCTGTTCGGCTTCGACGATACGAAGCGACCAGTCATTCTCGACCGGTACGCGCTCTCGGGACACTCGATGGCCATCTCGGGAAAAACGGGGTCGGGAAAGAGCTACTTCCGAAAGATGGAGATCTATCGTCGGTTGCTCGCCGACCCGAACGTCCAGTGTATCCTCTTCGACCCCGCCGGCGACGACTACCCGCGCTTCGCGACGTCGCTCGGGGGCGAAGTGATCCGCTTCGGTGGGAACTACACCGTCAACCCGATGGACATCTCACCGCCAGCGGATTCGGAATTCGAGGGTGGTGAGGACACCTATGCGCTCACGATCCGCTCGGTCATCGAGATGCTGAACACCCATCTCGAACAGCGTGACGGGATGTCCGCCGGTGAGGAAGGTATCCTCATTCAGGCGGCCCACTACGCCTACCTCTCGAAAGGGATCATCCTCGGTGATTTCGACACCTACGCGAACGAGTCGCCCGTCCTTGACGACCTGATTCACGGCGTCAACGTTATCGCCGCAGGCGGGATCGAAGCCGCCACTGAGGAAGGGATCATCGAGAGTGACGAGGTCGAGTACCTGCAGTCGCTCGGGCACGTTGGTGGAGAAGACGGCAGCTCAGACAGTGAGGATGGAACGGGGGCAACAAGAGTGCAGCTCTCGGATACGATCGTCTCGCCATCGGACCACCACGTCGCTCTCGCGACCTCGCTTCAGCCGAAGTTCGAGTCGTTCAAACCCGGCGGTATCAACCACAATCTGAACGGGCAGACCAACCTCGACCTCTCGTCGCGACTGGTCGTGATGGACATGAGTTCCTTCGCCGACACGGGTGAGATGCCGCTCATTCTCCACGCGATGCTCTCGTGGGCATATCTCGAAGCAAAGCGCTCCCCCTACAAGGTGGACGTCACGTTCGACGAGGCCCACTACCTGCTCGGGCGTCCGGCCGCACGGGACCTCATCAACCTCTACATCCGTCACGCGCGTCACTACGAGGCCGGCCTGACGCTCATGAGTCAGACCGCACACGAGTTCGTCCGGACGCCGGAGCGTCGCGAGGTATACGAGAACTGTGACGTGAAGTGCCTGTTCTACGCGGAATCCGTCTCCGAGGAGACTGCAGAGTACTACGGCTTCTCGACGGACGAGATCCGGTTCATCCAGACCGCCGCTCGCGGACAGGACTCGGACTACTCGGAGTGCTTGCTCGCGACGAGCGTGCATGGACGTCGACGACTGGAAATCCGCAGTGGCCCCTTCGAACACACCGTTCTCGACGATGCGCTCGACCCGTGGGACTGGCTCGCCGGCGTCGAAGGTATCGATCTCTCTGATGTCGACGGGTATTCGTCATCGGACGATTTCCACGAGGACCTCGATTTGACGGATCTTCCTCACGTGATGAACCGGGACATGGATATCCAGATGGCAATGGAGGATGACGTCGACGAAGGCCTCTCAGTAGATCTGGAGGACGGTACTGTCGAATCGGGTGCTGGTGGCAAAGATGATGTGTCAGAGCCCGCTTCGAACGGATACTCACCGGAGGCGCCGTGAACCACTTCTGGTCACTGAATAGAGTGGATCGGTTGTGGAGACTGATCAGGGCCCTCAGCGAGATGGGGGCCTGAACCCATGCCCGATCTGCTGGATCTCGGCTGGCTTCCCGACGCGATCGTCCGCGCGATTGTCGTCTTCGTTCGTTCGGTACTCGTGACGGTCATCAACTTCATGTTCAATTTCGGGTTGAAACCGTTGCTGACGATCGAGCCATCCATCATGACCAGCGGTCCGGTCATCACTGCCTGGGACGACGTCTTCCGGCTCTCGATTGCGCTGCTCCCGATCCTCATTGCGGCAGGACTCATCGCGATGCCGTTCAGTCAGGACCAGGAAGCATCGCTCTGGAATATGGTCGCTCGACTGGTCGCGGTCATCTTCTTCATTGCCATCTCCCAACCACTGTTCGGATTCCTCGTCGAGGCCTCGAATGCAGTGACGAGCGCGCTTGCCCCACCGACGTTCGTCCTGACGTTCGAAGCGGACCTCGGAGGGGGTTGGGGTTCTACGCTCGGCGTTGGCGTCGAAGTGGTCGCTCTCCTCATCGCGGTCATACTGATGTTCATCGCGACGATTCTGTCCACAGTCCTCCTGGTACTCCGGCAGTTCATCGTGGTCACAGTCGCAGTCGGAGCCCCGTTCTTCGCCGTCCTCTGGTTTGCGAACTGGGGGCCGATGAAATCGATCAGCAACTTCGCGTCGACATGGCTCCGGATGGGCGTCTATGCCCTGCTCGTCGGTCCGATCATCGCGCTGGTAATGCGCGTGTTCAACGTGATCGGGGCCGGCGGTATCTCTTCCAGTGGCGACGTCGCCCAGTTCTACGCATCAGCCGCACTCGCTCTTATTTTCCCGATAGTTCTCTTTGTCGTCGTCTGGAAGACGGTCGGTTGGGCTGGACAACCGCTCGGCGTCGACGCGGCATTCACTATGACTGTGGCCGCCGCGATCGCCGCTACTGGTGTTGGAGCGGTCGCGGTCGGCGCCGGTGCCGGTTCCGGAGCTGTGAGTGGTGCATCCAGATCCAGTGCTGAAGTATCAGGTGAGTCCGGCAGTGGTCCATCAAGCGATTCCAGCGGTGGTTCGTCGGGCAGTGGAACCGCCGCGGACCCCTCTGCGACGAGTGGTAACTCAACCATTGGCGGCACGATGCGAAGCAGCATATCAGATACTCTCGGGACGCAGGAACCGCCGGTCGAGAATTGGATCGATCCTGCGGCCGGATCTCTCTCGAAAAAGTGGGACTACACTCGACAACAGGTGGCCGGAGCACCGAAAGTAGAGACGGCTCAATCGCGGGCTAATAGCGCAAAATCCATCGGTAAAAAGGTGGGTTCGATGATGAAGAGTGGTGGATTGGCCGGAGGACGGTTAGCGAGCGGGTCCACGAGTATCGGTTCCCACCGGAAAACAATCGGTGAGAACATGGAGGCTGCAGTTGAAGCCGACTCGAACCGCGACTTCCTGACAGAGGCATACCAGAAGGGAGAATTCGATGTTCAGGGAGCTGCTGAACGTGGAATTTTGACTGAGTCGGATGAGCCAGCCGAAGAAGTTTCCATGGTTACGCCCGACGCCGAGGGGAAGGTGACCTACGCAACCTCTGATGGCGGGGAGACGACAATCAATCTCAACGACAGAGCACAAAAGTTCGGCCAAACAGCCGAGACATTCAGAAATGACGCATCGAAGTCGGCTCGAAGCGTGAAGCGGATCCGGGCTGCACAAACCGCCGCAAAGACCCCAGGCCGCGTTGCCATCTCGACTGGTCAGGCCAGCAAGCAAATAGGGAAGACTGGTGTCCGAGCAGGGAAAGCCGGTGGGATCATCTTCGGAGGTGCGATGACGCAAAGCCCCTACGCGGCGTACAATATGGGAAAGCGCGGAGGAGAACATCTCATCGGGCCTGGAACAGTGGAGGAACACTCAGATTCATCTGAGGCGATTGATATCGACGAAGCGTCCCGATCAAAAGACGGATTAGATCAGTCTTCCGAACCGCCGTGGGACAAAGACACCAGAGGTGGACCTTCCGAGAAAATGTAATGGCATCTTTGTGATGTCGACGTTTCGGCGAGTGGGTCTGCTCCCAGTGAAGCGAGAAGTTATAGCTTAGTACCGGTATTTACAGAACATAGACCATCGGGAACGTGTCTGTCAGTACCGTTCTCAGGGGCCCACTGATAACTGACCGGTCCATATGACAAACGATCCCCATTGCAACTTTATCTCGCAGTTCCTTGCAGTCGCCCCACCACGGACTCTTGAAACTACACAGGTGATTCGATGAGTATCCCCAATACTGTACTAAACATTGTTATTTTCACCGGCTTCTTTGGGGTTATCGAGTACGCGACTTACTTGATAATGGAACGAAAGCACGAGAAGCGGGATGTTTACCGGCTGTTCTTTATTCTGGCGTGGACGGCGTTGGCACTTGTCCACATGTGGTTAGTCGCGCCCTTGCTCAACCTCCCGCCCGCGGCGGTTATTGGATTTGGACTTTGCATCCTGATGATTCATATTGGGGGTGATCTGGAGATCCCTGTTTTAAGTACTGCAAGTGTAGTCGGACTGTACGTGTTTAGCCCGAAGGCTCAACGGTGGGCACAGCCTGAGCGCGTGAAGTCATCTCGTTGTTTCGGACGACTCGCTTGAGTTCGTCGTATGAGTTGCGTCCCTGCTGGCGCCACGTCGCCAGCA
>Ga0207771_100400_pt1 | contig 26621 bp, 28 predicted proteins | sample A23M2SouthBayCA_2_FD_187731 | JGI IMG/M metagenome (GOLD analysis project Ga0207771, IMG submission 187731) | Aerobic enrichment media microbial communities from Eden Landing Ponds, California, USA - A23 M2 (2) (SPAdes) | ecosystem: Environmental > Aquatic > Marine > Unclassified | place...
TCGTCTGTCTGATTGAGCAACCGGTCCAGATCTTCTTCGCTCAGGTGTTTCTCAACCTCCAGTCGACGATGTCCACTCATGACTACCTTCTCTCGGCGCTCTCCCATAACTTTCCTCGTCCATTAGAGCCCTCGATTCCTCCCATTGGGAGTTGTGTGATCACGCCAGCCGCTAGTTCTTTCACGTCCCAGGCCGAAAGTTCGCCGTCTGGTTGAGGGATCGTAGACACATCATCTCAACCAGACATCTTCCTCATTCAGAGCACCGCTTTAGCTTCGGCTCTCACATCGATTGGGAAGTACCGAGATTCGGCGTTCGAGCGTTGATGGTAGATCGTATCATCTTGCAAGAAATTGTTGGCGATGCCGTGCCAGCCACATTCGCGGTGCCTGATCACCGGTTTGACGCCTTCAGCACGCAATCTTTGACGAAGCAGCCACCAATCGTAGCCTTTGTCGGCGGTGAGAATGTTCAGTTTGTCGAGATTCCGTTTGACCAGTTGCCAGCCGATCTTCGAATCGTGCGGTTGTTTCATCGAGCAATGTATATCGAGGATCGCACCAGTCTTGCAATCGCTGAGAAGCGTCGTTTTCACCGCCTCGAACGTGTAATTCGTCCGTTTTGCGTAGTGTTGGCTGGCAGCTATCCGATCCATGCCGGTTGCATCGATCGCCTGAATATCGCCGAGATCGTGCAACTCCGCCGACAGCCGCAGTAGGACGCGCCAGATCCGCATTTCGAGATCCTGCTTGCGCGTACACACGGTCGTGAAATCAGGCAGATCAGCCACCGCTAGGTCGAGTTGAGCGACAATTCCGTGCATCTCGTGGAGCACGTCCAGCAACCGCCGATACGTGTGATCCAGGTACTCGCGGAGACCGTGAAGTGCCACGATCACCCAGTCTGCGTACCCATTTTCTCCTTCTTCGAACGCTGGATCCGGCTCGCCGACGACGGCTTTTTGAGCAAGCGACACAACCCGATCAGTGAAGCGGCTGAGTTTGGTGGACACAAACTCGTCTTGCCGCTTCACTCCCTAGTAAGTTAGACATTTAGCCGCTCTTACTAGCGTCTAAACACGCCCCTTTAGAGTCCTTATGACGACTGACGACCACAAAGATGCCGAGATCAACACGTACGACGGTGAGTCCGACAGGCCAACCTACGGATCGCTTTGGGATGATGGCCACTACGAGCACCTGATCGAGCTGGGACCAAGGTCGTCGTTCGAGTCGGCGCTTCACTCTGTTACGCCCGGTGCCACCGTCTTGTTTCTGGGGGTCGGCGGCGGCACGAACGTCGCCACGTTAACGAAGAAATTCCCTGATGCGAGCGTCCACGGAATCGAGCTATCCGCTGATCGCGTCCGCCAAACCAACGTGGACTACGGTGATGTCCTCCGTCTCGCTCGAGCAGACGCCGAGTACCTCCCCTTTGACGACGATTCGTTCGATGTCGTCGTCGCCCACGCCGTCCTCCATCACCTCCCCGACTGGCGAGGACGAGGCCTCGACGAGATCGTTCGCATCCTCGGTTCCGAGGGTTCGTTCGTCTTCTACGAACCGGGGCGATACAACCCATCGGCGGCTCTCCGCCGCCGATTCGCTCCATCGAATATCCACACCCCCGGGCAAGAGCCCTTCGATCCGCGGGAACTCCACACCGAACTGTCGGGGCGATTCTCGGACGTGGAGATGACCGGGCACTGCCTGTTCTCCCACACGTTTCCAGTGCTCGACAACTACCTGCCGATCCCGGTTCCCTTCGGCGTGACGCGACGGCTGTACGCCGCCGAACGGACACTCTTCGAGCGAGCGGGGCCGTTGCTAGCCTGGATTCTCACCGGCCGGGCTGACCTGTGGATCGTCTTCGGTGGATCCGACCACCAGTTTCAGACAGAAGCCCAGCGCGAACCCAACGTGGATGCACGCCAGCGCCAGCAGCATACCCGGGAGATATCTGGGTGAGATGCCGTCGCGAGCGTGTACGATCCCGATCGACGTGGTCCCCATGACCGCTAGGTATAACAGTGTCATCAAGCCAAATACTAGAACGGATAGGGTGGAAGCAACGAACGCGGCACTGACCGCTCCGACCAGGCCGAGGACTGGCAGTACCCGGTACAGTGGCGACCGATCCCGCAGGAAGATCCGTGCCTTGCCACGGCCGTTCCCGAACTTCTGGGTGAGAAGGGAACGAAAGGTGGCGCGTGGTTCGTATACCACCGTGCTCTCCCTCGATTGATAGATGGTGTACCCGGACTCCCTCGCCCGCTTGTTGTACTCGTAATCCTGCCCCCGCGGCAATTCGGGATCCATCCCACCGACCGCCTCGATCACCTCGCGCTTGTACGCGCCGTAACTGACGGTTTCGACGTACCCTTCGTGGCGACGAAAGCGGTCGCTCCCGGCGCCAAACCGCGTCATCAGTGCGCCAGCGATCGACGTTTGGACGTACCCACTCGAATCCAGGGTTACGCTCGTCCCGACGACGTCGGCGTCGGGCACGCGGTTCTCGAAGATGTCGATAATCTCGGTGAAAAAATCCTCCGTGACCCGGGCGTGGCCACTCATCACGACGACGATGTCGTTCGTCGCCGCTTCGAATCCGACGTTGAATCCGGTCGGTGTCGTTCGCCGTTCGTTGTCGAGTAATTGCACTTCGTCGAATCGGTCGACGTATCCACTGACGATCTCTCGCGTACCGTCCTCGCTCAGTCCGTCCATGACGAGGAGCTCCAGATCCATGTCCGGTAGATCAGCTGCAAGGAGAGAGTCGAGCGCTTCCTCTATCGAGTCGGCTTCGTTGAGGACCGGAATGACGACCGAGAAACTCCAGTCGTGCTCCGGTTCGTCCATACCGAATGCCAAGCGAGCGACGCGATATACTACTTTCGTCCCACGTGGACGAAGTCGGAATGGGCGCCTGCTCACCGACGGGAATCACAGTATGACGGGTCGGCTGTCCCGACTCCGGTTTTCGCGGCGTCTGAATAGCGTGAACAGCGGCGGTTATAGCTTATTCGGCCCCTCAAGTTCCTCCGACAGTGGACGATGCCGCGCCGGCACACCGACGGCGAGCGTTTCGGGTGGAACGTCCTCCGTCACCACGGCGCCAGAGCCGACGAACGAGCCTTTCCCGACCGTGACGCCGGGTTGAATCGTCGCGTTCGCGCCGATTGAAACACCGTCCTCCAGCGTCGGACCGACGAGTTCGGCGTCGGTCCGCACCGGATACGGATCGTTCAGTAGAGTGGCGTTCGGCCCGAGGAACACCGAGTCACCGATTTCGGTATTGAGTGGGACGTATACGCCGGTTTGCATGCTCACGTTGCTTCCGACGACCGTGTCGCCGTCGATAACGACCTGCGTCCCGACCAGCACGTCGTCCCCGAGCGTTGTGTTCTCCCGGATCAACGCGTGGTGGCCAGTGACCAAAGACTCGCCGGCAACCACATCGTCGTAGATGATCGTTCCCGAGCGCACGATACTTCCGTCACCCAGGATCGGAGGCTCCGAATCGTCGCTGTGGGAAACGCCGACGCGGGCGTCGGACTCGATCGCCACCTCGGGTTCTGAATCGTCGCTCATTTCGGTACTATCGATTCAACTCGCCGATTCCCTTGACCGTTTCGCTACTCCCTGATGGTACGACAGCCTTGCGGCTTGGTGTTTGGATACTCCTCAAACTCGAAAGTTAGCTACTGTCCCGCTCGTCACTGATGACTTGCTTCCTGGGTGGTCCCCTGCGTCGAGTACAGGTCCGCGTACGTTCCGCCCTTCGAGAGCAATTCCTCGTGGGTGCCGATTTCCACGATCTCACCATCGTCCATGACGTAGATTCGATCAGCATTTCGAACGGTCGAGAGTCTGTGGGCGATCACGACCATCGCCCGATCCCGTTCCAGACCTTCGATTGCGTCGTGGACATCCTGCTCGATATTCGTATCGAGATCGCTCGTCGCTTCGTCGAGCAACAGCAGGTCGGCCTCTCGGAGAAGCGCCCTCGCGAGTGCCACTCGCTGCTTTTGGCCGCCGGACAACCGTACGCCATCGTCCCCCAGCTGTGTCCGATATCCGTTCGGTAAATCCTCCAGAAATTCGTTCACCTGCGCGATCTCGCAGACCCGTTCGATCTGTTCGTCGGTCGCATCCCTGTTCGCGATGGTCACGTTGTACCGGAGGGTGTCGTTGAAGACGTATGGCGACTGTCGCACCACGGCGAGGTGTTCGCGCCACTCGTCCACGTCGAACTCGTCGATCGAGATCCCGTCCGCGCGTATCGTCCCTGAATCCGACTCGTACATCCTGGCGAGTAGCGACACCACCGTCGACTTGCCGGCACCGGACGCCCCCACGAACGCGATGAATTCGCCCCGTTCCACGGCAAAGGATATCTCATTGAGGACCTGTTCGTTCTCGTCATACGAGAAGCTGACACCGTCGACGGTCACTTCCTGAACAGGGTCCGGGACTGGCCGGTCGCCGGTCGTCGGTTCGCTCTTTTCTTTTAGTTCTTCGACGAAACGCTGGGTCCGAACGAGATGTGGAAGGTTCCCCTCTATCTTGTAGATCATGTTGTTCAAACTACTGACTCGTGGTGCGAGTCGGAACATGGCGAATAGAAAGACGCCAAGCGCTTCCAGCGACAAGCCAGTCAAGCGGAGGGCGGCATAGATCAATACGAAGACGGTAATCGCAGTCATCAACTGGTAAAAATTATTCATCACGGCCTGGTTCCGCCGTAGCCCGACCCGAGATACGACGTATTGATCGGCAGCGTCGCGGAAATCGTCGAAAAGTTCGGTGGATAAACCGAATAGTTTGACGTCACGGATACCTTGCGTCCCCGCTTGTGTCGCTGTCTGCACCCGTTCGTTCGCGACGGCTACCCGATCACCGACCGAATATCCGGATTCGAGTACGCTCCGGAGGAGATACGTGAATCCACCGAGTATGACCGCGGTACCGATCGTAAGCCATGGCGCAAGCAGTAACGCGATCAGGAAGTACATCAGGCTCAGGAGGCTCTGTTCGACGATCTGAACCATCGTCTGAATGACTGTCCCGGCTTGTCTCGCCTGTGTCACGATGGCATTCAGGATGTCGTCAGACCCTTTTCTATCGAAGTACTCTATCTTCGCGTCTAGTGCGTTTTCGAACGACTGAGTCTGCAACTCCCGAACATAGGTCTCCTGAAGAAGGGCACGAAGCCAATCGACGAGGAAACTCGACACGTACCGCAGTGCCATGACGAACGCGACACCGAAGATAATGAACTCTAGCGTGAACGGGATTCTCAGGAACTCGTAGACGGTAAAAAACACCTCGACGACACCGGTCGGCTCTCCAGCACCCCGTGCCTGCTGGATAATGGGCAGCAGGAAACTCAGCCCGATACCTTCGAGGATCGCGGCAAAGACACTCAGGACGATGATTCCGACAGTCAGAACGGGTCGAAACTGTGCCACCCGCCACAGTGCAGCTAGTTTCGCGCGATGGAAGATGTCCTCAGACATGAGATGCAGTCGTGTCCTTTCGTATAGACGGCCGGTACAAAACAGGCCCGGTTATGGCGCCACGTTGAAGATGTTTTAGAATTACGGAACCGACCATGAGCGATCGATCTCGAATCGTCCGGCACCATTGAATCACTAGACGGAATCGGTATGAGTCAGTAATTCAAAGGATTGAATCGAGTGAGCGGCAGTTCGGATGGACATCACTATCCGCTTCATCAAGAGATGGTGTCGCTGGCCAAATTAGTGTCCGGAGTATGATGAATTAGCAATTGATCCAACAAAATGTCTAGACCCGTCACTACTCGCTCCAAACACGAGAGGGGCATTATTCTCCGGTGAGCCCGAAAAAGTCCCAGTATCAACAAGTTCGTCATTCAAATAAAACTGGACGGTAGAACCGTCCCATGTTAGGGTTGCGTTGTACCAACGACCATCTGTTATTTCACCACCCCTGACTCTTGCGGTTGAACTTCCATTGCCGACTATTCCACTGATATGGCCTTTACTGAGGACGATCTGATATCCATCTGTATTGTCATATCCGCCACTTGGCGAATTAGCTACGATCCGAGGGTACTGAAGATCTTGCTCATAATCGATATTCTCCCGAGTTCTGAACCGAACTGAGAGAGTAAATCCTTCAGTTCCTTCGAGACTATCGTCATCCGCGATCTCTATATATCCGTCCCCATTGAAAGAAACTCCTGTCCATTCCTCAGTGTTGTTCCATTGTGCGTTGATTAGCCGACCATGATTACCGCCAGTGTGATCGAAAACAAATTCACCTTCGGTAGAATTTAGTGGCCAAGTAGCATTCGAACTCCGCACGTTTACGATCGCTCCGGTATCGACGTCTGATTCCGTCACGGTGACCGTCTCGTTTCCAGCCAGCCCGTAGGTCGTTGCATACGGAACGCGAAGCATGTACCACCCGTTCTCAGTGCCTGTCACCTGCCGTTCGTAGACGAACGACGATTTCGGTAGTTCGACATCTGCACGCACCGTTCCCGACCCATTGGGTGAGGTCTGGCCGGCGACCAGCGCTCCGGCCACGGGCGTGAACACTTTGTACGAACCGTCTGGGGTTTCGTATATCGCTCTGAATCGCCCCGTATTGTCCACTGTGGTCCCTTCCCCGCCGTAGTGTTCGTGGAGGTGCGTGTAGATCGTCTCCCCGTTCAGATCGATCCCGTCTCTCGTAAGTACGAATCCGGCGCGACCGTCCAGCCGTTCGTACCAGCGGGTCGGGTTCGTATCGCCGAGAAATCGGCCATAGTATTGCTCTGCGAACGTATAGGACTCTGACTCCCCGTTCACGAAGTAGTTGTACATCCGATTACTGCTCCACGGACTCAACACGTAATTCTCTGGATACTCCCACCCTCGCTCGTCGGCGTACTCCCCCATCCAGGCTGCCGTCCGATACGCGTCACTATCGGTCGTCACCTGACCGGTCTTGATCGGGACCTGCACGATACTCAGCCCGCTGACGAGCAAAAAGAGGAGCGCCAGCTGTCCAACCGACTGCCAGGATGGCATCGATACCGGCCTCGACCCCCGTGATTCGTCGGCGAACAGCGCTGGTGAGTCAACGGCGTTGACTGCTCCCGCGAGATAGAGAAATCCCAGAGCGGCGAACACGCTCGTGAACATCGCGAGCTCACCAGCAAATCGTACCTGATACATCGCGAGGACGAGGAAGAACCAGCAGTACACCGAAGGGACGAGCCAGGTGCGCTCCCCGCGATACGCCTCAACGGTCGCCCACACCAGAACTGGGACGGCCAGCACGAGTACGAATCCAAACAGGAGTAACCACCCGAGCGTATCGCCGCTCAGGAGCGACTGCATCTCAGCGACGTTGCGACTCTCTGTGATCCGGCCGAGCCCGTCCATCAAGTCAGCCCAGTACTCCGGTCGGAGCACCCGGAGCGCCAGTAGTCCGACGACAAGTCCGATCCCTTCCACGCCGGCGAGCACCGAGACAGACACCTCGTAGCGATGGGCGAGTTCGCCCAGTCCGAACACGCCGAGGGTACCGAAGATCAACAATACAGGCGAGAACGCGACAGTGCCGGAATGCCACCCAAGCAGTATGTGGACGGCGAAGACCAGCACGGCACCGACGCCGACACCGCCAAGGAGCGGCAGATTCGCGGAGAGCGGCGCGCGTTCGCTCCGAACGTCGTGGAGTACTCGAACGGCGACGTACAGTGCGAGTGGGGCTAGCAACAGTGGTCCGGCGTCCCACGCCAGGACCTGACCGCTAACTGCGAGAGCCAGTACGACAGCCCAGCCCCACTGCCGACGGGACCGCCAGTCCGCAGTCGTCACAGCGTCCAGTCGCACGAGCGCGTAGGTCGTGACGGCCAACCACACGTAGTCGAAGGCGTGGTGGTCGCCGAAGCCGAGACTCGTTCGGAACGCGTGGGCGGGCGTGACTGCCAGCAGGAGCACCGCCGCCAGCGCGACCCGTCGGTCGTCGGTCACCTGCATCGCAAGGAGATATACCACGCACGCAGTGAATACGGCCGCGACAACCGGATACCAGGCGACTATCCAACCCGCTGCCGTCGCATCACCACCGAACAGCGATGCGAACAACCACAGCGTCGCGACCAGCAACGGCTCACCGGTCCGCACAGCCTCCGGCATCGTCGCGAGGCTCGAAAAGTCGAGCACGCCACCGGACGCTGCGAGCGCCTGTTCGACCCAGTAGCGGTAGTAGTAGGGGTCGTTCCCGGACAGGACGACTACTCCGTCCCGGAACACGGACGGGTAGACGTACGCCCGGGCGAGCACAACGGCAAGCAGCGCCCCCAGAAGCGCACCGACCTGAAGCCTATCGACGCCGTCCAGTCGGGCCGATATCGCCTCGCGGCTCACACCCGGTAGGTCGACGGCCCCCGTCTCCTCAATCGGCTCGTCGCCAAATTCGTCGTTCAGGGCCGCACGTACAGCCGGTGGGTCCGCGACGCGGTAGCCGTCACCGTCTGCTGTCTGCTCGACGAGACCGTGAGAGACGAGTTCGCCGAACTCCCCCGAACCGATCGGAACCTCGTCGAACGCCCACTCGTCGTGCTCGTCGTCGACAGCCAGCACGGCCTCCATCGAGGCTTCGAGTTCCGGACGTTCGTCGAGAACTTCCGTGACAGCGGCCGCGTCGTCCATGCCGCGTTTCATTCTCGGTAACGGAATAAACCCATCGGGATTGCGTATGACTCCCACTTTCTGCTGCGCAATCGAACAGTCTGTGGTCAGTCGTTCCAAGAGACGACAGACGAGGGGTTTCGAACCGGCAGTGCGTTCACTCTTCGTCGGCCCCGGTCACGACACGCACTGCGTCGGCGCCGACTAGCCACAGCTGGCGAATGACGACCTTCAGGTCGAACCAGAACGACTGCTCGCGGATGTACTCAATGTCGTACCTTAACTTCTCGGCGGGTTCGTGACCGGTCGCGCCGTTGATCTGTGCTAGACCGGTCAGGCCCGGGCGGACGAACCAGCGTCGGCGCCACTCGCCGACGTCCGTCTCAATGTCCCTGTCCAGTTCCGGTCGTTCCGGCCGTGGCCCAACGACGCTCATGTCACCGACGAGGATCGACCACAGTTGTGGGATCTCGTCGAGGTGGGTCTTGCGGAGGAACCACCCGATCCGAGTCACTCGCGGGTCAACGTCGCCGCGGTCCTCCTCACTCAGTTTCGCACCGGTGCCGTTCTCGGCGTCGGCCACCATGCTTCGGAATTTGTAAACAGTGAAGATGTCGCCGAACTCGGCGGTACGTTCCTGTGCGTAGAGGACTGGACCGGGACTGTCCAGTTTCACTGCGATGGCGATGAGTAGCATGACTGGCGACAGCGCGAGCAGTGCCGACAAGGAGAAGGCGACGTCAAACAGTCGCTTGGCGACGTGGTCCTGCCAGTCCCACGGTTCGAGATCGATTTCGACGATGTCGCCACCAGCGGCCCCCTCGGTCAGGACGCTATCGGCGTGTTCACGGTGAACCTGTGCCGTGACGCCGTGTTCGTGACACTCCGCAAGTGCCCCGAAGAACTCCTCTCTGTCAGTGTCGGCGAACGCGAGTAGTGCCGTATCGATATCATGCTGGACGAACACTTCGTCGAGGCGCGAGAGGCCACCGAGGTTCGGCAGTTCGTCCAGGCGACTGATCGCCTCACCGCCGTCGGTCATTTCGGGCGCACCGACCTTGTACTGTGCGTCCGTAGCGTACGACGACGGCGGCGAGACGTACCCCAGGATCGGTACTTTCGTCGACTCGAGTATCGCGCCCATCGCTTCGGGGTCGTCGCCGACGATAACCGCGCGCGACTGCGAACTCGGCCGGCGGCGGATCGATACCATCCACGCCGGCAGCACGAACAGCAAGACGACGGTGGCAAGCATCAGCGTCGGTCGCGGGAGTGCGTAGTCGTAATCGTAATACCCCAGTGCGGCGAGCGCGACCATCACGAGCAACACCCGCTTCTGGGTGAGCAAGATCGTATCCAGGATCCGTCGCGGTCGCGGTTTGAACACCGGCCACATCGCCGCCAGCGTGACGGCGAGTGTCGTCGACGCCGCGAACGTCAGGTCGCCATTCGAGAGGACGGCGGGTGCCGGCCGACCGAGGTACGGGATCGCACTGAACGCAGACTGCAGCGGCGTAAAGTTAGCGACCCAGACCGCAAACACCGTAAGGACGACAGTCCCTACGACGCTCTCGATCCGATATCGCCACCTGGCTGCCATCGTACGTTCAACCGAAGTCCGATGACATAAGGTCTACGACACGTCTACCAGCGATGAGAACGACTCACATCGGGATCTCCGTCGACCACCGAGACAGTCGACGTATCGGCTGATAGACGCGGTCCCGCCGACAGTGACAAACGCCGATGTCGACAGAAAGATACTTGTACTCGCAGAGTTACTCAAAAAGTGAGTAACTGATGGACGTACTCGTCACGGGTGGCTGTGGCTACATCGGCAGCAGACTGATCCCTCGCCTGCAGGCCGCCGACGAAGTCGACCGCGTCGTCGTGATGGACAGCCTCACGTCGGGGTCGCCGCGCGCACTCTACGGTTCGTTCGGTGAGTCGCTGGATTTCCGGCGGGGCGACGTCCGCGAGTACGGCGACGTCGAGAGCGCCACCCGCGGCGTCGACCGCGTCGTCCACCTGGCGGCCATTACGGGTGCTGCCAGCACGCACGACCGCCGCGAGGAGACCGTCGCGGTCAACTACGAGGGCACCGAGAACGTCCTCACCGCGGCGGGCAAACTCGGCGTTGAACACGTCGTCTTTGCGTCTTCTTGTAACGTCTACGGTCGCGCGACGAGTACCGACATCGACGAGACGGTCGAACCCGACCCGATCAATCCCTACGCCGAGACGAAACACGACTCGGAGTCACTTTTGCGGGAGTACTGCGCAGCGTACGACATGGACGGGACGGCACTGCGGATGGCGACCAACTACGGCGACGCACCGGGTGTCCGCTTCAATCTCGTCGTCAACCATTTCGTCTTCCGTGCGGTCTCGGGGCGACCGCTCACCGTCTACGGTGACGGTTCGAACTGGCGACCGTTCATTCACGTCGACGACGCCGCAAGCGCCTACGCCCACGCGCTCCGGCACCCCGACGCGTGGCCCGACCTCGTCTACAACGTCGGCTCGAACGACGCTAACTACCGGATCGAAGAGGTCGCCGAGGTCGTCCGCGAGGAGGTCGGCCCGGTCGACGTCACGTACCTCGAAGACGAACATCCAGGTCCCTCCTATCACGTCAACTTCGATCGGCTCGCCGAAACGGGATTCGAACCCGAGTGGACGCTCCGGGAAGGGGTCCGCGACCTCGCCGAGCGGTTCACAGGTACCGACGGATCACGTTTATCAACGAACGCGACCGATCAAGATTCATGACTGACATCGTCCGGACTGACGGCGTACTCGGCGGGGAGCCCCGGCTCGACGGACACCGCATCTCGGTCCTTCAGGTCGCGGACATGGTGCTGGAAGCGGACCACGAGCCGGAGTACGTCGCCGACCAGCTCGGAATCTCGCTCGCGGACGTTCACTCCGCACTCGCGTACTACTACGAGCATCCCGACGAGATGGACGCGATCCGCGAGCGTCACAACCACCTCGAAACCAAACTAGCCGAGCGGGCCGCCACACCCGACCACGTAGAGCAGTAATGCCCCGCCTCGAGTTCTGTACCGACGAACACGTTCCGAGAGCTTATCTAACGGCGCTCGAATCGAACGGTTTCTCGGTTGTCGCCGCCGTCGACGAGCGTGGACAGCTCACGGTTGACGAGCCGTTGTTAGAGTGGGCCACGTCCGAAAACCGCGCACTCGTAACCAACGACCGGGATTTCGTCGAACTTGATGCGAAGCACGACCACGCAGGTCTGATCGTTTACACGGATCAGACACTCGCTCCAGGCGAGTTCGTGCGAACTATCCGCCGTGTCGACCGGCAGTTCACGCCGGACTCGATCCGGAACGAACTCGTCTGGCTCAGCGATTGGACCTAACAGCGGATAGAATACTTTCATGACAGACGAAACACCACTCAACGTCGCCGTCACCGGCGCAGCGGGGTATATCGGCAGTCGCGTCGTCCGCGAACTACAGGCCGCCCATCCGGACTGGACGGTCACCGCCCTCGACAACTTCTATCTCGGACAGGTCCGGGAGGTCGACGGTGTGACTGTCGAACATGTCGATATCCGTAACAGAGACCGCCTCGAAGACGCGCTCTCGGGCGCCGACATCGTCTGTCACCTCGCCGCGATCTCGGGTGTCGACGACTGTCGGGAGCAATCCGACCTGGCCTACGAGGTCAACGTCACCGGGACGAACAACGTCGCCTGGTTCTGCCGGAAGCACGGCGCCGGCCTCGTCTTCCCGTTCTCGATGGCCACCCTCGGCGATCCACAGGAGTTCCCGATCACCGTCGACCACCCGCGGGACCCGCTGAACTGGTACGGCCGGACGAAACTGCTCGGTGAGCACGCTGTCGAGGACTTCGCCGACGGCGCCTTCCCGGCTCACCAGTTCATGATCTCGAACCTCTATGGCTCTCACGAGATCGACGGCCAGCACGTCTCGAAGGGTACCGTCACCAACTTCTTCGTCGGGCGCGCGCTCGCCGGCGAGACGCTCACCGTCTACGAACCCGGGACGCAGGCTCGCAACTACATCCACGTGGTCGACGTTGCACGCGCGTACGTCAGAAGTGTCGAACGCCTCGCCGACCAGCTCGCGGCCGGCGAGACCGGCGTCACGAAGTACGAACTCGCCACTGACGAGGACCCCAGCGTCGGCGACCTCGCCGAACTCGTCCAGCGTCTCGCCCGCGAGGAGCGGGATATCGAAGTCGACGTCGAACTCGTCGAAAATCCCCGTGCCGGCGAGGAGACGCTCGTCTCGGAGTTCCCGGTCGACACGACTCGCGCGAACGAAGAGTTGGGCTGGGACACCGAGCGGACGCTCGAAGCCACCGTCCGCGAGGCGTTGCAGGTGCCGTCCGAGTGAACGAGCGGGCCGCTCTCGTAGACACCTGTCGAAAAGGGTCGGATCGGGGTGCGGTAGTTGTCCTACGCGCCGGTCTCACCGTAGACCGCCGAGACGATGTCGGCGAGGTAGATGGCGATACCGAGCGCCATCAACGCGCCGACGACCTGCGCGCGGGTCGTGTAGCCCGCCTGCAGATTCCACCACACGAGGGCGGTGCCGAGCGCGACCACCCACGCACCACAGAGCGCGTCGACTCCGATCTTCGAGCCGATCAAGCGGTGCTGGACGCTCATCGCGTCACCTCCGCCCCCACAGTCGTAGTACGGTGCCTCAGTTCGTGCCCGCTAGCCGAGGTACTCCCCCGACTAGACGGCGTGTCGGCCTCACTTCGGTGCATGATCCCTTCCCCCCACGGAAAGGACGGGTGTCACTACACACATCGAACACTTAATACTTGATGTTCAGACCACACTTACCGACTGTTCGACCGAGCTGGGCCCACAGCGGTTTCGCTATCGGCGCTCGCGCAACTCCGCGCGCAGGTCCGCGAGGTCCATGTCCTTCATCGCCAGCAACACGAGCAGGTGATAGACGATGTCCGCCGACTCGTGGGCGATCTCCTCGTGGTCGTCGTCTTTGGCCGCCAGCAGGAGTTCGGTCGTCTCCTCGCCGAGTTTCTCCAGCACTGCGTTCTCACCTTTCTCGTGAGTGAACAGCGACGCGGTATAGGAGTCCTCGGGCAACGTCTCCTGTCGCTCCTCGATGACGGCGAACAGTTCGTCGAGCACGTCGTCGGTCATTATCCCCACTGGGGCCACCCGACGCTAAGTCTTCACGGTGTGGGCCGGTCGGCGTTCGAGACCGCTGTCGACCGCCACACCCTATCCCGCCCCATCCCCACCAGTCAGGGCGGCGTCACGACGTCACCGGCAAAGAAGGCGAGGTCGTGGATCCGGAAGTCGTCGGTCAGCTCGGGATGAAACGAGGTACCCACCACGGGCCCGTCCCGCACCGCGACCGGGCGACCGTCCCACTCGGCGAGGACCTCGGCGTCGCCCACGCTGTCGATGACCGGCGCGCGGATGAACACGGCGGGAAACGGTTCGTCCAGTCCAGTCACGTCGATCGGTGCCTCGAAACTGTCTTTCTGTCGACCGAACGCGTTGCGCTCGACGCTCACGTCGAGGACGCCCAGCGTGTCCACGCGGTCGTCGTTGGCGTCGGTCGCGGCGACGATCAGCCCCGCACACGTCGCCAGCACCGGTTTGCCCGCCTCGACGTGTGCGACGATCTCCTCGGCGATCCCTTCTCGGTGGAGGTGCCGAGAGATAGCCGTCGACTCGCCACCGGGCAACAGGAGCAGGTCACAGTTCGGGACGTGTCCGGCCGTCCGTATCTCCGTCACGGCGACGTCCTCGCCGTGGGCCCGTGCGGCCCGTCTGATGGCCGTCGCGTGTTCGCTCACGTCCCCCTGGACGGCGATAACGCCCGCTTGGATCGTCATACCGGGAGTGGCGGGTTCCACGGCGAAAAACCTCTCGTTGGCCGAAACCGTTGCAAGAACTGCAGAGTGAATCCACCCGGTTTCGTGTCGAATCTGTAACCCGCAGCCCCACTACTCGTCGATGGCCAAACTGTTAGGTGTGGGCAGACACAGAAACGGGTATGTCACCGCCACGGGATCCCGTCGCGAGTCGGGCCGACGAGGAGCGCGACCTGGACGGGGTGGCCACCTGGGAGGTCGATTCGGTCTTCGACCGCTTCTGGGTGGGCTGTTACTCGCTGCTGGTGTCAAGTGCGCGGGCATTCCTGATCTTCCTGGGGCTGCTCATTCTCGGCTTGCAGGTATTCGCAGGGGCGATCGCCGGGCCGGAGGCCGTCGTGTTCACCCTTCTGTCGATCGTCCCCGCGCTCGCGCTGGCGACGTACGTCTGGTACGCCGACGTCACGACGCCGGAACCGCTCTCACTCCTCGCTGTCACGTTCGTCCTCGCCATCCTCTTTGCCGGCTTCGCCGCCGTCCTCAACACCGGTACGAACGTCGCACTCCAGCAACTCGGCCTCGCCGCGGGCTTCGTGGGCTTCGTCTTCCAGATCATCACCTTCTTCGTCGTCGTCGGCCCCGTCGAGGAGACGGTCAAGTTGCTCGCCGTCTACCTCTATGCCTTCCGGAGTTCGCGTTTCGACGCGGTCATCGACGGGGCGGTCTACGGCGCGGTCGCCGGCCTCGGCTTCGCCACCATCGAGAACGCCATCTACATCTCCGGGTCTGTCCAGAACATCTCGGACCCGCTGAACCTCATCGCCCAGGGCAGTACCATCACCGCCGTCCGCGCGCTCGCCGGCCCCGGTCACGTCATCTACTCCGCGTTCGCCGGCTACTATCTCGGCCTCGCGAAGTTCAACTCCGAACGCGCGGGACCGATCGTCGTCAAGGGACTCGCTATCGCCGCGCTCATCCACGCCGTCTACAACTCGCTGTCCTCCATAGTCCCCAGCATCGCTGCCGGCATCTTCAACATCCCCTGGTTCCTGGCATTCGTCGGCTTCGTCGTCGTCTACGACAGCATCCTCGGGTTCGTCCTCTACCGGAAACTCGACCGCTACCGCCGCGCCTATCACGAGACCCGCGACGACGGCGACCACTCGCCCGAACTCACCGAATTCGACGCCTAGGTGTCTTTTCGGCAGGGACGGCGTCTGTTTTCCGTACCGGTCTCTCGAAAGGGCTGTTCAGTAGCTCTGCGTAGGTATCAGGTGTTTCAGGTGAATCTGCCGTGAGAGAAAGTGCGTCCGCAAACAGCACCGCACTCACCGGTGAGCGTTGAAAGCCCTCGGGCCGCTGGCGGTCGCTGAGCGGGATATTCTCGCTCGGACACCCGCACAGCACAGTACTCGCGAGAATAGGGCCCGCTTAGGCGACTGCGCATTCGCCGCCAGCGCCCCTCGCCCTTTCAGTCCGCCAGGGAAATGTCTGTGGCACAGGCTGTCTCGACGTTGAATCACCGGTGGCAGACCCCAACAAGATATCATCCTGGTGGACTGGAAGGGCGAGGTGGGGTCGCGGCGAACGCAGTGAGCGGAGTCGCCTGAGCGGGCGACTATCCGCGCGGGCGGTGCCGAGAGCGCGGATATCCCGCTCAGCGACCGCGAGCGCGCCGAGGGCTTCCATCGCACCACGATAACTGCGGCTGCAGGACCTGTGGATGCGTTCGCGGTAACTGCGCCAGCTCGAAATGTGACTTCTACAGCCTGCACGCAACACACGACAGCGGTGAGCGGTGAGAAACGGATGGTGCGACGGCGCACACCGTCCAGCGGGTCGAAGAATCCGAAAAGATCAGAACTCAACCGAGTCGAGCGTCGAGTTCCCGTCGGACGTCGGCGTCGACGTCCCGTTCGCCTCGACTCACCATCCGTTCGACGTACTTCGCGAAGACGTCGACCTCGACGTGAACCGGGTCACCCGCTTCTTTCTCCGAGAGCGTCGTCTCGTGATACGTCGTCGGGATGATCGCGACCGAGAACGTCCCGGCGTCGTCGTTCAGTCGCGCGACGGTCAGGCTGATCCCGTCGAGCGCGATAGAGCCTTTCTCGACGACATACTGGGCGAGTCCGGGCGGCAACTCGAACGTGTAGGCCCAGTCGTCCCCGATGCGTTCGATCTCGGCGATACGGGTGGTCCCGTCGACGTGGCCCTGGACGACGTGGCCGTCGAAGCGCGCGTCGGCGGCCATCGCCCGTTCGAGGTTGACACCGTCGCCCTCTGTCACCGCATCGAAGGTCGTCCGGTCCAGCGTCTCTTCGGCGAGAAAGACCGAGAACCACTCGCCGGGTTCGTACTCCTCGACGGTGAGACAGGCGCCGTCGACGGCGATGCTCGCCCCCGCCGTCAGGTCCTCGAACGTCGTCGTCACCCGGAGGCGCCGTCCGGCGTCCGTGTCTTCGATCCGCTCGACCCGCCCCGTCTCCTCGACGATGCCCGTGAACATACCCAGAGTTCGAACGACCGTCACAAAAACGTTCATTTTCCCGAATATGGAACGAGTTGGTTCGACGGCAGTTGGTCCGGTAGTCTGGAAAGTGGTTCCGGCCGCGAGAGACACAGTTTATCACCGGCGCGCCGCTACGGCGGGTATGGCGCGGAGTCTGTTCGGACTCGTCGGCCTGGGCGCGACGTTGATCTTCGCGCTCCCGGCGGCGATGCTCGGCCTCGATTACCTCTTGCTCCAGGGGCGGCCCACGGCCGGCGCTGGCCTGATCGTCATCGCGATACTGATGATCGTCGTCGAGGAGCACATCACGACGCCGATGGACTTACCGACGATGGTCGCCGACCGGACGGTCGGTAAACTGGCGAGCACACCCGACGACGACGAAGAGTAGTCACTGCGGCGTATGCACGACGTCCACGTCGACGAGCGAGAGCAATGCGGGCTTGTCGAAATCGTTCTTGTTGTGAGTGACGAACGTCGCCTCTTCGGCGTGAGCCGTCGCCAGATTGAGTAGATCGATGGGCGGGAGAACGACATCCTGTGACCGGAGTCGCTCGTCAAGGTACGCAGCCTCCAGTGCGGTCCGGCCGGTGAAATCCACGATCCGGTCCAGCTGGTCCGAAAGTGCCCGTCGTGCTCGCTCCATCTCCGGACGTGTATCGCAGGACCTGTAGAACTCGAAGGCGACGAGCGCGGGGACCGTCCACTCCTCGTGACTGTACTGTTGCATATGCGAGACGACGTCCGGGTCGGGGTCGGCGCCGCCGAGTTTGACCAGCACGTCGTTGTCGAGAACGATCATTCGTCGGTCCGGGCGGAGAGCGATTCGTTCAACTCGGCGTGTGTCTCCCGGATGTCGGCTTCGAGGTCGCCGTCGTCGAACTCACTGAGGAACCCGGCCATCGCCTCGACATCCTTCTCGCTCCGTGTCAACCGCTCCAGCAGGTCGTTGAAACTCTCGTCGTCCCGTTTCAGCGTCCGTAACCGCTCTTTCACTTCGTCGGTGACCCTGATCGTACTCACGCGTATACGTTGTGTACAAACAATCGTATAGCTTTCGCCGGCACAGCTGACAGGCTGTTTCGCGTACTTCGCGCGGTCACGGCGAGAGGAAGCGAGGCTCCGAGAAATCAGTCCGCGGCGACGGCGTCTTCGCGCTGTGCGTCTTCGAGGAGGTCCTCGATGGAGTCGCCGGTCAGTTCGTTGTTCAGGAGGACGTCGATAGGCAGCGTGGGTGCGCCGTCGACGAGGTTCTCCATGAGGACGAGTCGCTCGCGGGCGCGGGACATGCCGACGTAGAAGACCCGTCGTTCGTTGTCGGTCAGGGTCGGGACCGGCGAGGTGCGCTTGGTGAACTCGTCGACGCCGGGGATCTCCCGGCCCTGCTGCTCGACGGTGGCGGCCATCTGCTCGACGACCTTCTCGGTGAGGTCGGTCGCGACGAAGACGTGGTCTGCCTCGCGACCTTTGGCGCTGTGGATCGTGCCGACGCGCACGCGGTTGGTGTCCATGCCGACGTACTCACCGGAGAAGTAGGCGTCGACGCTCCGTTCCTGGAAACTGGTCACCTTGCGGAGCATGTCCGCGGCCGCACGCGGGTCGGGCATGAACGGCGCGTACTCCGTGACCGTGTCGGGTTCGACGATCAGTTCCTCCAGGTCGTCGGTCTCGGCGTCTTCTTCCATCTCGTCGAGTGCGTCGAACAACTCGTCGCGCTCGCCGGTGCCGAAGGCCGAATCGGCGAGCATGTCCGCCAGCCGTCGGGCTTCGAGGCCCGTCACCGGTTCGTCCTCGTCGATGGCTTCGACCGCGTTGACGTACTGTGCGAGCCGGTCAGTCCACATCCGCTGGTCGGTCAGGCAAGTAAAGGGGATGCCTTCGCCGATGAACTCGTCCATGAACTGGAACATCTGGTAACGCGCCCGGAAGAGGACCATCACGGTGCCGTCCTCGTCTTCCTCGATGGTCTGGCGCACGTTGCGCACGAGGTCGATGATCGAGGGGTTCTGGACGCCCTCGACGCGTCCGCCCTCTTTCCGGGGATCGAGGTCTTTCTCCTGGCGCTTCTCGATGTGGCTCACTTCCCTGTTGACGACGTTGAGGATGCGCGAGGGCAACCGGTAGGAGTTGGGCAGTATCTCGTCGTTGGTGACCTGCTCTTCGAGCAGCAGGTCGGGGTCGGCGCCCTGCCAGGCGTAGACGACCTGGTCGTCGTCGCCGGCGATCATCACCCGCTTCATGTGCGAGCGCCACTCGGTGTAGACGTCGTACTGCAGCGTCGTGATGTCCTGGAACTCGTCGATGACGAGGTACTCGACGTTCGGGAGCAGCGAGCGCTGCTGGACGCGTTCGAGCATGTCCGCGAAGCCGACGACGTCGTGTTCGCCCTTGTACTGGCGCCAGGCGCGTATCGTCTCCGGGACGCTCGTGCGGTCGTCGTCGGACGACCACGTCGGTGTGTACTTGTTGCCGGTCTGGGCGCGCTCGTCGACGTCCGGCGGCAGCCGAACGGTCTCCTCGTCCCACTTGAACGGGACGTCGTACCAGTCGGCGACGTCGCGACGGGTGCGCTGGAGCCACTGACTCGTGGCGATGATCTTGTTGCCCAGCGTCGTCGACCGGGCCGAGCGCCGGCGCGAGCCCTCGTACTCGTCCTCGTACTCGATGCCGTACTCGTCACAGAAGTCCTCCTTGTCGGACTCCCCGACCACGTCCCCCCGAGACAGGTCGAGCAGTTCGTAGGCCTTCGCGTGCATCGTACAGACGTTCCCCCGCAGCGCGCGCGGCGACTCGTCGAGGCGCTCGGCCAGTCGCTCGCGGATCTCCGTCGCGGCCGCGCGGGTGTAGGACACCACCAGCACGTCGCGGAAGGTCACGTCGTCTTCTTCGGCGAGCAGTTCTTCGACCCTGTCGAGCAGTGCCGTCGTCTTCCCACTCCCGGGACCACCGAACAGGCGTGTCACCTCGGTGGACGAACCAGTCATTGGACAACGAAACGGGTTACTCACCAATAAACGACGCGGCTTCGGTTCGACCGGTCACACCGGACCTACCGACCCGCTCTCTCGAGGGTCGTCGGTGGGGTCACCGGTACAGCGAGAGGTACAGCATCGTGAACCCGATGATGAAGGGGATCGTCTCGGTCATCCCGAAGAAGATGCGGACGATCTCCTCGGCGTTCCCGATCCCGAGCTGGGTGATGACGCTGGTGATGGCGACGCCCATGCTGATGAACGCAAAGCCCATGAAGGCGTACTGGAGGCGGTCTGATGGCTTCTTGCGGTAGGCCTGGAAACTGATCAGCGTGATGCCGAGCGTCAGGGCGAACACGACTAACCGCATCACTACCAGTACCCCCCGGAGCACTGCTGCTATCTCGACCATCGGCCTGTCTCTGGTATCCCAGAGCGCTCTCTTAATTCTACCCCAACAGGACGTCAGGGGTCGCCCCCCTTCGGTGTCAACGTGTGACCGGCGCGTGACTGGCGCTGTACTGGTGCGTAGCCGGTGCAGTACTGGCGCAGTGCTACGTCGGTCCGACCTCTCGCGGGTAGTACGGTCGTGTCTATTCGGGATTGAGGTCGTCCCAGAGCTGGCTGAAACGGTCGGGGAGGTTCTCCTCGCGGTAGATCCGGACCCTGTACTCGTCTTCTTCGAGCGAGATGACGGTCGACTCGAAGTTCGACTCGTAGATCTTGTAGTGGTTACCGTCGTCCGCGACGAGTGTCTGGTCTTTCACGAGGTCGTACTGGTTGAGCATCTCGATGCGCCGGTAGACCGTCGGCAGCGACAGGTCACACTCCTCGCTCAGTTCCTTGGCCGACCGCGGTTCCCGACTGATCGCCGCGAGCACTCGGCGCGCGTGCTCGTCACCGATCGTATCGAGAATTTCCTCGATGCTCTGTTCGTCGTCCACTACCAGTCCTTGGTACGAACGGCTACTAAGTCCTTTCGAGGACGAGACGATCCGATCCGGGCCAGCGCGGGCCCGAAGACCGTCCACAGGGATGGTGCTTTCAGCCTGCGAAAACGCTCCTGACCCATTAATATATCCCCACCAGTACGTGGAAGTGCGGACCGAAGGCGGGCACCGACCCACGACTCGCACTGTGCGCATCCGTGTGTGCCACCGAGGTGGGGCGTGGGTTGGCCCGAACTGAGGGTTCGACTCCGGCACCACACCTCGTCGGTATCCGACGACTCCCCCCGGGTCGGCGCCCGCCGTCGGTCCTCTCGCCGGTTCGAGTGCGTTACAGGAGACCGTTCCCCGGCGCCTTCCCCCCATTCGGCCGCGTCTTCCCCCCGGCGCGTGTCCGCGGGAACGACTCCGGGTTTCACCCGGGCGGCTCGGCACCGCTGTCTCCGTGCGACGCTCGACGGCGCGAATCCGACTCCCCCCCACTTTCCTTCCCTCACGACGACCAGTGACGCCACTAGCGTGTTCGACACCACAGGACAGAACTCACCGACCGCACACGACGGTCTCCGTCGACGGCCGGCACTCTCGGCAACGACTGCTTCCAGCGAGAAATCGTACGTGTGGCCGCTTATACTGGCGACCAACCACAGACCGAGCACTCTGTCGCACCGGACTCGTGGAGCCCGCCACAGTCGGGACACTGCTTTTTGTTGTAGCTCCGGTCCCAGCTCTGTACGTCGTGACCGCGCTGGGCGAGAAATTCGTCGAGCATCTCGTCGTCGCTGCTCGGTGCGGATGCCATACGTGCTATGGTATACCACAGCACTATATAGGTCTACTGGTGTGGGACGGTATCGCACGCATCGCGAACTGACCGACCCTGCGGGACGATCCGGAGCTCCAGGGGTGCAAACCGAGCCAACCAGGAATCACCCGTTGAACGAACCCAAGAGGATATCAATCAGTTGGTCGAAAGGGGGGCATGGACGGGAAGCAAAGCCGACGAAGGTTTCTCGCAGCGATGGCAGCGGCGGCGGCCGCGGGCGTCAGCGGATGTGGCTCGAACGGGTCCTCGACACCGACGGCAGCCGACGTCGACGAGACACCGACCGCGGAACCGAGCCCAGAACCGGAGCCGACGCCGACACCGGCGTCGACGCCGACCGCGTCACCGATGGACGAATCGACGCCGACCGCGTCACCGATGGACGAATCGACGCCGACCGGGACGGCGACTGCGACCGCGACCCCGGAGCCCGCCGACCTCTCGGACTGGCCGGTGTTCATGTACAACGACCAGAACTGGGGCCACCACCCCGAGGCGATCGGCCCACACGGGGAGGTCTCGGTCGTCTGGGAGCGCGACCTCGAGTCGAACCAGGTGAACGGGTCACCCGTGCTGGCGAACGGGCAGCTGTACGTCGGCGACGGCCGCCGCAACACCGATAGCGGGACGCTCTACGCACTCGACCCGATGACGGGCGAGACGAACTGGACCGTCGACTTCCCCGGACCCGTGATGAGTGGCGCCTGCGTCGCCGACAACGACCTCGTCTACGCCGGTGCGAAAGGGACACTGGTAGCCCACCGCCAGGACGGTAGCGAGCTCTATCGCTGGAACGGGCAGTCCGACGGGCTGATAACGTCGCCGACGTTCGCGGACGGGAGCGTCTTTTTCGGCCTCTCGGACAGTCTCTACCGGTACAGGGCACGGGCCAGAGCCCGGGAGTGGGTCACCGAGACGTTCGGTCGTATCCCGTCGGCACCCGTCTACGCCGACGGGACGGTGTACGTCCCGAGCTTCGACAGCACCGTCTACGCCTACAGCGCCGACAACGGCAACGAACAGTGGACGACGGAGTTCAACGGTCGGGTCAACGGCCTCTCGTTGCGTAACGGACGACTGTACGCCGCGACCGAATCGAACCGGCTCGCCCAGCTCAACACCCAGGGCAACGAGGTCTGGTCGGTGGGGCTGGGTGCGGCCGCCACTGCGACCCCTGCCGTCACCGAGGACATGGTGTACGTCGGCACTCGCGCAGGCGAACTGGTCGCGCGGAGCGTCGACGACGGCCGCGAACCGTGGCGCTTTACCGACCCCGGCAACGCGATCACCGCTCCGCCGGTCGTCGCCGACGGCACCGTCTACTTCGGCTGTAACGACAACAACGTCTACGCGATCTCCGCCGACACCGGCGAACTCGAGTGGTCGTTCGAGACCGGCAACAACATCGTCAACCCCGCACCCGTCGTCTCCGGTGGGATGCTCTTCATCGGCAGCCGCGACGGCAAATTCTACGCTCTTAGCGACTGATTCCGGCCGGCCGAGACCGCCCGATCCCCGTTGGGATCCCGCCTCCCCCGGCCCCTGTTCGGTTCCCACCTGCCCCGAGAGTTTATACGCGAATCCGGGACCAGACGGACCCATGCAGCCAGACGCACTCGCTGCGGACGAACGGGCCATCGAAGGACTGCCGATCAGACTCGTCATCGCGCTGGTGGTCGGCGTCGCCAGCCTCGGGGTGATGATGAACACCCTCGCCGGTATCCAGACGCTGGGCGTCACTGAACTCGACGTCCAGCCCGAACCCGAGGTGATCCACGAGGGCGAAAACAACGTCTCGGTGGCCGTGGTCGGCCCCGAGGGCGACCAGGTCGCCGACGCCACCGTCGTCGTCAAGAGCGGCACTGCACGCCTCGACTCGGTCACGACCGCCAGAACCGACGCGAACGGGAGTACGGGGCTGTCGTTCAACGCCACGCTCGGTCCCAATCAGGAAGAAGGCACCGTCTCACTGAGCGTGAAACCGCCCGCCGGGAGCCAGTACGCCGACAAGCGCGAGAACACGAACGTCCTCGTCGTCGCAAACGGAACGGGATGACCGTGAACGGGAGTCGGTCGAGAACGCCCGTTCGAGGGGATCGGGGACAGCCGTTCGAGGGGATCGGGGACAGCCGTTCGAGGGGATCGGGGACAGCCGTTCGAGGGGATCGGGAGCGGCCGTTCGGCGGTGGTCGGACGTCCACGCTCGCCGGCGAGGCTACGCGCCGTCCCAGTCGATCCAGTCCTGTTCCCAGCCGGCGCCGGCCTCGGCGTTTCGACGGGCGAACTCGCGGTCTTCCCGGCGCATGCGGTTGCGCTCGACCGTGTCGACCTGTTCGCCCTCGACGAGCATCGGCTGGAAGGCCACGCCGCCGAGGCGCTGGGTGACCTCGTCGCCCTCGACGACCACGAGCGTCTGCTCGCCGGCGCCGTGGGGCATGACGAGTCGGCCGTCGTCGGCGAGCTGGTCGACCAGTGCCGCCGGCGGGCTGACGGCCGCGGCTTCTAGCAAGATGCGGTCGTAGGGGGCGTACTCGGGGAGGCCGTCGGCGCCGTTGCGGCGGTCGACGAGCACGCCCTCGTAGCCGGCGTCGGCGAGGTTCCCCCGCGCATCGATCACGAGCCGGCGGGTGATGTCGACGGCGTGCACGTTGTGTTCACCGACGATCTCGGCGAGGACGGCGGCAGTGTAGCCGACGCCCGCGCCGACGACGAGCACAGAGTCGCCCTCTTCGGGGGCGAGTGCCTCGAACAGGCGGGCGGCGGTACTCGGTGCGAGGACGCGCGTCCCGAGGCGTTCGAACGCCCGGTCAGCGTAGGCGCCTCGCTCCTCCTCGACGAAGGACTCCCGGGGGACCGTCCGCATCGCGCCCGCGACCGTCGCCGACTGGACACAGCCCTTGCTCTCGTGTTCCAGGCTGTCGACCATGTCGTCACGCAGTACCGCGGGGTCCATGTCCGACTCTCTGACTTCGACCGTAATGAATGGCGCGGCTCTCCGGGGGATCGGAGTGTTCACTGCATCCGGACGAACCGCACGCCGCCGTGGGTCTCTCGCTTCAGGGAGCCGTCGGCACGGCGCCGCGCCCGGACGAGGGTCTGTCGGCCGGTCCCGATCGGTGCGAGCACCGTCCCGCCGGGTCGGACCTGTTCGACGACCGGGTCGGGGAGTTCGGGGGCGGCACAGGTCAGATACGCCCGGTCGAAGGGGGCGCGGTCGGGCCAGCCCCCACGGCCGTCACCGACGCGGACCGACACCGCGCCGTAGCCCAACCGGTCGAGGCGCTCGCGGGCCGCCTCGGCGAGTGACTCGTGGTACTCGACTGAGGAGACGTTGGCCGCGCCGACGAGTTCGGCGGTGACCGCGGCGTGGTACCCACAGCCGGTGCCGACTTCGAGGACTGCGTCTCCCGGTTGCAGGTCGAGCAGGTCGGCCATGATGGCGACCATGTGGGGTGCGCTGATAGTCTGGCCCTCACCGATGGGGAGCGGGCTGTCGCGGTAGGCGGCCTCGCGACGGTCCTCGGGGACGAACTCGTGGCGCGGGACCGCCCGAACGGCATCGAGGACGCGCTCGTCGTCGATCCGTTCGCGCAGGCGGTCGGCGAGTCGGTCGCGCGCGGCGTCTAAGTCGCCGCCGTCGCCGTCGACCATGTACTCACTCCGCTACCACATCGACCAGGCGCTGGAAGTCTCGTCGCGGACGTAGAGCCGGTTGATATCCTTCGCGAACGCGCTGTCGCCCTGGTGGTCGAGTTTGTCGAAGTCGTAGCCGACGGCGTCGCTCCGGATGTGGATGCCTTCGACGGTGAACTCCTCGCCGCCGAGGTCGTCGGTCGCGCCGACGACGAACTCGTAGTCGCCGGGCACCTGGAACGTCTCGCTCCTGGTCTCGTCGTGGGCCCCGCCTTTCGGGTGGATCGTCGCGTCGACGGTCACGTTCCCGACCGCGCGGGTCCAGATGGTGTCGACCGCCTCGGCCGAGGTCTCTTCGACGCGCTTGTCGTCGACTTCGAGGCTCGTGATCCGGACTGTCATGATCGCTTCCTCGGTGTCGAGCAGGAACTCCTCGCCCACTGCCAACTGTTCGCCCTCGGGGACGTCGGCGGTCGCGGTGAAGGACTCGCCGTCCTGTGAGACGACGACGTCGCGTTCGAACTCCGTCGGCGTCGCCAGTTGTCGTTTGTGCGTGTGGCCACACTCCGTACAGCGGACGGTCGCGTCCCCGCCACCGGTCGTCAACACCTCGTGGACGGTCTCGAGATCCGGCGAACAGGAAGGGCAGGCGACCGCGGCCCGCTCCGTGGTTTCGGTCATACGACGGCGTTGACGACGAACGCGTAAAAGTCCGCCGTGTCGACTACCCGGTGTGAGTGGTGATACTGTCCGCTGTGGACGGGCTGCTCGAATGGTGTTCAATTCGGTGTGTGCGTTTAGCGATTTGAGTTGTCTCAGTTTCCGCGACCGCAGTCGTGCTCGTCGTGACCGCACTCATCGTGGTGCGATGGAAGCCCTCGGCGGGCTCGCGGCCGCTGAGCGGGATATCCGCGCTCTCGGCACCGCCCGCGCGGATAGGGCCCGCTCAGCGACTCCGCTCACTGCGTTCGCCGGAAGACTCGCTTCGCTCGACTTCCGAGCCCTGGCTCGCTGCGCTCGCCAGGACGCCGCGAGCCCGCCTCGCCCTTCCAGTCCGCCAGGGGACTCTGTCTGTGGGGTCGGCTACCGATCATTCACCGTCGAGACAGCCCTGTACTTCTGCGGTTGCCGTTCATCGAGCCGAGAGTACTCGGGAACATATGGCGCAGTGTCTCGATTAGTGGGCTGATCGGACTCGATGACG
>Ga0207771_100401_pt1 | contig 26580 bp, 25 predicted proteins | sample A23M2SouthBayCA_2_FD_187731 | JGI IMG/M metagenome (GOLD analysis project Ga0207771, IMG submission 187731) | Aerobic enrichment media microbial communities from Eden Landing Ponds, California, USA - A23 M2 (2) (SPAdes) | ecosystem: Environmental > Aquatic > Marine > Unclassified | place...
TCCACTACGGTAGCGGTCTGCAATGTTTATCGCCCCGTTCACGTCGGCTTGATACTCACCGACCCAACAAGCGTCGTTCGAGCAGCTGAACGTCGCCTGTCGTGGCCGGGAGCCGTGTTCTCCGCAATCGTGGCAGATCTTCGACGTGTTCCGGGGATTCACCGTCTCGACAGGGATCCCCTTCTCGGCGGCTTTGTAGCGAATCTGTGCGTGGAGCTTGGCAAAGCCCCAGCCGTGCAACCGTCGGTTCATGTACGCGCCGTAGTCCATGTTCTCGCGGATGTCCGTCAGGTCTTCCAGCACCAGCACTGGGTTCTCGACAGACTCGGCGTACTCGACGACCTCGCTGGTCACACGGTGGCACACGTCGTCGATCCGGTCCCACAGCGCGTCACCGTAGGACTCTGCGATTCGCTCACTGCCACGCTTCTGAAGCCGGCGCTCGGCGGTGAAGTAGGTTTTGCGGAGCCGACGAACGGTTTTGCCGTCGTCGGCCCACAGTTCGGGGCGAGTCGGAGAACCAGAGTCGTCGCGGTGACACACCGTGACGAGACTCGCTTCTCCGATGTCCACACCAATCGGCGTCCTGTCGAGCCCAGCGAGACAGGGCTCGGGAGGGTCGTCAGAGTCTCCCGGCGTCCGCTCATCGGCGGACGCTTCAGATCGGTCCTCCACGTCGCGGGTGGCGGTGACGTGGAGATACCACGTTCCGTCCCGCTCGAACAGCCGACTCTCACCCATTTCGGCGTCGTCTGCGTACACCGCTTCGAGCCACGCGCGCTGTTCGGGATTGGCGCGTGCCGGTATCCAGAGGTTGTAATCCTCGTGGTGCGGAATTTTGACGTACCACTCGATCGCGTTCTGTGGCTGGTGGTCGAGTTGCAGTCCCTCGTTGGTGAACCGCACCGGGTGGTCGTCGTGCAACTCGTCGGCGTCGTAGCTGTTCCCACAGAGTTGTGGGACGTACTGCTTGAGGGCGTTTTTGGCGTAGCCGCTCAGGTCGTACTCGACAACTACATCGTTGGCCGCTGATTGTGTATCACAGCCAGTGGAGAACGCAGCCTGAAGCGCCTGCTGGTAGGCGTCACGGGTCTCACGAAGCTTCTGTCGCTTGTGGAGGTTCGGATCTACAAGCTTCAGTTCGAGCGTTTTCGTGACCTTGTCCATCGGCGCCGTGGTTCATCTTTCAGTTGTGGGAAACATATAGTTCAGCCATCCAGAGTGAAAGTGAAACGGTGGGAAATCAGGCACTGCAATAAAACGGTGAACTGTCACACTCTGGTGTCCGCTCAACCCCCGCCTGTTCGCTCCTCAATTCCGACTGGCGTCGGAACATTCGTCACTCACGGGAAGGCGGGGGTATGCGCTCGCATCTCTATCACGAGCGTTCCGTCCGGACTGACGACACGCTGGAGCGCATCGACGACGGCAGGCGCCCCGCCACAGACCCAGCCGAGCGAAGAGAGCGAGCCGTGGACGAGTACCGTCTGGCCGGCCTCGACCCCGAGCGCGCGCAGGTCGCTCGCCATCGACTCGACGGTGACGGGTTCCGGCGACCGGTCCTCCGGCAGAGGTTCGCTCATGGAGGGACATCTTCGAAGCCAATCATAAGTTTCGTGGACGGAGGCGCAACTTGCTTCGGCGCCTCGCGAGCGGTAAGTGAGTCGACTACGCAGGAACCGTGGGCTCGTCTGGGGGCACGAACATCGTCGCGCCGGGTCGTCGAGCGATGTCCGCTCTCACTCGATGGGTCCCGGTTCTCCGGGCGGGGCGAGCATCGTCGCACCGGTCGGGTCGACCTGACAGACCTCGGGTTCGTAGCCGGCGTCCGAGAGGCCGGTGTCGAGCGCGACGACGGTCTCGCCGAGCATCCCCATCGTGGCCTCGCCGCCCGCCTCGCTGACGTCGGTAATAACGTCGCGGACCCAGTCCGTCAGCAGGCCGCTCTCGCGGGCGAACCGCCGAGAGGCCCCCACGAACGTCTCCAGGGTCGGCTCCTGGACGAGGTCCGAGAGCGCCTGTCGGCCGTGTCGACTCAGCGCGTCGGTGTCGCCGTCGATCACCTCGCTGGTCGAGAGTTCGCCTTCGACGAGGTACTCGATTCGCGAGCGCGCGGGGATGGCGTCCATCTTGTTGTGCTGAGGGCTGCCGGGTTCGAGGCGGATCGGCGCGCCGCCGTGGCGCTGTGCGACGACGTCACCGAGGCCGGTCCCCGCCTGGACTTCCGCGCCGTGGGCGATGGTGGCGAGTTCGTACGCCGAGAGCCCGCGCTCGAAGACGGCGTTGGCCCCGAAAGCAGCGCCCAGCGCCATCGCGCCGGAGACGCCGAATCCCGCACCCACCGGCAGGTCGGTCGTGCCCCGTACTTCGGCAGTTACGCGGAGCGCGTCGAGTGTCCGTTCGACGGCACCCATCTCCGTCTCGTCGCCGTCGAGGACGACGCTCGATTCCGCGGCCCGGCGGACGGTGACGGTCACGCCGTCGGTGAGCACGAGTCCGGCACCAGTCGAGCCAGCGATCGTCGGGTCGTCGTCCCGTTCGACGGTGAAAAAGCCCGTCACGTGCCCGGGCACGAACACCTGCGCGACGTCGGTCATGCCGGAGAGAGTCGGGCCGGCCTGTAATCAGTTCCGGACTCGTCGGGAGTGTACTACCAGTTGGGAACAGGTCTTATGCGCGCTCGTGCCGAAATTTCACACTCATGCCACCGACAGTCGTCCTCCAGGCCACACAGTCCGACGCGTTCGACCAGATCAGCAACGACCTGCTGTTGAGTTCGTCGCTCTGGGTCAACATCGCGCTGGCCGGGCTCTCGGCGCTCCTGTTCGTCTACATGGGACGCAACGTCGAGGACCCACGGGCGAAGTTCATCTGGGCGGCGACGCTCATGATACCGCTCGTCTCGATATCGAGTTACACCGGTCTCGTCTCGGGGCTGACGGTCGGGTTCATCGAGATGCCGGCCGGTCACCCCCTGGCCGGTGAGGTAGTGATGAGCCAGTGGGGTCGCTATCTCACGTGGGCGCTGTCGACGCCGATGATACTGCTCGCGCTCGGATTGCTCGCCGACGTGGACCGGGGTGACCTCTTCGCCGTGATCGCCGCCGACATCGGGATGTGCATCACGGGACTGGCGGCGGCGCTGGTCACCTCGTCCGTCGCGCTCCGGTGGGCGTTCTACGGCATCAGCTGTGCGTTCTTCGTGGCGGTACTGTACGCGCTCCTCTTCGAGTGGCCCGAGGACGCCGCCGCCGCGGGCACCGACGAGATATTCGGGACGCTCCGGATACTGACGGTCGTGCTGTGGCTCGGCTATCCGATCGTCTGGGCCGCGGGCGTCGAGGGGCTCGCGCTGGTGAACTCGGTCGGCCTCACCTCGTGGGGCTACTCCGCGCTGGACGTCGGAGCGAAGTATCTCTTCGCGTTCCTGCTGTTGCGCTGGGTCACCGCCAACCAGGAGACGGTCTCCGAATCCAGGGCGACGACCGGAACCCCGGCCGACGACTGACGACCCCGGCAGTCGGCGCCAGCCACCTCTCCGTCGAACGAGCGGCGGTGACGTCTCGCGTCACCAACCGGGGACTGACTCCGCCTCGGCGTCTCTCGTCCGGTAGTTCAGGCCCGTTCGCGTTCCTCGTCGGACGCGCCCGTGGTACCGTTCTCCGTTCCCCTCCGGTCGTCCCCTCGGTTCGTCCGTTCGGCGTACTCCCTGGCGTCGGAGATGGATTCGGTTTCGAGGAGCCGCTCGACGCGGGCCTCGAACTCCTCGTCGTCGAGTTCGCCCCGGGCGTAGCGCTCCCGGAGGTCGGCCAGCGCGGCGTCGGTGTCGCTGTCGCCGGGCCGGGACGACCGCTCGCGCTCGCGCTCACGCTCGTGGCGCGATTCGTAGTACTTCGCCAGACCGACCGCCAGGGGCATCCCACCGCCGAACCCGACGACGAACGCCACCCAGAAGTAGGGGTTCCCGAGCGCCATGAGCCCGAACGCGACGCCGAGGGTCAGAAAGGTGACCGCCCCTGCTGCCACCGCCTCCAGTGGCGTCTCCTCCTCGTCGTCTTCGCTCCAGTCGGCGTCCTCCGCGGCCATACGGGCGGATAGGGCGTCCCTGGCCTAATAGTTGCGCCGTGTGGTCCCGACAGTGTGTCGGCGTACGGTTCTTGTACCCCGAACATCGGTTGCCAGGTGCGTGTGATACGGACAGTCGACTCACTTACCGCTCGCGAGCGAAGCGAGCGCTACGTTCGGAGGCACAGGTACAAGTCGGGTCGGCCGATAGCACACATCCGGTGAACCGGCGAACTGGTCCGGGAGCAGCCCGCCGAAAGCCATCCTGTAAGATGGCACGTGTAGCGAGTGACGACGTCTACGACTGGTGGAGTCGACACCCGCGCGCGCTCGACGTGCTCTACGCGATGGCGTTCCTGGGCCGCGAGGCGTCGTTCCGGCGGCGAGCGACAGCGGCGCTCGCGTTGACCCCCGGTGAGCGCGTCCTCGAAGTCGGCTGTGGGAACGGGAACAGCCTCGCAGCGCTCCGCGATGGCGTCGGAACCGACGGGACAGTCCTCGGAGTCGACGCGAGTGAAGGGATGACGGCGGCGGCGAGCGACCGGGTCGGCGACGCGGGCTGGCGGAACGTCCACGTCCTCCAGGGCGACGCCCGCCGACCGCCCGTGCCCGACGAGACGTTCGACGCCTCATACGCCGCGATGTCGCTGAGCGCCGTGCCCGACCCCGAGGACGCGGTAGCGGCGACCCGGACGGCGCTCCGTCCCGGCGGCCGGTTCGTCGTCCCCGATGCCCAGCCCTTCGACCGGTGGCCGTGGCGCGCGCTCAACCCGCTCGTCGTCCCGACTGCGGAGTGGGCCACGGACTGGGTCCCCGACGTCGATCTGACGGCCGCGCTCGGTCGCGAGTTCGACAGCGTCGACGTCTCGACGTTCCACGGCGGGTCGATATTCGTCGCCCGCGCCCGGAAGAGAGAATAACCGACGGCCACAGCCCGGCGGCCGAGAGCAGTACTTACCTGCGACCCGTCGCTACGCCAGGTCATGCAAGAGACACGCGAGCGAGTCCTCGATGCCCTGGCCGACGGGCCGGTCTCGGGCCCCGACCTCGCCGAGCGACTGGCCGTCTCGCGGGCGGCCGTCTGGAAACACGTCGAAGCCCTCCGCGAGGCCGGTTTCACGATCGAGAGCGGCGACGAGGGCTACGCGCTCGCCGCGGTCCCGGAGTTCGGCGGCCCCGCCGTCGAGTACGGCCTCGACGCCCCGTTCGATGTCGAGTACCACGACGAAATTCCGAGCACGAACGCCCGCGGACGCGAACTGGCAGGAGAAGGGGTCGCCGACCGCGTCGTCCTCGCGGACCGCCAGACGGGCGGGAAGGGCCGACTCGGCCGCGACTGGGTCTCGCCTAGCGGCGGTATCTGGTGCAGCATCGTCACTCGGCCGGACGTGCCGGCCACCCACGCACCCGTGTTCACGCTCGCGGCCGCCGTGGCGGTCACGCGAGCCGCTCGTGAGGCAGGCGTCGACGCACGGATCAAGTGGCCCAACGACGTGGTCGTCCCACAGGAAGACGACGCGGAGGACGCGGAGAGCGTAGACAGCGCGGATGGCGCGGACGACGCGGACGGTAGCGGTGAAAGACCCCGGATAGAGCGCAAACTTGCGGGCATTCTCACCGAGATGGAGGGAGAGGCCGACCGGATCTCGTGGCTCGTCGTCGGGATCGGCGTCAACGCGAACGTCGATCCCGCCGATCTCCCGGGCGACGCCAATCCGACGAGTATCCGCGCCGAAGTCGGCGATGTCGACCGGCGCGTGTTCACCCAGCGCTTCCTGGAGGAATTCGAAGACCTCCGCCAGGACCCCGAGTCGGTCGTCGACGCCTGGCGCGAACACGCGAGCACGCTCGGTCGCCGCGTCCGCGTCGACACGCCCGGCGGCGAGGTCGTCGGCGAAGCGGTCGACGTCCGCTTTCCCGGCACGCTCGTCGTCGACACCGGCGAGGAGCGCGTCGAGGTGACGGCCGGCGACTGCGAACACCTGCGGCCGGTAGCCTGACCTGTCGCTATCGGCGTTTCGTCTCGTCACGTCTCGCCTCTCGCTGTCCAGAACCGGCTACCCGGGCCCAGCGGTGGCGGGTTCGCGTTCCTGTTCCCGGTCTCCGTCGACTGCCTCCACGAGGTCGCCCTCACTGAATCGGACAGTGACGACCGGGACCGGTGCCGTGCGGACGACTCGCTCGGCGACGCTCCCGAGGATGAGCCGGTCGATTCCCCCGCGTCCGTGTGTGCCCATCACGATGCAGTCGACCCCCTGGTCGCGAGCGACGCGGACGATCTCTCGACTCGGGCGCCCCTCTACGGTCGTCGTCTCCAGGTCGATATCGTCGTCGAGTAACTGTTCGACTTCCGCCAGCGCGGCTTCGCCCTGGTCGTCGAGGACGTCCCGAACCCCCTCCCAGGAGCCGTCCATCGGGAGCCCGGTGTAGGTCGCGGCGTCCACGACGTACAGCGCGAGAACGTCCGCACCGTGGATATTGGCTACCTCCCCCGCGTGGGCGATCACCCGCTCGAATCCCGGCGAGCCGTCCGTCGGCACCAGGATCGTGTCGTACATCCCCATGTCACGATCTATCATGAGGAACGATATAACGTTTCGGTCCGGTCGGAACAGGCCCTCGCTATCGAAATGTGGGTGGCGAGGCCGTTCCGACTCCCGTCGGTAGTAAAGCCACACCTACTCCTCGTCGCCCTCGACGCGCGCCCGCATCCAGTCGACGTGGTCTTCGAGCATCGTCCGGCCGGCGTCAGTGAGCAGGTACTCGTCGTGGATGCCCGACTCCCGGAGTTCGAGGTGGCCGCCGTCGACCAGGGCGTCGAGCGCGCCGTAGAACGATTTCGGGTCGATGCGTTCGTCGTAGTGTGATTCGAGCCGCGATTTGAGCGCCTGTCCGTGGAGCGGTCCCTCGTCGTAGAGGATCAGACAGCAGTCCCGACGACGGCCGCTCTGGAGCCACTTCGCCATGCTCTGGGCTCCGTTGCGCCACCACTCGGGTCTTGCGCTGTGGGCTCGCTCGCCCGAAGTGTGCCAGGGTGTCACCGACTGATTGAAGCCGCTGGCACCACATCTCCGGGTATGGGCATGGGCCTCGACGAGTTCGTCGCGGACTTCGAGCGTGACGAGGCCGACGAGCGACGCCGCCTCGCCGAGGAGAAGTCCTACGCGATCACCGACCACCTGGAGGGCGTCGCCGAGCAGTTCGACGAACGCCTCCAGGGTGACGCCCTCTTTGGCTCGACTTCGCCGGAGATCTTCGTCGGGCGGACGGGCTACCCGGACGTCTCGACCGGCGTGCTCTCGCCGATGGCCGAGGGCGCCGACGCTGCCGACTACGCGACCAGCGGCGAGTGGTACAGTCAGGGATTCGGCGTCGAGGACGTCCTCCAGCGCCGGTCTGGACTCCTCAACTCGACGCGCTCGGCGAACGTCGACGTCTACGACACCTGGGACGGCTTCGTCGGCGTCCAGCGCGAGGTGGCCATCGCCGACCGCCCCGTCGACGTCGAACTCGGCCTCGCCGACACGCCCGACCTGGACATGGGCTTCGACGACATCACGACGCCTACCGGACCGCGGGCACGAGCCCAGAACGCCGAACTCGCCGAGAACCCACACGTCCCGCGTGCCGTCGAGAAGACGCTCGAAGACGACGACTGGCGCGCCGAGGGGGCGATGACCTATCTCTACCGGCGAGGATTCGACGTCTACGACGTCAACACGATCCTCTCGGCGGGCGCGCTGGGCCAGGGGAAAAATCGCCGACTCGTTCCGACGCGTTGGTCGATCACCGCCGTCGACGACACCGTCGGGCAGTACCTGCACGGGACGCTCAGACACAGCAACTCCGTCGACACCGTCCAGGTGTGGGCCAACGAGTTCATGGGCAACCGCTACTGGGTGATCCTCGCGCCGGGCAACTGGGAGTTCGAACTCGTCGAGATGAAAGCGCCCGACAGCGTCTGGAACCCCGAGGCCAGTGACTACTACCTCGCCAGCGCCCACGAGGGGTTCGAGGGCCGCACTGGCTACGTCGAGGAAACCGCCGGCGCCTACTACGCCTCGCGTCTCGGGGTACTGGAACACCTCTCCGAGATCGACCGCCAGGCCAAGTGTCTCGTCCTCCGCGAGGTCACCGACGACTACTGGGCGCCGGTCGGCGTCTGGCAGGTCCGCGAGGGTGTGCGCCACGCCTTCGACGGCGACCACGGCGAAGCCGAGAGCTTCCACGACGCGCTCCGGGCGCTCGAACCGCAGCTCCCCATATCGCGGACGGCGCTGCGGCGCAAGTCCAACCTCGTGGCCGGACTGCAGACGGCGCTCACTGACTTCTGAGCCGGGCCGACGGTTCGGCGGTCGTACGTGGGTAGGTGGGTCGGGCAAGAAGTTTACAAGACTCGACCGACGAGGATGAGCTATGGTCCCGCTACAGATGGGCATCCCGGGCGGTCCCGAACTGCTCGTCATCCTCCTCATCACGGTGTTGTTGTTCGGAATCCCGCTCGTGCTCCTCGGAATCGGTGGGTTCGTCTACCTCCGTTCGAACGCCGACGACGATACTCAGGAGCGCATCGCCGAACTCGAAGGCGAGATCGACCAGCTCAAAGCCGACCTCGACGTCGATACCGCGACCGACGACGACCAGACTACTGGCGACGGTACCGACAGTTCCACAGACGACCCGCAGGCCGGCGCCTGACTCCCGGTCGAAATCGTCGCCCAGCGCTCCGTCTCGATGCGTAAGCCGACGTTACCGGAGACAGACCCGTGAGCGCGGGATCGCCGACACAGGGCTGTCGACACCACGCCCGCTGTCGCCACCCGCGGAGTGGTTCGTATAGGGGGCTTCACGGGTCGAACGAACCGGTATGCTGGTCGTTCGGCAGTGAACGACTGACCACGTATTTTATCGTGACACGCCGGGTCGACGTATGGCGGTCCTCGGCCGCACGGTACTCGCGCTCGTCGCCCTGAGCGTGGTTCTGGCACCGGTCCTCGCTCCAGTGGATGCACAGCCCCCGACAGAGTCCCGGTTACAGGGGTCGACACCTGTGGACCCGCCCGACCCGTCGAACCGGAGCGACGTCGCGGCGTTCGTCGACGGTGTGGTCTCGACGCAACTGGAGCGCCACGACGTCCCCGGCGCGACGGTGGCCGTCGTCGCCGACGGCGACCTGGTCTTCGCGAAGGGGTACGGCTACGCCGACACGACGGAGCGACGAGAGGTCCGGGCCGACCGGACGCTGTTCAGGGTCGGCTCGGTCTCGAAGCTCGTCGCCTACACTGCCGTCATGCAGCAGGTCGAACGCGACCGACTCTCGCTCGACGCGGACGTGAATTCGTACCTGGACGAGTCGCCGGTAGCGATCCCCGACGCGTACGACCAGCCGGTGACGCTCGAACACCTCGGAACGCACACCGCCGGCTTCGAGGACGTCTACCGCGGCGTCTTCTACGACGAGGCCTCCGACCTGCGACCGCTCGGCCGGACCCTGGCCGACACGCGACCGGCGCGGGTCCGTCCGCCGGGCGAACTGTCGGCGTATTCGAACTGGGGGGCCGCACTCGCGGGCCACGTCGTCGCCGAACGGACCGACCTCGCCTTCGCGACCTACGCCGACCGGAACGTGTTCACGCCGCTCGGGATGGAGAACGCAACCTTCCGTCAGCCGGTACCCGACCGACTACGCGACCAGGTGGCGACCGGTCACCGCTTTCGAAACGGCGAGTTCGTCGCCGGTGGCTTCGAGTACGTCGGTATCCCCCCGGCGGGGGCGATGAGCGTGACCGCCACCGACATGGCCCAGTTTATGCGCGCGCACCTCGGGAACGGCTCGATCGGCGGCGCGAACGGATCGATCGACAGTCCGAACAGATCGACCGGGAGTACAGACGGTTCGGGCGGCAGTGGACGGATCCTCGACGCGTCTACCGCGGCTGCGATGCACCGCCGACACTTCTCGCACGACCCCCGCGTCAACGGGATGGCGTACGGGTTCATCGAGATGGACCGCAACGGTGAGCGCGTCGTCGGTCACGGCGGCGCGACGGAACTGTTCCACACGCAACTGGTCCTCCTGCCGGAACACGACGTGGGGCTGTTCGTCTCCTACAACGCGCCCGGCGGGGCCGCGGCCGGTCCGGCCCTGGTCGACGCGTTTCTCGACCGGTACGTCCCGGCACCGTCGACCCGGCTCGAGTCGTCGGCGGCGGGCGCCACGGAGCGTGCGACCCGGGTGACCGGCGAGTACCGCTCGACTCGCGTCCCCGTCACCTCGTGGTGGAAGTTCGCCGGTCTCGGACAGACTCTCACCGTCCGGGCGACCGACGGCGGCGACCTGCTCACGTCGATCCCTGGCGGCGCACAGTTCGGCGTCGGTCCGACACGCTGGGTCGAGGTCGAACCGCTGGTCTATCGGGCCGCCGACTCCGACGCAACGCTCGTCTTCGACGAGAACGAGAACGGCCGCGTGACACGACTCTACGTCGGGAGTCGGCCGACCGCGGCGTTCGTTCGACCAGCCTGGTACGCGACGACCGATTTCACGCTCTTCGTCTTCGGCGGCAGTGTCGCCCTGTTGCTCGCGAGCGGTGTGCTCTGGGCGATAGCCGCTATCTACCGCTTGCGAGTCAGCCTCTCGCGGTGGTCGCGCGAGACCTTGCTCGCCCGCGGAATTGCGACCGCCGTCGGCGTCCTGGCGCTCGTCTTCCTCGGAGGCCTCGCGACCGCAGCGACCGACCCGTACAGTGCACTCGCAGGAACCTCGCCGCTCGTCACGGTCGCGCTTTTGATCCCCTACGCGGTCGGGATCCTGGCGGTCGGGACGCTCGTCTTCGCCGCCCGTGCGTGGCGAGAGCGAGCGTGGACGCGACTCGACCGCCTGCACTACTCGGCCCTGGTGTTCGCGACGATCGCGCTCGTCTCGCTGTTCGTCTACTGGGAGTTCCTGCCGCCGTGAGCGGTCAGTTCACGGTATCGAGGCTCTCGAACGCCTCGTCGACGAGTTCGCCCGTCGTCGCGACGATGTCGGCCCACTCGTCGTCGTCGGGCGCCATCCCGACCAGTCGCGCGATGCGCATGATCGAGACGTGATACACTTCCTGCACGCCGGGTTCGACCTGCCATATCACGACGCCACACGGGAACAGGCCGCCGATCCGGTTGTCCGAGGCCTCGAGCGCCCGGTCGGCCACCTCGGGGTTACACGCGCCGAGGAAGTAGTAGGGGTCGCGGTCCGCGTCGACTTTCTCGTTGAGCAGTTCCGACGGGGAGAACTCCGCGGGGAAGCCGAATCCGGCGTCCTCGAAGGCCGTCCGGACGTGGTCGACGGCCGTCTCGTGGTCCATCTCCAGTGTCGTGCGCTTCTCGCCGATGTCTCCGCTACTGACGGCCGCCGGATCGATGGGTAAGGCCATGTCGGTGACTACGGGGCGCGTCGACAAAAATCAGCGTGTCGGCTCTCGTTCCGGGACTACCGTACCGACAGGAGCGGGCGGTCCTGCGCTACTCCTCGGCGGTCGCGACGGGACCGGTACCGACGACGTCGCGGACTGCCTCGACGAACTCCTGGCGGGTCTCGAAGTACGGGACCTCGATCTCGTCGAGGACGCCACCGAGTTCCTGGGGGCCGTCGGGCGTCCGGATGGTGGTGTCGCCCTCGCGGTCGACGATATCACTCTTCGGCTTGCCCCAGGTCAATCGCGAGGCGACCCGCGCCAGCGGCGCGCCCTCGACCGGTTCGCCCTCGCCCAGTTCGACCGCGGGTCCCTCGTCTTCTTCGTCCTCGTCGGCCATATCGCTCCGTTCCGGGGCGCGGCGATTAGTGCTTTCGCTTCCAGGCCGGGTGAAACCCTGGTCAGAGTCGCTCCGACCCCCGCGAAACGCCCGACTGACCACTCCGGACGGAAATCAGAACAGGTCTTCGAGTTCCTCGGCGCCGAAGTCCTCGGGTTCGGGTGACGCGTCCTCGGCGTCCTGTGCTTCGCGGGCGCGGTCGAGGAACTCCTGGATGCGGTCGGAGCGTTCGACGCCGCCCAGGAGGACGAGCGACGCGAGTCGGTCCGAGGAAAGCGGGAAGTCACCGCCCCGTACTTCCATGCTCCCGGTCTCTTCTTCGAGCCACGTGCGGGCGCGTTCGACGCCCTTCCGGGAGATCCGTTCTGGCTCGCCCGCGACGACGAGCAATCCGGTCTGGGCTTTCACGACGTTCGGGACGCTCGTACCGGTCAGGAGGGCGTTGCGGGTGGTGCTCGTGATCGCGTTGACGTTGTCACCGGCGTCGGGACTGGCGGCCGCGCTGGCGTAGCCGACGGCGGCCATCCCGCCCGGTCTGAGCGTGTTGATTATCTCCGAGGAGTCCACGACGCTCTCGGCGACCGCGTCGACGGCTTCGGTCTCGCCGGCGGCAAAGAGCAGGCCGAAGCGCTGGGCGATATTGTCGTTTATCTCCTCGTAGCCGGCCTGGACGCTCTCGCCGGCGCTGTGCCAGGCGTCGTTGTCGACCAGCAAGAGTGAGTCGGCCTCGCGGGCGACGGTCTTGAGCGACCGGCCGGCGTTGGCCTGGTAGATCGCCCCCTCGTCGCGCCCGGGAAGGACACCGAGCACGTACACCGGGATGTCGTAGACGCGCTGTAACTCGCGAGCGAGCGCCGGGGCGCCGCCGCTACCGGTCCCGCCGCCGAGTCCGGCGACGATCACGACCGCCTCGGCTTCACTCGTGAGGTGGGCATCGAGCCCGTCCATCACCTCGGTCGCTTCGTCTTGCATGATCTCGGCACCGAGTTCGTTGTCACCGCCGACACCGTGGCCTTTGACGCGGTCGCGACCGACCAGCATCGTGTCGACGTCCAGGTTCTGGAGGTCCGCACGTGCCGTGTTGACGGCGAGGGCTCCCTGGACGGCGCCAAAGCCCATCTCCGAGTCGTATTCGGCCAGCCGCTGGGTGATCTTCCCGCCGGCCTGGCCGACACCTATCAGGGCGACCTTCATGGGCCGACTGTCGGCACACCGATGCTTCAACGTTGGGTACCGAGGGGAACTCCGGGGAGCGCCGCGGTGCGTGGCGAACGTTCAAGTGTGGTGACGGGACCACCCCGGTCTATGTCCGAGAACCTGGCCGACCGACTCGACGCAGTCGAACGCGCGCTGACCGACGGTGACGCGGACCTGACCGAGGTGCGCGAACGTGCCGCGCTCTCCGGTGACGTCGACCGTCTCGAAACTCGCGTCGAGGAACTCGAAGCACAGGTCGAACAGCTAGAGGCGGCGCTGGAAGCCGTCCGCGGCTACGCCGGCAACGTCAGGGCGGTCAACCGCGAGGTCGAACGCCGCGCCAGCGCGGCCCTCGCAAAGGCCGAAGCTCTCGAAACCGCGGTGGACGGCACCGTGGACGACGCTGTCGGTGCCGACGCTGGGGCCACTGTCGAGGCCGGTGTCGGCGACGGAAGGGGAGACGCCGTCGCCGGTGGAACTCCCCGATCCGAGTCGGGTTCGGAGACGGTGAGTGACCTGGATTCGGAGACAGCGGCCGGGGCGGGGAACCAGCCGCCCGGAACGTCGACGAACGACCGACCCCGTGCGCCCTCGGTGGCCGGGCAGCAGACAGGTCCTGCCGGACCCGACGAGTTCGACTGGGGACTCGATGGAGGTCGCGACAGCGCCGACTGGGAGAGCGAATCGAGACGCTCCGAAGACAACACGGTCACCGGTCGAGAAACATCCCAGCACGGCGCGGGAGACCGGTCGAACCCCCGTTCCCGGTCGAAAACTGCGAGAGTGCGGGGCGACGGGTCCGACCACGGGGACGACGAGAGAAGCGGGACCGAGCAGTTCATCGAGCGTGTGCGGGACGCCCTCTGACGGTGCGAGTGTTGTTCACCGTGGCGCTCGCGGTGGCGGTCGTCGCGGTCGCGCTCCCTGCGATCGACGTCGTCAGCGTCGAACGAGCGGATACGAAGGTGGGGGCCGCCGTCGATCGACTGGTTCAAGCTGCCCGGACGCTTGTCGCCGGGAACGACGCACTTCGGCCCCATCAGGGACCCGCCAGACAGGCCGTCGAACTCGAACTGCCCGACAGCGGGGTCGCGACTGCACCGTTGCGTTCACTGACTATCGGACCGCCCGCGTCGGCGTCCGAGGCGGGATCGCCCGAGACTGGCATCGAGTCCGTCGGTTCGACGACGCAGTTCACCTGGCGCGTCGCTGGCGGCCGAGAGCGGGTTAGACAGGCCGCTGGCGTCCGGATACGACCGGTCGAGGGCGACCGATTCACGCTCGGTGGCGGCGGCCGACAGCGACTGATCCTCCGACTCGTCGAACGCCACGGGCGTCGTGTCGTGACCGTCGACCGACCGGGAGGGTGACCCCCCAATACCGCGAACGTTCAAATACCGGGACGAGGCCAGCGAGGGCCATGCACGCACTGTTGTCGCGGCTCCTCGACCGCGAGGACGACGACCCGGACTGTCGCTGTCGCCTGTCGTTCGAAGACGACCGACTGGTCGTCGACGCGAGCGACTGTCCGTCCGCGGGGCGACTGGCCGAAGCCGCGGCCTGCCGGGCCACGGTCGTCGGGGCGCTCACCGCACGCGACGCCGAGTCGGTCGTGAGCCGTACCGAGAGCGTCGAACGTGCCTACGAGGGCGACGTGGCCGCGCTGCTCGTCGCTGCCGGCCGGTTCGCCGACGCCGCAACGTTCCACGACGAACGGCTCGCAGACCGGGCACTGACGGACCCGCTCGGTGCGGCCCACGAGGCGACCGGCCGCGCCGGCCCAGTCGCTCGACTCGCCGCCGAGACAGGACTCGCCGAGGGCGCGGCCGCCGCCGACGGGTACGCCGACGCGCTCCGGCCGTTCGTCGGCCCACGACTGAGTCGCTGGCGGGTAGCGAGGCGACCGCCGAGTGACGCACACTTCGACGAGACTCGCACTCTCGACACGGGGGCGACCGCACGCGTCTACGCGCGACCCGGGGACGCCGTCCGGACCTACCACCTCCGACCGGTCGAGAGCGAGTTCGACGAGTCGGCGCTGGCGACGCTCGCGGCCGCTCACGACCGGCTGGCGAGTGGCGAAATCGAGGGGGCAGGGCGGGCGCCGGGACGAGCGGTACGGGCAGTCGCCGACGACGGGGACCCGGTCGCGGACCTCCGGCGCGTCCTTCGCAAACACACTCGGGGCTTTGGCGTCGTGGAAGACTGTTTCGCCGACCCGGACCTCTCTGACGTGTTCGCGACGGCACCGGTGACAGAGAACGTACTGTGGGTCCGCGTCGACGGCGAGGCGATGCGGACGAACGTTCGGCTGACGGCCGCGGGCGCCGATGCACTCGCCTCGCGTTTTCGCCGCGAGAGCGGGCGCGCCTTCTCGGGTGCCGACCCGACACTCGACGCCAGCGTCGCGACCGACGGTCGCCGGATCAGGGTGGCGGGCGTCACCGACCCCGCGAGCGACGGCGTCGCCTTCGCGTTCCGTGCGGGCGACCGCCGACCCTGGACGCTCCCCGCGCTGGTCGCGAACGGGACGCTGCCAGCCGACGCCGCGGCGCTGCTGTCGGTCGCCGTCGAACGCGGTGCGGCTGGCCTCGTTGCCGGCCCACGCGGTGCCGGCAAGACGACGCTGCTCGGCACGCTCCTGTGGGAAGTCCCGCCGCCGACGCGGACGGTCGTCATCGAGGACACGCCGGAACTACCGGTCGACGCGCTCCAGACCCACGGACGGGACATCCAGGGACTCCGGAGCGCGCTCGACGAGACCGGCCCCTCTCCCGAGAAGTCGCTCCGAACTGCACTCCGTCTGGGCGAGGGTGCGCTGGTCGTCGGCGAGATCCGTGGCGAGGAGGCCGGGACCCTCTACGAGGCGATGCGCGTCGGCGCCAACGACGGGGCAGTCCTCGGGACGATCCACGGTGACGGCGGCAGGGACGTCCGCGAGCGCGTCGTCAGTGACCTGGGAGTTCCCGAGTCCTCGTTCGGCGTCACAGATCTGCTCGTCTCGCTCGAAGTCCACGAGACCGACTCGGGACGACAACGGCGCGTCCGTGCTATCGAGGAGGTCAGATACGACGGTGACGCGACGGAACCCACCGGTTCTGGACCCGGGGGCGTGGACCGAGGCGCCGAGGGTGGCGAGCGAGTCTCCTTCGAAGCACTGTTCCAGCAGGCCGGTGACGGACTGGTCTCGGCGGGGTGTCTCGACCGCGGGAACAGCCGTCTCCTCTGGGACCTTGCGGAACCAGAAGAGTCCTACGCCGACGTTCGCGCGGCGCTCGACGCACGGACGGAGTGGCTGGCCGACCTCGCAGCCGCCGGTCAGACCGACCCTGAAACCGTCGAGCGCTCGCGAGCCGAGCGATTCGCGAACGCGAGGTCGGTAGCAGACGCGACGTCGGTCGCGGACGCGGCCGCAGTATCGGACGCACCCTCGGTAGCGAACACAGGGTCGATAGCGGATGCGCCCTCGGTAGCCACGGGGTCGAAGGGAACCGAGTCGGGACGCGAGCACCGACCAGTCAGTCACGACAGCGAACGGTCGACGACCGGCGAGTCGGCCGGCGGTTCGGGAGGGGGGTGACTGCGGCGTGAGTTACAGTCACAGCGGGCGACGCGTCGTCGCGGCGTTCGCGCGGCTAGCACCGTGGTCACCAGAGCGCGACGCGGCGCTCGCCCGGTCGCTGTCGTTCCTGGGCTGGGGGGTCGACGCCCGGCGCCTCCAGCGCGCGGCCGACGGCGCGGGGGTCGCGACGGCAGGCGTGCTCGGACTGGTCGGCGTCGTGCTCGGGTTCGGACACCTCGTCGTCGGACTGGCGCTGGCGGCAGGTGCCGGTGTGGCCGCCACAGTACGGTTCGTCCCGCGCGGACTGGCGACGACGCGTCGGACCCGCGCGCTGGGGCAGGCACCGGGGCTGGTCAGCCGTGCGGTGTTACGGATGCGGCTGTCACCGTCACCCGAGCGGGCGGCAGCGTTCGCGGCCGAGACGGGGCGCGGTCGACTCGCCGACAGCCTCGCGTCGCACGTTCGACGGGCAGGCACCACCGGCGAGACCGGGATGGGGGCCTTCGCCGACGAGTGGGCCGAGTGGTTCCCCGCATTACGTCGGGCACTGACCCTCGTCGAGAGCGCGGGCGACGCACGACCCGATCAGCGCGCTCGCGCGCTCGACAGTGCACTCTCGGTGACGCTTGACGGCACCCGCGAGACGATGGCGGAGTTCGCGGCAGGGATCCGCGGTCCCGCGACCGCTCTCTACGCGTTCGGTGTCCTCCTTCCGCTCGCCCTGGTCGCGATGGTTCCGGCCGCCGGCACTGTGGGCGTCGACGTCCCGCTGGCGGCGATCGTCGTCGGGTACGACCTCCTCCTCCCGGCGGTGGTCGTCGCCGCGAGCGGGTGGCTCCTCGCTCGGCGACCGGTCGGGTTCCCGCCGACGCCCGTTCCGCGAAGCCACCCCGACGTCCCCGACGGACGGTGGCGCGCAGTGGTGGCCGGCGTCGCAGCGGGCACGATCGCCTGGTTTCCGACGATTCGATTCGTCGCCCCGTGGACCGCCTGGCTCACCGTTCCAGGCGCGGCCCTCGGTGCGGCGCTCGTCGTCCATTACTATCCGACGACGGCGGTCCGCGAGCGAGTGTGCGCTATCGAACGGGGACTCCCGGACGCGCTTGCGCTCGTCGGCCGCGAGGTGAGTCGCGGGCGGGCAGTCGAGACGGCCATGGACGAGGCAGCGACGCTGCTAGACTCCGAAACGGGCGACGTACTGGCCGAGGCGACCCGGACCCAGCACCAGCTCGAAGCGGGCGTCGGGGAATCACTGCTGGGCGAGTACGGTGGACTCGGCGACGTGCCCAGCGAGCGCGCACGGAGCACCGCCGAACTGCTCGCGCTCGCCGCCTCGGAGGGGCAACCGGCGGGACCGGCACTGGTGGCGATGGCCGACCACCTCGACGAGTTGCGGACCGTCGAGCGGTCGGTCAGGCGCGACCTCCGGGAGGTCACGTCGACGCTGTCGAACACCGCCTCGGCGTTCGGCCCACTGATCGGCGGTGCGACCGTCACACTGGCCGAGCGCACGAGCGTCGACGGCCCGCTCTCCGGGAGTCTGCCGCCCGACGCGCTCGGCCTGGCGGTCGGTGCCTACGTGCTCGTGCTCGCGGTCGTGTTGACGACGCTCGCGACAGGGCTCGAACGGGGGCTCGACCGCTCGCTCGTCGGCTATCGCGTGGGCCGTGCCCTCTTGCTCGCGGTGACGGTGTTCTCTCTCGGAATAGTCGGGACGCGCCTGATCGTGTGAGCGACTGAAGATTTAAATCCGAACGGGCGACCAGGGCGGCCCATGCTCGACGTTCCCGTCGAATCCACGTACGTCTGGTTCGGACTCGTCGTCGTGAGTGCGACGCTGCTGGGACTCGTGTTACGCGTCCCGACAGCGCCGCCGCCGGACGCCGCCGCGACCGCACGCACCGTCGACAGCGTCGCGTCGAGCCCCTACGAAGCGCAGGGTCGACAGCCACTCGACGCCACGGCGATCAGACTGGGCAGCGAGCGGGTCGGCCTCCGCACTGACGGCGGGGAAGCACACGCCGCCTTCGCCTACGACTCGGTCGTCCCTGTCCTCGGTCACGAGGAACTCGCGGCGGTCCTCCGGGGACGGCCGCCGAGCGCGGTCTTCGATACGGCCAGCGAGTTCGCGACAGCGCTCGAGGCGACGCGGACGACCGACCCGACCTGGCAGCCGGCACCGTCTGTGTTGCTCGTCAGACGCGTCTCCTGGGGGGATACCAATGCGACGCTCGTGGGCGCGTGAGCGGTGCCAGATGGAGCCATTCGCCGCACTCGCGGCGGTCTTCGTCGTGGCACTCGCGCTCTCGATCTGGGCCGGCGTCTTCGAGGCAGCGCTCCCGGGTCCGGTCGACCGGGACGTAGCCGAACCGACCGCCGACCGGGTCGAGCGAGCACTGACCGTCGCCGGCGTCGCACGACCCGACCAGATCCGGTCTCTCGAGGAGACGGGACCGGAGGGCTACGAACTGAACGTCACGCTCACCGCCGACGACGACAGATGGTCGTTCGGGCCTGCCGCCCCAGCGACTGCTGACGGTGCGACGCGACGCGTGAGCGTCTACACCGGTCCGGGTGCTGTCTCGCCGGCCCGCCTGGAGGTGCGAGTGTGGACCTGAAACGACCCACAGCTGGGCCCGGTCGGAGAGCTTCGAGTACGGCGCTCGACACCGTCCTCTTCGTCGTGCTCGTCGGCGTCGCGGTGGCGACACTCGCCGGTGCAACACCCGGTGGGTCGGACGCCCCGCGACGGGTCGCAGACGAGACTGCCGACGTCGTCGCGACGAGCACGACTGAAGTGACCTACACCCGTTGGGGGAGCGTCACGCCGGACAGCAGCGACGATGTGAAAGTAGAGCGCCAGGCGAGTGGTACCTACGCCGAGTTACTCGCCGCTGCCCTCGTCGACGAGCCCCGACGCTGGGGAGAACCGTTCACCAGGGGTTCCCGTAGCCTCAGGGAGGCAGTCGCGAACGCGACTCGACGCGCGCTCCCGACGAAAGATGCACGCGTCCAGGTACGTGCGACGTGGCAGGCGTATCCGGGCGCGGGGCTCGAACGGACGATCACTGTGGGGTCGTCGCCGCCCAGAGATGCCGACGTGGCTGTCGCGACGGTGACGGTCCCGAGCGGGTTCCGGAACGCGACCCGCAAGTACGACCCCGCGGAGCCGCAGTTCGCTACCCTCGCCGGAGCTATCTCGCGCAGCGTCGTCGACGGACTCTTCCCTCCGGGTCCGACGACGGACGCGATGGCGAGCGAAGGACCGGACCGCGCCGTCGTCGCCTCGCGATACCAGACCACGAGCGACAGACTCGGTGTGACCCTCGATACGGAACTCCGGGAGGCCGAGGTCGAAACAGCAAACGAGAAACTCGCCCGAGCGCTCGGGCCGCTGGTCACTGACAGCCTGGACGAAGAGTTCGACTCTGTCTCGGAAGCGACCCGGGCGACCAGGGTCGACCGCGTGCGGATCGTCGTCAGGGCGTGGTCGCCGTGACGCGGACGGTCACACTCGGTGACCGCGGACGGGTGCCGTTCGCGCTCGTAGGCGTGTTGCTCGTCGTCGTCAGCGCGCTGTTCGTGGCCGGGATCGATCCACACTCCCGCCCGCCGGAACCCGCTGTCGACCTCACGATGGAGCGGACGGCCGCCGACAGCCGCGCCGCGCTCAGACAGGCCGCGACGTCGGCGGCCGTGGCAGCCGCCAGCGAGCCAGTACTCACACCCGCCAACACCTCCTACGGGCGCGTCGTCCGGAACGGGAGCGGGAGTGCGTTCGAGAACGCGCTCCGGATACGGATCTACCTGGCGGCCCGCGAACGGTTCCAGTCGGTCGAGCGGCGCCGTCGCGGCGTCACGGGGTCGGTGTCGCTCTCACAGCCGACGACACCGGACGAACTCGCGCGGGCCAGGGACCGTGTCGTCGTCGGCGAAGGTGAGGACGGGCCGACAGCGTTGCGGGTGACGATACGGAACGTGACGCGGACGGCGACAGACAGCGGGCAGGTCGTCGGCCGACACAGCGAGAACGTCACGGTCGAGGTCGACTCGCCGATACTCGCGGTCCACGACCGGGTCCAGACCTTCCAGGAACGCCTCGACGCCGGACTGCTGAAACCGGGACTCACACAGAAGGTGACCGCACGCCTCTACCCGGTCGCCTGGGCGAGGGGGTACGCCCAGTACGGTGGTGCGCCGATCGAGAACGTCGTTTCGAACCAGCACGTGAGTCTGTTGACGAACGGTGCCGTCCTCGGCGTCCAGCGGTCGGTCTTCGGCGAGAGCGACCCGGACGGGCGACGCGCTCACCGGGCCGCAGTCGCCGAGGAAGCACTGACGAGTATCACCGGTCGGGCACCGGATTCGGTCGCCCCGCTGGGCGAACTCCTCAAACAGCGACTCGTCGCCTCGACCACGGTGTCGGAGCGACGGGGCATCGCGAACCTCGGGGCGAACTCGAGCGCCCCGGCGCCTACCGAGAAGATAGACGTCGACGTCGGCCAGACGGCACTCGAAGCGTTCAGGCCGTTCACCTGCCGACCCGAGGCGTACCCTGCCCAACGACTGAGGATGGCAGAGCTGTGTACCATCGATGGGTCGATGCGGAACGTGGTCAACTACACGACACAGCAGGTCTACAGCGCGCGAGTCCGGACTGTCGCCGCGACCGACCGGGTGAGTCGAGGGAACCCGGTGCGGCCGGACCCACCGGACGAGGCCGGTTCCTGGGTGCTCGAAGACGCCGCCGTCCGAAAAGAGGTGGCAGCCGTCGAAACCGCGACGGAGGCGCCGTCGGTGACAGTCCCCGATGGGTTCCACGCGCTGTTTACCTACGACCGTCGAGTGACGGTCCGATACAGTCACGTCGCGGTCTGGTACGACGCGTCGAATCGCTCGATACGGCGACGAACATTCACGAACGAGATCGGGACGACGCGGGTCAGCGTGGCGGTCGTCGGGCAACACGCCCCTACTCGGCACGCGCCCAACCGGACGCTCGAGACGGTCCACGAGCCCTCTCCGGGTGCTGGAGCAAACCTCGCCGACGTTCGCGAACGCGTCCAAGAGCAGGTCGTCGACGAGCGCGGCGGTCCCGACGACCTCGCGGGGGCGGCCGCGGTCGGACGACTATCGGGGAACACCGAGCGCGTCTTCGGTGACCGGCCGGTCAGCCTCCCCGAGGAGGCCTACCTGGATCTGGTCGAATTACGAGGCGAACTTCGAGATGTCAACGTTTCCGTCCCGCGCGGTCAGGTCGGCACCTACGAGGTGAACCCCCCAGCCCGACTGGCGGAGAACGTCAGCGCGCGACGTGACGAACTCGTCGGGATCCCCGAGACCTACGACAGCGTGGCCCACAAAGCGCGAGTCGAACTCCGCGCGATGTACGTCGACCGGGTCCTCGCGAAACTGGAAGCGCGCGCACGCCGCCACAACGACCAGGAGCAGGGCTTCGCCGACGCTATCGCCAGCGCAGGGGACGTCTCGCTCGGGACGCTCAGGAACGGAACGGAGGCTCGACGAGTCGATGGCAGCGGTGGGACGACGGACGGTACGGCGGCCGAACTCCGGTTCCGGGTCGACGGCGCGCCGCCCTACCTCACGATGGCCGAGGTCACCCACAGCGACGTCGCTGCAGTGCCGGATGGCGAGTCGGTCTACCCGCTCAAGGCGGAGAACATCAACGTGTTCACGATCCCGTACGGCGACGCGACGAAGGGTGTGGTCGACTGGGTCGCGAGCGCCCTGTCGAGCGAGCCACAGACACAGTTGCGAACCGGCGCGAGGGCGCTCGGGGCTGCCGATTCGGCAGTCGAGGCGATCGAGAACGAGAGCGTCGCGACCGCACGCGACGACCTCACCGGCCAGGTCGAAGAGAGTCTCCAGAAGATGCGGTCGGAGATCCGGATCGTCCTCGTGGCACAGGGGGTCGCCAATACGAGTGAGCAGCGCCGGGCGATCGTCGACGCGGCCTTCGCCCGGTGGGACGACCCCCAGGCGAGAGCGCTCGCGGTCGCGAACCGGACGGTAGTCGACGCCGTCGTCGCCGAGGCAGTCGCTCACGAGGCGACGAGTCTCGATCCCGTCGACAGAGACATACTGCGTGTCGGGCTGCGAAACACGGTGACGGCGACGCTGGACACGACAGGCGGGACCGTCAGCGGACCGGTCGTCGCGACGGCGACCGAACAGGTGCGAGGCGCCGTCGGGAACTACACGCGAGAGCAGGTATCGAGTACGGTCGAGAAGCAGTTCAACACCTCGATAAACGCGATACCGGCGGGGCTGCCGATATTACCGGTGCCGGGCTACTGGGCGGTGACGGCGAACGTCTGGGTCGTCAACGTCCACGGCGGCTACGAGCGCTTCGCCGTCGAGACGCCCCGACAGACCCCGGCACCGGGCGACGCCTCCCTCGCGTACGTCCGGGACGGCAAGAACGTCACGCTCGACGTCGACGGCGACGGCGCCACGGAGCGGATCGGTCGGAGTGACGAGGTGAACTTCTCCATCCAGACCGCTATCGTCGTCGTGGTGCCGGCGGGTGGCACCGGTGTGGGCGATATAGACGGCAAACTGCGGGAGCGCTCGCCCGGCTGGAAACGACTCGGCGACGACAAGAACGGGACGCGACGACCACCCATCCAGTCACACCTGACGCTGAACGACTACGTCGAAGTGGCGACGAGCAACAAGACGCTCGCGGCCGGAAATGGAGGGTTCCGGGTCGTTTCGAACGGGACCCGCGCCCGGCCGGCAACCGCACAGTCGCGCGGGAACGAAACCGGGTGAGTCGTCGACCGTTCCGGCCGAGTCGCCGCCGGTTCCGTGAGGACTGGTGGGCCGTTCCAGGTCGGTTCCGAGGGCGAGAGTGACACGCACTTGTACCTCGGATTCGAACGGGGAGCCATGCTCAGAGGCGAGTTCGAGTCGGCGGGGGAGCTATCGCCGGCGGAGTTACACGAGGCGTATCTCGAACGGTTGCGCGAAACGGTCGAGACGGTCGGCGTCGAGACGGTCGCACAACGCTCGGGAGTGGACGAGGCGGTCGTCGAAGCCCTCGCCGACGGCGAGTCGCCGGAGTTGACCCTGGAGGCGGCGGCGGCGATACTCGCGACCGACCCTGACCTCCCGCCGGGCGAACACGTCGCGGCCGAGGCGCGGGACATCCTCCTGATGGGGATGACGACGGCCGTCGTCGACGTCGACGCGGTCGCCGCGGGGATCGACCTGGATGTCGACCCCAAGGAAGTCCAGCAGAAAGTCGAAGGGCGCTACCCGGTGACACTCGCCGAGTACGCCCACATTCACGCATTCCTGGAGCGACAGTGATGCGGGTCGCGGTCCTGGGGTGTGGGTACGTCGGGCTCGAACTGTGTCGCCGGCTCGGCGCCGGCCACGACGTCGTGGGCGTTCGCCGCTCGTCCGACGGGATCGAACGGATCGAGGCGACAGGTGCGCAGGCGGTTCAGGCGGACGTGACCGACGCCGACGCACTGGAGTCTGTCCCGGACGTCGACGCGGTCGTGTTCGCAGCCAGCAGCGGCGGCCGCGGCGCCGAGGCGGCCCGGGAGGTGTACGTCGAGGGCCTTCGGACGGCAGTCGACCACTTCTGTGGCCGCGAGGACCCGCCCGACCGGGTCGTCTACACGTCGAGTACCGGCGTCTACGGCGACCACGGCGGCGACTGGGTCGACGAGGAGACGCTCATCGAGCCGACGACGCCGAAGACGGAGGTGCTGGCCGAGGCCGAACGGATCGCGATAGAGCGGCCGACCGGCGACTGCGCGGGAACGGTCGCGCGCTTCGCCGGTCTGTACGGGCCCGACCGGTATCGGCTCGAACGGTACGTCGAGGGGCCGGTAACCGAGGGCTACCTGAACATGGTCCACCGCGACGACGCCGCGGGCGCGGTGGGGCACCTGCTCGAAACTGGGCGGGGGCGCGACGAGGCCGTCAACGTCGTCGACGACGAACCGGTCTCGAAGTGGGCGTTCGCGGACTGGCTGGCCGCCGAGTGTGGCCGCGACCCGCCGGCCAAGCGAACCATCGACGAGCGCCTGGCCAATGGAGACCTCTCCGATGCTGCAGAACGACGGCTACAGACGAGCAAGCGCGTCGCAAACGACAGACTGCGGGAACTGGGCTACGAGTTCGCGTTTCCCACCTATCGCGAGGGTTACCGGGCGGCAATCGAGGCCTACCGGCGCGAGTGAACGCGGGCGAACCGAGCGCACAGTTATTACCGCGACAGCCCCTAAACGGCCGTGAGCGGCTGTTTGGGAGCGTATAACCCGTCGTTACGTCACGTAACCAGTGAGAAAGTACTTGACGCTCGGACGTGTCAGGGCTTCCCGATGCACAGTTGGGCCGTGGGAGCCACTGGAGTTCCTGGCCAGGTCGACGCGGCGTCCCGAGCCGACGCGGTGACCGGGTTCGTCCGCGACGACCCGTTACTGGCAGGTCTCGCGGTCCTCGTCGTCGTGGTCCTCGCGGTCGCGCTCGGGCTGGCGGTCCGTCGACTGCGCCGGACCGACGGCGAGCGACTCGCGCGCGTGCTGGCCGACAGGGATGCTGTCTCGGTGTTGATGCACCCCAATCCCGACCCGGACGCGATGGCGAGCGCGCTGGGGGTCGCACAACTCGCCGAGGCCAACGGCGTGACGGCCCATCTCCAGTACGCCGGTCAGATCCGACACCAGGAAAATCGTGCCTTCGAGACCGTGCTGGACCTCGATTTCGAGCCGATCGAGAACGCGGGCGACATCGCGGCCGAGTCGGTGGTGCTGGTCGACCACAACGAACCGCGCGGGTTCAGCGGTGCCAAGGGGGTCGACCCGGTGGCCGTCGTCGACCACCACCCCGGCGGCGGCACTGGGCGGGAATTCACCGACGTTCGCCCGGAGAACGGCGCGTGTGCGAGTATCCTCGCCGAGTACTTCGAGGAGATGGGCTGGGAGCCGGTCCCGCCCGAACGCGAACTGAGCAACGGCGACGACGAGTTGCCGTCGACGGTCGCGACGGGGCTCGTCTACGGGATCCACTCGGACACGAACCGACTCACCAAAGGTTGTTCCGAGGCCGAGTTCGCGGCCAGTTCCTTTCTCTACGACGGCGTCGACGAGGACCGCCTCGAACGGATCGCGAACCCGGAAGTCGACGCGGAAGTACTGGACGTGAAGGCGCTGGCGATCACCGAACGCGACGTCCGCAACGCTTTCGCCGTCAGCGACGTCGGGACCGTCTCGAACGCCGACGCCATCCCGCAGGCCGCCGACGAACTCCTCCGACTCGAAGGAGTGACAGCGGTCGTCGTCGTCGGCTGCAAAGGTGACACGCTCCATCTCTCGGGCCGTTCGCGCGACGACCGCGTCCACATGGGCAAGACCCTGGAGACCGTCGTCGAGGACATCCCGATGGCCAGCGCCGGTGGCCACGCCCGCATGGGTGGCGGCCAGCTCTCGGTCGACCACATGGACGGGATCGGTCCGAGTGACGGCGTCGCCCGCGCCGAGTTCGTCGACCGGATCTTCGACGCGATGTCCGGCGACATCTGACCGTCGATGAGTGGTCGACTGTGTGCCTGTTGTAGAACCGTTCATTTCGTCGAGTGAGTTGAGCAATTGGAGTTGTCTCAGGTTCCGCAACAGCAGTCGTGATCGGTGTGACCGCACTCGTGCTCGTGAGATGGAAGCCCTCGGCGCGAGCCCGTCTCACGGGTCGTCCCTCCCCGTTCGGCCAGTGGCGCGTAGCGCCACGCGCGCCTCGCCCTTCCAGTCCGCCAGGGAACACAGCCTGTGGAGTCGGCCACCGAGTATTCCACGTCGAGAAAGCCCTGTACTTCTGCGGTTAAGCGGCGTCGCTAACTTCTTGCGCGACTTATAGAACTCATGAGTACCGTTTCCTACAGGAGTCATACGCCAAAAATCTCCATTCGTCGATTTCTCTCCCCTCTCAGG
>Ga0207771_100410_pt1 | contig 26290 bp, 29 predicted proteins | sample A23M2SouthBayCA_2_FD_187731 | JGI IMG/M metagenome (GOLD analysis project Ga0207771, IMG submission 187731) | Aerobic enrichment media microbial communities from Eden Landing Ponds, California, USA - A23 M2 (2) (SPAdes) | ecosystem: Environmental > Aquatic > Marine > Unclassified | place...
CAGATCGAGGTAGGTACCCACGTCGATCCGGTAGCCGTCGGCGGTCTCGTGGACCGCCGATGTGAGATCGAACTCCGCCAGTAAGGCCCGCATCGACACCGGCTCGTATTCGGTCGAACTGAACCCCTGATCGTCGTTGAAGTCCTCGACGAACCGCTCGCGGGCGCTCTCAGCTTCGGCCTGTGCGTACTTACGGACACACACCGGCGTATCCACGAGCGACACCAGCACCCGCGCGACCGGGTACGACAGCAACTCCACGCGCGTGCGGCGGTGTGGCTCGCCGACGCTGCCGTCGGTGATCGCCCACTGCACGCGCTCGACGGCACGCTCGACGACGACATCGTCGGTGGCGACGATCTGGCCCAGATCGACGGCCGCCGCCTCGACGGCGTCGCGAGCGGACTGCAAGAACGGATAGCGCGCGTGCAGTGGCTTCATCGACCCACCCTATCACGCCGGGGCGAATAAATTCGGTGGTCGACTCCGCGGCGGCGGTGACCAGATAGGCAGCTACGTTTTCTTCACTGCAGACACCGAAAGCCCCGACGCCCTTTCGGTGTCTTGACTCTGGCCGATTCCACTAAACTAAACACTGCCTCGACTTCGCCCCGAAATTTCAAGCGTATCCGGACGACTCCCCTACGTAGTGCCCTGTCCCACCTGTGAACTCCCGCCCGAACTCTGTGTCTGTGGCGATCTGGAGAGTGACGGTCACCCGGGCGTGGCCGTCGTCACGGTTCGGCGGGCCGACGGCGTCGAGACGGTCCTCTGGGGGTTCGGTCCGAACGATCCCGCGCTGGGCGAGTTCGCCGCCGACCTCGAAATCCTGCTCCGGGCAGAGGCGACCGTCGACGAGGAGCGGATCGCCGTCGACGGCGATCACGTGGCGGCGGCCGAAGCGGTCGTCGAGGATCGGGACCTCCCGCTGCGGGACACCGACGAACTGCCGCCAGCGTTGGGCCAGACCGAACCCGACGCACCCGACGACATCAGGGTCGTGACGGCCGGTGCGCCGGCCGACGGGGAGTGGTACGGGGACACCTACAACTGCGGGCCTGAGCGGGCCGCCGCCTACCTCCTCGTCGACGAACGAGCGACACGGCGCGCGGCCGCGTCAGCACTCGCTTCGTGGGGCTCGGGACCGCCCGAATACCTCGCACACGCGCTCGACGATCCGGACGAGCAGGTCCGACACGACGCCGTTCGGGCCGTCGCCGGCCGACTCAAGCGCGAGGGACCGGTCGACAATCCGACGGCGCTGGCCGGGCCGCTGGCAGACGCCCTCGATGCACCCGAGGACGTTCGCCTGCGAGCGCTGCAGGCGCTCGCACACCTGTTCGAACACCACGCCGGCGAGATCGACGCCGACCGCGTTCGCCTGCCACTGGTCGACTGCCTGCGCCACCGACCGAGGATTCGCCGAGTCGCCGCGCTGGCACTGGGATATCTGGGCGACGAACAGGCACTGGACGCGCTCGAAGACCTCAGCGAACGCGCCGACGAGGGGACTGCGAGCTACAACCGGGCGCAATTTGCAATCAGCCGGATCGAGGACTGATACGGCTTCGAGATCTCACCGTCCGCCTATCGAGGCCCTCTGCGAGTGCGTAATACTCGGTACCTCGCTACTCGAACCGGTCTTCGAGTTCCCGGATGACCTGTTCGGTCTCGCCACCGTCGCCACGCACCGCGCGCTTGTACTCGGTGTATTCCTCGCGCGAGAGTTCGACGGTCCTGGTCTCGCCTCGGTGTTTCAGTTCGAGTTGGACCATCCCGTGGGGGTTGTTGCGCACCCGGTAGCTGGCAATCGCGGTGAAGACGAACCAGAAGGCGACGGCACCGCCCAGAAAGTAGACGACCGTCGTCGGGAACGCCAGTGAGTTGGCGGTACCGGTCCACTGACCGGGATAGGCCTGACTGAACAGGCCGACGCCGACGACGCACAAAATCGTGCCGGCGAGCACGCCGTTGCGCTCTCGTCGACTCGCCGGGAGCACGACGACGACGGCCGCGAGCGACGCCGGGACACCGAGTCCCGCCAGCACGCCGGCGATCGACTGGGCGGCGGTCGTCGTCTCCGCGCCGACGAGCGTCGACAGCGGCGTCGTCACGACGAGGATGCCCGCGACGATCGCGAGCACGCCGACGGCCAGCAGTCCGACACCGGCGTAGACGCGTCTCGGGTCACGCCCGTCCCACCGCGAGCCAGTGTAGGCGTCGCCGAGACTCTCCATGCGCGTCTCATCGACGGCGTGTTACAAAAGCGTCCGTCAGACGGTCGCAAGACGCCCCACGGCGACCGCGACTGTCGACGACACCACGTCAGGTTCGTCTCCGCTCGTCAGACGAGCTTATTCGCTCTGGATCCGCGGCGCGAGCATGTACGTGACCGAGCCGTGGCCTTCGGCGAAGTCGAAGTGCATCTTGACGGGGAACTCGTCGCCCAGTTCCATCCGCACTTCGGCGTCTTTCGGGATCGCCTTGTTCATGTTCTTCAGGTAGTCCAGCGAGAACAGCGAGTGAGCGTCGCCGGGCGTGAGATCGATCAGATCCTCGGTGTCGAGTTCGAGATGCACGTCGTCGGTGTCGCCCTCGGCGTCGACGTAGAACAGTTCGTCGGTGGCGTCGACACCGAGCGCAATGTGGTCGGACACCATATCCGCGGCCGTGACGGCGCGGTCGATGTCCTTGCCCTCGATGACGACGTGGGCCGCCAGATCGAGATCGGGCAGGTCGGGTTCCTGTCGGATCGAGTCGGGATCGATCAGCGCGAGGGTGTACTCAAGTCCGTCGATGGCGATGTGGAGTTTGCGCGTCTCTTCGTCGAGTTCGAGGTGGACGAGCTGGCCCGAGTCGGCCATGCCGGCGATATCTTCGAGCCGGGAGAGATTGACGCCGATGAGGCCGCCGTCGGTCTCGTAGGACTCGAACGCCGCAGCGTCGAGGGTCAGATCGACCATTCCGACGTTGGCGGGATCGACGGCGCGAATTTCGAGGCCCTCGTCGTTCAGGTGGATCTTGCACTCGTCCACCAGCACGCTCACGGAGTCGAGTGTCGCCTGGAGCGTGTCTGCGCTCACGATGGCGTTGAACATCTTGGCGACGGCTACGCCCCCATCCATTAAAAAGGCCTTCATTCATCGCGTGCGCGCGGCGGGCTGTCGGCGTGTGTTCGGGCTGTGGTATCAGACGGACAGTCGTCGCGATGTACCGGTGAGCGTCGCCACGGGGTAGCCGTTCACCGGTACGCAACGACAACGGTCCGTCTCATACGGATTATTGTAGATCTGTACCGGATCGACCGCACACCGTGGTGCGGTCGACCGGAAAAACGGCTACAATAATCCGTATCAGTCCTGCAGCGCGTCGAATATCACGCTGAGGTGGCCGGCGTCGCCGGTTATCAGCCGATCGGAGCCAAAGAGCCGAACGGTCAGGCCGATGGTGACCGTTGCAAAGACGGCTTCGTAGGCGATGCCGAGCAGGACTGTCGTCGTGTCCCCGAAGGCCAGTTCCATCGGCGCGATCACCGGATGCGTCGAGGGAATGGCGTAGAACGCCGCCTTCAGGGGCAGTGCCATCGAGGCCACGTCGAAGAAGTTAGTGACGAACACAGGCACCATCATCAGAAACGAGATGGGCATGAGCAGCGACTGTGCCCCGCGGCTATCGTTAGCGAACACGCCCAGACACAGCGCGAGCGCGAGGATGTCGACGATGGCGAGCAGGAGCGACAGACCTACCAGACCGTAATCCAGCGCCGATAGCTGTGCGACGGCCGCCCCGCCATTGTTGGGCTGGACGAGATAGAACACGCCGACGTAGAACGCCGTCAGGACGACGCCGAGGATGGCGCTGGCACCGAGCTTTGCGCCGACGATGGTCCGGCGCTGGACCGGCATCGTCAGCAGCGTCTCCAGCGTCCCGTTCTCCTTCTCGCTACCCATGCTGTTGATGACGAGGGTCCCGGAGCCAAAGACGGCCAGCACCATCACGAACCCGAGGAAGAAGAAGCGCTGAGACACCGACCCGGACAGCACGCCCGGCGAGGCCTCGACGTGGGTGCCCTGGACGAAGGTCGTGTGGGTGTTCGTCGTGGGATGCAGTGCCGCCGGGGACGCGCCGGTGACGTTGGCCGTGATGTTCTCGTCGACGGCCGAAAGCAGGGCGCGTGCCTTCGCCGACTGGGCACCGCTCGTGATCGAGACCTGCTGGAGCGTCGAGTAGATCCGCACGTCGGCTTGCTGGCCCGCCTCGATGCGCTCGCTGAAGTTCTCGGGCAAGACGAACAGCAGCTTCGCAGGGCCGTCTTCGAGCAGGTCGACGGACTGCGGTCGGCTGAAGCCGGTCTCGTAGGCGGTCACGTTCGCCCGGTGATGGAGCGTCTCGTTCGCGATCCCGGCGTACGCACCGCCGTCGTTGTCGACGACGGCGACGACCGGCCGCTGGCCCGCGGCCTCCTCTGCTGCGCCGCCACCCTGGACGACGAGCACGAGAAAGAGCGGCATCATGAGCAACGGAATCAGATACTGCGGGCGGGCGAGCTCACGCAGCTCCTTCCTGAGTAGTCGCCAGAAGGCACTCATCGTGTCGCCTCCAGAAACGCGTCTTCGAGGTTCTGGGTCTCGTAGCGATCACACAGGTCCTCGGGAGATCCCACGTCGACGATCTCGCCCGCGTTGAGCAGCGCAACCCGATCACAGAGATAGGACACTTCGAGCATGTCGTGACTGGAGAGGAGCACGCCACGATCGCCGTCTGGATAGGCCTTGATGGTGTCACGGACCCGGCGGGCGTTGCGCACGTCCAGTCCGGTCGTCACCTCGTCGAGAATCGCCAGTCGCGGCTCGGTCATCAGCGCGCTGGCGACCAGCAGTTTGCGGGTCATTCCCGTCGAGTACTCGCTCGTGTCGTCGTCGAGGCGCTCACCCAGATCGGCGATCTCGACCCCGCGTTCGACGTACTTCTCGGGATTGTCGGCGAAAAAGCCCGCGACGAATTCGAGGTACTGCCGGCCGGTCATGTTCTCGTAGGCACCCGCTTCGGCCGGGAGATACCGGATCGCAGCGCGAACCTCGTTGGGAGCGTCGGCCACGTCGCGGCCGTAGACTGAGACTTCGCCGTCGTCGTGTTCCAGCAACGTCGCGAGGATTCGCAGCGTCGTCGTCTTGCCCGCGCCGTTGGGACCGACCAGTCCGAAGATCTCGTCGGTCTCGACGGTAAATGAGACGCCGTCGAGTGCCTGCACGTCCCCATACGAGCGAGTGAGTCCGTCGATATCGACTGGCTCGCTCGACGAACTCACGGGCGACACCTCCGCGCTGTTGCGGGGATCGTTCCTGACGCTTCGTCACGTCGTCGGCCGTTCTCGGTCATCGATTCGGCGTACAGACTCCGGATATAAATTACTGTAGCTATGCTTTCAGAAGCGAACGCTGCGGCCGGGCTGGCCCAGCAGTTCGAACGGTCAGGCCGAGTGCAGCCGCGGCTCTCCCGCTGGCGTCGCCACGTCGTACTCGATCGATTCGAGACTGGCCCGCCAGTAGGTGCGGGTCTCGCCAGGGAGATTCCAGGCGACCTCGCCGCTGGTCGGGATGAGCACGCCATCGCGCTCGGCGTAGTCGCGCCAGTGACCGGTCCAGCGCGTCGTTTCGTAGCGCCCATCGTCCAGCCGTCGAGGTCGGTCGCCGACCACGCGTGTCACCAGTCCGTCCGCGCCGAAGTAGAACGTGAGCGTGGCGGTCGTGCCGCGGTGGGACAGCGTCGCGCGAGCGGCCCGGTCGTGGATCGGCTCCCATTCGACGCCGTTGCGAGGCAGCAGTGCCGTCGGGTACCAGACCGCCTCGGCGAGATAGCGCAGCAGTTCCCCCTCGTCGAGTGCTGGACCTCGCTCGGCGTCGGCGACGGTGACCGTCGAATACAGTGTCGCTTCGAGCGATCCGGTGCCGTCCTCGTAGGCGTCGACGACCTGTGCGGGGACGAGCGGAGCGACCGCGACCGTCGCGTCCCAGAGGAACCCCGGCGGGTCGGTCCTGACGTGCTGGGTCGCTTCCATCGGTCGCCACGGTGATTCACTGTCGCCGAGTCGCAGCGCGCCCGCTTGCTGGATGCGGGCGGTCTGGATGTCGGTCCGTTCTTCGGGCAGGACGCGCTCGAAGTACTGTCGAACGGGCGGCGGGAGATCGGCGAAGTCGTCGGTCGTGACGGTGTCGGCAGCGGACGTGTCCGCCCGAGCGAGCAGTTCGTCGACGCGCCGGCCGACCGCGCGGTCGAACCGAACGCTGTTGCGACGCACGCGCGAGACGACGGCTGCGAGGAGGGCAACGGCGGCAACGACGACCGCGACGACGGTCCGGCGGCCCATTATGGCCCGACCTCCCGGCACAGCAGGATCTCGTGGGTGGGGGACATGGTATCTCCACCGACGCGGCGCTCCCCGAAAAAGGTGCGTCCGGCGCGACAGGTAGTGTTCAGATAAGAGATCAGGAGTAATTGGAACAAGGCACCGAAAGCCCTCGTACAGTTGCGGTCCCGCGACTCGCTGCGCGCGCTTCGCGTGCTTGCGTCGTCGGGGTTCCCGCAACTGTACTCGCCCTTTCATCCGCCAGGGTTCAGACTACTCAACAGCCGAATCCTGGTGGATGAAAGGGCGAGGCTCGGTAGCCAGATCTGCGGCGGCACTATTCGACCACAGGGAGAATATCCGTCACAGATCTGGCTAGCGAGTCGAGGGCTTTCGATGTCTGAAAGTCTGAGACTGAGGTTGCTTATCTGAACACTGCGGGACGCTCCCACCGACAGAGAGTAGCGGTGATGACCACTGCCCTCGTCGGACGCGGACCACGCGGGGAATCAACGATGCGATGGCGCGGCGAGAGCCACGGCCAGCAATCCAAATTAAACCGAATTAAATCGGGCGTCAAAACCGCCGAAGACGGCTTAATTCGGCATCATTCGTCATTGCTGCAGACCCCCTTGAAGTGTGATCGGCACTGGCAACGCAAGTGGAGCACTCGACCAATGCAACACAAGACCATCGCAGGGCTCGTCCTCGCCGCACTCCTCGTCACGGGATCGGCGGCGGCGATGCCCGGCAACGCAGTCACACAGGCACAGGAACAGATGAGCGAGCACACGAACGGTGCCGCCGGCAACACACCAGTCGAGACAGGCGAGCAGTCGAACGCCAGCACGGACGAAGCCACCGAGTCCGACATGCGTGACGCGAACGGTTCGAACGCCGATCGGGGACCGCCCGAGGGCGTCCCCGCGGCTGACAAAGACAAGCGCGGCCCGCCCACGGAGATGCCCGAACAGGTCCCGGACTTCGTGAGCGAGCTTCACTCACTGATCGAGCAGCAACTCGACGGGGATCTCACCGGCCCGCTCGGCGAGCAGCGCAGCGATCTGACGCCCGGCGACGGAGACGAGGAATCCGCCGAAGACGACGCCACTGCGACGGACACGTCCACCGAAGACGACGACGCGACCGAAACCGCAGACGACACTGGAACCGAAGCGAGCGCGTAACCGCATCATCGCTGGCGGCGACCGAACGCGACGTTTTTGCCGACAGAGTCCCCACATCGGGTATGGGCGAGTCCACCGACCGGATCGACACCAGCGAGCTACGTGACGAGATGGAACTCGACCGCTGGCAAGCGCTGAAGGCGGTGACGCCGTTCCTCCTGCTCGGACTCGCTGATCTCGTCTTGCTACTGGAATGGGGACTCAATCCGCTGTGGGGCTTTATGATCCTCCCACCGATCCTCTTTATCAGCGTGCTGGCCTGGATCGCGTTCCGAACCGGTTTCACGCAGGAACGCGGTCAGACAGCCGCCGACGAGTAGGACCCGAGCGAGACCTACGAGGAAAAGAGTTCGTCGACGGCCGCCTGCGCTGCCAGTGCCGCGTCGTCTGCGACCTGTCGTTCGTCGTGACGACCGTCGGGTGCGTTGAGATAGACAGCCACGTCTAGCACGCCGTCCTCGAAGGTCACGGTCACGTCGATATCCTCGACAGTGCCGGTGTCGTACCGTGAAAAGACGACGTTTTCGGCTGCTGTCGCGGCAGTTTCGACGACTGCCTCGTCCGATGGCTCGTCACGCTCGTCGTCGTCGGTGGGCATCTACGCGCCGCCAGCGGGACCGCCTGCGCCGCCGGGACCGCCACCGAGCATCTGCTGAAGCTCGCTCTGCAGGTCCTCGAACTGCTCGCGGACGCGCTCTTCCTGCTTTTCGAGGGTCTCGGTGCGGATGCCGAGTTCGTCGACCTTCTCTTCGAGGTCCTCGACGGCCTCGTCGTAGTCGGTCTTGACGAGCAGTTCGCCGACCTCGCGGTACATCGTCGCGTCGCCGTCGATGTCGTCGAGTTCGTCGAGTGCGGTCTCGGATTCCTGTAGCTGCGTCTCGGCCTGCTGTTTCTGAGCGGCGACCTGCTGTGCTGTCTCCTGAAGGTCCTGTAGCTCTTCGAGCTTTTCCTGTGCTTCCGGCGGCAGATTACCCTGCATATCCACCACCTCGGGGGCCGCACTGAAAAACCATTGCTTTCAATCTCGGGCAGGCAGCGGCGGCGTCGGCGAGCCTATTCGGGGTATAGCTCGACGGTCTCGTCGATCGCTTCGATCCGTGCGATGTCCTCGGCGTCGAGTGTGAGAGCGGTCGCGTCGAGGTTCGCCGTGAGATGTGTCTCGGAGGATGCCTTCGGGATCGTTACTACGTTGTCGTAGCTCGTGAGCCACGCGATGGCGACCGCGGCGGGCGAGGTGTCGTACTTGTACGCGATATCGTCGAGGACGGGATCGTCGAACACCTTGCCACCGGCGAGTGGCGAGTAGGCCACGAGCGGGTAGTCGTGGTCCTGAGCATCGGCCAGCAGGGCGTCCTGCTGGAAGTACGGGTGAAATTCGACCTGATGGGCGGCGATCGGTGCGTCGAGATGCTCGCGAGCCGTTTCGAGCTGGTCGGGTTCGAAGTTCGAGAGACCGACCGCGCTGGCGAGACCCGAATCGACGACTGCGTCGACGGCCGGCAGCGTCGTCTCGGGATCGTAGTCGCCACGAGGCCGGTGGACGTACAGCAGATCCACGCTGTCCAGACCGAGTCGATCGAGGCTTGCCTCGGTACCGGGACGCACGTCCTCGCCGGCTAACCGATCGATCCAGAGTTTCGTCGCGACGGTCAGATCAGAGCGAGCAACGTCGCTTGCTGCGATGCCGGCACCGACGACCGATTCGTTGTCGTAGACCTGTGCCGTATCGAGGTGGCGATAGCCGAGGTCGATCGCGCGTTCGATCGTCTCGGCGTCGTCGATACCCATCGTTCCGAGACCGACGGCTGGGAGTGCCATACATCCAATAAACGGTGCCACAAGTTGGGTCTGCCGGATCGATTCGTGGGGCGTTCGGGACCCGCAGTCCTCGTGTCGCCCCGCTACTGAGACACTTCGTCGGCGTATTCCGCCCATTTCTCGACTGTGGGCTGTCCCCAGTAGCGGACGGACTCACTTCGCTCGTCGAAATCGAGTACCCCCGCCCTGTCGAGTTCCGGCAAGTGGACCTCGACGAGAGCGTCCCGGACCGCAGACACGTCCGTGTCGGTGATTCCGACACGGCCCATGCCACGCTGAGCAACCGCTGTCGCGAGCGTCTCGACATCGGTCGATTCGACATCGGCACCTGCGAGGTGCAGACACACTGCACGGCGGCGCCAATCTGCGAGCAGTCCAAACACGTCGTCGACCATCGGCGTAGTGAGACCCCGGTCCCGCGGCGTCATACCACGCCACTCGTCACTGCCAGGCTCAGTCGTGGGCTGTTTCATGGATACTGGCATTCGAGTACACGATAGCCGCCCCCAATAACGAACCGCCTAGACGGCTAGGCTATCGTTTGCCCAACACGAGGTGTGCGGTTGTGAACGCGGTCGCTGGAACAAGCTGGCGCGAGTGATCTCACAGATCGAGGAGTTCCCGAAACAGATTGCGTTCCGCGCGACGCAGATGCTGATGGAGCGTCGAGGAAGCGATTTCGATGGAGTGGGCCAGTTCTTCGGCGGTGCTCTCGCGGGGCCAGTCGTAGTAGCCGGCCAGATACGCGGCCCGGAGCACTTCGCGCTGGCGATCGGTCAGCGAGTCCAGCGGCGAGTCCGAGCATCGGTCGTCCGCAGGCCGACTGTGTTCGGTTTTGGCGACGAGATCCATCTCGGGGTTGAATCGCTCGACGACGTTCTGAATCGCACGGATGTCGGCATCAGACGAGGTCTCGACGGTGACGCGGACGCCGTCCGGGCGTGCAGTCGCCGTCTGCAGGCGCGCACCGGCTTCAGAGAGCGCGACGGACAGAGCGCCCTCGGTGTGAATCTCGACGATCTGGTCGCCGTCTGTACGGGTGACGGCGGCCCGCCTGTCGGGATCGTACTCCCCGACCGCGTCGACGACGGCGTCGGGTGTCGCTCCCTCGACACGGAGGTACTGGACGACGCCGTCTTCGGTCTCGACGGCACCGGCGGTTTCGAGCGTACAGTCGCAGGCGTTTGCGAGCCAGACGAGACACGCGTCCTCACTCTCAGAGCGGAACGTCAGCGTGACTGTCGCGTCACGCTGGAGCAAGCGTTTGTTCTGGATCGCTGTCAGCGCAAGCCCGATAGTCTCGCCCAGCACGCCGAAGCTCTCGGTGACCCGATCACTGAAGGCCGCCGGTTCGGACGCATACACCGCAAGGATACCGTGGGTCGTCTCGCCGTGTTGCAGGGGGACGACGGCCACCGATTCGAGACCGGCCGCGAGTGCGTGTTCGCGCCACGGGCTGAACCGATCGTCGCTGCTGATGTCCGAGACGACCTGTACCGCGCCGCTCCGACAGGCGCGGCCACCGGGACCCTGCCCGCTCGGACTGTCGTCAGTTCGGACCTCGATTTTGTCGAGGTAGGCCGTGGCGTTGCCAGCACTGTGCAGCGGGACGATGATATCGCTGGAACGCCGTCGCTCACCGATCCAGGCGAGTTCGTACCGTCCTGCCTCGACCAGGCGGTCACAGACGATGTGCTGTAGCTCTTCGCGATTGGCGGCATCGCCGATCGACGCGATGATCTCCTGGACGAGTTCGTTGGTCCGGTTGAGCGTCGCCAGTTCGTCGCGCTGGCGTTCGATCTGCTGTTCGCGCCGATCGCGCTCGGTCACGTCGCGGACGACACCCATCAAACCACCGTAGGTCCCATCCTCGGTCGGCAACAGCGTGTAGTGGATCGACATCGTGCGATGGTCGCCCGAGCGTGTGCGAAACGTCATGTCCACTTCGGTGCTCTCCTCCTCGGGGTGTGCGAGCAGGTACTGAACCGTCTCCTGTCCGGTTTCCAGTTCCCCCGGTGCGAGGGTGACGGCGGCGTGTTCGCCGATGAGGTCCGCGCGGTCGTAGCCGAGGTTGGCCGCGAACGACTCGTTACAGAAGTCGATGACGCCGTTGTGATCGAGCGTGTACAGCCCGTCCTGTGCCTGCTCGACCAGCCGTTCGAGCAACGCACTGCGGGCTTCGTGACGGACGCGGTCGGTCACGTCGTCGAACCGTTCGAGCCTGAGACCTGCCCCGACTGCCGACAGATCGTGGCTCTCGCGGACGTAGAACCGCGAGCGGCCGGTCGTCGAGACGACGACGGAGTGCTCGTCCGACGCGTCGGTGCCGCCGTCGAGTTCGAGCAGCCCAGATCCCTCGGGTACCGTCGGCGAGAGCGCGTCGAGGCGCGTGTAGAAGTCGGCGGTCTCCGGGACCGTCGCGTCGGTCGCTGCGGTGGGAAACACCGTCTCGAAGTCGTGAGTCGACCACACGACCCGATCTCGGTCGTCGAGGACGAACAGGGCGGTCGTGTCGCGTGTCTCGGCCGCGACGGTCGAGAGCGCTGCCGACAGCGCGTGGTCAGCCGCGTCGGCGTGACTGCGCAGCAGTGTTCCGATTTTCGCTGCGAGAAATGCGACGCTCCTGTCGCCGTTGCCCCGTTCGACGACCGTCTCGGTGTGGTCGAGTACACGGGCTGGAACGGACGACGGGTCGGCGCTCGTAAACAGGACGATCGGACAGTCGACCGATTCGCGAACCGAATCGAACACGGAGTCGTCGACGACGCCATCGAGGACGAGACACGCCCATCGATCGGTCTCGGCGGCGGCCGATGCCTCCGCGGCGACCGTCGCAGTGAGTGAGACGTTGCCGGCCAACCGTGTCCTGAGTCGGTCGACGACACCGTCGTCGAGACGGGCGTCGCTGGCGACGTACAGAACGCGCCCGCCGGTCTCACCCGTGCGTGTCGAAGTCCAGTTCGCGTCGGTGTCCATCGTTACGACCAGTCCGAGAGCAACAGATGAGTCACAGTGTGATTCGCTCAGTGAAAGCATTCACGGCCACTGGCATAATAATTGTGGGCTGGTGGTAAACGCTATCAATTCGATTCGAACGGATCGCTATCGGTCGGATCACGCAGTCGATTCCGGACGATCAGTGTGTTCTGCCACTGACACCAGCGTCGTCCAGGTGTTACAGCCAGCCCGGAGCGCCACGAGATCCGCGGCGGTGATCTCGACGATCACGATGGTGCCCTCACGGCGCAGCGTCGCAGTGGTGCGATCGCCGCCGATCTGGCCGATCTCGGGACGGACGCTGCGCTCGATGCGGCGCGCTCGCTGGGCAGTGTCGTATTCGAAGGAAAGAACTGCGTCGTGATCCACGCTACTGGACGTCGATCTCTTTGACGTCGCGCGACCGCTCCTTCAGGAGGACGCGGTGGCCGCAGTACGGACAGCGGACGCCGCCGTACTCGTCGAGCGTCACGTCGCGCTTACAGCGGGAACACTTGTAGCTCATGGGTTACTCCTCGTCGTCGGCGAGTGCGGCGCGGATCGAGCGGGTGACGGTCTTGCCACCGGGAGTCTGGGGGCGGTACGTGCCACCGGTGTACTTGTAGCCACAGTAGCTGCATTCCCAGATGCCGGTACCCTGACGGTCGACGCGGTCCTTGCCACATTCGGGGCAGGCGTGGTCGTCTCGCATGTCTGCTTCGATCTCTGCGACGCGGCGGCGAGCGACGCGGCCGTAGCGAGCACCGAAGCGGCCGGCACTGCCGGTTCGTCCCTTGTCGTTAGCCATAGTATCCTACTGTCGGCCTAGGACTTTCATAAACCTGTTGAGTTCCGCCCGGATCGAAAAAGAAATGCGACGATGAAGTCACACGCCGTGATGCCGATGCATCGCGCGGTGTGGGCGTGTGGAGACGACGAAACGCCGTCTCAGCCGGACTCGTTAGCTGGCGTTGGCGTCGCTGTCGCGTTGGCCGGCGTCGCTGTCGCGTTGGCCGGCGTCGCTGTCGCGTTGGCTGGCGTCGCTGTCGCGTTGGCCGGCGTCGCAGTCGCGTTAGCCGGCGTTTCCGGGGCCGGTTCGACGATATCGACCTGGACGGTGTCCGTGTTGTCACCGTCGTCGGCTTCGAGCGTGTAGGTGCCCGGTTCGAGACCGTCGGTTTCGAGCGTCACGGTCCAGACACCATCGAGACCCCACTCGTCGGTGGAGTTGATGTCGAAGTCCTCGACGTTCGGGCCTTCGATGGCCTCGACGGAGATTGTGTTGTCGTCGGGCTTGCGGTTGGTGAGACCCTCGACGACGAGGGTGTCACCGGCTTCGATATCTTCGATGCCGTTTGCCTCGCCGCCTGCAGCGTAGACGCTCTCGATGGTCGTCGAGCCGTCCGTGTAGCGGAACGACTCTTCGATCAGGAGGTCGTCACTCGCGACCTCGTCGACCGTTTCGTCGGTGATCCGTTCGACGACCTGCTGCTGGGTCAGTCCGGTACCGATGCCCTGGATGTAGTCTTCCAGCGCGCTGAGGTCGGCCGAGGTCTGGCCGGGCAGGATGCCGTCACCGGTGTTTCCGTCACGGCCGAGACCGATGACGAGACCGCGGATCGAACCCTCGTTGAGTTCGCGTCCGTCGGCGGTGACCAGCGCGATGTCGTCTTCGTCGAACGTGTCGTCGTCGTCGACGCTCACCTGGTCAGTGACCGTCCGACCGCGTGAGTCGACCATGACGACGAGCACGTCCTGCAGACCGGGGGCGACACCGGCGACGTCGACGGTGCCGTCCTCGACGGCGATTTGTGCGTTGATCGTCTGGAAGGTCCGAGCCTCTTCGAGACCCGGCTCCTGGACGATGACCGAGGTCTGGGAACTCGTCGCGCTACTGAACTGCGAGGTCGTCAGCGTCCGGCGGATGTCACCGGCCTGATCGCGGGCGTCTTCGGCTTCGACGACGCCGATGCGGTAGCGTCCGGGGATCGAGAGGATGTCACTGGCCTGCGAGAGCAGGACGTCCTCCTCTTCCCACTCGCCGGTGCCGTCGACGTCGATGAGGTCACTGTCGTCGAAGCTGCCGTCCTCGTTGACGTCGATCAGTTCCCAGTCACCCTGATCGCGGGCGTACACGACCACGTCGTCGATACCCGGCTCGGCCGTCCCGCGCAGGTCGACGTCGGAGCCAGCGACGTAGGTGCCGTCGGGACTGTCGAACGTCAGATCACCCTGCGTGATCCGAAGTGACGGATCGTCCTCGGTGTCACTGAGGTCGGCTGCGACGTCTTCGAGCGACCGATCGGATTCGTAGAGGTTGACGTCGATCGTCGCGTCGTCGAGGACTGTAGTGTCGATCTGACCGACGCCGAGACCGGTGTCCTCGTCGATCTGGACCTGTGCCCAGGCGAATTCGGCCTCACCGTCGTCGTCGGTGTCGGACGTCCCGCGGTCGATGACGTCCTGGATGTCGCGGAACGCGTCGACGTCGACGCGGTTGTTGCGGAAGTCGTCCTGTTCGATAACGACGTAGTGATCCGCGCCCGCGGTCGAGCCACGGATCGTGTAGCCGACACGCTCACCGCGAGTCGCGGTTCCCTGATCGAGATCGAGACTCACGTCCGTCTCGGTGGTGACCGAGAACGTGGTCGAGCGGGTCGCAGCACCGAAGTCGAGAGTACCATGATGACGGCGAGTGTGATTGCTCGGAGCCTGTTTCGTGATGTCATGAATTGTGTGTGTTTCGTTCCGTGATTTATATACTATTACTGACTATTTCCCCAGTCATTGAGGTTTTATTACTGATCTGCTTTGGTTGGGACCTCCATTGTACAGGGGTTTCGACGACTGGCGATCCCATTGTTATGAGTGGCTATTTTTGACAAATGTCGACATATTCCCAGTAGTCGGAGCTGACGAGTGCGCGTCGATAGGGACCGTTTGCATACGATGGGGTTTCGTCGGAGTAAGCGTGTACGAACGACCGTTCACACCGCCAGCGGAAACGCAATGCACAGACCGGTAAGCCGGCAGTCGAGCGAGCAGCCACTCCGAACTGGTGGTAGCGCTCGCGGGACCGCTGTACCAGAGACCATTTCTCGACGAAAACCAAATGTTACTCCGAGACCGACGACCGTCGTTGGAACCGTCCCAGCGATGTCCGCTGTCCGGCCGGGAGTGGTGGCTAGCTGGTCGTGGCTTCGGGTGTCATCGCGGACCGAGTGTCGGCAGACGGTCGTCGCCTGACAGGGATCGAATCGTGTCCGGTCACGAACCCAGCACCGAAGCGACGTGAATCCGGTCGCGAATCGAACCAATCTGATCGTCGATAGCGAGCGGAGGCGATCACCAGAGACGAGCATGTCGGAGTCACGAACGGTGTACTGGCTGCACGCCGCCGCATGTGCTGGATCGCAGGGTCACACGGGGCGGGAGAGACGACATCGACGGACCAGGGCAGGTAATCGGTCCGAACTATGCCGTAACGTCGTCAGTCCAGCGAGTAACCCCCAGCTCTACGGCAATTTCGGTGCCAGTGTTGGCCGGCATGTGCTGATATGGATCATCGTCGTCGTTCATCGATTCTCTCTCGGGAGAATCGAACACCCTGGCCGGTCGAGCGGCGCGCTCTCTCCGGCCGGCGACGATGATCCCGATGAAACCATGCGGTCGTCTCGGCAGTGGCCGCCCGATTGGGACGACAGCCAATCGATGCTGCCGCCGGTCGGAATCCGGTGATCGGTCGCACACGACCGCGCGAGACTGGCCACGAACGGCATGTCGACAGTTCTTGGACACGTCACGCTTATTTGTTAGACTCCTCTAAGAGAGAGCACTTGCAGCATGCTCCACCACGCATCGAACAGCCACAGTGAGGTGATTTCGTGACCGGATTCGTCGAGATCGTCGTGATCGCACTGATCGCACAGTTGACCGTGCTGCCCGGCGAGAAGGTGCAGTTCATCATCGCCGGTCTCTCGACGCGATACAATCCGCTGGTCGTCGTCGCGGCCGCTGGCAGCGCTTTCGCCGGCTGGACCGCCCTCGAAATCGCGTTCGGTGCAGCGATCCAGGCAGCGCTGCCCGGCCTGTACCTCGACGTGTTCACCGCCGGCATGTTCCTGCTGTTTGCGATCCTGCTGGCGACATCCGCGCCCAAGCCGGGCACGGAACCGGACGGCGCGCGGACGGACGGCGGAACGGCAGACGCCGACCTCCCGGATACGGTCGCCATCGGCGGGCGCGAGTTTCCCGTCTCCCAGCGGTTCGGCAGTTTCCTCCCGATTTTCCTCATGATGGCCGCTGGCGAGTTCGGTGACAAGACCCAGCTCGTGACGATCACGCTGGCGGCAAACTACGGGGCGACGGCGGCCATCTGGGTCGGCGAGATGGTCGCGATCATCCCGGTGAGCCTGCTGAACGCCTACTTCTTTTATACGTTCTCGCACCGCTTCAACGCGCGGACGGCTCACTTCGTCGGTGCGGCGCTGTTCGCGTTCTTCGGACTGGACACGGTGCTGGCGATACTCACGGACGTTTCGATCTGGGAGACCATCGTCGAGGCGATCACCGCGGCAGTCCTCTCGCTGCTCTAATCCTGTAAGTCAGTCTCGGCGAGCGCGTCGTTGAGGTCTGCACGGACCCGCTCACCCAGTTCTCGGTCCCCTGCGGTCGTCACGATCCGGTTCTCCTGGACGCTGGAGCCGTCACGGATGAGCAGGCGAACGTTGCCGTGCTCGTCGGCCCGCGTCGCTTTCGCCCGGACGCCGGTCCGCGAGCCAGAGCCACCGGCATCGATCGGCCCGGGGATCACCTTCTTGACGTGGGGGTGGCCGGCAACGGTGTGGATCGCGCGCTTCCCTGCGCGCCCGCCGACGAGCGTCGAGTGCGAGCCGCCGAGTTTCTCCGCGGGCGCGGTGTCGACGACTTCCAGCGCTGGCTCGCCGCGCCGTTCGCGGACGTGCTCGATCGGTTCGTCGTCGTCGACGCGATAGAACGGGTAGTGGAGCTGTCCACGGACCGCCCCGACCACCTCGCGGTCGCCGGTGACATACACTTCCTCGGGACGTTTGCGCCGCACTTCGTCGGCGATCAGGCCGGCGAAGTTACGGAGTTCGATCACGCCCGTCTCGCCACCCTCCTCCGGGGTCGTGGTGATCGTGCGCGCGCCGACCAGCTCGTCGTCGGCGAGTGCGGTGACCGTCGCCCGCTCGCGACCGAGTTCGAGGACGACTACGTCGGCGTTTGCCGACCGACACAGCAGGCAGTAGTCGCCCGGCCGGTCGAGATCGCAGCCACACTGCCGACAGCTCATAGTCGATACTGGGGGATGATCGCTCAAAAGGAGGACGGTTCAGAAAGTCCCTGTCACGTCGTGGCATCGACCGCGCCGCCGCCGCGACAGCGCTTCGAGGCCGCGCCGCTACAGGTCTTCGGGATCGCGCTTGAGATACTCGCGCAGCAGTACCGTCGCGTAGCTCCCTTTCGGCAGCGAGAATTCGAACCGGACCGCATCGTCGTCGGGATGGGCGACGTCGATCGTACTCCGAACGGCGACCGCGCGGCGGGTGCCCGTCGAATCGAACTCGCCGGGCAGCGAGAAATCGCCCGGATCGAGGTCGGCATCGGCGAGCACCTCGCGTTCGATCTCACCGGGTTCGCCCTCGGCCAGTTCCGTCTCGGTGCCGATCAGCGGTGCGGTGACGAACGCGCGGCCGCGCTCGCAGTGGCGCTCGACGGTGCCGACGCGTGCTTCGGTGACCTGCTGCGTTCGGTCGGTGTCGGGCAGCGCCAGCCCCTCGGGGGCGTCGCTGTCGGCGAAACAGACCACGTCGCCGGCGACCGGCCGATCGAACGGCAGGCCGCGTTCGAGCCGTTTCGAGAGGATACGGTTGTACAGATACGACTGGGCGGCATTGACAAAGAGCGTCTGGAGGTTCGTCGGCAGCGTCTCCAGTGCCGTCCGAAACGCGTCGGGTGACGCCTCGTCGGCGTCGACGAGGCTGTGACACAGCGCCCGCTCGTAGCCCAGTGCCCTCGGGAACCGGTCGAGTGCGCCGTTCCAGTCGTGCGTCTCCTCGACGTACGCGCGCGCCTCCTGGGTCGCCTCGGGTTCGCGCTCGTGTGGGTTCCCGAGGTAGGCCATCACCGCGCCCTCCCAGTCGTCGCGGACGATGGCGAGACCGACCTCGTGGGTGATCGGTCGGCGGCTGCCAAAGCGCTGCTGGCCGAAGTAGTTCGGGACCGCCACGGTGGGCAGATCGCCCGCCTCGCCGCGCTCGTCGGCCGTCCCGCGGTCCTCGCCTGCGACGCCCGCAAACGCCTGCAGGTCCTCGGTGATGGCATCGACGCCGTCGGGGTCCTCGACGCCGCGGACGGTGATCTCGAAGGCGTTGCCGGCAAGATCGCCGAACAGGACCGGGCGACCGGCGCGACCCACGACTTCGATCTCCGCGCCGTCGATCGCCGGGAGATCGCCGGGTTCCACACCGTCGATCGAAAAGAGCTGTGTCGTCACGGCGCGCTTGTCTTTCGTGCCTGCCCAGGACACCCGCTCTCGAGAGATGCCGAGCCGGTCGGACAGCGTCGACGCGAAGTCGTTGGTGTCCCAGTTCGAGAGCGTCGCCCGGATCACGAGGTGCTGATAGCCCCCGGTATCGGCGTCGACTGGCTGGGTCGCGAACGCTTCGAGTTCGCGGACCCGAAAGTCCGCGGGCGACTCGCGGAGGTGGCCGCCGATTCCGTCGCCGTCGCTGACGTAGTATTCGATGCCGACGACCCGTTCGATCTCCTGTGCGGGGCGCATTCCTTGTAGACGCTCGCCGGGGCGCGCACATAGGGGTAGCGGTGCGTGGCCGTCGGTGGGTGCGTGCTCGTCGCTGGATGCGTGCCCGTCGATGCCGCCGATCCCGAACGGAGGGGGTACCAGCCACGACCGTTCGAGAGAGGCACAGGCTTTAGTCCGTATCGAGCGAGACTATCGGTATGGACGACCGAGACGAGCGACCACGTGGCATTCTCTCGCCGGCCGATCGGCGCTTTCTGCGAGGGGATGCCGACCTCCAGAGCGAACAGTCGGTGTACGACGCGCGCTATCGAATCCGCCAGCGTGTGCACAACGCGTTGCTGGACTTCTCGCTGCTGTTCGAGCGCCTCGACGACCGCGACCGCGAACAGGTGTTCGACGGGAGCGAAGATTTGACGGCGGCGATCGTCGACGCAGTGGCCTTTCTGTATCTGGGAGCCACAGGCGCCCAGTCCTCTCGGGAAATACTCTTTACCGAAGGACTCCAGCGGGCCGAGCAGCGACGGACCGGCGGCCAGCCGACCGCCCACGTCGAAGTCGGCGCAGCCGACCGGGACCGCCTCGAACGGATCGTCGAGACCATCGAATCGGGTCGCCTTCACGAACTCTCGGAGTCGGAACTACGCGCGTTCGCACACCTCTGTGGTGGCAACTGCGGGCGCACGCCACGGGAAGCACTCTCGGCAGTGTTCGACGGGAAACAGTAGGAGAAGTCGGGCGAAAAGCCGCTTATCGCGCGCCTTCGAAGTTCTCGTAGCCCTCGATGTCGACGCCTTCGGCGGTGACTTCGGCGACGTAGACACCGTTGCCCGAAGCAGTGTCCCGTTCGCTAGCGGCGTGGACCGCTTCGATGGCGAGTTCACGGCTCTCTTCGAGTGAGAGGCCGTCTTCGTAACGGTCCTCAAGCGTACCATAGGCGATCTGTTGGCCGCTGCCGGTGACGGTGTAGTCGTCTTGCATGACACCACCGGCTGGGTCGATACTATAGACGTGGCTACCGTCCTCGTCGACGCCTCCGAGGATGGGAGAAATCGCGAAATAGGGACCGCCACGTGCGAAGTTCCCAGCCAACGTCGCGAGTCCAGACATGCTCATCGGCTCGCCACGGCGGACCTCATAGAGGTCGGCCTCAGAACGCAGCGTTCGAATAAAGGACTGTGCGCCGCCGACGCTGCCCACGAGTGTGAGCGCGGCCGTCGGGTGGATCTGCTCTACCTTCTGGATGGACTTGTTCGAGACGAAGCGACCGCCGATCGAGGCGCGCATGTCGGTCGCAATGACGACGCCCTCGTCGGTGGTAATGCCGATGGTCGTCGTGCCGGTCTTGACGACCGACTCGTCGTCGTCGCCGCCAGCCTGCATCTCGTCGAACGATGCCAGTTCCGGTTCGTATGGGTTCGCGTCGAGGTCTTTCATTCCAGGGAGATCGGGGAAATTACTCATCAGACTCACCTCCGAGTTCCAGCTCCGTAACTCGTTCGGCAATCTCGTCCTCCGAGAGCGAACCGAACTGCTCGGTCTCGACGTCGACCGTGGCGACATCGACGCCCGTCGCGTCGAGACCGTCGTCGCTGACCGACGCGAGCGCCCGCAGTGCCAGCGCGACGCCGGCTTCGAGATCCATGCCCTCGGCGTACTCGTCTTCGAGGAAGTTCTGGATCTCCTCGCGGTCGCCGCCGATCGCGACGGCCTGCCACTCGTAGGGGGTCCCCGACGGGTCGGTCTCGAAGAGGCGCGGTTCGCCGTCCTCGATACCGCCGACGAGCAGCGCCACACCGAACGGGCGTGCGCCGCCGGTCTGGGTGTACTGCTGGATGTAGTCGGTGACTTCCTTCGTGAGGGACTCGACGCCGATCGGCTCGCCGTAGCGCAGATGGTTGATCTGGGCCTGTCGGCGGGCCAGATCGATCAGCTGGCGTGCGTCGGCGACGTGGCCGGCGCTGGCGATCCCGACGTGGTCGTCGGCCTTGTGGATCTTCTCGATGCTGTCGCGTTCGAGCAGCGGGGAGCGAGCGTGACGGTCTGCGGCCAGCACGATGCCGTCCGCGGTGCGAACGCCGACGCTCGCGGTCCCGCGCTTGACTGCTTCGCGTGCGTACTCGACCTGATAGAGGCGGCCGTCCGGGGAGAAGATCGTGATCCCGCGGTCGTACGCCTGCTGCTGATTTTGTCCTTGCATTGTTTCGTTGTTCACCTTGGGTAAGGGACTGTCAGTGATAACCCTTGTGTCGTTTGTGGCTATTGCCGACAGTGATTTCGTCCGATACGGACTAATACAGGGAAAGCTCACCCGTCACCGCGTCGACCCGGTCGTCCGCTGCCGGCCCGACTGCCAGCGCCGTGACGGTGCCCGGATCGAGCTGTGTGTGACCGGCGTCCCTGACGATCGCATTCGGCAGGCCCTTCCGCTCGGCGTCGTCGGCCAGGCGGAACAGCGCATCCTCGCCCGACACCTTGAGGACGACCTTCTTCTGACCCGATCCCTTCCACTGAGAGCGAGCCTGTCGGTCGGCGTCCTCGGAGGCCATGAGCGAGGCGTGGGCGACCTGTGCCGCCAGCTTACCCGTGCCCATGCCGATGTCGGTCCGGGCGACGATGGCCTGCTTCATAATGGGGCGGTAGACCCGGGTAGGTATATGTCTGGTCCCCGCTACGCTTTTCGCCGCGAACTCCACTTGAAACGAGAAGCCAATGAGGCTGAACGCACTGTCCCTGCATTCGTGAGTACACGGCAGTCATCGAAAGCCCTCGGCGCGCTGGCGGTCGCTGAGCGACATATCTGCGCTCGCTGCTCACGGGTCGCTGACGTTCCCCGTTCGCTTTCGAGGCCCGCCTTCGGCGCGCCTCGCACCGCTCGCGCTGATAGTGGCCGCTCAGACGACTCCGCTCCGCCGCCAGCGCGCCTCGCCCTTTCATCCACCAGGGCACAACTGGCGACACTGTCCACGAGCCTGGCGGATGAAAGGGCGAAGGCCGGTAGCGTGTTCTGCGCGGGCACTATCCGAACGCAGTGAGGATATCCCGCACAGAACGCGCAAGCGGACCGAGGGCTTTCGAGATCTGGGCCACAGTTGCAGTTGTAGAGTGGCGTTCGATAGCAGGAGCAACGACGTAGGCTAGAGCGCAATCGTTTAACGGCGGCCCCACGCGCATACGCCTATGATCCTCTCTGACACCGATATCCTCGATCGTCTCGGCGAGGGCGACCTCGTGATCGAGCCACTCGACGACATCGACCTGCAGGTCCAGCCCGCCAGCGTCGACCTGCGGCTGGGCCGGGAATTTCTGGAGTTCCAGCACGCCAACATCCCCTGTATCCACCCCAACAGCGAACAGGAGACCGAGGAGTACACCGACCGGGTCACTGTCGAGGAGGGCGGCGAGTACATCCTCCATCCGGGCGACTTCGTGCTGGGGACGACCCACGAGCGCGTCGAGATTCCCGCCGATCTTATCGCCCACGTCGAAGGGCGCTCCTCGCTCGGTCGTCTCGCTATCGTCGTCCACGCGACCGCCGGCCTGTGTGATCCGGGCTACGAAGGCCAGATCACGCTCGAACTGTCGAATCTGGGCACCGCACCCGTGGCACTCACGCCCGGGATGCGCATCTCGCAGCTCACCTTCACCGAACTGAAGACCGAGGCCGAGCGCCCCTACGGCGAGGAACGCGGCTCGAAGTACCAGGGGCAGGAGGGACCACAGGCGTCGAAGATCGAGAGCGACCACGAGTTCGGCGGGGATCAGAAATGAGCGCGCTGCCGGCGACTGCGGCGGCAACGGGAGGGCGAGCGTCGTGAGATTCATCGAGGAGATCGTCGTCGACGAGTTCCTCCCCACCTTCCGGTCGCTGCTGGCCGAGGCGTTGCGCGAGCGAGATTTCACCCAGTCGGAGGTCGCCGACCTGCTGGGGATCAGCCAGAGCGCCGTCTCGAAGTACGCCCACGGCGAGGTCGAGCGCAACGAGCGCCTGCTTGCCGACGAGCGCATGCAGGCACTCATCGAGGAACTGGCCGACGGCCTGGCGAGTGGTGAGATGACGCCAGTCCAGGCGCTGGTCGAGACCGAAGTGTTCGTCCGAGAACTCGAACAGGGCGGCCTGCTCGCACAGCTACACGAGGAGGCGATGCCGACACTCGCCGAGTACGGCGGCGACTTCGCCGTCCACGATCCCGACAGCAACCTCCGGGAGGCAGAGCAGACCCTCTCATCGGTTCGTCGAGGTCTCAGGCTGCTCGAAAACACCAGCGGCTTCGCATCGCTGATCCCGGCGGTCGGGTCGAACCTCGTCGAAGCCCTGAGCGACGCCACTGGAATCGAGGACGTGGCCGGCGTGCCGGGCCGGATTCTCGACGTGAAGGGGCGGGCGACGATCCCCGCCGAACCGGAGTTCGGCGTCAGCGAGCACGTCGCGACCGTGTTGCTCGCGGCCCGAGCGGCCGGGACTGACGCGAACGCGATGCTCAACGTTCGCTACGACGAGGACGTGATCGCCGATCTCGAAGCGGCGGGCTACGACACCGTCGCGTTCGACGCCGAGAGCGATCTCGACGAAGCGATCGCGGCAGCCCTCGACGCGGAGCCGGACGCCGACGTGCTCTATCAGACCGGCGGCATGGGCATCGAGCCGATCAGCTACGTGCTCGGCGAGAGCGCCAGCGCGGTCGCCGAGATCGTCCGCGAGATCTCGTAGATGACCGACGTGCGGACGTTCTACGGTCGGTGGGCGCGACTCTACGACCGGCTGGCGACGCTGCCGGGCGTCCAGTCCTGGCGGCGAGCGGCCGCGGACGCGCTCGACTGCGAGGACGGCGCGACGGTCGTCGAGATGGGCTGTGGCACCGGCGCGAACCTTCCCCATCTCAGACAGCAGGTCGGTCCCGGCGGGCGGGTCGTCGGTCTCGACGTGACGCGTGGAATGCTCGCCCGCGCTCGCGAGCGCGGGGACGCCGACCTGCTGCAGGCCGACGCGACGCGCCCGCCGCTGGCCGACGGGATCGACGCGCTGCTTGGCACGTTCGTGATCGGGATGTTCGCCGATCCAAGCACGGTCGTCGACGACTGGTGTGACCTGGTCGGTCCCGGCGGCCGGGTCGCGCTGTTGCATTTCACGAAGAGCGAGCGAGTCTGGGCGCGCCCGATCAACGCCGCCTACCGGGCGTTCGTCTGGCTCTCCTCGACCGACAAGCGCCAGACCGGCGTGGCGAGTAGTCACGACCGTCGGGTCGAAGTGGCGTACGACCGACTCCAGTCGCGAACGGCGGAGTACGAGGAGCGGACCCTGGCCGGCGGCTATCTTCGGTTGGCAAGTGGGCGCGTCGCGTGAGCCAGAGAAGTCGCGTCGACGACGAGTCCCAGCCCAGTGTGACCGAGGCACTCGTGTCTCGAACTCCGGGTTCCGGTAAGCTCTCCGTAGCCGGGATAGCCTCGTTATTACGATGCGCGCGCTGGTCGTAGCTCCGGGGGTATGACCGCAGTCAAGATCATCCGCGTGATGGGAACGTCCACAGAGTCGTGGGAAGACGCCGCTACCGAAGCCTTCGAGCAGGCCAGCCAGACCGTCGAAGAGATCAGCGGGATGAAAGTCGTCTCGTGGACGGCCAACACCGAACAGGGTGGCATCACCGAGTACAAGGCGACCGTCGAACTCACCTTCCCCGTCCACCAGTCCGCGTAGGTGATCGAGACGACCGCAACGCGTTAGACGGGGTACTCCCTAGTGCCGGTCGATGGGCTACGACGCAGTGCTGTTCGACCACGACGGCGTCCTCGTGGAAGTGACGACACAGGCGACCCACCTCGACGGGGCGCGGGCAGCGTTCGACGCCGTCGGCGTCGAGGACCCCGACGAGACAGACGTAGAGGCGCTGAGTATCGGTGTGACCCCGGACCTGCTCCACAAGGTCTGTGAGCGTTACGGCGTCGACCCGACGGTGTTCTGGTATCACCGCGACCAGATCACCGCCAACGGCCAGTACGAGGAGATGCGGGCTGGGCAAAAAGTACCCTACGACGATCTCGACGCGCTCGCAGACCTCTCGGTGCCGCTGGGCGTCGTCAGTTCGAACCAGCGGACGACCGTCGCGTTCTCGCTGGCGTATTTCGAACTGGAACGCCACTTCGAGACGATGGAGGCCCGCGATCCGACCGTCGATAGCCTCCATCGAAAGAAACCCGATCCGTACTACGTCGAGCGCGCACTCGACGATCTGAAGGCGGCCGACGCGCTGTTCGTCGGCGACTCCGAGACCGACGTACTCGCGGCCGAGCGAGCGGGCATCGACTCGGTGTTCATCCGCCGCCCGCACCGCGCCGACGCCGACCTCTCGGTGACGCCGGACTACGAGATCGACGGACTGGGCGACCTTCCCGCGTTGCTCTAAGAGAGGTCATCGTCGCGATGTCGCGACGATTCGCGTCCCGCTGTCTGCGTCGAATTGTTATCAGGGTTGAATACCAAGGGCGTGTATTTTTATCTCAGTAGGCGGAGTGACAGGTATCCAGATGAGACGTGTGACATCCGCGTTCGCGGTCGCCGACCGAGCGATCGAGCGGGCCGCGCGCGTGTCTGTCGCGCAGGGTCGTCGGCGAGACGACAGCACCACGCCGCCACTCGACGATAGTGAGCGTGGACGGCCACCGGATCAGACCGCTTTCGGGAGTCACCGATGGCACACGTAATCGACATCTCGACGACAGTCCTCTACCGGTCCCACGACGAGGACGCGTTCGATGCACGCCTCAAACTCGGCGAGACCCTGACCATCGAGAACGCGACCGTCACCAAAACGATCGATCTCTCGACGGTGTTCGACCTTCGCGTGGGCACGCCGCCACAAGCCGCCAGCGGCGCGTTCGACGGGACTGTCCTGACGGTCGGTTTCGAAACGAAGGACCGGCGGGAGGTGCTGTTCGTCGACGCGTCCGAATCGATGCTCGACACCGTCGCTGGTGTCCTGTATCGACGGCTGTTGAACGACGTCGAGGTCGTCGTCAGCCATCCGACAAAGATCGGTGGACGCGTGACCGAGAAGTCCTTCGAGATCGGCAAGCTACTCGTCGCACCCGGAAAAGTCGGCTGTCGCGGAATCAACAGGTCGTTCTCGATCGATCTGGAGACGATCGTCGACTTCTCGCGCTCGACCGAGACACTCGTCGGCG
>Ga0207771_100411_pt1 | contig 26211 bp, 35 predicted proteins | sample A23M2SouthBayCA_2_FD_187731 | JGI IMG/M metagenome (GOLD analysis project Ga0207771, IMG submission 187731) | Aerobic enrichment media microbial communities from Eden Landing Ponds, California, USA - A23 M2 (2) (SPAdes) | ecosystem: Environmental > Aquatic > Marine > Unclassified | place...
TGGTTCAAGTACCGCCTTATGCCAGATCTCTCAACGCTGAAAGACTACATTCCACGAGGACTGAGCGCAATTACCGAACCAAACATTTGGCCGTATCTTACTGGTAATGATTCGTCTTAATCACTATGACTCCGTGAGCGTCCCCTCTCGGTCGTCCACCTCGAAACGCGGGTGAAGGCTCAAGAGAGTTGCATACGGCTCGGCGTCCGGGGGAAGTCGGTCAAGGTCGAACTCGCCACGGGCGTCTTGGATACGGCGGTGAAGTGTCTCGAATTGCTCGCGCTGTAGGGGTATCGTCTCGTCGTCGTCACGGTACTGAATCAGGATACGAGGTTCTTGAACGTCGGTGACGCGAAACGACTTGCGCGACAGTGGGGTGACGAGAGTCGCGTCTGAAGGGAGTTCTTCGACGTTCTCAATGAGATTCTGCCACGTAGAGCCGAAGGTCATATCCGAAATATAGCATGGGGGTAGAGAAAAATCACCGCACAAACCAGATTCTACATCGAACCACTGTCCCACTTTCTAAGCGAACCGGTCAAGTGAATCAGCCACGTAGGGCAAACACTGTGAGCGAATCGGGTGGCCCCCTCTCTCCGGATAGACCGAACGCTGATACCGACTTTCGAGTTGACGCCCCCTTTGACCCGGCAGGCGACCAACCAGACGCCATTGAGCAACTGGTGGAAGGGTATAATTCAGGTATGGACAAACAGACGCTGTTGGGCGTCACCGGCTCCGGAAAAACGAATACAGTGTCGTGGGTGGTCGAAGAAATTCAACAACCTACCTTAGTGATTGCACACAACAAGACACTCGCCGCGCAACTCTACGAAGAGTTCAGGAATCTATTCCCGGATAATGCAGTAGAATATTTTGTATCCTACTACGACTACTACCAGCCCGAGGCCTACGTCGAGCAGACCGACACCTACATCGACAAAGACGCCTCGATCAACGACGAGATCGACCGATTGCGCCACTCCGCGACTCGCTCACTGCTGACCAGAGAGGACGTCATCGTCGTCGCCTCTGTCTCGGCGATCTACGGGCTCGGTGACCCGCGCAACTACGTCGACATGTCCCTGCGACTCGAAGTCGGCGAGGAGATAGACCGCGACGAACTGCTCGCTCGACTGGTCGACCTGAACTACGAGCGCAACGACGTCGACTTCACGCAGGGCACCTTCCGGGTTCGGGGCGACACCGTCGAGATCTACCCGATGTACGGCCGCTACGCCGTCCGCGTCGAGTTCTGGGGCGAGGAGATCGACCGGATGCTGAAAGTCGACCCGCTGGAAGGCGAGGTGAAATCGACCGAACCCGCGGTGCTGGTCCACCCCGCAGAGCACTACTCGATCCCCGAACAGCGCCTGGAGCGCGCTATCTCCGAAATCGAAGACCTGAAAGAAGATAGGGTGCGCTACTTCGAGCGCCAGGGCGACCACGTCGCCGCCCAGCGCATCGAGGAACGCACCACTTTCGACCTGGAGATGATGCGCGAGACGGGCTACTGTTCGGGCATCGAGAACTACTCCGTCCACCTCTCCGACAGGGACTCGGGCGAGGCACCGTACACCCTGCTCGATTACTTCCCCGACGACTTCCTCACCGTGATCGACGAGTCCCACCAGACGATCCCCCAGATCAAAGGCCAGTTCGAGGGCGACCGCTCGCGCAAGGAGTCGCTGATCGAGAACGGATTCCGACTGCCGACGGCCTACGACAACCGCCCGCTCACTTTCGAGGAGTTCGAGGAGAAGACCGACCGCACCCTCTTCGTGAGCGCAACGCCGGCCGACTACGAGCGCGAGCACTCGAGGCAGGTCGTCGAACAGATCGTCCGTCCCACGCACCTCGTCGACCCCGCGGTCGAAGTCTCACCGGCGGAGGGACAGGTCGAGAACCTCCTCGAACGGATCGACGACCGGGTCGACCGCGACGAGCGCGTGCTCGTGACGACACTCACCAAGCGGATGGCCGAGGACCTCACGGAGTATCTCGACGAGGCTGGCGTCAGTGTCGAGTACATGCACGACGAGACCGACACCCTGGAGCGCCACGAACTCGTCCGGTCGCTTCGCCTGGGCGAGATCGACGTCCTCGTCGGGATCAACCTCCTCCGTGAGGGACTGGATATCCCGGAAGTCTCACTCGTCGCGATCCTCGACGCCGACCAGGAGGGGTTCCTGCGCTCGGAGACGACGCTCGTCCAGACGATGGGGCGGGCGGCCCGCAACGTCAACGGCGAGGTCGTACTGTACGCCGACGACGTCAGCGACGCGATGCGGTCGGCCATCGACGAGACCAACCGCCGCCGCGAGATTCAAGAGGAATACAACGAGGAACACGGCTTCGAACCGACGACTATCGAGAAGGAAGTCGGGGAGTCCTCGCTGCCCGGGAGCAAGACCGATACCGGTGGGGCGTCTTCGCTCGACCCCGAGGACGACGAGGAGGCTGCACGGGCCATCGAACGGCTCGAAGAGCGGATGCAGGAGGCCGCGGACAATCTGGAGTTCGAACTCGCGGCGGATATCCGCGACCGCATCCACCAGTTGCGTGAAGAGTACGAACTCGCCGGCGAGGATGAAGAGGGTGTCGTGCCCGAACCGGTCGACGAACTGTAGTTCATCAGAGAGTTCGACTGGTTCGAACGCATCGCCGAGTCAGTCGGGGGGGAGTGCTCTCAGTTCCGACGGGTCGTAACGGCCGTTCACTGTCGGTGCGCAGGTACCGCTGAGATCCTGCTAGATACAACTAGTGTTTCTGGAGTCGCGCAAGATATACGGTGCGTATCTGTCACGCCAATACCGTCAAAACTGCTGACGAGGAATTGCTAAGTACAGCAGTTGGTCGTATTCCTTACGCTTTCCTACTGAGGACCACTCTGAATTCAGGGAGTGATTACAGCGTCAATTATTTTGCACCCGGATTCTATAAGCCGAATATGACGAATGTCTGAGTCGCCAGCGGCGGATGATGACCTCGGTGACTTGGGGCCGCCGGAGTATCTTCTGTATCGGGTGGCTGCGGAACGTCACGAGCAGGACGGCCGTGAGACGGGGCGGACCCGTATCCACAAACTTTGCTGTTTAGCTGATCGGCTGTTAGCGCAGGACTACGACCGGGAAGTCGGTCTGCCGAAGTACTGGTACAAGTACGGTCGTACCATCTCCGAAGCCCATCTGAATTCAGCAGTCACGTACAGGCCCAACGCGAATCACTTCGGTGGACAGGCGTACTATCCGGCCGACCAAGTCAGCGAATCCGACTTCGACAACCTGTCGGAAGATCTTAAAGACGACATCTACAACGCGGTTCAGTCCGTAGTCACTGAACACGGCGACAAAACATCTGAGGAACTAGAAGAGTACCAGTACCAGAACTTTGCGCCCGACGATTTCGTTATCGCATATGCTGATTTGCGGTGGTACTTAAACACGGTTTCGCAAGACGAAGATCAGCACAGGCTGAGCCAATTCGTCGCCCCCGATGAGAAGACCCGCATCGAAGAACTCCTAGATAAGATGCTGGCGAAGTTCGACGAGGAGCGTTACTCGGAAATCCACGACATCTACCTTGATTGGGACGACACGATGCGCCTGTTGGTCGATATCGGGCGAAGCCCGAGAGAACTCCATGACTTCACAGAGACATTCATTGAGGGGGCCGCGCGAATCATTCTCCGCTTCGAGGAGCAATCGAATATTGATTCGGAAGCGCTCGAAGACTGGCGTGAAGAGAAGGAAAAAGTGCGCAGAGATCTCCAGAGCCGGGTAACACAGAAGCGGAAGGAAGCCCTCTCAGAAAGACAGTCCACCTCGGCTTTAGACAGCGTCGCTGATTCGTACAATACGGCCATCTCTGAGGAGTTAGACGACCTGTAGAATGGCGGACAACGCCTTCCTCGACAAGGGAGTTATCCTCGGTTTCTGTTTCTTTACTGACCCCCACCACAGAGAATGTAGAACAGATGACCACGTAGGTGATCATGTTGTAATGGAGTCCCTGGTCCGTGCCGTGGACGACAGACAGTAGTGTCAGGTCGGCAGACTTCGCCTCTACGCCGGTTTCCTCAGCGAGCTCTCGTGTTGTGGCTTCCACTGGTTCTTCTTCGATCTCGGGATGGCCGCCGGGGAGCTCCCACGTATCTCTCGAAAATGGCTTCATCAGCAGGACGTCCCTCCCATCTCGCACGATGACAGTTACTGACGGGACAGCGTTCTTGAAATGGATGTGTTCGCAGGCAGGACAGATCTTTCGCTCTCGTCCGTGAATCGTCTTCGCGGCCAGTTTCTCTCCGCATTGGTGACAATACTCTGGCTCGACAGCGACCATAGCCGTGTCATCACTATCTGGTGTCATCTATATGTCGATCCTCTGAACGACGCTTCTATCCAGACCGATTGCTGCAGTCGGGTCGAACCAGGGACAACCTTGATGCGTACACAAACCCATACACAAAACAGGGATGGCCTCGAAAAACATCGGCATCAAGGAGGACGTCTACGAGCGGCTGAAAGCGCACAAACGCGGCGACGAGAGTTTCAGTGAGACGCTCGATCGCCTCCTCCACGAACTCGATTCGGACTGGCGGACGAACGCGGGCTTTCTCACCGACGAGGAGGGTGCCGACCTCGAAGCAGCGGTCGAGCGAGGTTTCACAGAGCTCGACGAGGCGTTCGACGAACGTGGCGACGAAATCGACGAACGGCTCTCGGGGGAATCGTGAAACTCGTCGACGCATCGTTCCTCGTCGACTACGCCCGCGGAGACGATGCTGCGATCGCGTATCTGGCCGCCCACGACGAGGAAGAGATCGGCGCATCGACCATCGTCCTGTCCGAGCTCTATCGCGGGTTGCTGATCACTCAGGATATGACACGAGAGGAGGCGATGGCGAAATACGAGTGGGTAGAGCCACTACCGTTCACCGACGAAACTGCCGCAGAAGCCGCTGCAATCTACGTCGAACTTCGCGCCGGCGGCGAGATGATCAACAAGAGCGACGTTTACATCGCTGGAACCGCTCGCTCGCTTGGTGTGCCACTCGTCGTGAGCGACGATCATTTCGCTGCTATCGAGGACCTGGAAGTCGAGACGTACCGGCAACAGATGTAGGTCGTATACTCGAAGGTCCTGTTGTCTCGTTTTTCTGTACAGACTGTCCGCAGACGAGCGAAACACGCTCGCGAACCCTCCTGTGACACGGTGTCTGAGCCGATCCGCTCAGAACCACTCGCGGGCCGGCGGGACGACCCCGAGTGACGATGCAGCGAGGTAGAACCCGAACGCGATAGCCAGCACGCCGAACGTGATGCTCACGGGCGTCTGTGACCGGACGATCGCCGCGCCGCCGGCCCACACGGCGACGAAGGCGATACCGAGGAGCATGAGCGTCCCGAGTACGCCGAGGATGGCGTCCTCGACGGCGTCCCGGACGACGACGTACATGGCGGCCTCGTCGAAACCCGGGTCGACGCCGCCGTCGCCGACCGCGTCGTTCCCGACTGCCTCGTCGCCGCCCGATTCGTCGTCCACGCGGTCCGACGGAGGGCTGTCCATACCCCACTCTTGTACGCAGGGCTACAGAAAACTGTCGCTCCGGGCGGACCGTGGAATATCCGGTCCGTCGAGACGGTCACACCACGGGGCCGGTCACACCACAGAGCCGGTCACATCCAGAGTAACTGGGCGTGACGCGTCCCGTCGAGGTCGAGGACGTTGGCCTCGTCGACGAAGCCGTGTTCGATGGCGAGCGCGACCGACTTTTCGCCGACGAGGTTCGCGGTGGCACAGCGGGTGAGACTGTCGACGACCTCTTCCTCGGTCGCTGTCTCCCCGTCGTAGAAGTCGGGGTCGACAGTGAGAGAGACGTCGCCGTTCTCGAAGGTTTCTCCGAGGTCCTCCGGGTCACAGACCGAGACGAGCAATCCCTCGTTCGTGTCGCGCTCGTTGAGCAGCATCTACTCTAGGAGTTCGGCCTCGGCTTCCTGGCGGAGTTCGTCGGCCTCCTCGGCGAGTTCCTCGGCGCGGTCGTACTCGCCCAGTTCCTCCAGTGCGCGGGCTTTCTCCTCGATGACTTCCGCGTTCCTGAATCCGAGGCGGATGGCGTTGTCGAAGGCGTTGCGTGCGTCCTCGGCGAGGCCGCGTTCCAGCAGGAAGAACCCGCGATTGTACCAGCCCTGGGCGAAGCGGGGGTCGACCTCGACGGCGCGTTCGGCGTGTTCGAGCGCCTGCTCCGTGCGGCCGGACTCCCAGAAGGCAAAGGCGAGGTTCGTCTCGGCGGTCGCGGCGTGTTCGGAGTCACCGTCGATGTCGAGCGCCTCGCGGTAGGCACCGATGGCGGCGTCCCACTCCTCTAGCTCGGCGTGGGCGGCACCCTTGTTCGTCCAGGCCTCCTGCTCGACGTTCTCGTCCTCGGCGAAGCGGGCGGCCCGCTCCAGTGCTTCGGTGGCCTGTTCGTAGCGGTTGATCCCGATGTAGCTGAGTCCCACTTCGAGCAGTTGCTCGACGTCTACGTCCTCGCCGGCGAGGTTCCGCCGGTCGAGTTCGTCCGTCAGTACGCGCGAGTCGACGGGGTCGACCTTGTCCGTGTCGACGTTGAACTCGGGCGGGTCGATGTCGAACCCCTCGTAGGGGTCCGAGAAGCCCTGCCCCGAAGAGAACTCGTGGTCGCGGTCGTCCCGCTCGTCGGTCATACCACGCCGTATGCGAGCGGGAGGGTTAAGGGCTACGTCACCGACTCGCCGCTTTCGCCGCCCTCGCCCGGACAGCTACCAGTGTCCGCCGCCGAACGTGCTGACCGGCGGCTGGTCGGTCTCGCCTCCGCCGTCGGCCGTTTCCTCGTCGTCGCCGCCGGCCGCCTCTTCGTCGTCGCCACTCAATTCGGCTGCCTCGGTCCCGTCGCCGCCACCACCGTTCTCGCCGGTCGAACCGTGGCTCTCGTCCGGCCCTGCTTCGCCGGCCCGTCGGAAGAGACCGACGAGCAGGCTCACACCGAGGTAGGCGCTGGCCGCGTAGGTGAGCGGGTAGCCGATACTGGTGTCGGGGCCGTAGGGCGCGCTGTAGGCGGCGATCACTCCGAGAACGGCGACGAGGACTGCGGTACAGCGGCGGAGGGTCCGGCGGAGGGCGGCAGTGTCGTCCATACGCGCCGATGTGGTGGTAGGCGACTAAATCTGGCGCTCTGTCAGCCGTGAGGGCTGGTCGGTCCTCGCGCACGTACGGATAGCCAGTGAAACGCTGAAGACGACAGCGGTTGATACGCCGCTATGAGCAAGCGACTGTTCGTCAGCGTCGACCTCGACGGCCTGGCAGACGGGATCGCGGCCGTCCAGGAGCGCTTCGCGGACGCGTCGGGCCTCCGACTGACCGACCCCGAACAGGCCCACGTCACGCTGAAGTTCCTCGGCGACACCGACGAGGACCGCCTGCCAGCACTCACCGACGAACTCGCGGCCGCGGTCGAGGAGTCGGCCGTCGAGCCCTTCGCGTTACACGTCGTGGGGCTGGGCGCCTTCCCGGATATCGACTACATCAGCGTCGTCTGGGTCGGCGCCGACGAGGGGAGCGAAGAACTGACGCGACTGCACGAGGCTATCGAAGAGCACACTGTCGCGATGGGGTTCGACCCGGAAGACCACGAGTTCACCCCGCACGCGACCATCGCGCGGATGGACCACGCCGGCGGGAAGGACCTCGTCCAGGAGCGGATCCGCGAGGACGACCCCGTGGTCGGTCGCCTGGCAGTCGAGGAAGTCCGGTTGAAAGAGAGCGTGCTCGGTTCGGAGGGCCCGACGTATTCGACCGTCGAACGGTTTCGGCTGTGAGTCCGCCAGAGGACGGCGTCTCGCTCTTCCGTCTCAGAGCGCCGGCAGGCCGCCGGCTTTGACCCGTGCCACGACGTACCCGGTCCCGCTGGGCGCCGGGCTCAGTTCCATCCGTGCGGTCGCGCCGGGCGCGCGATCGCGCAGTCGCTTGCTGATGCGCTCGTCCAGCGACCCGACTACCGTGTAGGTCGCTCCGCCCGGGGCCTCCACCGTCATCCGCCCCGTCCGGTCCATCGGACTGACGACCCGGTAGGACCCGATACCCGAAACCGGGCTCGCGTCCGCGTCCGCCTCCGCCGCAGTCTGGTTGCGCTCGGTCAGTGACATTACCAGTGTATCACCGCTTCCGGTATTTATATCTCACCACATAACAGGTGAGATTCCTAGTTCGAGTATAAGGCTCTTAGTATGCCGGTCACACGCGCCAGACGAATCGACTTGCGACCATCCCCGTTCGGAATCGGATCTCCCACTCGTCCGCTTTAGGTCTGCCAAAAACAATCAGATTAGTGATAACTCTTAAGGCCGGGAGGATCCAAGCGCCGGATATGGGAACGGGGACGCTGGCGAATCTGGGGCTGGTGTTCGTCGCGGGGTTGCTCACGGCGCTGGCGACGGGGCTGGGTGCGCTGCCGTTCTTCCTGGTCGAGGAGATAGGTGACCGGTGGAACGTGGTGTTGTGGGGGCTCGCGTCGGGAATCATGGTCTCGGCGTCGCTGTTCGGCCTCGTCGGTGAGGGGCTGGCAGTCGTGGAGGGAGGACTCGTCGACGCCGCAGTCGCCATCGGGCCGGGCGTGCTGGTGGGTGTCGGCCTCGTGGTCGTCGGCCACGACGTGCTGGTCGACGCGGACGTCGACGCACGGGACTACGAGGAGGCCGACTTCCGGAAACTCGTGCTCATCCTCGGGATCCTCACCGTCCACAGCTTTCCCGAGGGCGTCGCCGTCGGGGTCTCCTTCGCCGAACTCGGGATCGACGACCCCAGTCTGGCCACGGTGTCGGTCGCGGGGCTCACACTGCCGGTCCTCGCCGTTTTCATGACCGTCGCTATCTCGATCCACAACGTGCCGGAGGGCGTCGCGATATCGATCCCGCTGCGGTCGATGGGAGTCGGCGAGTGGCGGATGGTCTGGTGGGCGGTCTTCTCCAGTCTCCCTCAGCCGCTGGGCGCGGTACTGGCCTACTACTTCGTGACGCTGGCCGAGCAGTTCCTCCCCTTCGGCTTCGGCTTCGCCGCGGGTGCGATGGTCTATCTCGTCGTGACGGAGTTCGTCCCGGAGGCCCTGGAGACCGGCCGAGGACTGCCCGGTGGCGGCCGCCGCGAACTCCTCGGCGGGATCACCGCCGGCGTCCTCGTGATGGTACCGCTGGCGTTCGCCTGACCGGGTCCTCGGACGCCCGCAGTCAGAGGAAAGTCCGCTCGGTCACCGTGAGGTCCAGAAACACCGATATCGTCGTGGGGTTGTCACCCGGTCGTGCGCCGTCCCGATAGTCCGAGTGGTCGAGGACGAAGTAGTACGGGCCCGACGTCCCGATGGACGCCCTCGCTCCCCCGTTGGGGGTCGCCGCCTCGTATGTCGTGTCCGTCACCTGCTCTGCCCGCGTGCTTATCTTCTCGTGACCGGGGGGAGTCCCGTCGGGGTCGTCACCGTCGACGTACGCGTCGTACTGCAGGAACTCGGACTCGCTCGTGAACAGATACACGTCGAAGGGCCTGTCCGCGCGGGCCTTGTACTGGACGGCCCCGCCCGAGGTGTCCGGGATCTCCTCGACCCAGCCCCGTCCCGGACTGACCGAGATACTCCGCTGGACACTCGTCACGACTTCACTTCCACCGCCGATACAACCGCCGACCGGGACCGCACCCGCAGCCAGCGTCGCCAACACGTTCCGACGTCGCATACGGGATTACTCTGGGATACTCTCACTTAGCTCTGAACGGTTGAATATCACTCGTGATAGAGCTCATATCGTCGAGGATAACGCTAACCGATATAGATAGGGAAAGTATCAAAGCATAGAATGAGTGATGGTTGTGTCACTGGCGGGTGGGGGGCGACCACGACGGACGTTCGGGGTTCGGTGTGAGTCGACCGATGCCAGAAGCGTCGGGTCGGAGCGGTCGTTCGGGCCCTTCGCGGGCGGGCGTTCCGGTCGCGGGGGCGAAAAGAACACAAATTTAAGCGGGGACGCGGAACTGGGGTGTACTATGGGAAAGAAATCGAAGGCGAAGAAAAAGCGGCTGGGCAAGCTCGACCGGCAAAACAGCAGCGTGCCCTCGTGGGTCATCCTGAAGACCGACCGGGACGTGCAGCGAAACCCGAAGCGTCGCCACTGGCGGCGCAGTGACACGGACGAATGAGCGCCAGCGACTTCGAGGAGCGGGTCGTCACCGTTCCGCTGCGCGACGCCGCGGCCGCCCCCAAACAGGAGCGTGCCGACAAGGCGATGGCCATCGTCCGCGAGCACCTCGCCAAGCACTTCGCCGTCGAGGAAGACACCGTTCGCCTCGACCCCTCCATCAACGAGGCCATCTGGGCCAACGGGCGCAAGAACCCGCCCCGGAAGCTTCGGGTCCGCGCCGCCCGCTTCGAGGAGGAAGGCGAGAGTATCGTCGAGGCCGAGACGGCCGAGTAAACTTGCTCCGCGCCGCGTTCTCCGGGTCGTCGTACGTCGGTGTCTTCGCACGCGCGACCGACGACTGTCTCCTCGTCCGGCCCGACGTCGACGACGCCCTCCAGGCCGACCTCGGTGAGGAACTCGAGGTGCCCGTCGTCCCCACGACCGTCGGTGGCTCGGGCACCGTCGGCGCCCTCGCCGTCGGCAACGAGAACGGACTGCTCGTGAGCAGTCGCGCCCGTGAACGCGAGCGCGAGACCATCGCCGAGGAGGTGGGACTCCCGGTCACCGAACTCCCCGGCCGCATCAACGCCGCCGGGAACGTCGTCCTCGCCAACGACACCGGCGCGTACGTCCACCCCGACCTCTCCCGTGAGGCCGTCCAGGCCGTGAACGACGGGCTCGGCGTCCCCGTCGAACGCGGGCTCCTCGGTGGGGTTCAGACCGTCGGGACGGCAGCGGTCGCCACCGACAGCGGCGTGCTCTGTCACCCGAACGCGACCGACGAAGAACTGGACTTCCTCGAAGAGCTACTGGGTGTGCCGGCCGACATCGGCACGATCAACTACGGCGGCCCCCTCGTCGGTTCGGGACTGATCGCCAACGAGTCGGGCTACGTCGTCGGTCAGGACACGACCGGGCCGGAACTGGGTCGCATCGAGGCGACGCTCGGCTACATGGACTGAGCGGTTCTCTTTCCTGGGCAGTTCGGCTACGTTCAGTCCAGGGGACGTAGGTAACACCGAAACGTCCGCCGAGCGAGCGAAGCGAGCGAGGCGGTTCACCGGACGCGAGGGAGCAGTGCGACCGCTGCGTCCGGCCTTTTTCACCCATGTTTTTGCCGCGAGTGGTACCCGCAGGGAGCGCAGCGACCGAGGATACCCGAGCGGGAAAAAGATGGTTTCGCACTCATAGTGAACAGTCGCGATACCGGGCCCGGGCAGTCGTCTCACTCGAACCCGTCGGGGAGCGACGCCTCGATACCGAGGTCGGCTGCCACATCGCGCAGGTTCCCGGCGACGGTATCGGACACAGGGATCCCCTCACGCTGTCGGTGCTGTCGCGTCTCGTATTCCTTCTCCCCGGGGAGCAAGACCGGATCGTCGCCGACCGAACCGTCGTCGACCGGCTTTGCAGACCGAATGTGGGCGGCCAGCGCCTCGACGCGAGTCGCGACCGCCTCGGGTGTCGTGAACACTCCGGGATCGATCGCGACGAAAGCCGCTCCGTTACCGATCCAGTCCTGTTCGGGTTCGGACGCGACCGGGCCGTCGCCCACCACGGCGGCGAACAGTTCCGCCATCGTCGCGAGGCCGAACCCCTTGTAGCCATGTGCGCGCCCACCGAGCGGGAGGAGTGCCCCGGCGCCGTCCTCGAAGTCGGCCGCTCGTTCCACGGGGTCGCCCGACTCGGTTATCGTCCACTCCGGGGGGATGTCCTCGCCGGTGCCGTCGCGTTCGACGATCTTCCCGTGGGCGACCTGGCTCGTCGCGCCGTCGTAGACGGGGTCGAACGGAAGCGCACCGAAGGCGGGGACGGCGAACGTCAGCGGGTTCGTCCCGAGACGGCGTTCGGCCGCGCCATGGGGGGCGATACGCTGGGAGCCGCCCTGGAGATTGACCCACGAGGCGAAGAGATACCCCTCGTTCGCGACGCGTTCGGCCCACTCGCCGATGCGGCCGATGTGACCCGAATCGGAGATTCCGACGGCGGCGACGCCGCGCTCGGCGGTCACTTCGACGAGTGACTCGACCGCGCGCCGGCCGGTGAGCTGGCCGAAGGCGGCGCCGCCGACGACCTGGGAGAACGGGCCGGCGGATTCGACTGTCGGTTCGGCGTCGGGGTCGATAGCTCCCTCTGCGACGCCCTCGAGGTACCACGGGATCCGGACGACACCGTGGGAGGTGTGGCCCACGAGGTCGGCGTCGACGAGCGAGGTTGCGACTGCCGCCGCGGTCGCCTCGGGAACGCCGCGGGCAGCCAGCGCGTCGCGGGCGAACGATTCGAGTGCGTCGGCGTCGACAGTCGGCATGGGAACCGAGAGGTGACGGTGACGCAAATAAGCGACCGGTCCCACACGTCGGTTGCCGGCTCCGTCGCAGCGGCACTCGGACGACCGCGAGGTGGGTGCCGATAGTCCAGTCCCGGAAGGTACTTCCCGCTCGCTCTCCCAGCGGGAGACATGAGTGAGTTTACTGTCACCGGGCGCTGGCAAGCCCGCGACGGCTGGCAGTCGTTCGAGAAGACGATCGAAGCCGACAACGAGGACGTCGCCCGCGAGCACACCCTCGCGGAGTTCGGCTCGAAGCACGGCCTCAAGCGCACACAGGTCGAGATAGAGGAGGTCGGCGCATGAGCCTCGGTGGTGGCGGCGGCGGCGCCCAGCAGCAACTCCAGCAGCTGGCCGAGGAGATCGAACAGATCGACGAGCAGATCGAGGCCCTCCAGGGCGAGATCGAGGGACTTCGCAGCCAGAAGACGGAGATCGACGAGGCCATCGAGGCCATCGAGACCCTGGACTCGGGCGAGACAGTTCAGGTGCCGCTGGGCGGAGAGGCGTACCTCCGCGCGGAGGTCCAGGACATCGACGAGGTCATCGTCGAGTTCGGCGGCGGTTACGCGGCCGAGCGCGACCAGGACGGCGCCGTCGACACGCTCGAATCCAAGAAGGACACGCTGGACGACCGCATCGACGACATCCAGTCCGACATCGCCGAGCTGGAAACCGAGAGCGAGGAGCTCGAACAGCAGGCCCAGCAGATGCAACAACAGCAGATGCAGCAGATGCAGCAGATGCAACAACAGCAGCAGCAGCAGGACGAGTAGGCGATGTTCGACGGACTGAAGGAGAAGCTCGGCCGCTTCAGTGACGAAGTCGAGGAAGACGTCGACGCGGAGGCCGAGACCGAAGACGACGCGGAGGCCGACGACTCCGCAACCGCCGACGCAAGCGCGGCGGACGCCGACACGTCGGCGGCTGGCGACGCGACTGGTGTCGTCGACGAGGAAGCCGAGGCAGAAGCTGACGAAGCCGCGGCCGAAACCGAAGCCGCGGCCGACGCAGACGAGGAAGACGAGGACGACGGCGGGCGCGGCCTCGGCGAGCGGGCGAAGATCCTCGCGACGGGCAAGACCGTCATCGACGAGGACGACCTGCAGTCCCATCTCGACGACCTCGAACTCGCACTCCTGAGCAGCGACGTCGAGATGTCTGTCGCCGAGGAGATCCTCGACGGCGTGGAAGCGAACCTCGTCGGCGAGACGCGTCGCCGCCTCTCCTCGACGGGGAGCATGGTCCGGGACGCGCTGCGCGAGGCGCTGTACGACGTGATCAGCGTCGGCCAGTTCGACTTCGACGAGCGCATCGCCGAGGCGGATAAACCGGTCGTCATCGTCTTCACCGGCGTCAACGGCGTCGGGAAGACGACGACCATCGCCAAGCTCTCGCGCTATCTCGAAGAGCGGGGCTTCTCGTCGGTGCTGGCCAACGGCGACACCTATCGTGCGGGCGCCAACGAGCAACTGGCCAAACACGCCGAGAACCTCGACCGGCGGATCATCTCCCACGAGCAGGGGTCGGACCCCGCCGCGGTGCTCTACGACGGCGTCGAGTACGCCGAGGCCCACGACATCGACGTCGTGCTGGGCGACACGGCCGGTCGACTCCACACCTCCAACGACCTGATGGCCCAGCTGGAGAAGATAGACCGCGTGCTGGACCCGGACATGACGCTGTTCGTCGACGAGGCCGTCGCGGGTCAGGACGCCGTCAACCGTGCTCGTGAGTTCAACGACGCCGCCGAGATCGACGGCGCGGTCCTCACGAAAGCCGACGCCGACCCCCAGGGTGGCGCAGCTATCTCCATCGCACACGTCACCGGCAAGCCGATCCTCTTCCTGGGCACCGGGCAGGACTACGGCGACCTCGAACCGTTCGACCCCGAGGAAGTCGTCGACCGCCTCATCGGCGAAGAGTAGGGCGTCATCGGTCGATCCTGGCCCCGGTTTCTCACCGTTTCAGACGTCTCGTACTTCGTCGAGTTCGACGCGTTCGCCCCGCTCGGCGGATTCGTAGGCCGCGAGGATCACGTCGACGGCCTCGCGAGCGTCTCTCCCCGGCACCATCGGCTCGCGGTCGTCCTCGATGGCGTCGACGAAGTCGGCGACGACGGCGGCGTGGGCGTCGCCCCACTCTTGATCGTCCTCTACGAGTTCCCGCGACTCCGTCTCGGCGCTGTAGGGTGACTGCTCGCCGGTCCCGACTTCGAACCGGCGGATCCCTTCGGGCCCGAGGCTGATCGATCCCTCGGTCCCGTTGAGTTCGACGCGGTCGGTCCCCCCTTTCGTCGCGGCGGTCGCCGAGACGGTCCCGAGGGCACCGTTCTCGAACTCCAGGGTGATAGCGGCGGTGTCCTCACACTCCATCTCGCGAGCGAGTCGCCCGGTAGCGGCCTGGACGGCCACGACGCCGCCGGCGAGCCACTGGAGTTTGTCGATGTTGTGGATCGCCTGGTTCAACATGACCCCGCCGTCCATGTCGCGGGTGCCCCGCCACCCGCCCGAGTCGTAGTAGGCCTGCGAGCGGAACCACTTGACGTGGGCGTCGCCCAGCAGGAGGCCGCCGATCTCGCCGTCCTCGACGGCTCGTTTCGCGCGCTGTGCGCTCTCGTGAGTGCGCTTCTGGAAGACGCCTGCGAGCGTGACGCCCTCCTCCTCGCAGACCGATATCATGCGGTCGATCCGGTCGGCGTAGACGTCCAGCGGTTTCTCACAGAGGACGTGCGCGCCAGCCCTGGCGGCCTCGACGGTGACGTCGGCGTGGGTGCCGCTGGGTGTACAGGCACTGAGGGCGTCGATTTGGGCCTCTTCGACCATCTCGGTGACGTCAGTGTAGGCCCCACAGTCGTACTCGTCGGCGAACTCGGCGGCGGCGTCGCCGTCTATGTCGGCACACGCGACGAGTTCGGCGTCCTGTACTGTCTCGACAGCCTCGGCGTGGGTCGGCCCGATCCCGGCACAGCCGACGACGGCGTATCGGATCACGTCCGCCGAATCAGACACCGAGAAAGTAACACTGGTGGATGCGGAGACGCCCGCCGGATTCGCACACTGGCGTCGTCCGTCGAATTATCGGCGCGTCTCGGTCAGTCCTCGCGTTCCTCGGAGAGGTGCTCCCAGACTTCCGCACAGCCACAGCCGTCCTCGATATCGTCGAGATGAGAGGTGTCGACTTCCTCCGGGTCCAGTTCCGGGTCCGCGGCGTCGGAATCGTCCGCGTCGTCCGTCTCGACCGTCGTTGCTCTGTCACTCATTCGGGCGAACACTGGTACGCCTCCTCCCGGCATAAACCCGCGTTCACGGCACAGTACTGGCCTCTGCTTGGCTGAAGTGGCAATATGATCCGGTTGTTGTTCGGCGGCTGTCTCGGTGGATCTGCGGTGCCACAGCGATGCAGACCCGGTTTCGGGTGCTGACCCGCTGGAACCGCCACATGACGCTCCCGAAACGGACTCGTCGTTCGAACGCGGCGGGACGTGTCGCGCTCGAACCGCCCACCGGGTTCCGAACCGGTTCGAGGTCGTCACATGTATCGGCAATTCGTGTGGGGTTTCAGTTTGACGTGGCAGGGTTGGCCGAGAGGGGCAGGTACAGGGGAGTGAGGATGGAATGGGGGTTCACACGCGCACTCGCGCGGAACTCATCTCATGAGCGCACCAGCGACACCCGCGGTGGTCGAACCGATCCGACGGACTGAACGGTCCGGACAGCAACGGGTGATCCACCCATGAACACGGTCGAAGAGTACAAGCAGAACAAACATCCCCTCGACGTCGTCGAGGACGTCAAGGAGTACGCCGCCGAGGGGCTCTCCTTCGAGGAGATCGAAGAGCGCGCCGGCGACGGCGAGTGGGAGCGCCTGAAGTGGGCCGGGATGTACAGCCACGGCGTCCAGGATGGCTACTTCATGATGCGCACCAAGGTCCCCGGCGGCTATCTCACCCCCGAGCAGGCCGAAGTTATCGGCGAGGTGGCCGACGAGTACGCCACCGCGCCCGCCGAATACGGCGGCGAGGAGCAGAACTCGATCTGGGGGGACGCCTACATCGACATCACGACCCGCCAGGACACCCAGGAACACTGGATCGAGGTCGAGGACATCCCCGAGATCTGGTCGCGCTACGAGGAGGTCGGCCTCACCACCGTCCAGGGCTGTGGCGACGGTGCCCGGAACGTGCTGGGCTGTCCCGCCGCAGGGCTGGACGGGCACGAGTGTTTCGACGCCCAGCCCGTCATCGACGCCGTCTCCGACTACTTCACGGGCAACCGTGAGTACGCCAACCTGCCCCGGAAGTTCAAGATGACCATCACCGGGTGCAAACACGACTGCGGGCAGTCCCAGATCAACGACGTCGGGATGACACCGGCCCGCAAAGAGGTGGACGGCGAGGACATCTACGGCTTCCACTGCAAGGTCGGCGGCGGGCTCTCGGACGGCCCGCGGATGGCGACGGGGATGGACGTCTTCGTCCCGCCGGGCGACGCCGTCGAGTTCTGCCGGGCGATCGCCCAGACGTTCAAGGAACTGGGCGACCGCAACAACCGCGGCGTCTGCCGGATGCGCTATCTCGTCCAACAGTTAGGAACCGAGGAGTTCGAACAGGCCGTGCGCCGCCGTTGTGAGGTCGACCTGCCCACGAGCGGCGTCGACCTCACAGAGGGGTACATCGGCGACCACGTCGGCGTTCACGACCAGAAACAGGACGGCCTGAAGTACGTCGGATTCAACGTCATCGCGGGCCGGATGGCCGGCGAGGAGTTCGCCGAGGCCGCCCGCGCAGCGAAGGAGTACGGCACCGAGGACGCCTCGGTCCGGCTGGCGACCGACCAGAACTTCCTCATCACGCACATCCCCGAGGAGAATCTCGGTGACCTGCTCGACGAACCGTTCGCCCGCAAGTACGAACCGGATCCGGGGCCGTTCTCTCGCGGTGCCGTGGGCTGCACAGGATCAGAATTCTGTAACTACGGCATCATCGAGACGAAAAATCGGGTCTACCGGTGGGCCAAAGCCCTGGACCGCCGTATCGACACGCCCGAGGACTTAGACGTCGTCCGGATGCACATGTCGGGCTGTTCGGCCTCGTGTGCCCAGCCCCAGATCGCCGACATCGGCTTCCGCGGCGAGACGGTGAAACTCGACGACCCCGAGGGAACGACCAACGAGGAGGGCGACAACATCGTCGAGGGGATGGACTTCGGCCTCGGCGGGTCGATGGGGACCGACAACGAGTTCCTCGACTGGGTGGAGAACGCGGTGCCCGCGAACGCCGTCATTCCGGCCATCGAACAGCTCTTCGAGGCCTACGTCGACGACCGCGAAGACGGCGAGCGTTTCTACGCGTGGTGCCGTCGCGTCGACAACGACCGGCTCCGGCAGGTCATGCAGCGTGCCGACGCCAACGTCGCCGGCGGGGTGGCCCATGGGGACTGACGGCTCCGACCGTGCCATGCCCGGCGTCCCGGACCTGGGACGCGCCAGCGACGACGACTCCGAGGACGACGCGTGTGGCTGTGGCAGTTCCTGTGGCTGTGGCGGCCACGAGGCTGCCGAAGCCGGCCACGGCGACCACGTTCACGGCGCCAGCGACCGCCGACCGAGTCCGCAGAGCGAAGCGGTTCCCGATGGGGGAGCCACGCCCTCGAACGTCGACGAGATGGGCAACCTCCGGAACGTCGAGTTCAGAGAGCCCGCGAAAGACGTGAGCCAGGACGTCTACGAGACGGCGCCCGATATGCGCGTCCAGCGCCCTGGCGAGGAGGACCTCGCGCTCGATACGCCCGACTACGAGATCCGCTCGCAGATGAACGACATCGAGACGCCCGAGGACAAGACCTGGTTCATGGAACTGGACGAGGCGGTCATCGACGACGACCGCTGTATCCAGTGTGGAACCTGTGTCGCCTCCTGTCCCTCCGACTCGATCGGTATCGGCGACGACGGGCTCCCGGAACTCGTCAAGATGTGTACGGGCTGTTCGCTCTGCTGGGACTTCTGCCCGCGTGGCGGCCTGCGCTACGAGCGCCAGTGGAAGATCACCGGCGGCGACGACAACGTCAAGGGCGCTGGCGACCCCATCACGGAGTTCTCCGCCACTGTCCAGGAAGACTGGCGCGAGAACGCACAGGACGGCGGGCTCGTCACCGCGACGCTCGTCAAACTCCTCGAAGAAGGCGAGATCGACGGCGCACTGATCGCCACCGAGTCCGACGAGGACCCCTGGAAAGCCGAATCGTTCCTCGCGACGACGCCCGCGGAGTGTATCGAGAACGCCGGCTCCTGGTACAACCAGACGATGGCGCTGGGCAACCTGAACCTCGACCAGTGGGAGCACAAACTCGACGTGCCCGTCGAGGAGGCCTCCCTGGCCTTGGTCGGGACGCCCTGTGAGATCGAGGGTATCCGTGCGCTGCAGGACTTCGAGTGGGACTACAACTCCCAGGAACACGGCGTCCGGGCCATCGACTACACGATCGCCCTGATGTGTACGAAGAACTTCAACTACGAGAAACTCATGGGCGAGAAACTCGTCGAGGAGCGCGACATCGACCTCGACGACGTGGCGAAGATGGACGTCCTCGACGGCAGGATGATGGCCATGGACGAGGACGGCGAGATGCTGGTCGACGAGGACGTCGAGAACTTCCACGACGCCGCCCTCAAGGGCTGTGACGAGTGTGCCGACTTCACCGGCTACTGTGCGGACCTCACCGTCGGCTCCGTCGGCTCCTCCGACGAGTACTCCTCGGTGATCGTCCGGACCGAACAGGGCCTCGACGCCTGGAACATCGTCAAAGAGGACCTGGATTACCACGACCTCGAAGACCGTTCGGCCATCGGCAAGCTCCAGGGCTGGGACAAGAAGAAGGCCTTCGACTCGCTGCAACGGCCCTTCGACCCCGACGCGCCGCGATTCATCGAGTACACCGAACACGCCGAGAACTACGGCACGGAACTGGAACCGCACGACCGCGGGCACTGACTCCAGAGCAGTTCGCGTTCTGTCGTTCTTCTCACCGCGTCATTTTCGCCCACTGTTCCCGGGGGATCGCGCCCTCAAGCGACTCACCGCGCTCGAACCGCTCGATATCGTCGAGTACAGCCTCGGTCAGCGGCGGGCGGATCTGCGACCCGCCGACGTGGGGCGTCAGGAGCGCCCCGTCCAGCTGGCGCAACTCGGCCTCGGGCGGGAGCGGTTCCTCGTGGTAGACGTCGAGCGCACACCTGAACCGCCCCGACTTGATCTCCTCGATCAGCGCCGTCTCGTCGACGATCTCGGCACGGGCGGTGTTGACGAAGAGTGCGCCGTCGGGGACCTGGGCGAGCCGGTCGGCGTCGAGCATCCCCACTGTCTCCTCGGTGCGGGCGGCGTGGACGGAGACGACCGACGAGTCGAGTGCCGTCTCCAGGTCTGCGAGTTCGGCGTGTGGGAACTGTGCCAGGTCCTCGGGGTCGAGATAGGGGTCGTAGACACACACGTCGACGTCGAACGGTGCGAGGTGTTCGAGCAACTCGCGGCCGACGGTGCCGAGCCCGACGAGTCCGACGTCTCGCTCGTAGAGCGTTCGGATCTCGGTGTCGTCACCGGCCCACTCGCCGAAACCCATCCCGCGGTCGAGGTCGGGCACGGCGCGCAGATCGGCCAGTATCAACGCGAAGGTGTGTTCGGCGGTGAATGTGGCCATCCGGTCGTTGGCGCTCACCACGGCGATACCGGTGTCGTAGACCGCCTCGGAGACGAGCGAACCGACGCTCCCGCCAGTGTGGGCGATCAGTTCGAGATCGTCGGCCGCGTCGAGCACGTCGTCGGTGATCTCGGGGCTACCCCACCTGGTCACGAGGACCTCGACGCCCGCGATACGCTCACGCAAGTCCGACTCGGTGAGGTCTTCTGAGGAGTCGTGCCACTCGACGGTACCGAGTGAGTCGAGTCGGTCGCGGAGTCGTTCGGGGAAGAACGTCTCGCGCAACTCGCCCTCGGGCAGGGTCACGAGGATGTCCATGCCGCGGCGTCGGCCCCGGGCGGAAAAAAGTCGCCGATGGGACCCGAACGCCGTCGTCGGGCGCCGATAGACGCCGTTGGTTGTCCCTGCCGTTCACCTGACGACTGTTACCGGGACGTTGGCCCTGTCGACGACGGTCTTGGCGACGCTGCCGACGACCCGCTCGCGTTCCTCGGTCAGACCCCGATGGCCGACGTAGATGGCGTCGGCGCCCGTCTCGTCGGCGCGCTCGGCGACGGCGCGTGCCGGTCGCCCCGTGAGCAGTTCCGTCTCGACGCGGGGCCCCTCGGCGTCGGCGGCGTCGACCGCCAGCCGTCGCGCCTGATCGAGTGTCTGTTCGCCGAGCTGTGTGGCCCGGTCCCCGCCCGGGAGGACGATCTCGCCCTCGATCAGTTCGGTTTTCGGTTCCAGGACGTGTGCGATCTCGAGTGTCGCGTCGAACGCAACCGCTTGCCGGGCGGCGTACGTGACCGCCGCGTCCGACTCCTCTGACCCGTCTGTCGCTACCAGGTATCGCATATGCGGAGATTCGCAACCGGGACAAAAACCTCCGCTGGGCGTTCTCACCGGGTGAGAAGGGCCCCCATCGTCGGTAGCTTCGAGGCGATTCTCCGTTGGGTTACGACGGCAGGTCCACGTTCACCGGAGTGTGTCGTAGAAGCGGTTACTACCAGCGCGTGGGTTGCAGTGGTTCCTGCAGCGACGACGGGCGTCCCGTCCCTGGTCAGGGCTCACCCTTCGAACGCCTGACTCGCGGGAGTGAAGTCAATCTCCGTTCCCAGCCCACGCTCGCGGGCCTTCTCGTAGAGCATGTGTGCGGCGGCGACCGTCTCGATGGCGGTACCACCGCTATCGAACAGCGTCACTTCGTCGGGGTCGGTGCGACCCGATTCGGTGCCGGCGACGACCTCACCGAGTTCGGCGTGGACGTGGTCGTCGTCGATGGCCCCCTCTTCGCGGGCGAGGATGAACGCGCCGGCGTCGATAGTCACCCGCTCGCGCAGGTCGGGGACGTATTTCGCCCGCGCGACGGTCTCGGCGTCGACCTCCCGTTTTTCGGGGTGGTACTGGCCCATGATAGTGACGTGGGCGCCGTCGGGGAGATCCCCACCGTCGAAGACCGGTTCCGATGCGGTGGTCGCCGTGACGACCACGTCCGCGTCGCCGACGGCGGCGGTACTGGAGTCGACGGCACGCACGTCGGGGGCTAGTTCGGTGTCCATCGCCTCGGCGAACGACTCCCGGGACTCGCGCGTCGGTGAGAAGACCCGAACCGTCTCGAACTCCCGGACGGTGACGGCCGCGCGCAACTGACCGCGAGCCTGCGACCCGCTCCCGATAATCGCGAGTTCGGTCGCGTCGTCGCGAGCGAGCGCGTCGGTCCCGACAGCACCGGTGGCACCCGTCTTGAACGGGTTCAGGTACGCGCCGTCGAGGACGGCGAGAGGTTCGCCGGAGTCGGCGTCGAACAGCGGGAGGACGAAGTGGGCGTCGGCGCCACCGAACCCGGCCGGGTACATGTACCCGCCCATCGCACCCGTGTCGGGGAGTATCGCGGTGTATCCCGTCAGCATGCCCGGCGGGTCGCCGCCGGTGATCCGCGTGCGGGGGCGGGCCGGTGCGCCCTCACCGCGCTGTCGGTAGCCGTCTCGAACGGCGTCGACGTACTCGGCGGGCGTCGCCAGTCCCGAAAGGTCGTCGCTGGAGAGGAACAGCGCCATAACACCGGTTGGGCGGCGACCGGCTTGAAAGTACTCAGTCGGCGGACTGGAACCCCGGCTCGCCGGCGGCCGCCGCCTCGGTTGCGAGCGCGTCAGCCGTCGACGCATCAGTCTCCGGCGTCGCGTCCACGGGCGCGTTGACGAACATCGCGTGGCCGATCACACCGATCGAGAGTCCGCCTGCGAGCCCGACCGCGGTCGTGAGCGGGATTCCGAGAACGGTCAGCATTGCCGCGACACCCCCGAGCGCGAGCGGGATAGCCCCGAGAACGAGGTCGTAGTAATTAGTCATGATCTATCAAACGTTATCTGCTGGGGATACTAAAGTGTTTCTGATGGGCGTTGTCAAGTTTACGTATCGCCACTGGATCGCTAACGTGTGGGATCTGTAGCGCCTTTCGAACACGTATTCATAACTTATGAAGATACAGGTGTCGAATCGGCGTTTGATAGGGGGTAGAGGCCTCACAGGCACGTTGGGGTCCGGGAATCGTCCGGACGACCGTAGCGACGGCTTCCGAGCGACCGGCCGGCACTGCCGGCAAGTGGTAGTCGGATCGGAGAGTGGTCCGCCCAGCGAACCGCGGCTGGTTCCTCGGTCCCCTGCCGACCCACCCAGAGGGACGCGTATCCCCGCCGGATCACGCCGTTATCACATCCGAAAATACTGTTGAACGTGGTCGAAAACACGGAGACGACGGGGGATCTATCCGGATCCAGGCCGCGGTGTTCGAGCGGTTCGCGACTGGACAGGTAGAGGGCTTTTTCTCAACTGATAACTGGTGGGTCGGGTTTAAGATGGGTTACCAACAAGAAGGAATCGGAGGGACGGACGAGGCGGAAACGCCGACTCACCATACCAATGCCAGACGCAACCGACGAAACGAACGCACGGACCGCGACGAGTGAGGAGACGCGACGGTACGCCGAGCTCAATATCGGTGACGAGGAGTTCGTCATCTACGACCGGGAGAACCACCAAGCGTGGCTCCAGTCGACAGTCGCCGTGCCCGTAGAGGAGATCTGCTGAGGGGTCGGCACCCGGGCGTCAGGCACCCTCCGGACCGGCGAGCGGCGTCGCGTCTACGCGACATCGCCAGTTTCGATACACGACGCCCTCGCCACACTTCCCTGTCATAGACGCGGTCGGAATGCCGCGCATTCGTTCGTTTTCAGTAGTGATAGGGATATTCAGCGCCTGTTCGCAGCCACCGTGACCGCGACGCGCCACGGGGCGAGCAGTGCGAGGACGACCACGACGGAGACGACGTAGAGCGTCAGCGCCGCCTGTCCCGGGACCTGTGGTGTCGCGCGCAACGCCTGTGCGACCGCGGCGGCGACGAGCCAGGCGGGGACGACCCTGACGATAGTCGCGCGCGCCGACCGACGGGCGTCGGTGCTGTGGACGCCAGCGAGGACCGACGCCAGCGCCCAGCCGACGGCGAACGTCGCGAACGTGCTCGCGAGTCTGGGCGCGTCGGCGACGGGGTCGAACCCGTGGCCCGAACTCACGCCCACGACGACGAACACCCCGATACAGACCAGGTCGCCCAGCGCCGCCAGCGCCGTCAGCGGCGCCGGGTCGACCCGGTGGCGGACCGACGTGACGACTGACATACCCGGGAGTCGGGGACCCGTCGACTTGACTGACCCGATTCCAGGGGCGGCGCTCCCTGTGTCGTCACACCCGATGTTACCACTCGCGGTGTCGCCACACCGGCTGTCGGCGCTCACTGTGTCGCCTCCTTCGATGTCGCCGCCCTCGATATCACCTCTCGGTGTCGTCGACGCTCACACGGTTCCGGCCACCGTGTACCCGAACCCACTCTCGACGACGGTCGCCTCGAACCCCGCCGCCGCGAGGCGGTCTCGGAGGTCGTCGGGCGCGTAAAAGTGCGAGTCGAAGCCGACGAGGCGTTCGGCGAGGACGAGTCCTCGTCCGCGAAGCGTCGTCGGGTCGAACTCACGGATCACGAGCACGCCGCCGGGTCGGAGGACGCGCCGGGCGGCCGCGAGCACGCCGTCGACGTCGGCCATGTGATGTAACGCGTCGACGACGAGCACCGCGTCGACGCCCTCGTCTCTGACGGGGAGCGTCGCGGCGTCACCCTGGACCGTCGCGAGTCCTTTCCCGCGCGCTTCGCGGAGCATCCCGCGAGCAGCGTCGACGACCACCGTCTCGTAGCCCGCCAGCGCCCGCGACGCGCGACCGGTGCCGCCGCCGACGTCGAGGACGCGTTCGACGGGACGCTCGGCGACGGCCAGTCCCGCTTCGAGCGTCGCCCGGTCGGCCCGCCACATCCCGAGGTCGTAGAGCCGTGCGAACCGGTGAAACGGGGAGACGTCACCCAGCGCCATAGTCTGTGAAGCGGTTCCCGCCCCAAAGAGTCTGGTGTCGAGTGGTCTCTCCTCGAACTGGCCACAGCGGGTCGCTCTCTCTGACTGGTGGCTCGTCAACCGCCTCGGGGTCAAGTCCCGAGGCTTGTCAGTGGACTCCCGTTCTAACCGAGTAACTCGGTAGGCGTGTAATCGCCGTTCGCGTTCAGCGTCCCTGACTTGAGGGCCAGTTGACTGGTGGCCCATCCACCGCGAGACTTCTGCCCACGATGGATATACCCGCAGTATCGGTTGGCGATGTTCTTCGCCGCATTGTAATCCGCATTCACCTCATACCCACACGACTGACACGCAAACTGCTTGTCGTCCCGATTGTCCTCGTGGGTAAACCCACAGTGTGAGCAACGCTGACTCGTGTACGCAGGATTCACGAAGTCCACGAACAACTCGGTGGACTCGACCTTGTATTCCACGAGTTCCACGAACTTCGCGTAGGCCCACTGCTGGAACTTCGACCCATTAGCGATGTTCTCGCGGATGTGGTCAAGGTTCTCGAAAATGACGCCGTCCACATCCGCATCGTGGGCTTCCGCGATGAGGTCGTTCGCTCGATTGTGCAACCAGTCCAACGACCAATCACTGAACGTACTGCCGATGGACTGAATCGTAAGGTGTGCGGAACGAGTGCCTGTCTGTTGCAGGCGTCCACGACGGCGTTCATACTCGTTGCGCTTGTGGGTGAGGTAATCAGCACTCCCGATGAACTCCCCGGTGCTGGTGACGGCGAACGCGCCAGTCACGTTCAAATCCACGCCGAGAACCACTGTAGGTAGAACGTGTCTTCCTGTTCGTCGTACTGGAGCGTGGCACTTGAGGCACCCCAGTCGTCGCTCTCGTAGTACCGCCCGAACGGTGTCTTCTCTTGCTCGTCTTCGGGCGGAAGGACGTACTCACAAGTGACTCTGCCGTTCGGTGTGGAGAGCGTGGCGTGGTCGCCGTTGAACGTTGCACTCCGCTTGTCGTACACGACGCTCCACGAGTCGAAGTACGGTTGGCTTGTCTGTTCACCCTTCTTGAGTTTCTCTACGCCGCCTGTAACGGCATCGATGGCCCGTCGGATGCCTTTCTGGACGAGGTTGGCGGTGAGGTCAGTTTCCTCGCGCAACTCGTCGTAGAGGGCGTTTTCAGCCTTGTTCTTACTGGTGATGCAGAGATCGTCGTCTCGCCACGCCCACTCGCTCGTGCGGTTGGGCACAGTGCAAGAACTCGTCTTTGGTTTGATGGAGGTCGCCACGACGCTCTTCGGGCACGTCAAGTTTGATGGGTACGGTGCGTCGTGGCGCGTCGTCCATCTGCGGTTCACATCTCCGGTGTATGTCTAATAAAAGTTTACGTGTAGGGTGGGGAGTCAGCCGTGCCATCGAACGTGGTTAGTTTCATCGAGTGTCGGCTTCCTCCACGGGGTCAAGCCCCGTGGCATCCGCCTCGTACCGCCTGTGAAAGCTGGATCGTGCGTTGAGCGATTGGAGTGGTCTCAGATTCCGCAATCGCAGTCGCGATCATTGTGACCGCCATCGTGATCGTGAGATGGAAGCCCTCGGCGCGCTCGTGATCGCTGCGCGGGATATCCGCGCTCT
>Ga0207771_100415_pt1 | contig 26075 bp, 28 predicted proteins | sample A23M2SouthBayCA_2_FD_187731 | JGI IMG/M metagenome (GOLD analysis project Ga0207771, IMG submission 187731) | Aerobic enrichment media microbial communities from Eden Landing Ponds, California, USA - A23 M2 (2) (SPAdes) | ecosystem: Environmental > Aquatic > Marine > Unclassified | place...
AGCAGCAGCGCGCCACCGGCGACCATCAGCCTGACGCGACCGGCGAGAGCCACCGCCACGAGCAGCCCCAGGGCGGCGAACCCGACTGCGCTCGCGTAGCTTGCGGCGATCAGTTCGTCCGGTTCCACGCTCCAATCGAGGAAGGCGAGCGCGCGCCGAAGTCGCGGCCGTTCGGCGGTCTCCTCGGGCACGTACCGAGCGAGCGTTCGCATCAGCGACTGCTTCATACGCCACGCGCCCGTCGCGTTGACTGGCGGTCCCGCTGACGGATCGTCGTCTCTCTCGCCGCCAGATGCTCGCGCATGTCGGCGTAGGCTTCGTGACTCTCGGCGAGGCTGGCGAGCAGTTCGCTGTTGCCCCGTTCGAGCCGATCGGTCGATCGGAGGCGGCCATCCTCGATCCGAAAGAGAGTCTCGAAGCCCGGTTTCCCACCGTGATCGACGACTTCCTCGATCGCTGCGACGCGTCGCCGTTGCTCACCGTCCTCGTCGACGGTCGCCATCGTCACGACGAGATCGGTCGTCGCGAACGACGAGGCTGGCACGTCAAGATCAGAGACGACGCGTTCGCGTACGTCCTCGCCGCCGTCGCCGTGGATCGTCCCAAGCACCGCACTCTCGCCCGCCCCGACACGCATCGCCTCGTACAGCACCGCGGCCTCCTCGCCGCGGACTTCGCCGACGACGAGTGCACTCTCGCCGAGGCGCAGCGCCGTCCGCAATGTTTCGTCCGCGGGCAACCCCGGCCCATCCCCTCTCGTGGTGACGAGTGACTGGATCTCGCGGCCGTCCGCCTGTAGCTGTGTCACCGGGAGTTCCGGCGTGTCCTCGATCACGACTGTCCGCACGCCGGGATCGAACTCCCAGAGGAGCGCGCCGAGCAACGTCGTCTTTCCAGCACCGCGCGGGCCGGCGACCAGCGTGGCCGCTGCCCGGTCGACCGCGAGCGACAGGAGCGCCGCCGCGTCGGCCGGGACCGTTCCGTTGTCGACCAGTCTCGTCAGCGTCCAGATCGATCGGTCGTGGGCACGGAGTGCGAAAGCCGGGCCGTCGCTCACGGGATCGGTCGTTCCGGCGACCCGGACCCGACGGTCGCCGATCGTCGTCGTGGCGTCGAGCGTGGGTGTCGCCCGTGAGAACGCGCGGCCACTCTCGCGGCGGAACTGCGACGCGAGAGCCTCGATTCCCCGCCGACTCACGCGGAGGTTCGTCGTCGCCAGTTCGCCGTCGACGGTCACCCGAATCGGGTTCTCGTGAGCGGGCGCTGTCGCGTACACGTCGCCGATCCGCGGATCGTCGAACAGATCGACCAAGTGACCGTAGCCGGCGGTGTGGCGATCGAGGACTCGACCCAGCCGTTCGACTGGGCCGTCCTCATCTGCGACCGCCTCGACTGCATGCCAGGCGGCCCGCTCGCCGGTCGCCGTCCCATCAGCGACCAGTTCACTGGCAGCCTGGACGACCGCCATCTCGTCGTCGCCGAGGGTCGCCGACGGTGGTTCGAGATGATACACCGGCAGTGCATCGTCGCGATCGTATCGTCTGACGGTCGCACCCGTCGAGAGATCTCGACTGTCGCGGAGTCGGCCAGCGGCGGGTGGATCAGCAGCGACACGGACGTGGCCGATCGCCGGGCCGACATATGGCGAGAGCGCTTCGATCGCACCCAGACGTTGGGCACAGAGTGCAAGCCCCGTCTCGGCCGCAACGGTCGCGACCGGTCCGGTACGACCGGTCGCTTCAGTTGCTGCGGCGACCGGATCAGTACAGGCTCGCGCCGTGAGTCGGTCGTCGTGGATCGCACACCGGTCGACGAACCGGCCGGCAGCACACAGCAATGCGGCGTCCTCGTCGAGATAGGCACGCTCGCGGCCACAGTGTCGAACGACGACGCTCTCGACATCGTACGCACGGAGCGCCTCGACGACCGTCCGGCGACACGCTGGTGCTCGCTCCAGTCGGCCGTCGCCCGGACAGTCGTCTGCCCCGATCAGGAGCCGATCGCCGTCGCGTCGAACGGTACACGTACAGTCCGCGGTCGATTCGTCGCGGTCGAACCAGCCTCGCATAGGTGGCCGTGGTCCCGCCATCTCACTTCAACCGTCGGACGGTGACCACGGCGGTACCAGACCGGTCGTCGAGCGCGAGGACGAGCCGATGATGGCCCGCTGTATCGAGGACCAGCGGCTGGCCGTCGCCAGTTCCGATCCGGGGTGCGTCGAGCGCTCGCGTGTGCGTCGTCCCGCCGTCGACGTGCCAGACGGCCGTTCCAGAGCTGTCGCCACTGCCCGGTCTGATCGCGAATCGGTCGACGCCCGCCGTCGTCCAGTCACTGGCTGGCAGTGACATCGTCACGATCCGGCGAGCACCGGCACCGACCGTCGGATCGTCGGTCTGGTGTAACCTCGTCGCCGTCCGTTCGATGGCGTCGACCTGGTCCGTGACAGTGACCGATGCCCGTTCCCGACGGGCGTCGTCGAGCGCCGGCAGTGTCACGCCCAGCAGCGCAGTCGCAAGCACGACGGCCAGCACCGTTCGAACGATCACAGTCGCGCCCGAATCCGATCGAGGACGCCGTGGTCGGTCGCGTCAGCCTGGCCGGTGCTTTCGTCGGTCCCGTCGCACGCACTGTCGCGACCGCGCACGTCCGACGCGCCGTGCGTGGCCCCCTCTGCACGCATCTCACGGCCCGTTGCTTGGTCAGTCGTCGACGCACCGTCTCTGCGTCGTTCCCGCGGTGTCCGGTGTGCCGTCCGGTCCGCCGTCGCCGTGGCGTCGGCCGGTCGATCGGCCACACGCTGTGTCGCTTGCTGTCCCGCCGATTTGCTCGCGTCGCGGCGGTCTTCCAGACGGTCCACTGCAGCGAGGGCTGCGTCGGCCCGCTGTGCCACGTCTTCGTTGACCGAACGGATGTTCCCTACGTAGCCACGAACTGCCTGCGTCGCCGCGTCGAGTTCGTCGAGTCGACTCTCGATATCGTGCAAGCGGTCCTCGACCTCGTCGAGACGGCGAGCGAAGTCGCCACTCTGTGCGAGAGTGTCGATATCACGGTCGTCACCAGTCAGCGCCCGCTCGACTGCGCGGAGTCGTCGATCCAATCGATCTCGCTCTGACATGCTCGGCGCTGGTCCTGTCATCGTATTTGAACCCTCGGAGCGGGGTAACGTTGATTAGCCGCCCTGCATACCCCTGTAGTATGAAGGTCGTCCTGATTGGTGTCGGTCAAGCCGGGGGGAAGATAACGCAGGCACTCGCCGAGTTCGACTACGACATGGGCTTCGATGCCGTCAAAGGCGCGCTCGCAGTCAATTCGGCAAAAGCCGATCTCAGAGAACTGAACATCGAGACACAACTGATCGGTCAAGACCGGGTCAAAGGCCACGGCGTCGGCGGCGACAACGAACTCGGCGCCGAAATCATGTCCGAGAACGCAACCGAGGTGATGGATGCCCTCGACGGCAAGCTCACCACGGAAGCCGAAGGTATCGTCGTCGTCGCTGGTCTCGGCGGCGGTACTGGCTCTGGCGGCGCGCCGATGCTCACCCGCGAACTCCAGCGCATCTACGACATCCCAGTCTACGTGCTTGGCGTCCTCCCCGGGCAAGACGAGGGCGGCCTGTATCAGGCCAACGCCGGTCGCTCGGTCAAGACCTGCGCCCGCGAAGCCGATTCGGTGATCCTCATCGACAACGACGGGTGGAAAGCCTCCGGCGACAGCCTCGAAGACGGCTTCGAGCGCATCAACGACGCCATCGCCCAGCGGATCGGCTTGCTCTTTGCCTCCGGGGAAGCCGTCGAGGGCGTCGGTGAGAGCGTCGTCGACTCCTCGGAGATCATCAATACCCTCAAAGGCGGCGGCATCGCCTCGGTTGGCTACGCCGCAGCCGAATCGAGCGAGGACGCCGCCGAGAACATCAATACGATCACCAGCGTCGCTCGCAACGCCTTGCTCACGAGCATGAGCCTGCCCAACGCGGTCGAAGCAGAGCGTGGTCTGCTCGTCATCGCCGGCCACCCCGAACGCATCTCCCGCAAAGGCGTCGAACGCGCTCGCAAATGGATGGAAGAGGAGACTGGCAGCCTCGAAGTCCGCGGCGGGGACTTCCCCATCGGCAGCGACAAACTCGCCGCGCTCGTGGTCCTTGGCGGCGTCGAACGCTCCGACCGCGTCGAACAGTTCATGGAACGCGCACGCGAAGCCGAGAAAGAGAAGAACAAGGAGATCGATCCGATGGAAGGCCTCGAAAACGACGGTCTCGACGATCTTATGTGAGACCATCTTTTTGCTCGGCGGGTTCGAGCGCGCTCGAAGAGCGCGACTCGAACCGCTTGAGCAAAAACATGGGTGAAAAAGGCAACTCCTCACTACGCTCGGAGTAGTGAACCGGGCGACCTGCCGGGTCCTTCGGACCGCTCGGTCGCCCGGATGCTCTTGCCGGTCAGTGCAACCGAGCCATTGACCAGACTGCGGTGGCGCGCGCTGTCGCGCCCTCTGTGGCGCGGCAGACACTGTGCGAGGGACGAGTGAGCGAAGCGAGTGAGTCGGTTGGGGAGGTGTGTGGCTGCGGTGCTGTGCAGTGCGTTCCTAGTGTCCTCGTGAACGAAGTGAACGAGGGCTCAGGAGTCGAGCGGTGCGTGGTTCGGAGCGAAGCGACACGTGAGCGAAGCGAGTCTCCTGGCGGAGTGAACGGGCGAGGCGCGTCTGGGCGGTTCTGTGTGGGCACTATCCGAACGCAGTGAGGATATCCCGCACAGAACCGTCGAGCGGGCCGAGGGCGTTCAGTTGTCAGTCACTCTTTCACACTCTGACACATTTTCATTCCAACCCAGAACAGATCGAACCACCCGATCACCTAGCCGGACTGACTATCCACTTCGCCCGAGAAGCACTGCAAAGAAATTCGCTCAGAGACTAAGCTGGCGTTTCAGACCAGACTGGTGCCGTCGAACTCCGTCCGGTCGAAGTCAACATCCATCAAGTCGAGAATCGTCGGTGCGATGTCGAACAGGTCGGCGTCTTTGATCCGGGCGTCCTCGTCGTCGACGAACAGCGTCGCGTTGTCGAAGCTGTGCATCCCGTTGCGCGGGCCGACGCCGAAGACGTTCTCGGAGCCTTTGAAGCCGGCTTTCAGATCGAAGCCGTGGTTGGGGATCACCACGAGGTCGGGCGCGATGTCGTCGTGGTCGCCGCGGAACGCCTGTTCCTTGGTGACGACGCGGTCGGCCACTGTGTTGCCGTTCGGTCCTTCGAGGGCTTCGAGTTCGGCTTTGAGTTCGCTGCGGACGGTCTCGTACTCTTCCTGTGGGACCGACCCGCGCGGTTCGCGCCCTTCGAGGTTGATGTAGAAGCGGCCGGGGATCAGCGAGTAGGCTTTCGTCGACTCGTCGATGTCGTCGAGCGTCTCGTGGTCGTCGTCATCGTAGGTGAGCCAGCCCTCCTGCTGGAGCCACTCGTTGAAGTGAACCTCGTAGTCCAGACTCGTAAAGCCGTGGTCGGAGGCGACGACCATCGTCGTGTTGTCGCCGAGCATCTCACGTAGCTGGCCGAGGTAGTCGTCGACCTTCCGATAGAAGTCGATGAACTCCTCTTTGTACTCGCCGTCTTCCTCGTAGTGTTTGAACAGGAAGTGGTTGACCCGGTCGGTGGTCATGAAGACGCCGAAAAAGAGGTCCCAGTCGTCCTCCTCGATGTAGTGTTTGAACGCTTCGAACCGTTTATCGAGCGTGCGGTGGGCGTCCTCGATGAACTCTTCTTTGTCCTCGCTGTGGCCGAGTTTGGCGTTGACGTCGATGCGGTAGTCGATGCCGTCGAGGTACTCGCCGAGTTCGTCGGGGTAGGCGGCGTCGTCGACGCCGGGCGAGAGGAAGCCCGAGACCATGCGCTGGACGTTGCGCTGGGGTGGGAACGTCACGGGGACGTTCAGCACCGTCGCATCGCGGCCGTCATCTGCGACGCGGTCCCACAGGCGCGTCGCCTGCACGTCTCGCCCCATCGGGACGTAGGTGTCGTAGGAGCCGACTTCACGATCCTGGAAGCCGTAGACGCCGGTTTCACCGGGGTTGACGCCGGTCGTCAGCGACGGCCAGCAGGCACTCGACTCCGGTGGTACGATGCTGTCGATCGGTCCCGAACTGCCTTCCTCGGCCATCGCTGCGAGGTTCTCGAACTCGTCGAAGTGTTCAGAGATCAGACTGTACGGCACCCCGTCGATGCCAAAGAAGGCGACCCGGGGTCCTTCGTCGCCGCGAATACGGTCGAACAGGCCCATAGAAGGCTTTCAGCGCTCGGGGACAAGAAGCTTCTTTTCGCGGTCGAGATTCGTGCTCGTCACCGAAAGCGGCAATCACTGCTTCTGTGCTGTCTCGTCTTCGTCTGCTGGGTCCTCGGTATCTGGTTCGAAGTTCGTCGGAACGACCGTCAGATGGTCGATACCGGTGGGTTGTCTGGTCGCCATCACGGTCTGTAATTCGTGTGCGCCTCTGAAGTAATTACCCATGCTCATAATTAATCGGCAATACCGACCGAGATTACTCTTGGGAATAGAACGGCGGGCGGGTCCGGTAGACGACTCAGTTCGTCGTGCGAAAAGCGGGGGTAGTCATCGAGTCCCATACCACGTAAGCCACAGATACCTGCCGGGATTGCTCCCGGTGGACGTGTGCTTCGCTCCGGCCGTGGCTGCTCGCAGTGTCACTCGAAGTTCTCTTCGTAGAGGTCCTGAGCGTGTTCGATCGCGTCGTATGCGGCCTGCTTGTCCTCCCAGCCCTGCGTCTCGACTTCTTTGCCTGCCTCGAGGTTCTTGTAGGTCTCGAAGAACTCGTCGATCTCGTCGAGTTCCTGCTGTGGGATGTCTTCTAAGTCCTGAATGTGGTCGTAGCGGGGATCCTCGCTGGGGACGGCGATGACCTTATCGTCCTGTTCGCCGTCGTCGTCCATCTTCATGAGTGCGACCGGGCGGGCTTCGATGACACAGCCGGGGAACGTCTGGTCCTCGACGAGAACGAGCACGTCGAAGGGGTCCTCGTCGTCGTAGTACGACTGCGGGATGAAGCCGTAGTCGGAGGGGTAGTGGACGTTGCTGTGCAGCACGCGGTCGAGGACGACACCGGGGATGTCCTTGTCGTACTCGTACTTGTTACGCTCACCTTTCAGACACTCGACGACGGCGTAGATCTCTTCGGGTGCGTTCGGTCCGGTTTCTAGGTCTTCCCAGAGGTTCGTCATCATCGGCGACTCCGATGGGCGTCCAAAAAGTACTTTCGTAATCAACTACGACGTGCAGTAACGACGTGCTTCGACCACCGTGTGAACGGCTGTAGTAATACCACCAGCTCATAACAACAGCTGTTGTTTGGAAAAATTCCGATATACATGGCTGACAAGCGCAAGGGCGCTGTCTCTCGGAAATTCACGAACCTGAGGGCGAGTTAACAAGTGTTAAATAGTTTGATGACATTCAGCTAACCATGTCAGAGGCACAAACGAAAACTGACACACCTGGCATCGCACGCGAACTAACGGCCTTTCAGCAGAACATCCTCGTGATCCTCGCCGAAGAGCCACGGTACGGCCTGGCTATCAAGCGAGAACTCGAAACCTACTACGACGACGAAGTCAACCACGGGCGACTGTACCCGAACCTCGACGACCTCGTCGAACTCGACCTCGTCGAGAAGAGTGAACTCGACAAGCGAACCAACCAGTACGGACTGACCGAAGAGGGGAAGGAAGCGGTCCTCGACCAGCTTTCGTGGGTCTTCGGCAAGTTCGTCATCGAGCAGTCGCGCGCAGAAGAACTCCGGGACCTCGTCCAGCAGCACGAGTAAGAAACACCGTCGGTCCGACTCAGTCGGATCGACCGCTGTCGAGTGGGAACGGCACGTCCACTTTTTCGAACACAACATCGAGTGACTCCTCGACGAGCGCCCGCTGTCGGTCGCTGGGCCAGGCGTTGCGCTCGAAATAGTCGTCTCGGAACTCGAGCAGCTCCTCGCGAGTCAGGTCGTCGATGGGCTTTGCGTAGTGATTACTCGCGAAGTCGGCCAGCGCGCGGGCGGTCTGGTGGTGGGTCTCGTCGTCAGTCTCGGCGACTGCAGCGACGAGAGCGTCGTTGTGCTCGGCGACGACGTCCCAATCGGCGGCTTCGCCGGGACCAGACAGGGGTCGCTCGACCCCTCGGTCGATATCTTCGATCCGGTCGGGGTGGATCTGGCCATCCTCGACCCACTCGACTGGATGGCAGACCAGTACGTCGCGCGTGTCGTCCTCGCGGACGCGCGCCGTGTAGTCGAACGCTGAGAGTTGAGCATCGCGGTCGTCACGATACGCGCGTGCCGCAGCGTCGTCGACCGCGTTGTGCGCGAGTTTCGTCAGTCGCTCGGCCTCGTCGATGACGCGCTCGGGCAGGTCAGCCGGTGATTCGGCCGCTGTTTCGTCCGCGGACGCCTCGGTCGAGTCGTCGTGCTCACGCATTGTCGAGTGCCTCGTTGGCCAGTTCGTCGGCGCGTGCGTTAATCTCTCTCGGAACGTGCTCGATGGACCAGTCCTCGAACTTCATCAGCAGTTCGCGGGCGTCGACCCGCAGTTCCCGGAGATCGGGATCGTTCGTGTTCCACTCGCCCCGGACCTGCTTGACGATTAGCTCGGAGTCACCGCGCAGCCGAATCTCGTCGAAACCGTAGTCACGGGCGACCGCGAGCACCCGGAGCAGCGCCCGATACTCGGCTTGATTGTTCGTGGCGGTACCGATAGTCTCGTTCCCATCGGCGACGATCCCGTCGTCGGTGACGAGCACCCAGCCGACCGCTGCCGGGCCGGGGTTGCCACGAGATGCACCGTCGAAGTAGGCGTGGACGCGCCCGCCGTGTTCACGGAGGAGTCCCTCTAACTGGGCCGTCTCACCGCCCTGTACGACGACTTTCCCGTCGTAGGCGACGGCAGTCGCACCGCCGTCGCTCGCTCGCCACTGTTCGTGGTCAGTGTTGCCCGCTTCGATAGCGATGCCCGCGGCTTCCAGGCGTTCGCGTGCCGTTGCTTCGTCGCACTCGATGGTCGGCATCGTTCGACAGTCGCCGACCGACCCGCATAACGGTTCTGTCTCGAACGACCGCAGCGTTCAGATCAGAGATTGGGTGGAGACAACGGACTATCGAAAGGGGAGTGCTGCGTGTGGCCCCCGATCGGAAGTCGTCGGATCATGAGGGCAACCCCAGCAAGCGGAGCGCGCAGTCGATATTTTCTGGTCTGTTTGCCCAGCGAATCGTCTCACGAACCACGACGTATGCAACACGTCTTCACACGGTACCTGCCGACTCGGACTGTTGGCGGTCCTGGTACGTTATCGACACTGTCACGGGTCCGTGGAGCCGCTCGCGAAGACGGTCGGCCATCGTCGTCGAGAGAGTCGGGTACTCATGTCCGATCGGGCGACTGAGGACGAGCCGGACGTGGTGTCCGGTGCCGTCGATACCTGGCGCGTCGAACTGGGTCTGGATGCTCTGTAGTTCGAGTTCGCTGTCGGCAGGACGGTCGAGTGTCGCCGAGACGGCACCGGTGACCTGTCGCTCGCTGCTTCCGGTGCCGCCGGAAACTGGAGCAGCGCCGTCTCGTCGTCGGTATCGGTGCTCGTGAACACGTCTTCGATCTCGCGCTCGGCAAGCACGCGTTCGGCGGCGTCGCGGCGAGCCGTCGGGACCGTCAACTGAGCGACGCGCATTCCCCGGGGAGACGACGGCCCGTCCCATTTCTATGCGCGGGTTACTCGGCGCTCGAATGGGCTTACTCCTGTCGTATCCGGGATAGAAATCTTCTTTCGCTGTCCCACTCCAGTGGCGGTATGGATCGCCGAAGTCTGTTAGTCGGTACCGGGGTCGCACTCGGGTCGCTGGCCGGGTGTTTCGGCTCGGATGCCGAATCGCCGGATAGCGAGCGCCCCGGTGAGAACACACCGGAACCGACGCCGGAGCCGACACCCGTCCCGATGGAATTTCCCTCTTACGCGTTCGAGGAGGGAGACGACGGCACGACCGTCGTCGTCCTCACGCTATCGAACCCCGATCCTGAACGACGAGAGACGACGATGACCGTCCTCGTGGAAAACGAAGACGGTGAGCGGGTGACCGGCGAGACGGGAATTGCCGTCCCCGCAGGGGAGGACGCGACCTATCGGGTCTCTGTCGATGTGCCGTGGTCGTGGTTCCGAGACAACAGTAACCTTCAGGGCATCCGCTTTGCCGACATTGATTCCAACGCGGTGTAACACCGATCACCGCCGCCGACGTGCGACCCGCTCTTCTGCCGTCTCGTCGCTGACGAGTTCGTACAGTAGCGCTCGCGAGTCGTCCCCGGTCGGCCGCAGGATACGCCCCAGTCGCTGTGTGAACTCCCGTTCGGAGCCACTGCCAGAGAGGATGACAGCGACGTTGGCGTCGGGCACGTCGACGCCCTCGTCGAGGACGTTCGCCGTGACGACCCGTGAATAGTCGCCCTCGCGGAAGCGTTCGAGGATCTCGCGGCGTTCGCTCGCCCCGGTCTCGTGGGTGATCGCGGGCAGGAGAAAGCGCTCGGAGAGGCGATAGACGAGATCGGTGTGGGCGGTGAAGACGAGCACGCGATCCTCGCGGTGGCGGTCGAGGATGTCGGCCAGTCGCTCGACCTTCCGGTCGGCGTTCATCATTATCTCACGTGCGCGCTGCTTCGCGAGCAGGGCCTCGCGTGCGTCGGGGTCGGTCCCGGAGCGCTTGACCAACTCCTGATAGTCGCTACCCGAGCGCATCGTGATCGAGGAGCGCTTGAGATAGTCGGTGAAGGTCTCCTGGTGGCGCTCGTACACCGCGCGTTCCTCTGGCGTGAGATCGACCTCGATGCGCTTGATGTCGTAGTCAGCGAGGTGCTCACCGGCCAGAGCGTCGACATCGACCTGGTGGACCAACTCGCCGAGCAGGTCCTCGATGGTCTCGTGTGCGCCGTCGGGTCGCTCGAACGTCGCCGTCAGGCCCAGTCTGGCGGGCGCGGCCAGCAGGCGCGCGATGTCGCGGTACCCCTCGCCGCCGAGGTGATGGACCTCGTCGAAGACCACGAAGCCAAAGCGATCGCCCAGTTCGTCGGCCCGGAGATAGGCGGAGTCGTACGTCGCGACGGTCACGGACTCGTCGCGTTGTTCACCCCCGCCCAGTCGGCCGATCTCCCGGCCGAACTCCCGTTCGAGAACCCGATGCCACTGTTCGAGCAGGTCGATGGTCGGCACGACGACCAGCGTCGGCGTACCAAGTGCTTCCATCGCCGCGATACCGATGACGGTCTTGCCGCTCCCAGTGGGCAGTTCCAGCACGCCGCGGTCGTCGTTCGCCCGCCACGCGTCGAGTGCGGTCTGCTGGTAGCCTCGCAGTTGGTACGTCGATTCGAGCGAGAGGCTGGGCAGGTCGAAAACGCAATCGTCGTACGCGACGCCGCGCTCGTCGAGGATCGTCACGATGTCGGCGTACCGGTAGGCCGGCGCGCGCCGCGTTTGACTTCGTGCGTCTGCTTCGACCCCCGGCAGGTCGTCTGGCAGATCGCCCGACAGCCTGATCGTCCCCTCCTCGAACGACAGTCGTCCCATCGACCTCCGGTTCGGGGGTCCCAAGCAAAACACTGGCGACGGAACCGCCACGACCGGTGACCACTACTCGCTAGGCAAGTCATCTCCAACGCGAACGTTCGGTTAAGACGCCGTACAAAAAACGACCACTGCGCGTGATATCGCGCGCCGATCTGGACTGTTCGACGCCAGACCGTTGCTGTCGGTGCTGCTCGTGCTCACACTGGCGATGGGTGCGGGGTCGCGGCCTAACCGGGTCCGCAGGCTGGCACACAGGTCCGGCCGGCGACGGGCGAGTCACTCGATGCAACCACGATCGGTTCGGCTGCCATGGGCCGGTCGCACGCCCCGTTCGTCTCCGCGTTGGACGTATCACTCGACGTTGGCCCGCCGCTGCTCGCGATCGGCGCACACGGCCGCTTCGGCGGTCCCGGTCCACTCGAACACGATACCAGAGCGGCGATCTACCAGACGGTGTCGGAGCCTCCGCACATCTCCCTCGTCGCAGTCGCCGATCGATCGCTGGCTCGAACGCTGATTTCTGAATTCTTTTATTCGTTCGCGCCTGTTCCTCGTGTATGACCGAGCAGGACGCGGCAGACGGCGCTGGGCCGGCCGAGAACGTCGACGCCACGATGGGTGACGACGATATCGGTGTCGAGTCGGCCGCCGCCGACTTCGAGGACGAGGTCGACGGAGAACTGATCGAGCGCGTCGAGACAGCCGACGCGGAATCTATCGCGACGGAGCTGGCGGCGCTGCGTACGCGCGTCGACGGTCTCGAAGGCCAACTCGACGCTCGTGACGACGAGATCGACGAACTGGAGTCGAAACTCAAGCGCAAGCAAGCGGACTTCCAGAACTACAAGAAGCGGATGAAAAAACGTCGCGAGGAAGAACAGCAGCGCGCGACCGAAGACATGGTCTCGAAACTGCTCGACGTACGCGACAACCTCCAGCGCGCGCTCGATCAGGACGAGAGCGTCGACATCCGGGACGGCGTCGAGTCGACTGCCCGCCAGCTCGACGACTTATTCGACGCCGAGAACGTCGACGTGATCGAACCCGAGTCGGGCGCTGAGGTCGACCCGCGACTGCATCAGGTGCTGGCCCGCGTCGACTCCGACCAGCCCGAGGGCACGATCGACGACGTGCATCGACCGGGCTACGTCATGGCCGAGAAGGTACTGCGAGAGGCGCAGGTCACCGTCAGTGACGGCCAGTGACCGGAGACAAACCGGCGAGAGATCGGCTCTGAACGGTGGTATTGCGGTTGGATTTATATTCTCCGGTCCTGTATGGCTGTTATCGAGAAAATCGCACGCTTGCGGTCCCTTCTCTCGGTTCGGTACGATCGGATCTAGCAACTTTTAACCGCCACAATCAGGTATAGGCTGGTAAGATGGCGAGCAACAAGATTCTCGGAATCGACCTCGGTACCACGAACAGCGCGTTCGCGGTCATGGAGGGTGGCGAACCCGAGATTATCGTCAACAGTGAAGGCGAACGAACGACTCCGTCGGTCGTCGCGTTCGACGACAGCGAGCGTCTCGTCGGCAAGCCGGCCAAGAACCAGGCCGTCAAGAACCCCGACGAGACGATCCAGTCGATCAAGCGCCACATGGGCGAGGACGACTACTCGGTCGAACTCGACGGCGAGGAGTACACGCCAGAACAGGTCTCGGCGATGATCCTCCAGAAGATCAAACGGGACGCCGAGGAGTATCTGGGCGACGACGTCGAGAAGGCCGTCATCACGGTGCCGGCGTACTTCAACGACCGTCAGCGTCAGGCCACGAAGGACGCCGGCGAGATCGCCGGCTTCGAAGTCGAGCGCATCGTCAACGAGCCGACCGCAGCGGCGATGGCCTACGGGCTGGACGACGACTCCGATCAGACCGTCCTCGTCTACGACCTCGGTGGCGGCACCTTCGACGTGTCCATCCTCGATCTGGGTGGGGGCGTCTACGAAGTCGTCGCCACGAACGGTGACAACGATCTCGGGGGCGACGACTGGGACCACGCCATCATCGACTACCTCGCCGACCAGTTCGCCGAGGAACACGGCATCGACCTGCGCGACGACCGGCAGGCCCTCCAGCGCCTGACCGAAGCAGCTGAAGAGGCCAAGATCGAACTCTCCTCGCGCAAGGAGACCCGGATCAGTCTGCCATTCATCACGACGACCGACGACGGCCCGCTGGATCTCGAAGAGAAGATCACGCGCGCGACCTTCGAGTCCCTGACCGAGGACCTCATCGAGCGCACCGTCGGCCCGACGGAGCAGGCACTGTCCGACGCCGACTACAAGAAGGGCGATATCGACGAGGTCATCCTCGTCGGTGGGTCGACCCGGATGCCACAGGTCCAGGACCAGGTCGAGGAGATGACCGGACAGGAACCGAAGAAGAACGTCAACCCCGACGAGGCCGTCGCGCTGGGCGCGGCCATTCAGGGCGGCGTCCTCTCCGGTGACGTCGACGACATCGTCCTGCTCGACGTGACGCCGCTGTCGCTCGGTGTCGAGGTCAAGGGCGGCCTGTTCGAACGGCTCATCGAGAAGAACACGACGATTCCGACCGAGGAATCGAAGATCTTCACCACGGCCGCGGACAACCAGACGCAGGTCCAGATCCGCGTCTTCCAAGGCGAGCGTGAGATCGCACAGGAGAACGAACTGCTCGGTGAGTTCGCGCTGACCGGCATCCCGCCGGCCCCCGCCGGAACGCCCCAGATCGAGGTCGGTTTCAACATCGACGAGAACGGGATCGTCAACGTCGAAGCCGAGGACAAAGGCTCCGGTAACAAGGAAGACATCACCATCGAGGGCGGCGCTGGTCTCTCCGACGACCAGATCGAGGAGATGCAGCAGGAAGCAGAAGAACACGCCGAAGAGGACGAAGAACGGCGCAAACTCATCGAGGCTCGCAACGAAGCAGAGTCGGCCGTCAACCGAGCCGAGACCCTCATCGAGGAGAACGAAGACGAGGTCGACGACGAACTCATCGAAGACATCGAGACCGAGATCGAGAACGTCGAGGACGTGCTCGCGGACGAGGACGCCGACCGCGAGGACTACGAGGACGCGACCGAGACCCTGAGCGAGGAACTGCAAGAGATCGGCAAGCAGATGTACCAGGAGCAAGCCGCTGAAGGCGCTGCCGGCGCTGGCGGCGCGGCCGGTGCCGGCGGCATGGGCGGCATGGGTGGCGCTGGTCCCGGCGGCGCGGCGGGCGCTGGCGGCGCGGCCGGCCAGGGCGAGGAGTATGTCGACGCCGACTTCGAAGACGTCGAAGAAAACGACGAAGACGAGTGAAACGAGTCTGAGGAGTTTTCTTCGGCTCGGGAGACGAACGTAGTGAGTCTCCCGGTGTTTCGAAAAACGAACGGAGTGAGTTTTTCGAAGTAGACGACGAAGAGTCGTCCTCCTGAGCCCATCAGAAATCTCCGATTTCTTCGGCTCGGGAGACGAACGTAGTGCGTCTATCGGTGTCTGCGCGAACGAAGTGAGCGCAGGCCCGTCAGAGCCTTGCTCTGACGGTGTCTCGAAGGCCGAACGAAGTGAGGGCTTCGAGGCTGGCGAATCGAAGATTCGCCATGTTTCAGAAAGCGGGCTTTGCGAGCTTTCTGAAGAGGACGACGAGTAAGTTAGCGTCCCACTTTGCTCGGAAGTCGCGTGCAGCGAATTTCTCACCGCGAGCGGCAAGGCGAGCAGTGGACCTCGGCGACGAGATCAGTTCTCGACCGCCGCAAACACGCGCTCGACGAGCCGTGGATCGTAGGTCCAGACACCTTCGTACGTGTCGCCGTCCTGTCTGGCGACGAGCGCGCACTGCTGAGACGGATCGTCCCCGCCATCGAACGCCATGAACCAGTAGTGACCGATCTCAGTTGTCGGTTCGACGTGGATGGTGATGCCCGGCATGTCGTCCGTCTGGGTCTCGTCGACGACGTAGATGTGGATATCGAGGGGAGTGTCGCTCGCCAGTCGTCGATAGACAGCGCGCTGGGCGTCGAAGGCCGCGTGTGACTGGAAGCCGACCGAGAGATGTCCCTGCCCGACACGGTAGGCGCGGTCTTCGATCTCACGGCTGGCGGCCAGTAGCTGTCGGCGGTCGAGTGAGGTGAAGACGGTGTCATCGAGCAGTGAGTAGAGGGCGCGATACTCGTCGGCGGCCTCGTCCATCCGCCAGGGTGGGCTGATCGATGGAGCGAGCAGGGTCTGGAGGTCGGTCTCGCTGACCGCGCCCAGAAAGTCGTCGCCGTCTCTGATGACTACGAACGGTGCCGGGCCGTCCGGTGGCAGTGTCTGTGCGTCGATCGTGACATTGCGACCGGCGAACTGTGTCGTGAGGTCGGTCGCTGACGAACCGTAGTAGTCGATCGTCGTCCGTCGGCGGGCGGCCGTCTCGATAATCGAAGCGAGTGCCATACGTGGTCTCTCAGCCGGTGTTCTCGACGATATCGTCGTACTGGCGTGCGTGACGGATGATCTCACGGACGGGTTCGGGCATGGCGGCGACTTCGATCGTCTCAGCCTCGCTGTCGTACTCGATCAAATCCGCCGCCACGAGCAGCGGGAGGTGGACGTGGTGCAGTTCGATCCGTATCTCTTCGCGTTCGCTCGGTCCGACCACGCCCGCTGTCGTCGACTCCCAGCCCGCCAGCACGTCGGCGAGTTCGTCGGTCGTCGTTTCGGCGTTCGCCAGCACGTACCAGAGCATGCGTCGACGCATTGTCGTCGCGAGTGCCTGAAAGAGTACGTCGGGATCAGGCACCGTGGCAGTCTCCGATAGATCGAATTGCGTGTCATCCTCGCCACGGTTCGCTGGCGTGTTCTCACGTGTCACGGTCCTCACCTCCTAGACCGTTCGAAGAGAGTCGTCATGTAGCTGTTGCTAGAGAATGTGACGCTTGGTCTCGGCTGGCCGTGTCGTCGTATGGGCGGCCGGCGTCGAACGCTGGTCGGTTTACTCCTCGGACAGCACGACCGTTCGCGTGTCGGGTGCGCCGAAGGGTCGCCCGGTCCAGCGAATCGTGATCGTCTCGTCGCCGCGCAACTCGAAGCCGACGGTCGCGTCGCCGTCGAAGTAGTCACCGTCGCCGTCACTGTCGACCTGCGGGTCGTCGATCGTGATGATCTCCCCTTCCTCGACCGGGAACGTGGTGACGCCGCCCTCGTCGGCCCACGTCACGTTCGTCGTGTGCTGCCCGTCCGAGAGAGTCACGGTGAGCGCGTCGCCCGCCGGAACAGCGCCGCCACCGGCGTGGGCGATCGTGTACTGCTGGGCCGTGTCGTCGTAGGTCGTCTCGAAGTCGGCTGCCGGTGGCTCGCTGATCGTCGGCACGCCGGCAGTCGCGACGGTTGCGACGAGTGCGACGGTGAGTCCCGCGACCACCCACGCCCCGACCCGCTCGACGCCCAGCACCGCTCGAAGGTATTCGCGCAACGCCATCTACTCGTGGCTGTCGCGGGACAGTCTTCAATCGGTCGGTGCGGACTTCGACGCGACGGAGCCAGCGACACGCCTGACCCGTTCTTTTCAAGTACCTCAATCATCTACAGGGGGATAACGAATGAGCGAGGACTTCTACGAAGTGCTCGGGGTCTCCCGGGACGCCAGCGAAGACGAGATCAAGGACGCGTACCGGAAGAAAGCACAGGAGTACCACCCGGACGTCTCCGATCACGAGGACGCAGAGGAGCAGTTCAAGAAGATACAGAAAGCCAAAGAAGTCCTCACCGACGACGAGAAGCGCCAGATGTACGATCAGGTCGGCCACGAGCGCTTCGAGCAGGCCGAGAAGCACGGCGGCGTCGGCGGCAACGGTCGCGGCGGCGCTGGCAGTGGGCCGTTCGGCGGCGCTGGCGGTGGCGGTGGCAACCCCTTCGGCGGCGGCATGGGTGACATCTTCGATCAGTTCTTCGGCGGCGGGGGTCGTGGCCGAAGTGGGCCACAGCAAGGACAGGACCTCAAGACGAGTCTGACGATCGATCTCGAAGACGCCTACGAGGGCGTCGAGAAGGAACTGACCGTCCGCCGGCCCGAGACCTGCCCAGACTGCGACGGACGCGGCCATCCCGAGGACAGCGATTCTCGGACCTGTCCACAGTGTAACGGGCAGGGCCAACAGACTCGCGTCCAGCAGACGCCGATGGGGCGAGTCCAGCAGACTCAGACCTGCCGGCGCTGTGACGGAGACGGGACGCTGTACGACGAGACCTGTGGCACCTGCCGTGGCGAGGGCGAAGTTCGCAACGAGGCGACGCTGTCGGTCGACGTCCCCGCCGGGATTCAGGATGGCCAGACGCTGCGGATGGACGGCGAGGGCGCGCCCGGCGACCGCGGCGCGCGCAATGGCGACCTCCTGATCGAAGTCACCGTGCGTGATCACCCGGACTTCGACCGCGACGGTGCGGATCTGCACTATCACCTGCCGATCTCGTTCCCGCAGGCCGTCTTCGGCGACACGGTCGAAGTGTCGACCTTCGATGGCACCGTCGAGTTCGACGTGCCCGACGGCACCCAGAGCGGCGAAGTGTTCCGACTCTCGGGCAAGGGAATGCCACGCCTCCGACGGCGCGGGAGCGGCGATCTCTACGTCGAAGTCCAGATCGTCACGCCCGACGAACTGACCGACGAGCAACGAGATGCACTGGAAGCCTTCGCCGAGGCGGGCGGTGAGGACGTGTCCGTCGACGAAGGCTTCTTCGAGAAGCTAAAGAACTCGCTGTAGCCCGGAATCCACCGGCTTTTGATCCCGCAGAACGAACCCACGGCTATGCAGGTACTGGGTGATCTCGTCGCCGAGGCACGCGAGCGTGACGGCCCGCTGTTCGAATCGAGCGAGCGGGCCGCGCCGTACAGTTACAGCGACTTCGCGATCACCGTCTGGAAGACGGGAAACCTCCTCCGTCACTACGGCGTCCGCGAGGGGGCACGCGTCGCCGTCGTCGCCGGACCGAAGGCACCGACAGCCGACGACCAACCGGGATGGCTCGGCGCGACACCGGATCCCGTGGTAGCCTTTCTCGCCGGTGCCGTCGACGGGGCTGTCGTCGACATGGACCCGCCAGCGGCCGTCGACGCGAAAGTGATGATCGCCCCGAACGACTGGCTCGCCGACTACTCACTCGGGCCGGGAACGAAGGCACTGGCCTACGGCGGTCCGCCGGAGGACCCGACGGTCGCCCACCTCGAACGGGAGGCCTGGAGCGAGAACCCGCTCGAACCGCCCGCAGAGGTCGGACCCAGTGATCCGGTGCTGGCCGCGGACCAGACCTACAGCCACGGCGACCTGCTCGCTGCCAGCCGCCGCGTCGTCGCGGAATCTGATCTGACCGGCGACGACGAGATCGTGCTCCGGGCACCGCTGACGAAGCCTGGCACGATCGTCGCGGGCGTGCTCGCACCGATGCGCATCGGCGCGACAGTCGTGATCGGCGACGGCGCGACCGGTACGGTCGCTGTCGGTGACAACGGGCCGGAAGAACAGGTGATCGATCCAGACGCAGTGCTCTCCTGATTGCCGGTCCCTGCTATCGTCCGGCGGCGCGGTACTCGCCGTGTTTGACGCCGAGCAACAGCGTTACCAGGCCGAAGACGAGCAGGCCACCGAGGACCATCCCGACGGTGCTCGTCTGCATCGGACTCATGAACGTTCCGACAGCCAGTACCCCGAACAGGACGACGAACGCCAGCGCGGTAATTCTCGTATCGAATTCCATATCGGACTCTTGGCGGCAGCCGAAAAAAGCCTTGTCGAGACCGGGTTTGGATCGGGCGCTCGTTTCCCGTTATTCTTTGGGGCGAACGAGGTCCGCGAGCGTCACGAGAATACCGAGGAGCCACCCGAGCGGAATCGAGATGCCAAGCCAGATGAGCGCGTGAGCAGCCCCTTCGCGCTCGAAGTTGGCCCGGAGGTAGTCGCCCGCACCGATGGGGTCCATCACGTTGAACAGGAGCCAACGAGCGAGGTCGTCACTCAGTGGGATGACGGTGTCGGCGACGGCCGGCGAGAACAGCGCGGCGACGACCGGCGGGAGGAAGATAGCCGTCACGCCGAAGGGATAGGAGAGCAGTACCGTGACGAGTCGGCCGTCGATCCGGCGGGTAAAGACTGCGAGCGCCGCGGCGACGGTCGCGACGCCGCTGGCGGCGGCGATGGCGGTAATCCCGCCAGCTGCGAGATCGAGTCGAAAGCGCGCGAGTGCGATCAGCGCGCCCCAGACGAGGATCGACAGCAGGACGACGCCGACGACGCCAAGGCGTGTCGCGGTGCTGTCGACCCGTCGCGTTTGAAATCGGAGGAACGCACCGAGCAGGACGAGCGGATAGACGATGGCGATGACGGGGACGCCGACGATCGACCAGAGTCGATAGAGCGCCATGCCGAACTGACTGTCCGGTGTCCACTTGCCAAGTACCGTGTTATCGGCCCCACGCTGGCGCGGATAGACGAGTTCCATCCACGTCTCGTGGAGGCGTTTGAGATCGATCCGAACACCTCCGGCGATGCCCTGTTCGCTCCCGACTGACATACCTGCTCGTTTGGCCGGCCCCTATTTAACCGCTTGTGGCCGACGAGCTATCAGTACGAGCCACTGTCTGGCTCGCTGTCGTCCATTTTGGGCTACCAGCTCTCGGGACCGAAATCCGGGTGGACTCGACGGTCGGTTCGGTCGATAGCGTCGATCCGCTCGATCTCTGCGTCGGTCAGCGCCAGATCGAGACTTCCCCAGTTGTCTTCGATGTGGGCCTGACTCGTCGCCTTGGGGATCGTCGTGACGCCCTTCTCGCGGAGCCACGCGAGACTGACCTGTGCCTCGCTGACGCCGTGACGTTCGGCGATTTCGGTCAGTTCGGGCACCTCGAAGACGGTCCCGCGTGCCAGCGGCGAGTACGCGACGAGATTGAGATCCGTCTCGGCGGCGTAGCGGCGCAGTTCTTCCTGCTGGAGCAGCGGGTGCATCTCGACCTGATTCGCGAAGACCGGTTCGTCGAGGACTTCACGCGCTCGGTCGACGTGGTGGGGTTCGAAGTTCGAGACGCCGATCCGGTCGATCAGCCCCCGGTCGAGCAGTTCGCCAAACGCTGGCAGCGTCTCCTCGGGATCGTACGCCCGGGCCGGCCAGTGGACGTACAGCAGATCGACCGAGTCGACGCCGAGTTTGTCGAGACTCGCTTCCGTGCTCGCGATCACGTCGTCGTGGCTCAGTTGGCTGATCCACACCTTGGTCGCGAGGAATATCTCCTCACGCTCTACATCCGCACGGGCGATCCCCTCGCCGACATCGGCTTCGTTGCCGTAGATCTGTGCGGTATCGACGTGGCGATACCCCATCTCCAGTGCCGTCCTGACGCTTTCGGCACACTGCTCGCCGTCGGTGTTCTCCCACGTTCCGAGTCCGAGCATCGGCATTCCGTCGGCTGCTGGCACGTTTGCTGTGGTGTGGTGATCGCTCATCACTCGACTGGAAGGGTGTCCGACGGAAGTGGGTTGTGCCATCGTGGTTTGGGCGTCTCGCGATTCGGGAGCCGTATCGAAGTATTCACTACGGGGGACACCCAAGCGCCGCGTATGACAGACGGGACAGCCGACGTCTCACGTCGTGCGTTCATGCGCACGGCCGCGGGCGCGACGACTGCCGCCGCGGCGACCGGCACCGTTGTGGCACAGGAATCGGAGGAGAGTGGCGGGGAGAGCGGTCCGCCGGACTTCGGTAGCTGGTTCGCGAGTACGGACAACTTCAGCGAGACGCAGGACTCGACGGGACAGGACGAGGTGACCGTGCAGGTCGGGACACAGGCCAACGGCGGCGCGTTCGGCTTCGGTCCCGCAGCGGTCCACGTCGACAACGGCGCGACCGTCAAGTTCGAATGGACCGGCGACGGCGGCACCCACAACGTCGTCTCCGACGGCGACGGCCCGCTCAACTCCGGCAGCGCTGTCGACACGACCGGCGTCCAGTACGAACACACCTTCGAAGAGGACGGCATCTACAAGTACTACTGCGTCCCCCACGAGGGGCTTGGCATGAAGGGCGCAATCGTCGTCGGCTCTGACTACCCGACCGCAGACACCGGCGGCGGTGGCGGCAGTGCTGCCCAGCCGGCGTTGCCCGAGAGCGTCAAATCGCTCGGCGTGGCGACCTCGGTCGTCATGACCGCGACGCTCGGGCTTGCCTACGTGTTCATGAAGTACGGTGGCGACTACGACACGCCCGAATAGCGCTGCTCGGTCGCGCGCTTTGTTCGTTCGATAGCGTTCTCCGCCTCGATCAGACCGCGTCCGGGCTGGTGTGAATCGTCAACTCGACCTCGCGACGGCAGCCTTCGAGGTCCGCGACGATCCGTTCGACCACCCGTTCTGCCTCCTCCTGAATGAGCGGTTTGACCTTCTCGATGACCCAGTCCATCGACACCAGTCGCGGCAGGTCGAGTGCATCCGATGATGCCGACCCCGGATCGAACTCAACGGTCAGCCGGACTTCACAGGCGTGGTCCTCCCCGTCTGGAATCTCGTCTGGCAGCGGCGTGATTCGCCAGTGGCCCGTGGCGTGGAGGTCCTTCGTAATCTTCCAGTCGATCTCGGTCGGCCGGTCGATCGCGATCACTTCCGAGCGGGCGGTGTAGCTGAGCTTCCACCACGCGAAGCGAAGCGCGTACTTCGTCCCCGGCGAGCCGTCGCCCTGCTGTGCCACGTCCTTCAGATACTTCGAGTAGCGTGCGTAGCCCGGAAAGTCCATCAGAAACTCGAAGATCTCCTCGGGCGGCACGTAGACGACTGTACTGACATCGACGGAGTCCACGTGCGGACATGGGTGTCGCGTACCAAATGCTTGCCCCCTGAAGAGACACCACACCACCAGTATATATACCATCACGCGTCCAATCGCCAGCAATGCTATCGGGAGTGAACGTCGCGCTGGGCGTAACCGGGTCGATCGCGGCGGTCAAGACCGTCGAACTCGCCCACGAACTGCGACGACAGGGTGCGAACGTCCGGGCGGTCGTCACCGACAGCGCCACCGGGATCGTCCACCCGTGGGCCGTCGAGTTCGGGACGGACAATCCGGTCGTGACGGAACTGACGGGAGCCGTCGAGCACGTCGAACTGTGTGGTGTCGACGGCTGGGCCGACGTGTTCCTGATCGCCCCTGCGACGGCCAACACCGTCGGCAAGATCGCCGCGGCCATCGACGATTCGCCGGTGACGACGTGTGCGACGACCGCGCTGGGTGCGGACGTGCCGGTCGTGATCGCCCCGGCGATGCACGAGCCGATGTACGACCATCCCGGCGTCCTCGACGCGATCGAGCGCGTCGAGTCGTGGGGCGTCGACTTCGTCGATCCACGTATCGAGGAGGGGAAAGCGAAGGTCGCGAGCGAGGACGCCATCGTCACGGCGACGGCCCGCGCCGCGAGTGACCGACCGCTCGCGGGCAGACACGTCGTCGTCACCAGCGGCGCGACGACCGAATCGATCGATCCGATTCGGACACTCTCGAACCGGGCGTCGGGCCGGACCGGCCGGGCGGTCGCCCGTGCCTGTCACGTCGCCGGCGCGGACGTGACGCTCGTCCACGACGGCCCGGACGTGCCGTCTGCGACGGTCCGCTCGGTCGAAAGCGCCGCCGAGATGACCGATGCGACCGTCGACGCGTGTGCCGATGCCGATGCCCTGCTCTCGGCGGCGGCCATCTCGGATTACACGGTCGAACGGCGCGACGAGAAGATCAAGTCCGGCCAGTCGTCGCTGACGCTCGAACTCACGCCGACGCCGAAACTCGTCGATACCGTCCGGGAGACGTACCCCGATCTCGCCATCGTCGGATTCAAAGCCGAGACCGGCGTCGAGGACGAGACGCTGATCGAGCGTGCCCGGACGATCCGTGACCGGGTCGACATGGCCTTCGTCGTCGCCAACGATGCCGACGTGATGGGTGCCGATCGAACGCGAGCGCTGTTCGTGGACACCGATACCACGACGAGCTACGAGGGTGACAAGGCAGGACTGGGCGAGCGCGTCGCGGCCGAACTGGGCGAGCACCTCGAACGCGACTCGTAGCCTACACGAAAAACAGCGCGAGAACGCCGACGAGCACGACGATCACCAGGACGACGCTGGTCCCAATGCCCGCCCCCAACTGGGTTTGTTCCTCGCTCGTGTCCGATCGGAGCATCGTCTGTGGGTCGGTCGTCACCGCACCGGCGAACGCCGCCGTCCACACGGCGAGTCGGTCGACCGCCGCGTACAGTCCCGTCACGCCGACGACCACGGCGCGCGTGCCGTACAGGGCGACCGGGTTGTACAGGCTGTCGATGTCGGGCACGCGACCGAGCGAGGAGAGGGGCTTCTTGACGAGGACGAACCCGACGAGACCGATGGCGGCCAGCGCCACCCCTTCGACGACGTGGTCGACGGTGTAGGTCTTGTACACGTGTGAGACGACCGTTTCGGAGGTCACGTCGAAGGGCAGCAGCGCGAACAGCGCCGAGTCGTTGACGCCGTAGAACACACACAGCGCCGCGACCGCGACCATCGCGACCGTCTGCCCGCGGTTGGCGTCGGCGACGCTCCCGTCGTACTCGCCGTGGAGGAACGCGTAGTAGCCGAACTTGATGAAGGACATGAAGGTGCCGACACCACCGACCAGCAGGAGTAGTTCGAGCGTCGTAAAGTCGGCGACGGCGAGCGGTCCTTTGGCGAAGTCGTAGTGACTCGCCGAGATGACGATCCCCTTGCTGACGAAGCCGTTGAACAGCGGGAAGCCGGCGATCGACAGCGCCGCGACCGTGAACGAGACCGCCGTGATCGGCATCTCACGGGCGAGACCGCCCAGTTTCTTCAGGCTCTCCGTGTCCGTCCGGTAGATGATGACGCCCGCGGTCATGAACAGCAGGCCCTTGTAGAGGATGTGGTTGAACACGTGAGCCATCGCGCCCGACTGGGCCAGTGTCGTGCCGATGCCGACACCGGCGATCATGTACCCGACCTGTGACTGGATGTGATAGGAGAGCAGCCGGCGCATGTCGTTCTGGAACAGCGCGTAGGTCGCGCCGAAGACGGCCATGATCCCGCCCATGTAGGCGATGGCGACGTTGCCCTCGGGGAAGGCCCGGTACATCCCGTAGACGCCGGTCTTGGTGGTGAACACGCAGAGGAAGACGCTCGCGGCGATGTGTGGCCGTGGGTACGTGTCGGGCAACCACGCGTGGAGACCGACGAAACCGACGTTGACGCCGATGCCCAGCGCCGCGAGCACCGGGGCGACGGAGCCGGCCATTCCGCCCTCAGCGGCGCTGAACAGGAACGACCCGACCACGTCGTAGTGCCAGACGACTGCTCCGAGCAGGAGTGTCCCACCGATCCCGTGGAGCAGGGCGTACCGGAAGCCTGCGCGGACGGCCTTCCCGCCGTAGTGCCAGACCAGCAGCGTGCTGGTGACGGCCATTAGCTCCCAGAAGAAGATCAGTGTCAGCCAGTCGCCGCCGAAGACGGCTCCGAGGCTCGTCGCGACGTAGCTCAGTGCAAACGCCGTCTGGAGCGACGACGCGTCGCTGTAGTATGCATAGAGGACGCCGACGGCACCGATGAAGCCGAAGATCAGCCCCATCAGCGTCGAGAACGGGTCGACGTTGTACAGCACCGTCTCGAAGCCAAACAGCATGATCTCGTCGAGGTGGGTTCCCTCGGCAGTCAGCCAGACGTAGGGCACCACGGCAGCCGTCGCGAGGACGCCCAGCGCGTGGCCGACACGTCGGCTCACGAACGGAATAACGAGCGCCGCCAGCAGGACGGGCAGGAACGGCGGGACGACGGGGTCGACCATCAGACAGGCACCCCCGTCGCGCCCGTGACGATCGCACGGACGATCTGCAGGAAGACGGCCCCGTCGGGGACGATTCCGAGGACGATCGAGCCGATCGCCGCAAAGAGGATCGGGCCGAGCATGAACCACGTCGACTCGGCACCGTTCCACGCCCGGTGTTCCCAGGCGAGATCACCGTCGTGGCCGTGGTCGTGATCGATGTGGGCCGCCGCTTCCACGTCGTCCTGTCGCCCCTGGCCCTCGTGGTCGTCGGCGTAGCCGTGATCGTCGGTCGCGGTCTCGTCTGGATCGCCACCGTCGGCGACTGGCTCACGCGCACCCTCTTTCCCGCCCAGCGCGTGCTCGACGATGGGTTTGGGGTCGTCGTCGCCCGGCGACTCGAAGAAGGCGGTGTACACCACCGGCCAGAAGTACGCGACGTTGAGCACGCCGGAGACGAGCAACGCGGCGGTAAAGATCAGCCCGCCGGACGAGACCGTCCCGATGAGTAGGAAATACTTGCTGACGAACCCAGCGATCAACGGAATCCCCGCCATGCCCAGTGCGGCGACGCCGAAGGCGGTCATCGTCAGTGGCATCCGCTTGCCGATCCCGGCCATGTTCGAGATGTCGTCGGTGTGGGTCTCGACGTGGATCGCGCCGGCACAGAAGAACAGTGTC
>Ga0207771_100417_pt1 | contig 25974 bp, 32 predicted proteins | sample A23M2SouthBayCA_2_FD_187731 | JGI IMG/M metagenome (GOLD analysis project Ga0207771, IMG submission 187731) | Aerobic enrichment media microbial communities from Eden Landing Ponds, California, USA - A23 M2 (2) (SPAdes) | ecosystem: Environmental > Aquatic > Marine > Unclassified | place...
ACCGTCTTCGGAATCTATCACCCTCCGTTGTCGAGTTGTAACGGTTCGACGAAGCTCGCTGTCGTCGATCTTCCTCGATGACCCGGACCCCCCGTTTTCGAGTTGTAAGACGTTGGGGCGGTAACACACCTGGTTCGATACTCCCACCCTCACGTTATAAGGAGAAGTGAGTCTCGAAGCAAAATCCACATAATCTGGATTTTGTGAATGATGCTTCGGGTGATACGGTCTTACTCACACTCCCCGTTTTCGGGTAGTAAGCACCAGAATAGTAGCGAAAGAACGATGCTCGTAGGACCTGTTCACGAATGAGAGTAATACCGGGTTTCGGACATGATTGCTGGCGAAGCCGCTTTGGTGATCTCGAATGGTTCACCCCCCTTTTTCGAGTTGTAAGTCGATGGGAACAGGCCACACCAGACGCCATGTAACGAGCGTTGAGTTAACAGAAGTTGGCGTAGAGGCGATGAGACGTGATAGTACACGGGATCAGAACCACGGACGAGATGAAGAGGTCATCTACTCCAGAGATCTCAAGCGTCTAGCTGCAGCTAGACGATTTGTTTTCTTTGTCTCTATTGCGGTTTTGGTAAGATAACGTACAAGATAAACCTTCTCATTTCTAGTTACAAGTTAGAAGATGAGGTGCTCACTCTCTCTATCGTGTGTATCTGCCACAATCAGCTATTTTGCAGTCCCTCTTGCTGTTCACCCCCTCCTGCCGTCACGAGTTTACAACTCGAAAAAGGGGGGGGTTCGCCAGGTCCAGTCCATGATACCGACTACACGTGTTCCGTTGATCTCTCGTCGAATATGTTCCGAATCCAGTCAAGAGGTGCCAGTATGCTCTCGACAGCTCAGACCAACTGCGACTCGTAGTACGAGGAATCGTACGACTCATTCTCCTCGTGGGCCAACGCGACCGTTCTCGTGAGGTCTTCTCGTCGTCGACGACCACTCGTGGAAATTCAAGGTTTCCGGGATTTCGGAATCAGGTCACGGACGGAAACTCGTTACACCGGGATTTTGCCAGTCTTCGGCTTCGTGTTCACTCCAGGGGATGAGTACACCCCGTTGTCAGCGCGACTTTGACAGTCCCACTCATCCATCAAGTTATTCCAGCGTTCTTCGATTGTATCACCAGACTGTCGTGGGCCCAGACTAGAAGCAGTCAGGACATTCCCATACATACCCTCGACTCCTGCGCCGGTCGCTTTTTGGCATTTGAAGAGACTCACAGAGGCCGCAGGTCTTGAATTCGGACTCGGGAATTAGTTCTATGAGCTCCTCCTTCCAGATCCGAATTTCAGCCGTCTTGATGTTGTTCCGTTCGTTCTCTACCGTGGAACTGTTCCGGTTGAATTCCTACACTCGATTTTCGTTACGGCGCCATTCAGCCAATATTCGGAAAATCTCGTCTGGTTCATCCACGCCGTCAAGATCATCTTGGCAGTCCTCCACGACACCTCGCCGAATTTTCGGTTCCACCTTGTCCCAGACCGCCGGTGTGCTTCCATCTCCTTCGTGCCGCTCTTCCTGTCGTTTTTGCTCCTCTTCCAGCTCCTCGATTCTGGCATCAAGAGACTCCCGTATCGGGGCGAGATCGGGGATACTCATACGAAGATACCACGCTGGAACGTCATAATATTCTGGTGCTGTACCGCTTCTGGCTGGTTTAAACAGGTGTTGCGGACCGCCTGATTCTATCGTGTTCAGCTATTCACGATCAGCGATTCAGCCCGAATTGACACTATTCTCTGGGAATCAGGTGTCGTTTGACTTCTCTGGAGCAATGATTGCAGAGTGCCGCTGGCATCGGGAGCGTATCTGGGGAGAATTGTCGGGTGTCGCCTGAACGGGCTTCATGACCACAGACGGTCGTCCCAGTTTCATTCCGTACGAGGTGGTACTTCGCCTTCCCAGATTGGCGGAGCGAGAATGCAGATTCGTCTTCTGAGGGATAATCGTCGTCTACAATATCTTCGACCGTTGCCGAGGAGATCCAGTATCTGCTGAGATCCGTCCACCAGGTGTTTGAGCATCGAATTTGCTGGCGGAAGAGCTGCCGGTAATCAACGGTGAACCGTTGCGAATCCTGCTGAATGAGGTCATCGGTGTGGAACTCGAGTGTCCGTGGGTATCGCTCCCCCCTGTTTGATTCAGGTTCCAACTCGATGGTCCACTCCGTTTTGACGTACGCTCCTCCGGTGTATTCGACAGTGTCTGCGCTTACAGACTTGGTACGGTCACGAAGCCAACGAACGGTCGGTGGACGGAGCTTCTCAGTGAGCTGCTCTGAGAAGATGTTGTGTAGAAGTTCATCCGTGGCGAGTGCGTCTTGGAGGGCGGTTCCGAGTTCTTGAGGGGCCGTCTGGTTCGTATAGTTCTCCGCCTGTGCGATGAGTGTCTCTCGAGCTTCGGCAATCCCATCGACGGTCAACCAGAATCCGTACGCTTCGTGACCATCGGTGAGCACTTCGCCATCGGTGAGCCGAACCAGCATCGGCCGGATATGGTCAGGTGCCGGAAACAGATGTAACTGGTATTGGTCGGTGACCGGGACTACTGGATAGGGGAACTCTTCTCTAGAGGGTACTCCCCTCTCTTTACGGGGTATGGAGAAGTCTCCCAGGTCTGCTAGCGGAACGTACCTCGGCATACACTCGGGGATACGATCCCAGTACGTCCCATAGTGGTGGTCGCGAGGACCGCGATCAATTTGCATTGTGAGTAGACCGATTACCCCCAGTCACTTAGTATTCAGGGGGTAGTAGGGGGAGGGGCTATAGAAGAAATACCACATTACAAAATCGGGAACTTAGACTAAGTAAAGGTTATAACATTCCCGCTAGGTGATGTGACTATCCAGATGACTCAGAAGACAATTGGACAGAACACCGGCCAATCGGGTCGGGTGAATCTGTCGGGACCCGAACTCGACCAATTCGATGCGGAGGTTGGGGACGCTATCAAGGTCGATGTCGAGTGACGCGCGTGGCTCGAGGACGATCTGCAGCGGTCCGTCCAGCTCGTCTCGGGGCTGTCGCTCGACTGCGGTGGGGAGGTCGAACGACTCGAAAAACGCCTCCCAGCTGTCGACGTCCTCCTCACGAACAGCGAGGAACAGCGGATAGTCGTCGGGCTCGCGACCGACCTGGTAGCCGCCTTGGGTCCATACGTAGACGGCGTCGACCCGCGTAAACGCGAATGGCCAGTCACCGAACTGCGGGATGATGTACGTCTCCTTGATGGAAGGTGGACTGACGCTGGCGCTGGCAGCGACGAGGTCGCGGGCAGCGTCTCTCACGCGGTCGTCGACGACTGATAGGCCGTCGTCATAGGTGACGTAGCCTGCGTCTTCGAGTCGGTTAACGGCCTGTCTCACCGTCTCGTACGGCGTGTGGAGGTGCTGGGCGACACGACGGATGGAGTCACCACTCTCGATGACGAGGACGATCTCCGCCGCCGTGTCGTCGAGAACCTCGTACATCTGGCAGTTACCAATAATCCGGTAACAGTTAAAATTCTCACTGGATCCACTATCTTTCAAGCCTGCTCTTGACTCTGTGGCATCTCTGTCGCGTATTGTTCAGCTAAATCGACTACGTCGTAGACGTGAATTCCAGTTTTGAACCACAGCACTCGATCGGCGGCGCTCCCGAACTCCTCGCTCGCACAATCCAGCCGCTCTGAGACAGCCAGCACGAAATTGTCGGCCTCCACCTTTCGAATCTTCTCCAGCTTCGCGTCTAGATACTCGGGTGTCCAGAAGCCGACGATCTCGAGAATCGCACGCCTGCCATCGGGATGTTCGATCGCGAAGTCGGGGATCATCACCTCAGCACCAAGGTCGAGGACATCGTCTTCCCGCACCAACTCCCAGTCCGTATTCGCTCGCTCCCACTTCCGGGTGAGCGTCCGCTCGACGTCGCTATCGAACTGGTCGCCGGCGCTGTAGTGTGAATCGAGATCCTCCGTGTGGTCGAGCGCGAACTGTCGGGTCCCGCCGGTCGTCTCGTCGACGAGGATCTCGGCAGTCATCTCCCACCGGTCACAGAGCGGTAACGCCGGCAGGAAGTTCGCCATCCGGATTCCATACTTCTGCGACTTCGAGAATAGCGACGCCGGGCCGTCCAGTACGGCCTCGTAGCCGGCGGCTTGGTCCGTGCTCGCGACGCGCTCACCGTCGATGTCGATCGGATAGATGCGATGCATCAACCCGAACAGCTTCACGTAGCTGAACACCGTCCCGAAGTGGTCCCAGACCCGAATCCGCATTTCTATGGCGTCGTAGAGCACCGCCTGGGCGAGCGCGAGGTTGTAGCGCGTCAACAGCCAGTCCACGGTGAGGTCCGTGTGTTCGTACTCCGCGTCGCTGCTGCCGGTCAGGTTGGTCGTCGACGTCGACGCATCGTCATCACTGGCGTACTGGTCGGCCGTCCGTGTGCCGATTCGGACGAGTCGCTTGTTGTCTTCGAGATCGGCGTACATCCCTCGATAGCACTCCTCGAGCGACACCCCGAGGTCGTCAGCGACCGCGCTGTACACCTCCAGTTTCTGTGTGTCCTCGCCCAGCGTGGGCTGGCGGACGATCGGATAGCGCTCGTTGGCTTTCTTGAAGAGTCGCCGGCGAATCTCCCGTGGGTCGACGGAGGCGACGACCTCGAACTCACACTCGTCTTTGAGGAGCTTCGCGAGTCCTTGGACGATCTTGTAGTCGGTATCCGCGACGGTGAGCTCATCAATCGCGTCTTCGAGATCGCCTTTCGTCTCGCCAAGGTGGTTCTCAAAAAGTTGGATGAGTTCTCGAGCGGTCTGTCGGTAGCGCTCCTTGTCGGGATCGATGAACAGCGGGGTGACGGTCTCGTCGGTCGTTCGCGAGCGTGCGAGGTCAGCCGTCAGCACTGGCACTCACCCCCTCCCGGCGGCGTTGCGAAACGTAGGTCTCCATCGTGTCCTCGGTGATGATTTCGTAGAGACGGGCGGGCTGGCGGTCGTCCGTCGGTCGAAGAATGCGGCCGACCGTTGCGCGTACTGGCGTTTCGAGGCGCTCCCCGAGAGGATGATCCCAACGTTTGCCGCCGGGACGTCGATCCCCTCGTCGAGGACCTGCGACGTGACGAGCATCGAGTATTCGCCGGTCCGGAACCGCTCCAGAATCTCGGTGCGTTCGTCGGTCTTGGTCTGGTGGGTGATGCAGGGGACGATGAACTCCCGAGAGATGTCGTAGGCGAAGTCGTTGTTGGCGGTGAAGATGATCGCGCGGTCGTCGTGATGGCGCTTGATGAGATTGTCAAGTGTGTCAAGTTTCTTCTCGGCAGTGCGGGCGATTCGTTCGGCGCGTTGCTTGGCGATGAGGGCACGTCGCCCCTGCGGGTCGTAGGAGGTGCTCTTGAGGAACTCCTGGTAGCCCTCTTCTTTCCAGAGGTCGAACTCGTGGCTGTCGACGTAGTCCCGGTAGATATGATACTCTTCGTCGTACTGCTCGCGCTCTTCGGCCGTGAGGTCGACCGACATGTGTATCGTTTCGTACTCGCTGAGGTATTCACCGGCGAGTTCGTCGACGTCCTCCCGGTAGACAACGGGGCCGAGGAGGTCCTCGAGGAGTTCGTGCTTGCCGTCGGGCCGCTCGTACGTGGCGGTCAGCCCGAGGCGGTACGGCGCGATCATCATCTCGGGAATTTGCCGGTAGGTCGGGGCCGGTAGGTGGTGTTCCTCGTCGACGACGAGCAGGCCGAACTGGTCACCGTACTCGTTGACGTAGCGGTAGGCGCTGTCGTAGGTGGTGACGGTGATCGCGGTGACGTCGTGGCTGCCGCCGCCGAGGACGCCGATCGGCTCGGAGAGCTGGTCGCCGAAGGCATTGGTGAGCGTGGCGTGCCACTGATTCATGAGGTCGATCGTCGGCGTCACGACGAGCGTGCTCACGCTGGCGTCGGCGATGGCCTGCAGCCCGAGGAACGTCTTTCCGCTGCCCGTGGGGAGCACGACACTCCCTCGTCGATCGTGGTCGATCCAGGCGTCGAGCGCCGCTTGCTGGTAGTCACGCGGTTCGATGTGGAGCGCTGGCGTGAGTTTGAGATGGGGGGTAGGCCCGCGCGTCGTCTTCGAGAGTGTGAGCGAAGCCCTCTTGCAACGTTGCCTGCTCGTTTCCGCCGGTCCACTCGCCGGCCCACTCAAGCAGGGCTCGATATCGATATGCTCGGGTTCGGTACTCGTCGACGCGGTCGTCCCACTCAGCGTACGGAACATCATCGGGAGCATTACGGAGCAGGAGCGTTCCGTCGTCGAATTTGACTTGCATTCAGTATCACCTCGGACGTTCCCGACCGGATTCAATATGTGGGTTGTCCGGGATCTGGTGAAGCACGCCTCTGTTCTTCTGTAGTTGGGGATGTTCTATCGAGGGGCTTGGTTGTCAACGATCGGGCCAGTACTGCCAGTCCGCGATCGCTTGGTTCGTGTTACTACTGGCTTCGATCGGCTCCAGTTGCTCCAGTGGCACGCCAAGTTCTCTGCCCATCCACTCGATCGTCACGAACATCTGGTTGAGAGTCGGATCTGTCGGGGACATTCCAACCACGCGTACCGTTTCGCCTTCCTCTAGGGGTGACTCCTCTCGCTCGGTGACACACTGTGCTTCGAACGGAAAATCCATCGTGTCATCCAGATACGCGTACCATCCCCACGCCTGCTCTTCTGGGCTGTAGGTATCAACGATGATGCGCATCTTGATGCGCTCTTCCCGCTCCTCGTCCTTCTCGGCCCGCGTCATGCTGACCACTACTCATTCCGATTTCAAGATATTCGGGGTGGCCGAAACCACTCCTCCACCGATGCAGGACGCGCTCAATCATGGTCGTGGAACCGCTCCGAGTCGCTGGACAAAGTTAACCAACGAATGCTCGACAGATCTGTATACTGTTGGTTAATCTGGAGGATGGGATTGTCTGATACAGATTAGGGTCGCTCTTTACCGGTGGTTCGCCCGAACTGCGCGGCGAACCACCGGTACTCGAAGGCACTAATCCGTATGAGTTGTGCGAGCAGATGGACGCGGACGGCAGGGGAGCGTGTCGCAAAATCAAAGAACTCTACAACGGATTATCCAGAAACGCGACTTCCACGGCATAACTTCGTTTATCTGAGCTTGAGTCCCGATCCAAGTCTGTGGCAGTACCTTCACGTATCGGCCGGCCATCATCTGGAGATACTATGGTAACAATCGAGGATATATCCGTGACAACGGCTATCTCTGATAGCGAACAGGCACTCACCATCCGTGCGGATGTCGACGACGGCCCCACTGAGAACCTCCATTATCTCCGTCCGCTTGGCACGAACACATGGTTCACGCTCGTCGGTACGGGACGAGCTGACGGACCGGTAAATAGGGACGCCGATGGTGTCCCCCAGTTTATTCATGAGGTTGAGGAAGAACTGGTCGATCGCGGATATCCGATCAGGCCGCTCCAGCAGGGATCGAACTACCCCGACCCGGGAAGCGTGGAGGTTCGAACTGGCCCGACATCCGAGCGTTACCCTCTCTTCTCTCACCCGAGCACCGTTGTCGTCTCCAAGGCCGGAACCACGGACGACGACATCTCGGAAGACGTCCGCGTGCAGGTGACGTACTCCGATCAGACGGATGATGAGTTCGAATACGACATCCATGTGATCGACGGGGATTTGCCATCCGACTGGGTGCTAGAGGATCTGGTGATTTGGGCAGAGGGGCTGGTCTGGGGCCGAACGAATCGCGCCCATGACCGCCGTGACAGGCCTGAAGATATCGACATTCTCTACCGGAACGCCTGAGTGAAGGCGGCAGAGACCAGGTGTCAGGAACGGCCACAGCCGGTTCCTGCCCGGCCGCGGACCGTAGACTCGCCGACTTTGCTCCGCTGGCTCGCCGCTCGTTCAATCGCGTCGTCGAACTCGTCTGGATCCCAGTCGACGATCTCAGCGCCGTTCTCTTTCAACTTATCAGGGATATCCTCGTCGGAGATATCGTCATCAACCTTGATCGCGACCAGGCCGTTGCCTTCCTTGAGCGAGCGCTCAACCTCGTAATCGACCCAGTCGCTGTCTTTCGTGTTCTCGCCGACCATGACGACGGTGACCGAGGTACCTTTCATTTCGTCCCGGATGCAGCTACGGATGTAGTCGTCGTTTGTGCTGTCTACAGGATCGAGGAGGTGTCGGTCGTGGAAGGAGACATCGACGTTGTTGTTCCAGCGGAGCAGCCGGAAGCCTTTCGCTTTCATGCGATCGCTTCCTTCGTAACTGATGAAGACGCGGCGGGTCGGCATTGGTGATGGCGGCCTGGAAAGCCGTGCTTATTGATAAAACGTGGCTAGGCCTCTTGTGCCTTTCGCGTAGTAATCTCCCAGTACCGGTTTTCCTGGCTGGTGAGCGCCAGCACCCGATCGACGAACACCTGCTCAGGGTCGTCTACACCCTCGTACTCATCCGTCCGCGTCTTGAACATCTGCTCTTCCCGCCGCAGGCCTTCGGCGGTGGTTCGGTAGTTCATCCACTTCTTCTGATAGTTGAGATAGGATTCGAGTGCCTCCAAGATGATAAGCAGGACCGCAGCGATGATGATTGTGTTCTTCCAGACCGTGCTGCTCGTCACAGGGAACAGCGACACGGCGACAGGTAGGATGGCGGCCAGCACGATCTGTGCGCCCTTCATTAACCGATGCATCCATTTGTTACGAACCGCCTTGTCGTCATACCACTCGAACTGTCCTTCGTAGAACTCGTAGAATTCGTCGAAATTATCTACCATCGGTAAGGCTCCACGGTCACAGAATCGACTCTTCCTCAATCTTCGTCCACCGGTCGTCCAGCAGTGCTTCGAGGTCGACGTCCAGATTCTCCGCGGCGATGAGCAGATCCGAGACGATCTCGACGGTCTCCTCTTCGAGCAGTTCCCGGGTGTTCATCGGCTCCATGTGGTCGAGGGATTCCATCGCATTCGACATGCTGCCGGCGGGCGCGGCCATCCGCTGGAACAGCCAGTCCTGGACCTCCTCCGAATCCATCGGGTCGTCAGCTGGATCCAGCTGTTCCGCCCATTCTGCGACGCCCTCGGCTTCGATCCCGAACATCTCCTCCAGCTGCGCCTGCAGGTCCAGGTTGAGCGTGTTCGCCGCCGCGAGGGCGACGATGAAGCTGTCCGCCAGCGTCTTTTCGAGTTGTTCCATCCGCGTCTCCTCGTCGGCGTAGTCTCGGGAGAGGCGGCCTACGTATTTTGAGAAGTGCAGGACGTAATGGTTCATCCTGTCGGGATACGGAAGCGTGTAGACATCCCGGTGATGTCCTTCGTCGTGCTCCTGCTGCCGTTTCTGCAGGTCAAGGAGGTCTGTGGAGTCGGTCATGCGTTGATCGCTCGGTCGGGAATAACCCCGCCTCCATTATCACAGTTAGGGCACAGTTTCAGCGGGGCCTCGTTCTCGAACTCATGCTCGCAGAGCAGGCAGAACCAGTCGGACACGCTTCTAGAGGTGATAAGATCGAGATCGACGTCGAACTCGTCGACCTTCTGCTCTAAGATTTCCTTATTGCCGTCATCCTCCTCCGTGGTCGCCATCTCGACGTAGTTCTCCACGGACTCCCAGTCGAAACTGTCCTCCCGCTCCCAGGTCGGGTACCGGTACCCGTGGTACCGCTTGTTGATCCGTTCCAGCCGGCGGATCTCCTCGATGTACCGCTCAGAATAATCCTCGCGGTCGTGGAGGAGGGCGAGGAGGTCGGCGGTCCGGTCGGGACCGACCAGCTTCTTCCGGAACCCGCTCTGGATCCCGTCGAATCCTGTCTCCTCGGCGACGGTCTCGAAACTGATCGGTGGATAGACCCAGTGCATCTCGTCGGCCACCAGTCGATAATCATCCTGAATGCTACCGTCCCGGTAGTTGGTGAGCAGTGGCCAGCCCAAGGAGTGCCAGCCGATGTGGTAGTATCCGGCGAGGTGGCGGTCGCCGTGGTAGTTGGTGCAGAAGAAGAGATAGGGGCGGTCGTTCTTGACCAGGCCGGAGCGGATGTCCCGGGTGCAGGTAGAGCAGAGGCCGTAACTCATCGTTTCGAGGTTCGGATCGCTCTTGTTGTCGTTGACCTTGGTGACCTCTCGGACCGGATACTTGCTGATGTCGTCCTCGCAGTAGTAGAGCGTCAGATAGCTCTTGGCGTCCTCCGATGCATTATGCTCCTCCCACGGATCGTTGGGGGGCATAAAGTCGCGTGCAGCATCGGAATCATATCTCATACTACGTAGAGATGCGATCCTCCGGCCGCCTAAAGGTTTCTCCGCATGAATGTTCGCTCGGTAAAACGGGTTCCCGTAAGATTCAATGAGTCAACGGCTGGTTTTCACAGCATACGAGTAATGTCTCAATCCTTAACGAAGCCCGACGAGATCAGGGATAGTCTCGACGAAGATACGCTTGACCTGTTCTGGCGGTTCATCACCGAACGTCAGCAGGTGTGGTATCGTCGGGTGGTCGAGGGGCAGCAGTCGCCGTGGACGGACGACGATATTCTCCAAGAATACCGGTTCACGAACGTTTATCGCGAGCTCGATCCCGGGACGCAGTACGTCATCCAGTACATCCTCGAGGTCGATGCGCCCCGGCAGGACAAGATCTTCAATGTGATGCTGTACCGGTTGATCGGCCGGCTGGAGACGCACGACTATCTCGGGTTCCAGTCGCTCGACGACTTCGACGCGGCCGAGTTTGAGGCCCAGTTGAAACATCGGCGCGACGAGCTGGACGAGACAGTGTTCACCGGGGCGTACATGGTCAGCGGCTACAACCACATGGGGTCATCCGACAAAGTCGAGAACGTGGCTGCGCTCTTCGACGAGCTCACCGCGGACCCCAACTTCTTCGACCAGGTGCTCGCAGCCGACTCGCTGGAGGATGCCTACGACCTGATCCGGGCGCAACCTGGGTTCGGGAATTTTCTCTCCTATCAGACCCTTGTGGACCTCCTGTATCCCGTCGATGCCTACGACGGTGATAGCGTACTCTCGTTCTCACCTGACGACTGGTCGTCACCGGGACCGGGCGCGCAGAAAGGATTGAAGCAACTGGTCACCGAGTTCAACGGATTCGACCGGCTTGCCGTAATGCGGTGGCTACGCCAGCACCAGCAAGAGGAGTTCGACCGGCTTGATTTGGATTTTCCTTTCCTGGAAACGGAGGAGGGCGACCCGCTGGAACTGTCGCTGGCGAACATCCAGAACTGTCTCTGCGAGTTCTACAAGTACCACAAGATCCTGCACTCGAACGGCCGTGCCCGCCGATGCTTCCGGGACTCTGAGGCCCGGTCCGGAAACGAGCTGCGGAGCATCTACGAAACGGCACCACACATCCGGGTTCCGGAACGGAGCAAGATATAAATCCGGCAGTCCGTAAGCGGACGTAAGTGGTGTCTATCATGGCACGTGACGAAGTTCAGCTTGGAGATCGTCGCTAAAGACGACAAAGTAAAGATCAATCTTCCGGATGATCGGACGTTCGGTAGCACTTCCACTTCTAGTGGGGCTGCGTTCATCCCGGACTGGAACGATCGCCATTTGACTTGGGCGGCCGACGAGGATACGGGTGCGCCGTTCCAGCACGTCACCGACGAGACGCGAGAGGAGCCAGTCGCGAAGGTCGAGTACGGGTCCGAGGACGAGTACCTGTACGAGATGTACAGCGCCTACGGCGCGTTCGGTCAGTTGAAGCCAGCGAACTGGGTGAACGCCGATTATCTCTGGGAACTCGACGTGGATGCCTACGGTGAGATCCTCGAGGAGGCCGGCGTCATGGAGCGTAGCGACACCCGGCTGTGGTTCAGCTTTACCCGTCTGAAAGAGTTCATCGAGGACCTGGCCGACGACAAGGAGGCGTTCGTCGAGTTCTTCGATCGTGTCTACGACAAGGTCGGGCGGCGCGAAGCGTGGGAGAGCGATTCACGCCTCTTCTTCACGCCCGGCCTCGAGAGTCTGGTCCTGCAGCGGCCGGACGGGTACGTGATGGAGCTGTCGATGGCGGACCCAGTCAACGTGTTCGACCGGATGCGGAGCGCCCGTTCTGTCGACGTGATGTACCAGATGTTCAAGGATCCGCCTCTTTCGGCCTGATACGCGAGTCAACAAAGGACGATCCGACAGTTACAGGTCGCGCGGCTGGACGCCTAACTGATGGACCTATAAGAGGTGGATGAGACGCCGGAGGAGATGACGACGGGAGGAACACGCCGATAACAGCGTCCACGCTAAAATTAGTGTTGAGTGTCAACGAGGCCCTGGCCTCATCAGTCCACAGTTGACAGCCCACTCAGTCCAGACGGTCGAGCGAGCCATAGAGCTCTTCGTTCTGAATGTGGGTACAGAACTGTGCGCAGAGCCGACAGCAGTCCGCGGCATCGGTGAACGTCCGGACACTGGCGTCCCAGCGCGCGTGGACGGCGCCAAGCATCGCACTTCGAACCGATGGTTCGGTCGCGACCATAACCCGTCGCGCACGCGTAGGTGGCGTTGCATTGGCTGCCGGCCCCTGCATTCCAGCTGTCGATAGAATATCCTCGAGGACGCTCCCGATCTCGATCCCGACACCGAGGTTGTCGCCGACCTGTGGAGCGATGAAAATCGTTGTATTACTCGCCGTCGCAAAGGCGATACTCTGTGTGGCGGCATCCATCTCGTCGAGCGGAATCCCGACATCGATTGCGAGAAAAGCATTAAATCCGCGGTCGCGGAGGCAGTCCCGCGTCTCCTGCAGGAGCCGCAACACCTCGTCTTCGGCGTACTCGCCGCTGGTCTCGTCCCACGTCGCAAACGATGGGGCATCGGTTTCGACATCGGCGTCCGCCGGCAGCAGCGCGTCGACGTCGAATGTCCGATATGGGCCCATCAGATAGACGAGAAACTGTTCCCGCCGGACTGGAGCGAGCGCATCTGATTCACCGGCGGCACGGGGGAGATTATCGATAATCCGTTGCCGCATTCGACTCGTCGATTCGGAACGGCAGTATATAAATATCGGTGTTCTCAGAAATATTCTAGTCGAGAACGACTAAGTACGTGGCGTCCCAACGTAGGACCTGAGGCACCCCCAAATGTCCGAAACCGATCGCCAGCCAACAGAGGAGGTTCGTCAGCCGGACCCGCCGCTTCCCGAAGAGAGCGGGCTGACGCTCGAGGAGTACCTCGCGATGCAACAGGCGATCGGCCACCCGACGCGGTTCCGGATCCTCCGCACGCTCGTCGCCAACGAGGAACTGAGTGCTGCCGATCTCAAGACCGCGGTCGATGTCGAATCCCACAATTTCCACTACCATCTCGACGAACTGGTCGACGCCGGGCTTGTCGACAAGCGCCAGCGACGGACCGCTGACAGCCAGGGCTTTTACACGTACTATCGGCCGACGGCAATGGGGCGGGGTATCCTCGAGCACGGTGTCGAAGAGCTGATGCGCCGTGAACGGGAGTTCAACGACGCCTATTCGTAAGCTGTCGTAGGGTTCTCTGTCTGTGTCGTTCCCAATGTCCATCGGAACTTTTGCCGGGTTTCAGCACATCATATCGCCAACCAACAAACACGGTTTGCTGAATTGGATTGATCACTTCCGCAACCATCAGAACGTCTCTGCAATCCGTCTCGTAGCTGCCCTGGAGCTTCACTACCACGAGTACTGATCCATCGATTACTCAGGCGGTCGTCGTCACTGTCCCACCGGTCACCTCCTGTTCCTGTCTGGGGTCGTGTAGATAGTCGAACGACCATCGTACCTCGGTCTGGCGGGAATACGAGGCAGTCCACCACCCCGGTTTCTTATATCGGAATGGCTGGACAATGTCGATATCGCACACCATTAGGGTAATGTGAATAATGTGAATAATGTAGATTCTGTACATTGCATTCCTTGGCGCTCGAAGGTTGTAGTGATAATTGTGATGAATGTGTGCGGAATGTAGAGCCAAAAATAGCTAGGAATGTGTTTCACTTCCACCCCGCTTACTCAGCCTTTATGTTACTTAGTTGCTAGAATTGGATATGGTCAGTTCACCATCTGAGGACAGCGGTTACGCCTATTCTTGGGCAGAGGCAAAACGGTTAGCACGCGAGCAAGGGTACGGAGTAAAAATCACCGTTCCGAAGACTGCCGAACTTACGCTCCCTCCGGGATTCGAGCGTTCGTATTGGTCGATCGAAGCTGGTGCAGAGGCGGTGTACCGGGATCAGCGAGAGACGGATAGCTTCCAGATCCGGGAGTACGAGGATGAATGGACAATCGAATTAGACCGCCACAACCCAGAGACCGGCAATGCGATCGCCCACGGGATCTATGATGCACCGAAGTATACCCTGGCCGCTGTCGGAATTGCAGGTGCAGCCGTTAGCAGCTTTAGTTCTTAATACATGACGGTTTACGAGATCAGTTACGATCTACACGAACCGGGACAGGACTACGAAGAGATCCACGAGGCGATCGAGTCCCTAGGTCCGACATTTGATGCTCTTGAGTCCACCTGGTTGGTTGACGTTTCAAACAAAGGCGCGGGTGATATCGCCGATGAGCTGACTGGTGTCACCGACACGAATGACTCAATCGTCGTAACCCAAATCCCAAAGAGTGGTGGAGGAAGGTGGGCGTATCGTAATGTCTCAGGTGGTCTTGGAGATTGGTTTGATGAGCACCTGTAGCATTTAGACCGATTTCTCTTACAAAAAGTAGAGGTGTGCTCTTACCGATGAGAGTTTGCCAATCTGACTCTACCTAGATAATGTAGATTGCGTAGATTATGTTTAAATGGTAGAGATCGGGGAAATTGGGATTGTGCACAAAATTTGAATAATGTACAAAATGTAGATTGTGTAGATAGCGCACCCAATTTGTCTGACGCAGAATTAAGCTGGGTGAACTTCATTAGCCGCGTATGAGCAAGGCAAAACTCACATTATCAACGAAACGAGCGCAACCTCCAAAATCTACACAATGTGGATTGCCTATGAAATGTACAAATCCACCTATTGCGGGGGTGCTGACTCATGAGTGCTGACGAGTTTGAAGGACTTCCTGGAGCAGCTGTCTCGTTGCTCAAGGGGGGTGTAGGAAAATCCACGATCGCGCTCAATATCGCTGATCGACTCGCTGACCGCGGCCATGAGACGGTACTACTGGATCTGGATAAGGACGGGCACATGACGACCCAGCTTGGGTACGACGATGCGTACGACCGCGATGCGAACCTCGGTGACGCCCTTATCGATGGCGAAGACCCCGAAGACCTGCTTATTGAGACGGACTTCGGCGTTCACCTCCTCCCGTCGAGCAACGAGCTCGAGAATGTCGAGACGAGGCTGAAGGACGAGCGGTTCGCAGACGTGAAGCTTCGGCGAAACGTCGTTGATCCGCTCATTCAAAACGGATACGACTACGTGATAATTGATGCCGCAGGCGGCCGTGGGAAACTCTCCGACAATGCCCTAATCGCCGTCCAGCGCGTCATTATCCCGCTGATTCCGCGTGCTGGCTCGATCAACGGCCTCAATAAGATGATTGAACGCCAGATCTCTCCAATCCGGCAGAATATCGGGTTAGATATCCTCGCAGTCACTCCGAATATGATTCGCGAAACGATGGGGCAACACAACGAGCATCGGACCCTCGTTGAAAATCTCAACCGAGAATTCGGTTCGTTCGTCCCTGAGTACGCTCGTGTGGATCCGGAGATCTTCGATGCTCTCGATGATTCGGGACGCACCATCGATAATATCCCGAAGCCGGGGATTCGCGAACGGACCGCAATTTCCCGCGCCTTCAAGCAAGGAATGCCTGTCTCGGAGTTTGACGAAGATTGCGACCAGATCCCGAACTTCGACCACTTAGCGGACCTCGTGGAGGAACACAGCCATGCCTAATGAGGACGACCGTTTCGGGGACGTCGCTGAACAGCTCAAACAAACGGAGGACGGAGCTGAATCGGACGACGACGAACGTACTGACACTCAGGATGAACCGCAACCGGATGAAGAGATAACTACTGAGGACACAGAGTCGGAGACTGAGTCCATTCCTGAGCAGGATGAGGAGGATGTGGACGAATCCACCGGTGGACCGGCCTTCTCCTTTGATGAGACCGATATGCACGGCTTCTATGTCCGGGAGGACACGTGGGATGGCGTCACCCGGATGCGATCATCGGTAACTGCTGCGTGCTCTATGTTTGATGTTCCCGAATTTGAGGGAAGAGAGTTTCAAGATGCGTGTCTCCGGGTAATTGCGGACCACGGTGATGAGGTCGCCCTCCAGATCCTCCGGGAGCGTGGTATCGAAGCCGATGAGGAACGTGTCCAGGAAGTTGTGGAGATGCTGAGCGAGCAAGCTACGAACGACTAACATTGGATTTGGGTGATTTCCCCCATCATTCAGATTTCGTGCCCATTGTACATTATGCAGATTGTGTAGCAAGCCATCTGCTTGCAGTCTCGCGATTATTCTCGGAACCGGGTCCGAACCACAGCCTCGGAGGATGGAATTGATGCATGCCTTCTGTTACGATTCATCTGTCCTGAATCAAAATCGAGACTAATTTCTCTTGGCGGCTTTGCTCCAATTACGCTTTCAAAGTATTCCGGATGTCGAGCTTTCCGTCCGGCAATACGTGCGCTCCGAAGGTGGTTTCAATTCCGGCCGTTCGGCCGCTCGACGCCCTCGGCGGCCTTGATCTCGTCTGTTTTCTCGACTTCAGCGAACAGTTCTCGGTATGCGTCGGGCTCGAAGAGGTTGTTCCGGTCGAACAGCTCCCGGGCGGCGTCGGTGAGCTGAAAGAACCGGTACGGCTGGCCCCGTTCGAGCCCCTCACGATCTCGTTCGATGGCCTCGATCAGTCCCACTTCCTCCAGCCGGATGAGGTGGTCGGTGAGCGTCGACGCTGCGATACTCGGATTGTAGTATTCGAGTTCCTTCTTCGAGGGCGCGCCTTTCGGGTGACCGACAATCGTCCCGATGATATTCGCGCGGGTCGTGTCGTCGAGGACACTCAACGCTGCGATCGGATCGAGGCCGGCCGCGTTCTCGGCTGGCGTGAGCGGGGTGGCGTCAGGCCGGGACATTGTGTATGGGGTGTTTGTCTCCCGGCCGCATAACCATTTCGGTGAACTTCGAAGTGGTAGTCAGAGTGCTTGCGTATTCCACTTCCGGTCGTATTTCCGTACCGTTAGGTGGCGGTAGTGACTGGTGCCCAGTATGACCAACGACGACGCTACCCGTGCCGTCATCGACAAATTGGGTGATCAGCCGGGCGAGACGCTCACACCCGAACGGGTCGAGGCGATCCAGACCGCGATGCACGAAGATCTCGGACGGTTCATCGACAACACATCCTATTTTGTTCTCGGTTCCTACGGTGAGGAGGAGCGGCCACGATTGGAGGCTGTTCGCGACAAACTCGCGAGCGATGCCGCAGCCTCGAACTCCGATGACGGGGTCGACGGGTTCCTGATGGACGATATTCTGGATATGTCAGAGTTCTTCACATCGAAATTCAAGCTGCTGGTCAGCTACGCGGACCATATCGTGGGAGTGTATGAACACTCCCAGGGCGGGCACGCGTGGGAAGCGGGTTACATCGACCAGCCGACCTATCGGGAGCGAACGCGAGCGTTTTATCGAACCTACGAGACTGAGAGGGAACAGTACGCGGCCTACGACGGGATGTTCGCACACTATCTCCTCTCGATGGCGCGGGTGGACCGTGCGTACACGTGGACGACGCCCGAGGACCTTCGTGACTGTATTGAGGATGTCTACGCGCCCGACTGACGGCGTGAGGAACGACTATTTGCGTCGGACGCTGAATCTTTTCGTGATGGTCGAGATCCCTGACATACTTCGCTCGGTATTTACTTCGGGCGGTCGGATCACAGTCACCGTTCTTTCACTCGAATTGTCCCGACCATCCCAGAACTCTCATGTGGGATACAATAGTATCCGTACGTTCCGGGGTGATCGAACGTGTGCTCGTACTCCTCACTGGGCGCGATGAGTCCCTCGCTGATCCGGTTTCTCGCAGCACGCTCTGATTCGAAGCCGCCACTTGCGAAGTATGTGGCCTCGTCTGGAATCTCGTCTTCATACGCTGTGACCGTGTGCTGAATGTCGCTCTCGTTCGTCCACCTTACCGTCTCTCCAGCCTCGATCGTCGCGGTCTTCGGCTCGAACGTGTGGTTGTCGGGCATCGTGATGGTCTGGGTCGACGATGCCTGCCCGCTCAAACAGCCAGCGGTGCTGAGCGTCGCCAGGATCCCAGCGCCGAGTCGCAATACCGTTCGTCGATCGTAGAGTCCACGTGCCATTATACCAGGATCTGGCGGTGCCTATTAGAGCACCACGAAGAGGTCGGTCACATACATGACACCGAGACCGAGCAGGAACGCGAGCAGATTCGTCGCGCTGGCCACACGACCGCCTGCGTCCCGAACCATTCGCGCGATCTCCCAGTTGACCTGCAGGATGGCACCCACCCCGATGGCGAGGAAGAACGCACCGATCGTCGGCGAGTACGCTAGACTCCCGATCCATCCACCGAGGATGACGGGTGCGCCGGCGATGACGCCGAGCGCGGCGAAGTGTTTGAGCGATGGGCGTTCTCCGCGAGCCACCGGCGCGACGACTGCCGGGCCTTCCGTCACGTTATGGAGCATGAACCCGATCACGAGGAACGCACCGAGTGACACTCGCCCGAGTGCGAATGAACTCCCGATCGCCAGCCCCTCGGCGAGGTTGTGCAGGCCGATCCCGACCGCGACCAGATAGGCGATCCAGAGACCGCTGCTTGCCCGACTATCACCAGCGGCGACACGGCCCTCACGCCAGGCGCTGATTGCCTGGACCAGGAGGAGTGTACCGAAGATTCCGAAGACGACTAAGAGGTTGCCTTCGTAGGCACCTGGTATTCGCTCGGCGAGTTCGAACGCCTCGAATCCGGCATCGAACGCGAGGAATCCTAAGACACCGGCCGCGAACACGAGCACGGCGTGTAGCCACCGGTCGCTCATCGTCTTGATGTAGGGGAACCACAACATCCCGAGTGCGACCGGGATGACGCCGACGAACAGCCCGATGACTGCAAGCGTTCCGAGGAGACTGAGGCTAAATCCGGGTGACTGACTCGGCGCGACGATGGTGTTGTGGAACGTCGCTCCGTCAGAGAGGACGAGAGCGACTTCGAGATCCCATCCCGGATTCCAGTGATACGGGACCACGATCTGTGCGCTTTCCATCGGGGCGAGCGTCTGGTCACCACCGGCTCCGTCGACCCGGAAATTCCAGTAGGCCTCATTGACGAGAACCTGTGATATCGTCACGGATTCGGGCCCGTTGTTCATCACGTGCAACACGACCGTATCGTCGGTCGGAAGCGTCGTGTGCGTGACCGTTACGTCCGGAAGCGGTGCGCCGCTCTGAACGCCGGCGAGCGGTGACGTGAACGCGAACACGCCCAGGACAAGCACGAGCAACACAATCGGGAGGAGCGCACTGACCCATCGTGGAAGCCCGAGCGGTTGTGTGATCTCTTCATCAGCCGTTACACCACCGTCCGTCGTCGGGGGTTGTGTCTTGTCTGCCATTTAGACCACCTCGAAGAAGCTCATCCAGCCGAGTTCAGCAAATTCCGACTGATGGGCGTGGAACATGTACAGCCCGGGCTCGTGATCCGAGTAGTCGATCTCGATGATCCCGCGCTGGGCCTGCGTCTGCATGATCGTGTCCACGGTCTTGCGGGTCGGCGTCAGCGTCGTCCCGTGGTCGTAGTAGTCGAAGAACTGCGAGTGCGTGTGGAACGAATTGATGAGGTCGAATTCCGTGGCATTGGCGAGATACACGCGCTGGCGCTGGTTCTTGTCGATCTGGATGGGACGTTTCGTCTCGCCCGCTGTCCAGTTACCGTTGCCGTCGGTGCTACCGACCCCGTAGCCGAACGCCCGCGTGTTCACTGCGTAGACCTCGTTGCCGCCGTCGAAGTTGGTATCGAACGAGTTCATCACCATCACCATCTCGTTGACGGCGTCGTTCTCGGCGTACTCGTGGTTCCGGCTCTTCGCCTCGTCGACGAGCCGCGTCCGGAGGTCGTCGGTGATCGGACCGGGGTAGTTGACGTAGTCGCGTGGGTTCTCCCTGACGCGCTCGGGGTCCGGATCGACGATGATCGTCCCGTAGAGTCCTCGGTGGATGTGCTCTTTTAGTGGGAGCGAGTGGCAGTGATAGAAGTGGGTGCCGGCGGGCTGGGCGATCCACTCGTAGGTGAAGGACTCTCCCGTCTCGAGCACTCCGGGCCCGTTCTGGGGGATTCCATCCATTCGCGGGTTGAGATTCTTCAGGTGCGGATGAATCGTGTGTGCGTGTCGTCCCAGATTAGTGAACTTGATCCGGAGTAGGTCGCCCTCGACGGCGCGGATCGTGGGGCCCGGCACCTGACCGTTGTACGCCCACGCTTGGAACTCGATGCCAGGCGCGATGGTGATCGTCGTATCGACGGCAGTCAGCTCGAACTCCCGTACGGTTCGGCCATCCTCCTCGTAGACCTGCTGGGGAACGTTATCCTGCCCGCTGTCTCCGGTGTTGAAAGCGGTGAGGAACTCGTGAGGATCGAAATCCAGATCTTGGTATTCGCCCACGGTACCGAAGTTGCCGTGGGCGTCTTCGTCCTCGTGATCGGGCGCCGCACCTGCTCGCGTACTGCCGAGTCCGACTGCAGCACTTCCAGCGACACCGAGACTGCCGAGTACCGTCCGACGACTGACTCCCGTTTCGCCGGTGAGTGAGTCGACCAGTCGCTGTTCGAGCCGTTCTGTGACGTCCGCTGCACTCTCGTAATCTATCGATGGCATGATCTCCTCCGCTGGCTGAGCCTTCGGATACTCATATGCGCTAGTTGACTCACCCAATATATAAATTAGACGCATCTAAACTTTGAGTGAGTCTAAACTAATAGCTGCGGCGGTGGACGTTTGGGTAGCTTAGTTAGGACTCTACGCGCGGGACCGGGTCGATACAGAACGTACTACTTCTTCGGGTAGTGCAACTGGTTCGTCCTCACCCTCAGGAGCAACTGTGACCATTCCGAACGGCGTAGTTTCGACAACTTCCACTACAGTTCCGGGTTGAATCCCGTGTTCGGCCAGATACCGTAGTAACTCCGGATCTCTGTCCGGGACCCGTTCGATTTGCACGCTGTCACCTACCTGATGATCAGCAAGCGTGCCCCCATCTTTTTCTCCCGAAACGTCCAGTTCCGCGGTGGGAATCGGGTCGCCATGTGGGTCAACTGTGGGATCGCCCAGTTGCTCTGCAATTCGGTCGGCGAACTGACTGCTGATATGGTGTTCGAGGCGATCTGCTTCGTCGTGTACCTCCGCCCAGTCATACTCGAGGTGGTCTGCCAGATACCGTTCTAAGAGCCGGTGATGGCGAATAATTTCGAGAGCAATAGGAACGCCAGTTTCGGTGAGCGTGACCCCCTGATAGGGTTCGTACTGTACGAGATCCCGCTCCGCTAACTTCTTCATCATACTGGTAACCGACGATTGTTCTACGTTCATGTACTCCGCGAGAACTGACGTCCGTACCCGCTCGTTCGTTTTGTTCTGTAGATAGTAGATCGATTTGAGATAGTCTTCCATGATCGCGCTCAACATCGAAAAGGAATTAGACTTGACTAAATTTATAATTTGTCTCGCCCGATTCCTTTACGTATCACGTTCGAGAGCGTTCTTCCGTTGTTCGTACTCATCGTCCGTGAGATCACCGCGAGCGTACGCGAGTCGGAGTTCCTCGAGGGCTTGATCAGTACTACCATCTGAGTCTGTCATCGTGCGATAGATGAGGTACCCTACGCCGACGATAGCGGCGATGAACAGCAGCTCCATCAGTAGTCTGACGAGGGCCATCCATCCGAGGACTGTTCCGTCACCCCACACATGACCACCCCACATTCCACTCACCATCGGGCCGAACCCCATCATCCCAAACCCCATGAAGAGGACGGGGAGAATGAGCAGGGCACCGAGGACGACGAGAACGATCGTGACGAGCTGGTTGTCGGTTGAAGTAGTTGGCATAATTATTCCCTGAGAGTGTTTTCGGTTGAGTATAGGGTCTCCTACTTGATGCTCGTTTCTCTTTATAAACAAAGGCTCAGAGGTGCTGATACTTTTGAGATATTGGATCTATTCTATGGATTCCCACTGAAGGAGAGGGTCAACAGCGACCGGTCGACGTCGCTGATACGTCAACCGGGTTCTCTACGAAACTCTTTCAGTAGCTCTCCGCCCTAGTAGAGGTATGTCTACGACCGTCGCAACACCTGATGTGGACGAGACGTGTACGTACTGTGGGTCACGTATTTTCGACCACGACCCTCTCTGTGTTCGCGACTGTGACGACGACTGTGGCTCGCCCAAGTACTTCTGTAATTATGCCTGTCTCTCGACGTATATCGACGGGAACGATCTGACAACGGGGAATGCGTGTGCGTGGTCACCCGACGACGGTGATTGCTGTTAATCAGGTTTCTTGCTGCGCTCTCGGTCGGCGCAGGGATATTTCACACTCTACCGAGTAGGTAGAGGGAGTAACCTGATGTGAGGTCTCACGATGGATTCTGATTCCCCTCCAAACCACTCGTCTGCCACGCACGAACACCACGAACACAGTACCGATTCTGGTGAACACGACCATCACCAGGGGGAGCACGGTGGGATGCACGAAGGCCACGAACAGATGTTTCGACGCCGGTTCTTCGTCTCCACGCTCCTCTCGATTCCTGTCCTGCTCTACAGCCCGACCCTCCAGGAATGGCTGGGCTTCCCCTCCCCGACGTTTCCCGGCAGCGAGTGGGTTAACCCCGTCTTCGCGGTAATCGTCTTCGCATTCGGTGGGATTCCGTTCCTCCAGATGGCGGTGCCGGAGCTGAAAGACCGGGTGCCGGGGATGATGACGCTGATCTCGATGGCGATCAGCGTCGCGTTCGTCTACAGTCTCGCGACCGTGGTCTTCCCGACGCAGTCAGCGTTCTTCTGGGAGCTCGTCACGTTGATCGACATCATGCTGCTCGGCCACTGGATCGAAATGCGGTCGGTGCGACGCGCCTCGAGCGCCGTCGACGAACTGGCGAAACTGATGCCGGACACCGCGGAACGACTCACCGAGGATGGCGAGACCGAAGAAGTCCCCGTCAGTGAACTCTCCGAGGGCGACCTCGTGCTCGTCCGGCCGGGCGCGAGCGTGCCCGCCGACGGCGTCGTTGAGGAGGGCGATTCTGACGTCAACGAGTCGATGATCACGGGCGAGTCGAAACCGGTCTCGAAGGAGCCCGGAGACGAGGTCATCGGCGGCACCATCAACGGCGACGGCAGTCTCCGCATCCGCGTCGGTGCGACAGGCGAGGAGACGACGCTTGCTGGCATCATGCGGCTCGTCGAGGAAGCCCAGCAGAGCAAGTCCAAGACGCAGGTGCTGGCCGACCGCGCGGCCGGCTGGCTGTTCTACGTCGCGCTCGGGGCGGCATTCGTGACCGCAATCGCGTGGACGGTCGCGGTCTCGTTTGACGCGACCGTCATCGAGCGCGTCGTGACGGTGCTCGTCATCGCCTGCCCACACGCCCTCGGGCTCGCTATTCCGCTGGTCGTCGCGATCAACACCTCCCTGGCGGCGCGGAACGGGATGCTCGTCCGCGACCGCATCGCGATGGAGGACGCACGGAAACTGGACGCCATCATCTTCGACAAGACGGGGACGCTCACCGAAGGCGAGCACGGCGTCGTGGATATGGCGACCGTCGAGGGCGTCGACGAGGACGACGCGCTCGCACTGGCGACGGCCGTCGAGAGCGACTCCGAACACATGATCGCACGAGCCATCCGCGAGGCAGCTGACGAGCGTGATCTTAGTGCCCCTGATGCGTCCAGCTTCGAGGCAATCAAAGGGCGAGGGGTCCGGGCGAACGTCGACGGCAACGAGGTGTACGTCGGCGGGCCGAATCTGCTCTCACAGCTCGACAGCGAGGTTCCGGGCCACCTCCAGCGGTTCGCTGACGATGCGGGAGATAACGCACAGACGGTGGTGTATCTCGTCCGCGATGGGGAGTTGATCGCCGCCTTCGCGATGGCCGACGTGATCCGAGAGGAGAGTTTCCGCGTCGTCGACGCCCTCCACGAACTGGGCATCGAGGTGGCGATGCTGACTGGCGACTCCCAGGACGTCGCCAACGCCGTCGCAGACGAACTGGGCATCGATACGGTGTTCGCAGAGGTTCTCCCTGAAGACAAAGACGAGAAAGTCCAGGAGCTCCAAGACCAGGGGAAGCTGGTGGGGATGGTTGGCGACGGCGTGAATGATGCGCCGGCGCTGACACGAGCCGACGTCGGCATCGCGATCGGGAGCGGCACCGACGTCGCCGTCCAGTCGGCGGACGTCATCCTCGTCCAGAACAACCCTATGGACGTCGTTCGGCTGGTGAAGCTCAGTAAGGCGAGCTATCGGAAGATGCAGGAGAACATCGTCTGGGCCGCCGGCTACAACGTGTTCGCGATTCCGCTCGCAGCAGGCGTCTTGGCACCGATCGGGATTCTGCTCTCCCCTGCTGTGGGTGCGCTTCTGATGTCGCTGAGTACGGTGATCGTCGCGATCAACGCCCAGCTGCTCCGCCGCGTGGACCTGTCCATCCCCGAGCTTCCAGGTGGGACACCAGCGACTGACGCACAACCTGCAGACTGAAACGCGCCCGATCGCTTCGGAGCTTCTTTCAATTGAGTTCGGTTGGTGGTCAGCAACTGGCGACACTGCGTAATTTCAGTGAGTATCGCTATGCGGTCACCGGTTCCACAGTTTTCCCGAGGGGGGACGACGTTCGGTATACACAGACGCTTCCTCTGATGGGCCACATAGCTACGCCAGCACTAGGTTTATACCGCTTGACGGACTTCTTTCCGATATGAGCCTCGAAGAGACGGTTGACTACCTCGCCGAGGAACTCGACCTCGAGCGAAGTGAACACGTTCGCGAGGTCGGACAGTCGGTCGCCGAGCTTCGCGACTGATTAGAACATTTCTCTGAAGTCCCGTTCGACGAGTCCGTCTTCCAGATACGTGATGAACTCTTGTTTCGTGGGTCCTTGACGGTCAAGTAGATCGTCCCGTTCTGCTCGTTCGAGAACTGCCTGCGCGAAGTCCGTACAGTGGGATTCATGCTGCTCAGCGTACTTCGACAGGGCTTCTCGCCAGTGCATATCCAGCTCGAATTCGGCTAATCGGATTTGGATTCCGTCTTTCCGTTCGACGAGGTCGACATCCAGGTCTTCGAGTTGCTTGAAACGGAGGTTGTTCCGGCGGACCGTGATGAGCCGCTTGGAGTCGACGATGTAGGGGTCGACCCACTCTCGCCAGGTATCGTCGTCAACGTGTGTTCGTGGCATCGCAAAATCCGAGTCCACACTCTCAATACAGAACTGCAGCATAGCGATGCCAGTTCGATGATTCGCATTCGGGAGGGAATGTCGGAGAATCAAATTCGACATCACCTCTCCAGCGACGGTCGGAAGTGGGGCTCCCCAGGACACGTGATCGAGTGCCTGCTGGATTTTTTGCGGTTCGAACTCCTTGTAGAGCCGAAACTCATCCTCCTCTCGAACATCGACAGCTGCTTCGAGCAATTCCACTAATCGGAAGGCGACAACTTGCCCAGCACGAGGAAGGTCACGAATACGGTCGCTCAACCATTCCTGATCGAAGTCGATGTCATGGGCTGATTCGATCTCTGAATCGCCTTCGTAGAGGACATAGACCGGTGTTTCGAAGGGGTACCCGATGAGTTTTGTCGACTCGTCGGATTGCTCTCGCTGAGACAGGATTTCTGCCACCGATGCCGAGCTATATTTGAGTGAGAAATTCTCGGCCTGTGGGTGGTGATAGAAGA
>Ga0207771_100421_pt1 | contig 25895 bp, 30 predicted proteins | sample A23M2SouthBayCA_2_FD_187731 | JGI IMG/M metagenome (GOLD analysis project Ga0207771, IMG submission 187731) | Aerobic enrichment media microbial communities from Eden Landing Ponds, California, USA - A23 M2 (2) (SPAdes) | ecosystem: Environmental > Aquatic > Marine > Unclassified | place...
GAACCCGAGCCGCGAAAATGCTTCGGCGACCAGCTGCTCGAACTCGTCGTAGGCGTCGCCGTTCTCGCTGGCCGCAACGAGACGCTCGCCGAAGTCCCCCTCTGCTTCGCCACCGCCATCGTCCCCACCATCGTCGACGATATGCACCCGCGACCCGGAGTCGGTCAGTTCGTTGACGGCCGTCTCGACGGACTCGTACGCCTCCGCAACACGCTCGATCCGCTCGTCGGCGACGCGAGTGAATCCCTGGGGCCGATACCCAGGCTCGTAGCCGACGAGGTCGTTGAACGGCTCCACGTCGATGTCGATCTCCTCGAAGTCGGTGAAGAAGGTCAGGTACTGCCACGGGTTGTCGAGGTCCCACGGATTGCCCTCCAGATCATAGAGGTGCTCGGCCAGTTCCAGGTCGTCGCGTTTCGACAGCACACGAGCCTGTGCGATGAAGCCGCCCTCGCGGTACACCAGCACGATGTCGCCCTGTGAGACCCGCTGCCACTTGTTCGCGACCGAGGTTCCCCAGACCCGGACTGGCTCGTCGTCACTCGCCCGTGCGGTGAAGTCCTCGGGCAGAAACTCGTCCAGTTCCGCTCGCTCGTAGCCGTCCTGTACCGAACGAAGATAGTCCTGATAGGCGTCCTCCCGTCCCGCGGTGAAGATCACGATCCCCGTCATTTCTAGCCCGCAGAACGATCAGGGAGATAAAACCGCGCGTTGTGACACCAACGGAGAAAAGGCGACGGTGGGGACAGGGTTCACCGCTTCCGCGTATCCACGAGCACCCCGTAGTGATACCCCACGCTACAGCTCTGACAGTAGAGATCCCGCAAATCGTCGCCCTGATCGATTTGATGCACGGGCAGCCGAACGCTTATCCCACGTATTGCACTATTCGAGATATGGCCAGTTCGACTCGTGACCCGAGCAGCGATCGCGAGGACGAGATTCGGATGTGGCGAGAAGACGACTGGTGGGTGATCACTGACGTAGAGACCGGCGTCACCACCCAGGGGAAGACCCGCGAGCACGCCTTGGAGATGCTCGATGAAGCGGTCGCCCTCGAAAAGGGCGAAGCGGGGCACGAACCGACCGATGAGGAACTTCGCGACCTCGGCGTTGATCCAGAGACAGCACGCTCACAGGGCGGCGAACTGCCAGACGTACTCAAGTAGCGGGCGATACTGTTTTCTGTGTCGTAAACGAATGTTTACAGACATGGGAACGAAGCACGTCCGCCTCGACGAAGACGTATACGAGGCGATCCGAGCGCGAAAGCACGAAGACGAGACCTTCTCTGAGGCTGTCGAGCGGCTCGTCGGCGGGCCGTCGCTGCTGGAGATCGCCGGCATCCTCTCAGACGAGGAAGCCGACGCGTTCCGTGAGGCGGTCGACGATGTCGACGCCGTCGACGACGAAGATATCGACGAGTTGGTCGACCACTTCGAGGGCGCATGATTCTCGACACGTCGTTTCTGATCGATCTGATGAACGGCCAGCCCGATGCAGTGACACAGGCCGGGAAACTCGATTCGATGCCCGTGGTCGAGCGCATCCCTGCCCAGGTCGTCTACGAGCTGTACGTCGGCGTCGGCTACACCGAGACACCCGAGACAGAAGTCGAAAAGATCCAGTCGATCGTCGACACTCGACCCGTCGAGGAGACGACGCCAGAGATCGCACGGCTCGCCGGCCGAATCAATGGAACGCTGAAGCGCGAAGGCCAGCCGGTCTCGACCGGGGACATGCTCATCGGGGCGACTGCACGCCACTACGACGAGCCAGTCGTGACCGGGAATCCGACCGACTTCGAGCCGATCCCCGACGTGGAAATAGAGCGATACTGAAACGCCATCTGTAGTATTCGATCGTTCTCGACGCCAATCTGGATCGACCGAAACTTGTAGCCTCAGGAATCGACCGACGACGGATCGAAATTCAGTAGCAACCGCTCGCGCGTCTCGTTCGCAGAGCCGCTCGTCCCGCTGTTGATGTAGTTCTTGCTGTCACGGGCCAGCACTCTCAAATCCTCACTGCCCTCGGGTAGCTCCTGATACGAGCAGATCCCGAAGCCATCGAGGTCACCGAGCGCGTCGAGCAGTTCTTCGTGATCGATCTCGCTGGTCGGGTAGTAGTCCTCGGTCCCGACGTAGGGCGGATCGAAGTAGAACACCGTCGCCTCGCTGTCGTACTTGTCGACCAGGTCTCGCCAGTGAAGATTCTCGATTACCACCTCGTCGAACCGGTCGGCGAACTCCCGGAGCCGGTCGATCTTGTTAGAGAAGCTGAGCGCCTGATTCGAGACCTTGCTCGTTGCGAAGCCGTTGTAGGCGTCGTACGCACTGCCCCACTGAGCGTATCGGAGATAGAAGAACTGGCCGGCTCGTTTCACGTCGTCCTTCGGACGATACCCCTGATAGAACGACTCCGCCCAGTCCGAATGAACCGCACGCGAGTACGGCACCGAGGAGAGCCACTGCACCAGCTCGTCGGGCTGCTCCCGGAGCACCGCGAAGAACTGCACCAGGTCCTCGTCGAGATCGTTGTACACCTCCACGGTACTCGTGTCGGGATCTTTGTTCGCCAGGACGCCGGCAGCGCCGCCGAAGACTTCGACGAAACACTCGTGCTGGGGAACCTGATCGAGAATCCACGACGCGAGGCGACTCTTCCCACCGGGGAACGGAAAGACGGCGTCAGGCATCGTCAGGCACCCTCCCAAGCCTCGATGTCGACGACGCCGAACGCTGGGTCGGAACGGGACACCCGGACGAGCACGTCCTCGTCGCTGATTCGCTTGCTGACTACCTGCTCGGGCCGCTGTGAGCGCGACATGTCTGCATCGACTAGACGTGTGGTAAAAGGGCTGGGGCGGGCGGGTGACCGAATCGGTCCGACAACCACCGATATCGAGCAATTGTGCCATATCTGGCGCTGAAACGGTCGATGCGAGCTGACCGAACAGTGACCGAATGTGACCGAAACGGCAGACCTCGCGATCAACAGAGCGCTCGGTATCGACTATCCTGCGTACTCCCGTCGCGTTCGATCAGATCCGACCGGACCAGGGTACGCAGATACCGTCGACGAGTCGACCGTGCCTTCGGAGACTGGGCGCGGTCTTCGTAGCGGGCGTGGAGGGTCCTGCTGTCGATCTCGTCGGCGTCTCGGATGATCCGTAGCAGGAGGCGGTGGTGCGATCCCAGTGATCGGATGTCCCGATCCCGGATTTCACTCGCGGCATCGTCGGCGATAGCGTCCACGACTGGCTTGGTGAGCTGCTGGCACTCGTGACGCTCGACGTGAAGGGCGGCCTGTCGAAGGAGTGCGATCGCGTGGCGAGCGTCGCCAGCGGCCAGGTCTGCGATGTAGTCGATGACACCGTCTGCGAGCCGGGCACTGACCAGTCCGTGATCAGCGCGACCGTCGAGGATGTCGACCAGCTCGCTGTGGCTGTACCTGTTCATCCGAACAGTGTCGGCGCTCTGAATCCGAGATTTCGCCTTCGCGCTGAGTTCTGTGAACCACTCGTTCTCGTCGATCGTGATGCAGACGAGCGAGACGTTCGGGACGTTCCAGAGAGCGAGCAGCGGCTGTTCCTCAAGCGACCCGGCCTCGTCGAGGAACACGATGATATGCTCGTCACACTCACGCAGACGGCGCACGGCCTCCGATGACGCAGTTCCTTCGCGCTTGATGTCGGCACCGAGACCGATCTCGTGAACGATCTCGAAGAGAACCGCTGCAGGCGTGTTGTCTGCCATGCAGTTGACGTACGCCCAGCGTAGATTCAGTACCTCCTGCTCTAACTGGCTGAGCGTGTACTTCGCGATCGTTGTCTTTCCCGCACCACTGGGACCGACGACACAGACATCCGCGGGGCGACCGACCCTCATCGGGTCGAGAACCGACGAGAGGTGATTGAGTTGTCCCTCACGGTGGTGTAGGTCTCGTGGTGTGTACTCCGGTCGGAAGACCTCTGCGTTGGTGATCATTGCTCACCCGTCACGATCGACCGACTGGCCCAGTTCTTCTGTTGACTGTTCACCGAAATCCCTCCAGAGAGAGAGCGTTGTGATCCCGCTCATGTATCGCCGATAGTCCGACCGATCTGTCGTCGAGCGGGGTTGTGTGGTTTCGAGTAGGGTTAGGCCGGAATCCAGTTCGGGCAGTGCCTGATCGGGTCTGGATTCCGACGTACGGTGGTGGCACGTCATGCTTCGATTCTGTCGATTTCCATCCCGAGCAGCACCTGCTCGACCCAGTCTGGAGCGTCGACCTCGCCGTCCAGGTCGATCACCGCGGCCGTCGTCTCCGCGACGTGGGCGACTGCCTCGTCGTCGATCCCGAGCGTCCAGCGATCGTCGCCTCGTTTCACCACGATCACCGCTTCCCAGTCGCGATGCTCGCTATAGAGCTGGACAGTGACCTTGTCGCCGCCGATCTTCTCACTGACAGTCTGATCCGGTCGTCGCGTCGGTGTTTTCGACATACTCGTCGGTTGACAACGATACGTAAAAGGTCTACAGCGGGACCGAACGGTAACGGAAATCGGCCTATATCGGCGCAACTTTAGACAGAAAAATACGGAGAGAGGTGTTGAAGTGCCCGAGAAAGAGCGATGAACGGAAGACGAACGGAAGTCGAACGGAAACGCGCTATGTGGTGTTGCAGGCGGCAGACCGAATCGTTCCGTCTGGCTCGACGTGGTGGTAGGTCGTCGATCGGCCTGTTCCATCTGATGCGATCAGGTTGTACCGTCGGAGGCTCTTCAGGTACTTCCGGCGTGTCGATCTCGCCTTCGGTGAGAGGGATCGATCCTCATATCGGGCATGGAGGGTGCCGCTGTCGATCTCGCCCGCTTCGCGGACGATCTCGTAGAGGAGCCGCTTGTGTGTCCCGAGCGAGCGAATCCGACGCTCGCGGAGGTCCGCCTCGGCGTCCGCGACGATCGCGTCGACGACCTCGGTGGTCAGTTCATTCAGATCGTTCTTTTCGACGTGCTTCGCAGCGCGCCTCAGGAGAGCGACCCCACTCCGTGCGTTGCCAGCGGCGAGATCAGCGATGTGTTCGACGGCGTTGTCGGCGACGCGGGCCGAGATCAGGCCGTGGACGACCCGGGCATCGAGGATATCGACCAGTTCGCGGTGGCTATACTTCTCCAGATGCAAGCTCTCCGCTCGTCGGAAACGCGTTTCGACGCGGGAGTCGAGTCCGGCAAGCCACTCGTCTTGTTTGGTAGTGATCGGTATCTGAGCGACGTGGGGGATTTGATAGAGCGAGAGCAACAGCGACGGATCGTCGAGCACGTCGACCTCGTCGATGATGCAGATGACCTGATCGTCGTGCTCACGAAGCCGATTCAGTGCGTCGGCCTTGTGGGTCCCTTCCCGACGAAGATCGGCTCCGAGTCCTGCATCACGAAGTAGTTCGTGGAGGGCAGCAGCCGGCGAAGATTCGGCCATGCAGTTGACGTAGCCCCACCGAACGTCGAGGACTTCGCGCTCCAAAAGACCGAGCGTGTACTTCGCGATCGTCGTCTTCCCAGCTCCACTGGGGCCGTAGATACACACGTCCTCGGAGCGCGTGGAACCAGTCGGATCGAGAACTGATGAGAGATGGTCGATCTGACCGTCGCGATGGTGCAGATCGCGCGGGAGTTGTTCGGGCCGGAGAGCACGGGCGTCGGTGATCATGAGTTGCTACTCTCGACGTGGGGACTAAATGGCGAGCCGTCCGTAGTGAAAGTGAAAGTAAGTCGTCTATCGATTCTCTTCCACAGTGACCCTCGTCAGCAGTACAGAAATCTCTGTTTCAGTGGTACATGAACAAGACATATGACTTCCCAGAGAGATTACTGGATATGGAAATCGACCTTCAGGCCGCTATACTTGGGACCGACCTGAGCCGGTCGTTGCAGGGGATCCTCGTCGCCGCAGGATTCTCTGTCCTTGTGTTGGTCATATCGTTCCTGCCGCTTGCTGCTGGTGCTGTCGTAGAGCCTGGCCTCGTGGTCATCGGATTCGGGTTGGCGAGCTGGTGGGCATACGACAATAGTGGGTTTGCAGTCTGTCTGTCTCTGGTCTCTGGTCCCGTGATAGCGCGTTTGGCGTACTTCTGGTGGCTCTATCTCGGACGACCCGCTCCCGTCAGCCTCCCGCTCTCGTTTTCAGGGCACGGCGCGTGGGAGATGTGGCTTCCTGTAACGCTGTTACTCGGCGTCATCGCGTTCATAACTGGGGTCGCTGTCCGCCGGAGTCTTCACCTAATTCCGCTAACCACCCGAACCGAAGCGTGACTTACTGAGGACTCTTCTGGGGTTGGCGTGGTTAATAGTGATCAGTTCGCAGATCCACAGAACAGCGTATTCTGCAACCAATTCTTGAAACGAAGCCGCAACGGCAATAACGACTTCTCATACAAGTCGTAACAGAATCCGCGATTTTCACTCGGTACACGGGGTGATCGAGCCGTTGGCAATTGCTTTAGTAACGGAAACTCACCAAACTGCCATGCGAATCGAGGCAGCAGGCAGCGAGCAACACCGCGAACACAAAGTGTGGCTCGCCGACAGCGAGATCGAGGACCTTCGGCGAGCGACGAACAGCCAGCGCGACGATCTAATCATCCAACTGGGTGCCTTCGTCGGTCTCCGTGCATTCGAGATCCCACAGGTCCGGCCTGCGGACATCAAAGAGAGCGATCGCGGCCAGTACCGCCTTCGAGTCCGATCGGGCAAAGACACAACTGGTAGCGGCGGGAAGCCCCGCGACGCCTACCTCCCCAGTAGCGTCGAGCGCGACCTCCAGCGCTACCAGAACGAGCACAACATTGCACCGAAGGACTCCTATATCGATCTGAAGCAGCCCGGCGTCCGCGCTGTCGTTCGTCGGACTGCCCAGCGGGCAGCTCGCCAGACGGGCCACGCCGACTTCGAGAAGGTGAGCACGCACGATCTCCGTCGACGCTTTGCCCAGCGGCTGCTGGTCGACCAGCAGATGAACCCGCGCGTCGTCATGGCCGTTGGCGGCTGGGACTCCTTCGCCGCAATCGAGCCGTATCTGAACGCGCCAAGCGAAGAAGTCATCGACGATGCATTTGCAGAGATCAGTCTGTGAGGATATGTGGCTTGGTCCATAGCCATATCGCTATGGAGGTAGTAACATAGGGTAGTGGATGGCGTCCTACACAACCATCGAGGACTGGAAGGATGTGGAAAGCGGTTACGTCGTGGATGTGACCATCCGACAGACGGACGACGAACAGTACCCGAGCGGATGGGACTATGCCCTGCATCTTGGGCAGGTCGGTGGTGACACCGTCTTCGCTTCGACAACGCCCACGAACGGACGAAGGGCCACGAACGCCACACTCGGGATGAAGTCGAGATCATCCAGTTCCCTGGGATGTTGACGCTCTACGATCGCTTCAAGCGCGAGACCGAAGAGCTGTCGCCCGTCTGTGGGACTGGCCGGAGTAGGACGCCATCAGGAGAGAGAAACTATGCCCACGCTCAAAGTTACCGTCGGCGAACGAGAACACCTCGACCAGCGCACGCGCAACCGAAGCAAGGCCGCTCGGGAGGGCGAAGACCTCGACGACGCCCAGCCGACGCTGAACTTCGACTCGTACACAGCACTCAGTCGACTCCTCAGCCCGAAGAACATGGAGTTGCTGGAGACGATCTCCGAGCACGAGCCAGCGAGTATCAGCGAAGCCGCCGAACTGGTCGATCGAGATTACAAACAGGTCCACCGAAACCTCTCCGAGCTCGAAGACATCGGCGTCATCGGTTTCGAGGGCGGCGGCTCGGGGAAGCCAAAGAAGCCGACGCTGGCGTACGATGGCATCGAGATCGATATTCCGTTCACTGGATCGGACGACAACGCCAGTGCAGCAGCGCCCTGACTCGATGGGTCGCGCCGAAGGTCCTAAATTCCAGTAGCACAGTCCAGCAGACGGAAGGGACCGCCCCACAACGTCTCTTTCGTGGCCCGATCGGGTTTCATGCTCGCGGTGTGTCACATCCCACAGTGACGACCGTCGGGCAGGACCGACGAGGCGGTGGCTGTGTGATGCGTCTACCCTCCTGATAGGTTTTCGGGAGAAGCGATGGGGATCAGTCGAGACGCGCAGTCAGTGTCCCATCGTCGAGGTCGTGTTCGATCAGTACTTCGTCGCCCTGCTCGATGTCGAACGCGTCGGCGAGACCCTTCGGAATGCTGATCCCGACGCTCCCGCCGAGATCAGTCACCGTCCGCGAGCATGGTTTCCGTTCCATAGACGATTGAACCTGTGACGTAGTGAACAAAAAGTATTGTCACCACAAATAGCTGCTTAATAGCTATTAGATGAAAGATTAGTGGACATTAGACAGCTATCATATAGCTATCTTTTCTGGCACTTTACACCCGGCCATAGACAGCGGGGACATCCGCGGCCTGCCGCCGCGGAGGTGTACCCCGACCCATGCAACACGACGACTCCGGCGGCGACGAACCACCGGACGGCGCGGGTAACGCCGCGCTTCGATATTGGCGTATCGACTGGAGCAACATCGACGAGCGACGGCGTGCGCGATCTCGGCAAGAGGCCGGCGGTGCGAGCCGAGATCTCGCCGGCGAGATGCTGGCCGGAGGCGGCGCGTGACTCGTCTCTCCGTCGACGGCGTCCGTCTGTCAGATCTGTCGATCCTGGGCTGGAGTGCCCTGTTGTCGGCGGCCTGCCTGACGCTCCTGACAGTCCAGCTTGGGATGGAGCACGCCGTGACGGGTGACCGGCCGGCGTTCGTCGTGACTGCCATCGGTGCTGTCGGCCTCGCACTGTTTGCCTACAACGAAGCCGCTCCCGAGCATGAAGCGGCTTGCGAGCACTGTGGAGCGACGGCCCGAACACAGGCCAACCGCGACGGTGTCGACGAGGTCATCGAAGTCCACTCGTCTGGATCTCCGCGGCGGGCGACGGTCGGGCCGTTCTCGATGGTCGTCCAGACCAACAGCCGGACTCGGATCTACTGCAGTGGCGAGTGTGCTGATGCCGATCGAGAGCGGCGCAGCTACATCGAACAACCGGACGGTCGCGCGTTACTGGCGGAACGAGAGACCTCGATCAGCCGACCGGCTCACAGTGTCACGGCGACCGACGGCGGGACGCCAGTCGGTGAGATCGTCGACGGTATCAAAGAGCATGGATCAGGGGCGATCCGCGACCAGGCGCTGATCGACGCTCTACGTGGCGCATCGAACAGCAGCCGAGAATACGACCAGTCTGACGATCAGGGCGCTCCCCAGCCCGCAAACGGGGACTCAGATCAATGATCGGAATCCAATCTAACGACTCGAACAGTCGACTGAACAACTTCGCGATGCTGCTGGCAGCACTCGTCGGCATCAGCCTCCTGGCGGTCGGTGGGGCTGTCGCGGCCGGCGATCAACTCGCAGACGAGACGGTCCCCATCGACAACTCGACCGAAGAAGTGTATCTCGAAGTGACGAACACAAGCGGCGACGCCGTCGACTACACCCTCTACGGTGTTGACTCGGGTGGCATCACCACCGAGGTCAACGCCGGACAGATCTCTGCGACAGCGAACAACACGACACAAAAGACCTTCGCGGCAGACACCAGTGCCTACGCATCGTATCGCTTCGTCGTCACCGAGGACGCATCTGACAACGACAACGAGACTGTCGAGTCCGTCGACGTGGGCGAGATCGTCACCCAGTCGGCCGACGGTGGCGGTGCGATCCTCGCAGGCAGTGGCGGGCTTCTCACGCCGCTGAACATCATCATCGGCGTGCTGGCCGTCGCCGTGGCGTTCCTGCTGGGACTGTTCGACCCGCTGAAAGCGAAGTTTTCGGGGTGACCTTCGATGGCTTCATCGGATGACCCGACACTCGACCTCGGAACCGGTGACGGCGATGCGACACTCACCGGTATCACGAACTTCTTGCAGGCGGGCGGGAGTGCTGGGAGTGTCCTGAGCGCGTCGTTTATCGGGCTGGTCGTCTCGCCGTTCGTGGCCTTCGTGGATGTCGTGCAGGCCGTCGGGACGTTCTTCTCGGAACCCTTCGAGTCCGCTGGAACGGCCGTCGGTGCGCTGTTGTCGGGGATGTTCCAAGCACCTGGCGACCTCCTGACAGCGGGAGCGGACATCACCGAGACCTCGCTCCGGGATGCCATCGGTGGCAGTCTCGCCGGCACGCTCGCGTTCCCGATCACGATCGGGATCGTGATGCTGGCGCTGTATATGATCGTTCTGTACCTCCGAGAGGACGAGACGGGTGACACGCTCCCAGGCCTGCCGGTCGACATCCCGACGGATATCTTCGGCGTCGAGGAGGAAGATACGATCGATGAGTAGGCCCCGTACAGCCCCTTCAGCGGACGGTCGAGGTGAGACTCGATGAGTGACGACGAGGGGCTGACGGGGTTCCTGAACGCCCAGACAGAGGACGGCGAGGCCCAGACGTTCACGGTCAAAGGGACGACCTACACGCTGGTCCAGACGGCGAATCCGGTCAACTGGACCCGTGTCGGCGCAGCGATTTTCCTCTCGGGTGTCGCCACGGTCTCGGTCGCCCTGCAGAACATGGCGACGACGTGGGGCAACGCTGTCGCCGATATCGTCTCCGGCACGACCTCGTGGATCGGGAGCGTCGAGTTCGTGCCGTATATCGTCACCAACACCGACGACCCGACCGACCTGCCCGGCGAGTGGACCGGCTCGGGTGTGATCGGTGAGCTGTTCGTCCCGCTGTTGCAGTGGTTTCGAAAAGACCTGTGGACCAGCAGCGTCGACCAGTTCGGTGTCTTTGGCTATCTGGTCGCTGTCGCGTTCGTGTTGCTGGTGGTCTACGTCGTCGTGCGCGGGCTGCAGATGGCCGGCAAGCGGCTGGCAGGTGGTTCGTGATGACCAAGGACGACACGTCGGGTCGGCTGATCGGACCGGGTTTGTTCGGCGGCTCTGGTGACGGTGAGTCCTCCGATTCGGAAATACTCCCGTTCGACGATAGCACGATTAGCGTGCTGCAGACGTTCGGTGCGTCGCCGGTGGGGTTCATTTTCGGGGTCATTCTGACGCCGTTGCTCAGCGGTGTCGAGACCGGTGTCCTCCGGTCGCTGGACCTCGTGAATCTCGTCTTTTATGGCGACTCTCGGGCGACGACGGACGGGTTGGTTGGCATCGCTGACATCCCGGCAGTGTCGGCCAGCGTCCTTATCAGCGCCGGCGACACCATCGGTGAGCCGATCCTGACGATGGCTGTCAGGCCGCTCGTGGATGGTCTGCTGGGCTTCGCCGACTGGGCGGGGCCGCTGGGGCTGCTGGGTGCGGCGATTGTCTTCGTCGTGCTCGTGAACGTGTTCTCGGAATCGATCCGGCTGCTGATCGAGATCGTCGTCGACGCGATTCCCGGCGGAGGTGCCTTCTTGAACTGATGATCGAGCAACTGAAACATCCAGTCAACGGAGCGGCGGCGACGGCGGCGGCAGTGCTCGGGGCGCTCAATCTCGACGTGCTGTTCGTGATCGCCACGTGGGGCTGGACGAACCTCGGACAGGTGTTCTACATGGCGACGCTGTTCGTGAGTTCGTCGTCTGTCCTGCCAGTCACCCAGCAGACCGCTGCGACGGTGGTCGCGGTGCTGGCGCTGTTGCTCCTGTTGAAGCTGGGACTGAAAGCGCATGAACAGATCGACAAGAAAACCGACGACTCGCAATAATGATTCGACAATCCAACACTGAACGGACGCATCGACAGCAAACGACGGCAGTCGCAGGGGGGTCTTCGAGATGACTGGAACGGTCGAGATCTCGACGCTGTTCGGTTGGGGTTTCCTCGCTGCTATCGCCTACATCCTGGGCGAGTACACGAGCGTGTTCGCCCGGCTGTTCTACGGCGCTCGGATGGCCGGTGGCGGCGCGAAGTGGTTCAAGGGCCGACCGGCCCGGCAGGCGACGCTCGGACTGGGCGGGTTCTTTGGCGGGATCTACGCCGGTGGCTTCGTCTGGGCCGCTGCCGCGTCGGCGATCGGTGCGGGCACGTTCGCCGGTGGCGGGGCCGCATTCGGACTCGCGCCCAAGGAGATCCTCGTCGTGTTCCTGGCGGCGCTGGTCGTCGGCCTTGCCCTCTACACCGGTGCAGCGGCAGAGGAGGCGGTCGACGATGCAGATTAACATCTCCGGCGGCGGCGCGGTGCTGCTGACCGCGCTCGGTGTGCTGGCGCTGGCGCTGGTGTTCGCCCCGGACGCGACAACGGGGTACGTCAACGGCCTCGCGGACGCTGTAACGGGGGTCTGATCGACGTGGTCGGACACACACCCAACGGAGGTGATCGCGTCGCGATCGCCGCGGTAAGCTTCGTCCTCCTGGGTCTGCTGGTCTCAGTGCCGGTCGGGCTGGCGACGCCCGCATCGGCGACCGGGACGGCAGAGACACCTCTGATACAGTCGAGTAATGAGACGGGATCGAGCACGTCGACGGCGTCGAACTGGACCGCGCCGGGACCGTTCTCGATCGAGTGGCTGCGGACTGGCGGGGATCAGATTGCAGCCGGCGGTTCACAGGGACCCCCGTCCTCGACGAGGATGATCGGCTCCGGCGGGCTGGTCCTCAAGAAGCTGCCAGTCAACCCAGCACAGACGAGTTACACGCCCGTCGAGCAAAACGAGCGGATCGAGACGGACCATCTCCTGGCGTACACGTCGGCGTTCGCCGACGCAGTCGGCGAGTACGAGATGGTCGTCGTCTACTACCAGCCCGAGACAGCGCGGGTCAACGGGACGCAGCACACCTATGCAGCCAATCAGTCGGTCCAGCGAATGAGTTTCACCGTCGAGAAGGGCTACTCGGCGTCGCAGTTGAAGCTGCAGTCACATTATGATAAGACGTGGCACGCGACGGCGTGGCTGGAAAAGGACGGTCAGCGCGTCGACGGGGCGAAGTGGCGCTTCAAGCACCAGACGAACCCACTCACCGCGAGTCCGGCGTACCCGACGAACTCGAAGGGTGACCTCTGGCGGTGGGGCGCGCTGAATCTGATCTTCCCGGCGATCGCTGGCATTCTCTTTTCTGGGATGTCGGCAAAACACGTCCTCTCGCGGACGATCGTCGGTTCGCTCAAGGGCATCGGCTACTGGGCGGTCGTCGTGGCGGTCGTGATCGGCGTTGCGGCCGTGCTTGCCACGTGGCAGACCTCGAAGGTGCTCGCGAACGCACCGGTCGCGGTCGGACTGTTGATGGGGCTGCTGGCGCTGCCGGTGATGCTCTCGATTCGGGACTCGGATCTGTCGAGGGCCGGGTTCTTCCGCCGGTCGCTCCGGCACGATGCGATCAGCCCGAGCGGTAACGAGACCGTCGGGACGCGCCGCGTCGCAAACAAAATAAAGAAGGTCTACCGACACGGCGAGGACCTGTACGCGCCAGTGGCCGGCCTTCGGCCGATGCTGGCCCGCTACTGGGCCGATCCGGCGAGTATCCCGACCGAGGACTGGCAGAGCTACGACACCGGCGAGGGCGATCTCGATCAGTTGTTCGAGGTCGACCCCGAAGCCGACGAAGTGCTGGTCCACCGACCGGCGCGGCTTGCGTTCAGCCTCGATCTGACCGTCGATGTCGACGAGGACGATCTCCAAGAGCGACCCGAAGGGGATGGCTTGGGCGCACTGCCTGCCGCCATCAGCACGGAGGTCTCGAACTGGTGCAAGCGACGAAACTGGCGGTTCATCGGAATTGCGGTGGTCGGTGGGGCACTCGCCTACGTGGCGACGATGGCGGTCATCGATGCCCAACTCATCGCGCTCGCGATGGCGACGCTGCCGGCGATCGTCGAGGGCTACGAAGCCCGCGACGGCGAGCTACGCGTCGAGTGGGGACCATCGCACTGGAACGACGTGCAGGCTCAGGTCCAGACCGAGCGCGAAGAGTACGAGGAACGCCGGACGTTCGATCAGGTCCTGAAGGCAGTCACGGATCTGGAATGGGGCGAACACGAGAAGGGTCAGCAGGTCGTCGAGCGGGTCCGCTCGGAGATCGCAAAGTCTCTCGACGAGGAACACGGCGGGAATCAGTCGACGACGGTCTCGACGGACTCGACGCCACAGTCGGGGGTCGGCGATGACTAACGTCGTCATGGGAGCGGTCGCCGACGACGGCCATCACGCGCTCAAGTGGCTGGCGGGAGACGAGACCGGGACCGATCAGTCGTTCGCTGCCGGCCTGGACTCGCTCCGTGCCCAACAGCGCCATCTCCAGCAAAGCCTTCTCGACGGGTTCGAGAGCCGTCAGGAGGTGCTTGAGTGGTGCCATGCTGTCGATGTCGTGTCTGCCGGCGAGACGCCCGAGACGTGGCACAGCGATCTCATTCGCGACCGCTGGCGGATGGCCTGTCTTATGGCAGATCCGAAGCGTCGAGAAGAGATCTGCGAGCACGCCCCCGAACCCGAGTCGACGATCCAGTCGGTCCGCCGGAAACTCATTCGGATGACGTTGCTCCCCGCGTTCCAGCGGGCGCTTGAGACGCTTCGAGAACGTGTCTCAGAGTTTACCGACACGGACGGTGTCCGGGGCGCGACACGGATCAGACACGTCGCGGGCCGACCACGGTTGCACCAGCGCGCCGTTGAGCAGCATCGTCTACTCCGGGAGACCCTTCGTGATCCACCGCGCGCCGAGGCTGAGGTGATGATCTGGGCAGAAGACATCATCCACGCGACCGAGGGGCACCTGAAAAACGCGTTCGTCGAGACCGTTCTCGACCGTCACGGCGAGTGGTGGCACAGCCTGACGACCGGGCCGTCAGTCCGGTTGGAGTGGCTGCTGGCCGACGAAGTGTTTCCGGCGATGAACGCGAACCTGTCGGAACTGGCGACCAACGGGAACGAACTCGCCAGCACGGTCAGCGACGGCCGGGAGGTCCCGAACGGATGACGGACCTCGATGTCGAGACGGTCCGCGCGGCGCGGGCCAGAGAACAGGATCAGTCCTCGCTCGTCAAGCTTGGCGATCCAACCGTGTTCGACCGACTCGACGACGCGATCGAGGACGACGAGATCGACGCCGAGACGGCGCTAACGCTGGCGACGGAACTGGCCGATCACCGCGCGGGAAAGCTGCTGACACTGGCGTCGCTCCGGGCGGCGGGGATGACCGTCAACTGGGACGGCGTCACCGACGACGAACGCGCTCTCGTCGAGGATCTGGTCGCCCGGATCGAGACGTGGCGCGACTCGATCGTTCCCGACCACCCGGATGCGGGGGGTGACGATGGCGACGAGTAACGCCGATGTCGCCGACCGCTTTGCCCGCTATCTCCGGTGGGAAGTCGCCGACGACCTCGCGCTGCTGGCCCAGCAGTATCCCGACAGCACCGAGTTGGTGCTGGACTGGACGGATCTGGCTCGCTGGGACCCGGATCTGGCCGAAGACATTCTCGACGCGCCCGAGTCGATGGGCGACTACGTCGAGGAAGCGGTTCGAACGGTCGCGCTGCCCGTCGACGTGAACCTCGGGCAGACGACGGTCCGGTTCGAGAACCTGCCCGAGTCGCACACGACGGCAGCGGGTGAGTTCTCGCCCAGTGATCGCCGCGGGCAGCTACTGGCGTTCGAGGGGCAGGTCGCGAAGCGGACGCAGGTCAAACCCCGGCTGGTCGAGGCGGCGTTCGAGTGCCAGCGCTGTGGCACGCTGACGCGGATTTCGATGCGGCCGGGGAGCTACCTCGAACCCCACGAGTGCCAGGGCTGCGAAATGCAGGGGCCGTTTCGGATCAATCAGGACCAGAGTCACTATCAGGACTATCAGAAGCTCCTGCTTGAGAACCCGACCAGTGCGGCCACGGGCGGCGATACGGCGGACATCGTCGTCCACTTGAACGAATCGCTGGCAGGTCACGGTGCCATCGAGAACTGCCAAGAGGTCGTCATCGTCGGGCAACTGCAGTTCCGCGGCGACGGTGCGATTCCCAGCCCCGAGGTCGTCGCCAGCAGCATCGAATCGGCGGGCTACTCCTACCAAAACGCCGATTTCACGGCCGATCAGCGAGCGCTGTTCGATCGGCTTCGCGAGCGGTCCGAGTCGTTCGACATCGACGCTCGCGATCCGTCGCCGGCTGACGTGTTGATCGCGGCGGCAGCGCCGAAGTTCGTCGCTGGCTCGCACCCACGCGACCGACAGGTCGTCCGGGGGCTTGTGCTGCAGTTGGTCTCCGGGTCGACGTTCGAGGCTCGCGACGGCTCGCACTATCGTGGCGATATCCACGTCCTCTTGCCGGGCGATCCGGGGACGGGCAAGTCGGTGCTCGCGAAGTGGGCGGCGGCCGTCGCGCCCCGGTCGGCGATGGCGTCGGGCGAGCGCACGAGCGGGCCGGGGCTGACCGCTGCTGCGGTGAAAGACGACTTCTCGGACGGCGGGTTTTCGATCGAGCCGGGCGTGCTGGTCCGCGCTCACGAAGGGCTGGCTGTCGTCGACGAACTCGACAAGGCCGGCGAGGACGCCATCGAGAAAATGCACTCGGCGCTGGCCGATCAGATCCTCCCGCTGTCGCTGGCCGGTCAGTCGATGACGCTGCCGGCTGAATGTGGCCTTCTCGGGGTGGCGAACCCGGACGGCGGCCACTTCAGCGGCGGGGAGTCACTCGTCGACGCGCTCTCGCTGGAGAGTCCACTACTCTCCCGGTTCGATCTCGTCATGCAGATGCGGTCGAAGCAGGACCGCGAGCACGTCCGAGAGTTGGCCGAGTCGATGCTACGGACGTGGTCGGCATCGCTGAAAGACGCGACCGACCAGTCCCTCGACGAGGACGAAGCCGACACGATCGATCCGGTGCTGACGATGGATCAGTACCGGGCTGTCATCACGCGCGCCCGGCAGTTGCACCCGACGCCGGCCAGCGACGCCGTTATCGAGGAACTGGCCGACTGGTTCGAAGAGCAAAAGATGGCGCTGCCGGAGCGCTATCGCGACGCACTGGCCGATGCTGACGGACAGTATCGCGGCCCGCCCGTGCCGGTGACGGCGCGAAAGCTCGGTGCTGCCCGCCGGCTGGCACAGGCCAGTGCTCGGGCGAACCTTCGAGACGAGATCACGCTCGACGACGTGGCCGTCGCGAAAGAGATGGTGAGCCGGACGCTCGCCGATCTCGACATTCCCATCGTCTACAACGCCGGTCTCGGTGGCGGCGACGTTGCGCATCGTGAGACGACCGAACTCACAGGACTATCCTAATATATGTCATACAAAGAGAAGCCCGACGGAGACGGGTTCACGATCGAAACGCGACAGGGACAGCCGATCGTCGCCGGGATGGATGCCCCGGGGACGTACCCAGACGACGCCGAAGAGATCCGGCGGCGGTTCGACATCCCGGCGTTCGACGCCGAAGCGTTCGTCCCGCGAGAGGGGGCGGCGCTGTCGGGCGTCTACCCGGACATGCTGATCCACGTCGAGGACGGCTCGGACGGGCCGTCGACGGTCACCAGCCCGGGCGCGAGCCTGACACTCGTCGAGGCTCCGAAGGGGTCGGGCAAATCGACGGCGGCCGATCAGTTTGCCACGTACCAGATGGAACACAACGACGAGCGGATCGTCCGTAACGGTCGGCAAAATACCTCAGAATGGCGTCGGATGCGCGACTGGACGACGCTCTGGCTGCCCGAAGGCGTCGAGGTCGACGGTCGCTGGATGGAAGCCACCGACCGCGACGACCCGACGCCGGAGGATCTGGTGCGGGCCGTGCGCTACTACGAGGACGTGTTCGACCTCGTCGAGCGGCTGCAGCGGCATCCGAAAGGGACGTACAACGTCGTGTATCCCGATCCGCTGTTTCGCGGGTGCCACGAAGCAGTCTCGCAAGCGGACACGACGGTCCAGCAGCCCGAGTTTGTCCCAAAGACTGACGAGAACCCGACGCCGGCCTCGCACTGGTGGTTCGGGTTCGTCGCCGCTCGCACGTTCGAGGGCGTGCGCGTCGACGCCGACGGCGACCGCAACTGGATGACGGCCTATATCGACGAGTTCGGGATGCTGGCCCCTGAGAGCGCCAGCGGCGGCGAGAGCGGACACTACACGTACGAACTCGTCCAGATCATGTCCGATATCGCCAAAGAGGGCCGCAAGGCCGGGCTGTCGATCGTCGGCTTCGCCCACCACGAGGACGACGTTCACCACCACTGGCTGAAGGAGTTCGATTACTGGATCGAACTGTCGAATCAGGAGCGTGGGAACCGAACGGGGAAGGGCGAAGCGCCGAAGCCGTTCCGCGACCTCGAACAGGATCAGGACCTGCTGTCATCGCGACCGCGCGGGTACGGTCTGTGCTACAACGAGAGTCGATTCTCCGAGTTCAAGTTCTCAGATCTGGGCTACCCGCACGACACGCCGGAGTTCCAGCTTCGGCTCGGTATCCCGTCGTCGATCTCGGTCCAGAGCGGCGAGACTGGGATGCGCGTCGACGAGCTGGCGATCGCGACCAACAGCGACGGACAACCGTCGTTCGTCGAGGAATACCGGGCAGCGGGCGGCGCGGTACACGAGCTTCGCGTGCTCGCGCCTGGGTGCGGTGTGATCGACCTGACTGGCGACGAGCCAACGATCGTCGAGGCACTGTCCAGTCCCTACGACGAAGGTTCGTTCCCGACAGACCCGATGCGACGAACCGAATCAGCGTTCGAACTCGTGTTCGACCTCGACGACGGCGACCGCCTCGTCGCGGCTCGAATCCCACAGTCGACCCGTCCGACTACCAGCCGACAGCAAGGAGTCGAAGCCGATGACTGACTGTGCGACCGTCGACCCCGTCCCAAAACCTTCTCGACGCCACGGCGTCGCTACGTCGGCGGTGGCCGGCGGCGGCCGGTCCGGGCGGCGCTGGCGGCGTGAGATCGATCTTACTCAGAATCCTGACCGCCGGTACATGCGCGTCTCTGGAACAGGAACGGAAGGGGGGACCCCCCTGACGACCGATCGAGGTGATTTCAAATGAACATCGACGACATCCCACTGACCCGCGAACAGTTGACGATCGTCGGCATGGCGGTGGCGCTGGTCACCGTCGCAGCGGCGGCCCCGGCACTACTGGCCCCGTCGCCAAGCCCGACGACCGAGTCCGCAACTAACGGCACTGTCTACACCGAGACCCCCGAGACAGACCAGACCGACGACACCGGCGATGACGGACCGATTCAGGACATGAACAACGAGGGGCGACAGCCCGAGACGGACCTCTCGAAAGTCCCCGACTCACACGTCCAGTCGAACGGGACGGCCCCGCCGGTGTCGGCGTCGACGGGCGCACAAACGCTCCGAGTCTCGACGATGCGGATCGATGGGAAGCCGGCGCTGAATCTCACCGACAGCCGCCAGCATGATGGCCGTTGGGTGTCGGTGACGACTGCGTGGCTCAAATCGGAGTACGGCACCATCCCCGAGGTCGTCGGTGTGCGCCACGAGAGCGGCGGAAGCTACTCCGAGTCTGTCCACGTGCGCGAAGACAAAGCGGTGTTCTGGGTGCGCGGATTCTCGACGAACGTCGTCACGTTCGGCGGCGTACTCGAAATCGTCGGCAAGCCTGCAGCCAGTGGCACCACGCACCTGTACGAAGTCGGTGACCTCGACGACGCATCGGACCCGACGATCGACCTGACCGGGCAGGTCAACAGCGAACGCGACACGAAACAGGTGCTCGGTGTCTCGAACGGCGAGACGATCCCGCTATCGGTCGCTGCGGACCATCTGCAGCCACAGAATCCGGAAGTGACCTTTACCGGTGTCGAACAGCAGTCGACCGATAACAGCCTGTTCTCGACGGTTCTGTCCGATGGCGGATCGACGGACTACTCGATCGACGGGAACGCCGACGCGACCGACGTGTCGGTGACGTTCACTGGCTACGAGACGACGACAGACCAGACGATTACAGCCTCGAACCGCGCCGACGGCGAGACGTTCGATCTCTCTGTGGGCGGGACGCGCGACGCGAACGCGACGAGCGTGACGTTCACCGGCGATGAGACCACATCGAGCGGGTCGGCGTCGAGATCGAACCTGGGGAACGGCGACACGTTCGGCTACACCGTCGACGGGAACCGGAACGCGAACGATGTCACCGTGCGATTCGAGGGTGACGAGACCACGTCGAGCGGGTCGGCATCGGGCACTGGATCGGGATCGATCAACGTCGGCGGCAACATCGATGCGACCGGTGAATCCGTCTTCGTCACCGGGCGCGAGACGACCAACAGCCGGACGATCTCTGGCAGCGGGAATCCGTCACTCACTGAATCGATCACGGTCGACGGCAATCTCTCACCAGCAAACCCGGATCTGACAGTGACAGCGCATGGAGCAAAGAGCACCGAAAGCGAGGTCGACGAGAGAGGTCTCTCTAAAGAATTTGACGTTAGTTTGCTTGGTGGTAAACCAAGCAACTACGACGGGGATGTGTACAAAACGGAGGCGGCGATCATCCCAAACAGCGATGGTGAAATAACGTCGATAGCGCCGCGAATTACGAATGTCAGGGGATCAGATTATGGGACAACTGTCGACGTATATATCTCTCAGGGTGGAGTGAATGGTAATTACCGAGAGGGAACCAAGGTCGCAACTTGGGACCCGGACTGGTCGACTGGACATCAGACGATCACTCTCGATACACCATACGCTGTCACTGCTGGTTCCACGTTTTCGATCGAGTTTGTCACAAACCAGAATAATGATGATTCGGACCTGGACACTCTTGAAGTCGCAAATGCAGATTCGTCAAACAACTATTATAGCACAGGTGGATCGGTGGCTGACCATTGGGCGGATATCGACTACACCATCGATAATCAGGTGACGGATCTGTCTGTCAGCGCGGGCGACGGGACGACCGTCTCGTTGGCTGATTTCAGCGATGGACAGACGAAAACCGTGGATCTCCCGATCAGCGAGGATGCGAACCAGTTGGATTTCTCGGCCACGCGGGGCGGCTCTCTCGACTATTCGCTCGATCTAACGGAGCGCACGGCGACCGAGGATCCGGCGATCGACGTGGACGGCGACGGATCGCCGGAAGCCTCCTGGTCAGGTATCTATACGGGTGGAGAGACGACTTCGACCAAGACCGTCGATGGTCTGGCATCCGGCTCGGTCTCGGTCGACACGTCGACCAGCACAGGACCACAACCAGACTGGTCACTCGACTGGACCGAGAAATGGGCGACGAAAGACCCATCTATCGACGTGGACGGCGACGGGGCTGACGAGGTGACTTATTCGGGCACCCTCACCAGCGGTGAGATATATTCTGCATCCGTCTCGAACCTCTCACCGGGGTCCTACACTGCCAGCGTCGCGACGGGCTACCAGGTCGACGCGACGATCGACTACACCGAACGCCGGGCGACAGAGAACCCTGGGATCGACATCGACGGCGACGGCGCGATCGACGCCAGCTACTCGGGGAAGCTTCTCGACGGCGAATCTGTCACGAAGCAACTCCCGACCATCGCGACCGGGTCGCACACGGCGACCGTCTCGACAACGGCCTACCGGACGGACGTGGCGGTCAACTGGACCGAACGCACGACCACGAAAGACCCGGCTGTCGATCTGGACGGTGACGGACAAGCCGACGCCAGTTACAGCGGCGTCCTGCCGCCGGGCGACACCGCCACGAAGTCGGTCGGAAACCTCTCGTCGGGATCGCACACTGCGACGGTCTCGACCGTCCACAAGGTCGGCGTCGACGCCGGCTCGACGGTTCGCACGGTCACCGAGGACCCGACGCTGGACATCGACGCCGACGGCCAGCCCGATGCCGAATACCTTGGGAAGCTCACCGACGGTGAGTCCCAGACGGTCCAGATCTCCGACTTCGACGGGAACGTGACGGGTGCGACCGTCAGTACCGACAACGGCGTCGTCGACGTGCGCATCGGCTACACCGAGCGTGTGATCTCGGACCGGCCGGGTGTGATCGTCAATAACCACACGGTCAGGCTGAACCGCACGCTGAGCCAGGACGATACGGCGTCGCTGGCGGCCAACGCGTCGTGGCTCCAGTCCGGCCAGAACAACGTCACCGTACTGGCCGGCGACAGTGACTTGTCGACCAACGCCCCCGAGCCGACGGTCGCCATCACCTACCGCCACGAACTGACCACGCGGCGAACAGTGCTGTTCGAGAACGAAGCCTTCAGCGAACGGTACAACATCAGTCGCACGTACCTCTCAAGCCGCGAGAGTGCGACGCTGACGATCCCCCACGCGAAGAACATCATCTCGTACCGGGCGCTCGAAGCACGGATCGACGAGTCCGGCGGCTGGGCGACGATTCCACAGTCGGCGCTGACGATCGACGGCACCAGCGCCGTGATCGACGTGGCGTCGCTGACCGGCGGGACGGTCCCGGCCGATACGACGGTCGAGATCCGCTCGACCGGGTCGAAAATCGACGTGCACAACGGGTCGGTGACGGTCGTCGAGGCGACGCCGGTCGGGTTCGATCTGGACTCCCGGGTCCGTCTCGACACGTGGTCCGATGACTCGTATATCAGCGTCGCGAACACGAGTCAGGGCCATCTGTTGCACTACGGCGCAAACGAGAGTTACAGCGCTGAATCGGACTATGCAGCACTGTCGACGGGTCACGGCCAGCGGGTTCACTTCCCGGAAGCGGTCAGCGGGAGCGAGGTCGGTCTCAAGACCGTCCCGCTGGCGCTGTCGCCGGAGAACGGGACGATCCGGGCATCGGTGCCAGAGGGTCAGACCAACGCCACCGCACCGGTGTTCTACGTCTCCAGCGGGGAACGCGTCGGCGATGGATTCACCGTCGAATACACTGGCGCGAGCGAGGGCGAGTGGTACGGCGTCTACGAGGTCGACACGACCCACCGGTTCGACCGAGCACAGGGGCGACAGACGATGTCGGTCCCGACCGACAGCATCGACTCGCTGATTCGGGTCCGCACCGCGCCAGCGCCGTCCGCGAACCCCGAAGGTGCCAGCACCGTGTTCGAAGCAGCCTCACAGGGCAATCTGGTCCCGCTGGCGATCCTGTTCGGTGCAATCACCGGACTGGTCATCGTCGGCCGGCGACCCGAGCGGTCTCGCAATGTTGTCGAGTCGACGGCGGCCAGTGTCGGCTCGCTCGTCGAGGCGATTCCACGCGGTGAGCTGGTGTCCAGTCTCGTCGAGACGGTCATCGCGACGGTCGGCGAGTGGATCGTCACGGTCGGCGAGAACGAATTCCTGACCGGTGCGATCGGGCTGGCGACGGTGGCGGCGGCGATCCAGTCGGGCCTGCTACAGATCGGCCCGGAAGCCGGTGCGATCGGGACGGTCGGCGCGATCGCAGTCGGGTCGCTGCTGGTGCTGACCCGCACTGGCGAGTTCACGACCGCCCGCTGGCTCGGGATCGTCATCGTCTCCGGCGTGGTCTCGCTGCAGGCGCTCGGAGAGGGCGACCTCCTGACGACGCTCGTCGAGTCCGACGCGTTCGTGCTGGTGCTGATTCTGGTCGGCTACGTCGCCATCCAGTTAGTGCGCGAGTACCGAGCGAACAATTCGCCCGACGACGACCAGCCAGAGATCAACATCATCGCCGGCCGGGGAGGGAACGACTGATGCCGTTCGAGTGGTTCAGTGTCCTCTCGGGCCAGTTCGGGCAGACGGCGGCGCTGGTCGTCGCGGTCCTCTATGGTGGCTACAAGTTCCGTCGGATCAAGTCGATCCTCGGTGGTGCCGTCGCCGCGGTCGGGACAGTCGCGACATTCGGTGCGCTCGTCGTAGGGGCGATCGTGCTCGGAACGGCGACGGGCTGGGTGTCGATCGATCTCGGGCAGGCGATGCGTGATCTGTCGGCGGCCGGCGGGGCGGCTTGGGACGTTATCGGCCGACAGTTGTTCGAGTGGCTGGCTCAGGAGGTGATGGGATGACTCTCACGGGCGTCGACGATCACCGTCGACGGTACCTCAACCTGACCGACGCCCAGCGGATCGTCCTCTTGGAGGTCGCGAAGTACGAGGCCGGCCCGATGCCGCCCTTTGGAGGGGCTTTACTGGACGCGGTCCGCGAGTGGACCGATCTGTCGGAGGGGAAATTCTGGGACTACGGAGTTGGTCCCCTCGTCGAGGCTGGTCTCGTTGAGAAGCACAAAGACGGCCACGCGAGACGCTACTCGCTCACTGACGACGGTCGCGCAGTCCTCGCCGCGGGCCGAGATCAGCTGGACGATGTACTGGAGGAGCTACCCGATGACTGACGCAACTGTAGCGCCACGCTGGCTATCTGTGGGCTAATCCTGTAGGTAGACCGTCTCCAGTGCTCCGATACAGAAGCTATCTCTACGCCTGATTGTCAGTAACAATCCTCTTCTCTCAGATTATGGAGAGACAGAGACGACGGACTGGTGCAAGAATCTCCAGCTAAGCTAAAAATAAAAACATACCAATAAGTTATAAATATAGGCATTACAACGGCGTAAATATGACAACGCGAACGAGTCTGCTGTCGATCTTTCTGACAGTCCTGCTCGTGACATCGACAGTCAGTTCCGCCGTCGTTGCTGGTGGCCTGCCAAGCAACGCCGGAAACGATCTGACGACCGGTGTCGCTGGAAATCAACCAACCGACGGCGAGCGAGACGGAACGACCGACGGGGCGGTCAGCGTCTCCGATGACACATCACCTATCGTGAAGAAGGTGGCTGCAGTCAGTATCATCGATCGTATCAATGCTACTGGCAGCACCGACAGCCGCCACATCGACCGCGCCCGCCAGCGCGTCAACGGCACACGCACGGCTTACGACGACTCAGTCCGGGTGTCGGACGCGAGTGTGTTCACCGACGATGGCATCGCCGTGCGGGCGCTGATGAACTTTGCCGGCTCCGAACACGGCAACCAGACTCGGCGCGCCGCGGCGCTCGTCTACCAGGCCGACAATCAGAGCGCCCACGTCGCCGTCGCCGACGCCCGTCGTGCCCTCGACCGCTACGAGGACGACCTCGCCCCGAGCACGCGCCGATCTGCGCGGACTCAGCTTCGGGCCGCCGAGCAAACTCTCGACCGCGCCGTCAACTGGGAGACTCGGGACGGCGACGGTCAGCGCTTCTATCACTCCCGTGCGACTGCGATCCCACACCTCCGGTCGGCCTACCGCTCCGCGCAGACGGTCATCGACACCGTCGGTCGCGATGTCGATCCACGCGTTTCGATCGACCATCGGGTCGACCCCATCCGCTCGGGCAACGAGACCCTGCGCTACCGACTCTCGGGCACCGTCACCACGCTCGATCCGACTGCCGGTCAGCAGGTCCAGATCACGATCGACGAGAATCGAACGATCATCGCGAACACGACCCGCTCGGGAGGAAGGGGTCTGAATCGTACCTACCTGACCGCGGTCAATCTGACCGAGCGCGTCACCGTAATCGAGGTGTCCGCCGTCGGCAGTGATGCGACGGCCGTCCTCCGTCTCGACGGCGATGGTCTCCCCGATACGTACGAGACCAACGTCACGGGGACGGACCCGCTCGATCCCGACAGCGACAGTTCGGTGACCGACGCGAACGAGACCGACGACGGCGTCGTCGACGGTCGCGAGGACTACGACGGCGACGGTCTCCCAACACTGGCCGAGAGAGATCGCGGGACCGATCCACTGGCCCCGGACACGGACGGCGACGGGCTGACCGACCGCACCGAGATCGTCCTCACACAGACGAGTCCACTCACCGCCGACAGTGACGGCGACGGGACCACCGACCCACGCGAGGACCCTGACGGTGACGGACTGGACAACGCCGCAGAGGTCGCCGCCGGGACCGACCCACAGATCCCCGATACCGACCGCGACGGTCTCACCGACCGCGAGGAGACCGAGACCTACGAGACGAACGCGACCGCACCCGACACCG
>Ga0207771_100424_pt1 | contig 25801 bp, 23 predicted proteins | sample A23M2SouthBayCA_2_FD_187731 | JGI IMG/M metagenome (GOLD analysis project Ga0207771, IMG submission 187731) | Aerobic enrichment media microbial communities from Eden Landing Ponds, California, USA - A23 M2 (2) (SPAdes) | ecosystem: Environmental > Aquatic > Marine > Unclassified | place...
CGGTCACGGCGGTCCCCTCGATGCGCGCCTGCGGCTCGTCGAGCAGTCGGTCGTGTACGACGAGCACCCCGTCGTGGGCGCGGTACTCGACGGCCCCGTACGCGAGATACCGTCCGGCCGCCCGGACCCCGACGAACGCGATCAGCGCAAGCGCCGGCCAGCCCACCAGCGACCACGCCCCGATACCCGCCAGGAAGACCACGACCGCCCACACCACGAGCACGGGGCTCGCCAGCGAGTACGTGAGCCCGCGGAACGCGGCGTCGACGACCGCGACCCGACGGCCCGGTCGGATCGTCGCGAGCGGCTCGCCGTCCGGCACCGCGACCGGTTCGGGCTCGATCTCCGTCTCGGCGTTCCCGTAGAGCCGGTAGAACCAGCCCCGTCGGCCGGGGTCACGCTCGACCCACAGCGTCCGGAGATCGAACGCGAACTTTCCCGCGACGACGGCTCCGAGTACGAGGTCCCCCGCGAGGCCCGACCCCGTCAGCCCCCCGGCGAGGAACACGAGCGCCCCGACGCCGAACAGGTGCATGAACGGGAGGAGCAGCACCGACCGCGGGGAGTGGTCGCGGTACTCGCGGCCGTGGAAGTAGTCCGTCACCGTCTCGTATCCCCGGGCGACGACCACGGCCGACCCGCCGAGCAGCAACTGTCCGGCCATGGCGTCGGTGACCGTCGGCTCCGGCAGCGCGAACACCATGAACGCGGCGACCGTCTCCAGCGGCGCGAGGAGACACGCGGCCACGACGAGCGTCGGAACGTTCCGGAGGTACACCGGCGGGACCGGGCCGGAGAGCGCGATCCCGCCGCGCTTCGCCTCGAACGGCCAGAACAGCCGGGAGTCGTCGTCGATCGCGTTGTTCGGACGCTTCGCGGCGAAGGGGACCTTCACGACCGCCCACCAGACGCCGGCGATCACGTCGAGGACGAACACGCCCAGCAGGACCGTCGTCGACCAGCCGAACGCGATGACGCCGACCGGGACGACGAGGTTCGAGGCGAGGACCGCGAGCGGTCCGGACCGTGCGTGCGGGAGGCGGACGGGGAGGGCGGATCGCACACTCGTCGATCGAATCGGATCGGGAAACGCGCTGTGGTCCCTCCCGGCGGCCGTCGTCGTCGCCCGCAAGCGAGGATGACGGATCGTCGAGCGACTCGGATGTCGACGGACGGATCGGCCGCAACGGGTTTATTCTCCTGTCAGATTGATATGCCCCGAAGCCCTGTAGGGAGTGTATGTCGACCGGATGGAGTCCAGACGTTCACGTATCGCCGCTTCAGGTGACTCAGTCCGAGGTGTTCTCACAGATCCAGAGCGACGTGCTGCTCAGTTCCTCGCTGTGGGCGAACATCGCGCTCGCCGGGCTGTCGGCGTTGCTGTTCGTGTACATGGGTCGGAACGTCACCTCCCCTCGGGCGAAGCTGATCTGGGCCGCGACGCTCATGATCCCGCTGGTGTCCATCTCCAGTTACACCGGGCTCGTCTCCGGGCTGACGGTCGGCGTGATCACGATGCCCGCTGGACACCCCTTGGGCGGCCAAGAGGTGTTGAGTCAGTGGGGTCGCTATCTGACGTGGGCGCTGTCGACGCCGATGATCCTCCTCGCGCTCGGCCTGCTCGCGGATGTGGACCGGGGAAGCCTGTTCACGGTCATCGCCGCCGACATCGGGATGTGCATCACCGGCCTCGCGGCCGCCCTCGTCACCTCGTCGTATCTGCTCCGGTGGGCGTTCTACCTGATCAGCTGTGCGTTCTTCGCGGTAGTGCTGTACGCCCTGCTGACCGAGTGGGCCGACGCCGCGACCGCCGCCGGCACCGACGAGATATTCGACACGCTCAGGGTCCTCACGGTCGTCCTGTGGCTCGGTTACCCGATCGTATGGGCCCTCGGCGTCGAGGGACTGGCTGTCGTGCAGTCGGTCGGCCTCACGTCGTGGGCGTACTCGGCGCTGGACATCCTCGCGAAGTACGTGTTCGCGTTCCTCCTCCTCCGGTGGGTCGCCGCGAACGAGTCCAGTGTCGCCTTCGGCAGTTCCGACGGAACGAGGACCGCCGCGCCCGCCGACGACTGACTGACCGTCGGGTTCCGATCGGCTCCCCGTCTCCGATACCGCCTCGACCTCGGCTCCGTCCGCGCTACTCCTTCGGCAATCGGGCGACGAACTCCCCCGGGCCGCGCTGTTCGACCTCGTAGCCGTCGGCGTCGAAGTCGTCGACCTCGGCGTCGAACTCGTAGAACAACGGCTGCGGGTCGTGGTCGTTGATCAGTTCGAGCGACTCGCCGGCGTCGAGGTCGGCGAAGGCGTCGTGGATCGTCGGATGTCGTTTCGCGGGCGGGATCTCGCGGACGTCGATCGTTTCGGCTGGCATGCGATCCACCGTCGGTCCGCCGTCGGGGTAGTCCTCGCCCCGAACATCTTCCGATGTGGCGGTCACTCGTGCTCGACGGCGACCCGCCACTCGTCCGGGCCGAGCTGCGTCGCCCGATGGGAGAATCCGCGGCGGTCGAGTTCAGCGTACAGCGGTTCGGGCTCGAAGCTGTTGACGATCTCCAGCGTCTCGCCGCGTTCGATGTCCGCCAGCGCGCTCGTGATGCGCTCAAACGGCGGTTCCTCGATGTCGCGTACGTCGAGCACGCGAGCGCCGTCAGTGTCGATCGTGGGCTCGGTGTCGGTTCCGGTGCCGGTATCGTCGGGGTCGGCGTCGGCGTGTGCCATACTCGGTCGTTCGCGACGGAGCCGATTGGTCGTTCACCCGATGATGTTCGAGCACGGTATGACGGCGACCCATCGTCGATCGTCTCAGTTGATCCGCGTCACGACCGTCAGCCTCGTCGTTCCCTCCGGCTCGGTCACGCGCACATCGAACGCGATCGCCAGCAGCGTCACCTCGCCGGCGCGCTCCTGCACGACGACGCCGTCGACCACGTCGCAGGCGCCGAACGCGCGGTTCGGACCGTCGGGGCAGTTCGCCGTCGCCCACGCCCTCGCCGCGGTCCCGTTTCGCGTCACCTCGACGGCGACCGTCTCCGACAGCCGGGCGGTCTCGATCCCGCGGATGTCGCTCGCGACCGCCGCGTCGAACGCCACGACCGCCCGGATACGCTCGCTCCACGAGTGCCGGCCGACCGCGGCCGAAGCGTTCGTCGACGCTCGATCGAGCGCACGAAGGGTGTCCTCACCGGGGGTGTCGTGCTCGGCGCTCGCGGCCACGTCGGGGTGCGCGCCCAGCGTGAGGTACGCCAGCGCCATCGGAACCAGCGCAGCCGCGGCGACGGCCGCCGCCAGCAGCACTAACTGCGCACGGTCGCGGTCCCCGTCGCCGCCGCTCATACGTACCACACCCACACCACTACCTCCCCGCCGGCGGTCGCGACCGACGCGCGGCCGGTGGCCACTCCGTTCGGCCGCTCGAAGCCGACCGCGCCGTGTGGCGTCTCGACACGAAACAGGAGGTTGTCCCCGAGGATCCGTCGCACTCGATCGCGCAGTGCTCCGCGCTCGCGTTCGAACGCCGCCGGCGATCGAGTCACCTCCCCGAGCCGCGTGTCGCCGGCGTGTCGCGGCGGCTCCCCGGCGAGCACGGTGCCGGCGTCGTCGGCGAACGCGTCGAGCTGCGCCTCCGCGGTCGCGGGCGCGGGCAGTGCCAGCCCGAACGACGCCGCCACCGCCAGCAGGAACGCGACGCCGACGGCGGCCTCGACGACGGGAAGCGAGAGCTGAGCGCGGTCCGGAACGGCACACGCCGACCGTCGTTCGTCACGCATCGACTCTCACCTCCAGTGTGGTCTTTCGAGTGCGCTCCGGGGTCGATGTCACCGTGACGGTCCCGGTCGCGTTCGCGTCGAACGAGATCGTGAGCGTCTCCGACCGGCTCACGGACACCGTCTCTGCGCCGCGGAGTCCGCCCGGTCGGTGGAGGACGATCCGGCCGTTCGCCCGGACCGTCTCCACGTCCGCCCCGTTGAACTCGAGCCGAACGCTGTCGGTTCGCCGGGGCAGCGTCACCGCACCATCGGCGGCGACCGTCCGCGTTCGCTCCTCGGCCGACGAGACGAGCGCTATCCGGCGGAACGAGACGCCGTCGGTCGGATCACCTCGCTCGACGACCGATCGGCCGTCGATCCGGACGACGAAGGCGGCGTCCCTCAGCGGCGGCGCGAGCGTGACCAGTCGTTCGGGGGAGAGCGAGTCGAGCGCGCTGGCGTTCAGGACGTTCTCTCGTCGAGTCACCGGCGAGTCGGCCGCGATCAGCCGTTCGGCCGAAGCGACCGCAGCACGACGGTCGGCCGGCTGGCGGTCGGCGCCCGCGAGCGCTCCTTCGGCGAGGCCGAGCGTCACGCCGACCGTCGCCGTGAGGACGATCAACGCGACGACCAGCGCCGCGAGGTTCGCCTGCCCGCGGTCGGACGACGGATCGCTCCGTCGAGGAGCCGACCGGGTCATCGGCTCACCAACCGGATCGAAAGCCGACCGTCTTCGCCGGCGACCGCGATCACTGTCTCGGCGCCGCTGCGCCACGTTCCGCTCACGGATGCGACTCGTTCGGGAAGCGCGAGCCGCAGCGACCCGTCGACCGACGGGTTCGGGTGGTCGAGTCGGACACGCCCGTCGACGGCGACGATCCGGTAGCCCGAGCCGCGGATCGTCGCGGGGAGGTCGACGCTGCGCTCGACGCGAACCGACGCCGCGCGGGGCGGAACGGCGTTCTCGATCTCCGTCGCGGCGCCGGCGAGCGACCGGTCGGCCACGCGGTCGGCGGCGGCGTCGCGGTAGTCGGGAACCGCGCCGGCGAACAACGCCGTCGACAGCCCGCCGACGAACAGCACGACGAGTCCGATCTCCAGCGTCTTCGAGACGATCGGCGTCACCGCGCGATCGCGGACGTCTCCGTCCCGGGCGGACGCGTCGACGCGACGCCGGCGGGTCGAAGCGTCCACGCGAGGCCGCCCGGTCATCGTCCCGCCTCCGCGTGCAACCGGTGGACGACCAGATGGAGTTCACGGGTGCCGGGGAACCGTGCGACGACGCTGTCGACGCCGTCGCTGTCGAAGTCGCGGACGGTCGTGACCGCGCCGCGCTCCTCGAAGAACGCCCGCCACGGACGTGGCGTGGCGGTTTCGATAGCGATCCGCCACTCGCCATCGTCGTACGCACTGCGTTCGTGGCGCACACGCGTCGACAGGGGAACGCGCCCGCCGCCGGCGTACGAGAAGCGCGGGTCGCCGAGGACGGCGACGCCGACGACCGTCGTTCCGGCCGACGTTGCCAGCGGGGGGTCGGCGTCCATGACGGCGTTGCCCGGGGGGCCCCGCACGACCGCGCCGGCAGCGAACGCCACGCGATGGCCGTGGCTCGACCAGACCACGCCGCCGACCGCCATCCGTCGGACCTCGCCGCTCTCGTTCAAGATCCGGACCGTCCGGTTCACCGTGTGCAGGCGGCCGTCGCTGTACGAGACGGTGCCGCGGTGATGGCCAGTCACCTCGACGGGTGCGAGGGAGGCATCGAGGTCCGCCGAGACCCGCCCGGCGTCGACGCCCGCGGTGTTGGACTCGACGACGGTTCCGACGGTCGCCGTGAGACCGGCCATCGAGACTGCGGTGATGCCGAGGAGCAGCGCGATGCCGATGACGTGGGATTGTCCCCGACGGTCGCCGCGGCGGTCGTCGTCCGGGCCGTCGGGGCGACCGCTGGCGATCACAGCAACCCCGCGACCGCGAACACCGCGTAACACACGACGACGAGCGCCCCGGAGTGCAGGAGCATCGCGTAGCCGCCGCGGCCGGCGGCGCCCGCGAACAACCCCGAGGAGAGGACTGTGGCCTGTGCGACCACGTAGAACCGGCGGCGGTCGCGCTCGGGGTCGACGGCGGTCGGATCCAGCGCGCCCCCACCGGTCGACAGCGACGCGAGATCGGAGAACCCGTCGAGCACGGTGAGGTTCACCGCGACCACGATCCCGACGACGAGCAGCGCGGTCGTCCAGCCGACGGCGACGTACACGAACATGTTGGCACGGAGCGCGCGCTTCTCGTGGTAGAGCCGGCCGACTTCCGCCTGTAGGGTCTCGAACACAGCGTCCGCGTCGCTTCCGGCGTCGAGCGCACCGGAGACGAGCCCGATCGTCTGTGCCGCAAGCGGGGTGCCGACGCGCTCGGTGAAACGCCGAAGCGCCCCGGTCTGAACGTCCTCCTCGCGTCCGCTTCCGATCCCGAGCGCGAACGCGAGGTCCGCGACGTCGGGGTTCAACCGGCCGAGATCCACGTTCCGTGCCGCGTGTTCGACCGCCGCGGCCAGCGGCTCCCCGAGGGCGACGCGGCCGGCGACCGCATGGACGAAGTCGCTGATCTCTCGGTCCTTCGCGTCGTCGACCCGGCCACGACGCAGCGCCACTCCGCCGACGGGGACGGCGTAGGCCGCGTAGCCGAGCAGCGCGGCGTTCACCGGGTCGACGCCGCCCGCGAGTAGGCCGCCGAGCGCGACACCTCCGACTGGTACGAGCGCGACGGCGGCGCTCGCGGGATTCCTCGGAACCGACCGCAGCAACGACGACGGGTCACGCGGGGGCGCGTAGTGTGCCCGCTGGTCGGTCGGTCGGAGATCGGAGACGAACGCGGCCGCGGCGACGCCGAAGACGAGGACCGCCCCGGCGGCGCCGTACACCGCGATCGCGCGCCTGCTGACCGTCCCGAACGGAGTCGCGATCTCCGCGGACAGCCCCGGCGTAAGCACACTCATCACGGTAAGGACGAGAACCAACAGCGCGGGAAGCACGAGCAGCACCACGAACAACTCAGCGACGAGTTCCATCATGTCGGCGTTGCGTTCGCGGGTCTGCTCGCTCCGGTGGCCGAGCATCCGCGACTCCAGCGTGAGGTACCCGGTCAACGCGTCGTCACCCTGCGCGGCGTGCTCGCGGAACTTCAACAGGAACGGCGCGAGCGCGTCACGCGACGGCGTGTCCCGGGCGACGCGGCCGATCCCCTCGTTCAGGCTTCCGGTGAGGGACGCCGTCGTGAGCGCCGCACGGATCGAAACTGCGGTCTCGCCGTAGGCGTCGTTGTCGGCGACGCGCCGAAGCATCGCCCGCGGCCCGTCGCTTCCCGACGACAGCGCGGTGAGAAAGCGCGCCGCTCCCGGGAGCGTCCGCTCGATACCGGTTCGGCGCGCCCTCGTTCGCCACCGGAGTCGAACGCCTGCCAGCCGGACCGTCGCGTACTTGGCGGCGGTCCCCGCGATTCCCGCGACCGCGGCGGCGACGTACAGCGGGGGGATGGATCCGACGTCCACGTAGCCCCCGCCCCCGGTCGTGACGACGGCCGCGAACGGGGACGGCACCGCGGAGACGACTGCGAACGTCCAAGCGGCGACGAGGCCACACGCGATCCACGAGAGCCCGTACGCCCGCGCGACGTACACGTCGAAGCTCGTCGACATCGCCGCCCCGCGGTGCCGTTTCCGGTCCGCGGCGTGACGCCGGGTGTCGGCGTGACGCGAGAAGAGCGTGTACAGGGCCCGGTCGAGCACCGAGAGGTCGGCGTCGCCGGCGACTCCGACCTGCATACGGGATGACGACTCCGACCCGTTCGCTGCGGCACCGCCTCCGGAGGCCAGATCGCTCATCGACGCTGTTCCTCCACGCTATCGGGCTCCGATCCGCCGGTATCGCTCGACCGTTCGCGATCGGCGTGGCGTCCGCCGTCGGTCGCGGTATTCACCGCGTCGGCGGCCGGATCGTCGGTGTCTTGCGGCTCACCCGCCCCCCTCGGACTGTCCGTCCCCCTCTCGCGCGCGGTCGTCTCCCGACGAACGCGCTCGACCGTCGCCGCCTCGTCGGTGCGCAGGTCCGCGAGGAAGTCGAACGTCTCCTCGAGGTCGGTCACGTCCTCGCGGACGAGATATCGGACGTAGCGGTGTTTCCGGTGGAACTCCCGTTCGACGGCGTCGACGGTCCGATCCGTTCGATCGGCGATCCCGTGGAACACCCGGTGATCGAGCCGCCGTGCGGCGTCACCCAACTCTGGATGGTCGTACGCGAACGAGAAGTCGCCGTCCGGGCCGCGGTCGAGGACACGGTTCCAGCCCACCGCGGTCCCGTCCTTCTCGACGACGCCGCCCGCCCCTGAACAGTCGCCGAACGCACCGCTGTCGCTCAACTCGATCGCCTCGCTGACGTAGCGGTCGCCGTCGGCGTTGTGCGGGAAGACGACGAGATCGATCTCGCCGAGGAGATACGGCGGGAGCCCCTGTTCGATGACGCGGTTGACGAGCGCGTCCACGTCGTCGGCGTGCGTCGTACCGAGCACGCCGTGGCCCGTGTTGAGGCTCTCGCCGAACGTCTCGAACGATTCGGCGGTGTTCACCTCCGCGATCACCTCTACGTCCGGGTTGAGGTAGTTCGTCTCGGTCATCAGATCCGCCATCGTGACCCGCTTGAACTCGTTCTCGTGGTCGCGCGTCGTCAGCGAGATCCCCGTTTCGTGCGGGAGGACGACCTCGCGGCTCCCCTCGTCGATGGAGACGGGCCGGGCGTCGAACGGGATGAACGGCGTATGGGCGTTCATCAGCGTCGTCTTCCCGGCGCCGGTCGGGCCGGAAAACAGGACGACGCCGCGGTGCTCGTACAGCATCCACAGGAGCGTGACGAGCTCCGGCGGGAGCGTTCCGGAGTTCACCAGGTCCACCGGCGTATGCGGGTCGCTCGACTGCTTGCGCACCGACAGGTGCGGGCCGCCGCCCGAGATGACCGGGAGCCCGACCGCACACCGGATCGTGTCCGGGACGCCGTCGAGGTCGACGTTCACCTTGGCGCTGGGGTTCGAGGCGTTCAGCTCCGTCCCGTCGAGCGCGGCCAGTTGGGTGACGACGTTGACGAACTCCGTCTCCGAGTCGAACGTGAGGTTCGTCGGTACGCGGCCGTCGGCGTCCAGTCCGGCCCGCGGAACGACCTTCACGCGCTCGCCGACGCGGTTCGCCTCCACGTCCTCCAGATGGGGGTCGCGAAGCGGTATCGTGAGCACGCCCTGTCCGACGTAATCGCGGAGCACGTAGTACACGAGGTCCGCGAGTCGGTCCGGAGCGTAGCGGGAATCGACCGGCGGCACCGCGAGGCCGTACTCGGCGAGGGCGGACCGTATCCGGTAGCCGGTCGCATCCAGCCACGCGCGAGTGTCTCTGGCCGTGAGCCGGCGCGAGAGAAATCGGCGGGCCCGATCCCGGACGAACGCCGCACGGTCCTCGACGACCTCCGTCGCGGTCGTCTCCCAGACGCGCTCCTTGCACTCGGCGATGAGTTCCTCGTCGCCGGGGAGCAGCGGCGGCTCGCGGACGGCGTACTTCGTCGCGAACCGGTCGTCGCCGAGGAGTCGATCGCGGTACACCGCGACCTCGACGGCGAACCCCTCGAAGCCGACCTCGTAGGTGCGCAGGCGCTCGCTGGTGACTCGACTGACGTACCGCTCGTCTACGGGCACGTCGGTGACGGCCGGCGCGAAGTCGCTCGTGTGGACGACGACCCGCCCGTCCTCGCCGCTCACGTCGGCGACCTCGACCCGATCGTCGAGCGCCATCGGCGTCACCCGCCCGAGCAGGCGGAACTTCCGGAGCGTGTGGTAGTCGACGCGTCGGCGCATCGCGGGCGTCGCGTCGACGAGCCTGTCGAGCGCCCGTTCGTACTTCGGCTCGAACCCGGCGTCCGCGCGCTCGACGGCCCCCGCCCGGGTGAGCGGTCGGCGGTGCTGTCCCGTGTCGAAGCGGTCGGCGACGGCGGCGACCGCCCGCTCGCCGGCGGGGCCGAGGCTCGGCTCTCGCGTCTCGTAGCTGAACTCGCTGCCCGCGGCGTCGCGGCGCTCGCGGACGGTGGCGACGACGCCCGGGTACGACTCGTACTGCGCCCGCACGTCCGGCGCGTACCACGCCGTGGGCTCATCCGGCGGGATTGGTGCTGGGACCGTCGGCGCGCGATTTCCATCGCTATCCATTGAACTAACTGATACTCTACTGTATATAAATTTGAATACCCAGGATAATAACTGGAGTAAAGGAATCATCTCTCGACCGGCTTCACGCCACGCTCAATCTAGGAAGTCTAACAACTCCGCTCAGCCTATGTATAGTACTGTCAGCATACTATTTGGATCACCTGTTCGATCCAGTGCTCATCCCATCGATGAATTCACGTGTGAATTTGTCTGTAACCCGCGTATCATGGCATCGGTTTCGCTTGTTTTCATTGGTCGGTTAGTTTATTCGGCCCGTGGTCAGGATTAATAGGCGCTCAACGACATGATGGGTTCGATGAATGTTGATCCGCTCCAGTCCAGAGTACTGTGGTTTGTTCTGGGAAACGTTTTCTCCGTCGTTACGACCTTCCTGTCGAAGGCAGTCTGGTCGTGGTATACACGACCAATCCTCACGCTTAGCCACTCACGAGAGACAGATGATGTCACAGTAATCGGCGTCAGAAACACCGGAAAAACGGGAGCGGATGGTTGTACTGGCAGATTACTCCTGGATGTCGAAACCAGTGCTGTTCTGCCTGCGGGCCCCGATAGGAATCGGATCGTAGAGCAAATCGGCGAGGAAGAGCTGATAAGTGAACTCTGTTGGTATGGACGACCGATGACAGAGAACAAAAACATAAACGTTGAGGCGACCGCCTACTTGTGTCTCTGGCGAGAAACGGAGGAGGGGATCGAGCTCCCCTCATCGGATGGCTTTGATACCCCGACTGCTGTCCTTTCAGGTATCTCCGAAACGTATAACGGATCGATACCCGGCGAATTAGTGGTCACCTCAGAGAACACTGATCCCGTTCGACGAAAGGTTGCGATCGATGTAGGTGATGTAGGAACCGATCTGGTGTTTCCTCACGAATCGTAAACGGAGTCCTTGTTCTCCTGTGACAGTTCCTTCTGTGTCACACCCTCGGACATGTACTGCTCCTCCCGACTCCTCTCCTTCTTTTCCATCGAAGATTTTATTTCTTGAATTTTCATAAATATGTTTTCGACTGCGATCTTGATATCTGATATTTCTTCCTCCAATTGATTTACTTTGTCGGACACCTGCTCCAATCGGTTTTCGTGGGCCCACTGTCTGAGTTCGTCGAACCGATCCTCGACGGGCCCTGCCATCGCTTCTACCCGTTCCTCTGAGTACCCCGACTCTTCTTCCATCCCCCGTTTCAATTCGAGCATCCCTTCCCGCCGGTGATCCTGTGACCCCCGGGCACAGTACCAGACCAAGGCTTCGATCTTTTGTAACAAGTCCCCGTTCTCGTGTTGATCGATGTAGTCCGTGGCGGTCATATCGCCACATAGCATATCCACTGCGGCAATGACTAACTCACGTTGTTCCTCGATGCTGGTATGCTTCTTTACGTACCTCAGATCCAGCGATATCTCATTCTTCGACTCCTTGATTGCGTGAGTGATTATTCTCGCAACTTGTTGATCGAATCCGTTCTCGATCAGGTCTTGGATTATTACGTCTTGGTTCTCCGATTCGACGTACTCATCAGAGATGTCCTCAAATAACTTCTCCAACTCCTCAGATCGACCTTCCGTGAGCTCCTCGAACCGGTCTTGCTTGTTCGTCTCCCATGCGTTGATTATGTCTATCTTCTTCGCTATTGGTCGGTTGTGAAACCAGGACTTCGATTCGTCGTCTACGGACATAGTACATAGTTATTACACTAACACATCAATTTACTTGTTGAGCAACACTTCCTATGTATTGTTAAATTGATATATAATGTATTTGCGTCGTATCAGATATGTATTTAAGAATATTACCTTGGACAGATCGATGATCGCTAGACCCGATCCGAATCGGTTTCGAATCGAGTTTTATCTCCAGCATACGGGACTCTCCGTGGGAACGCAAGCTCTTTCGAAGTCGGTCCCGCAGTAGGGCCCCGCTCGTTGCGTGGGAGATACGATTCCGACACTTGGGTCGCCTCTACCGACGGACTTGCCGGTTCGTTCGCCGAGTTAAGTGAGCGAGGTGGGAACGAGCTGTATCCAGCGAATCGCCCCGTCAGTCCCTTCTGAAGGGATTCCAGGGTGTCGATGATCGCGTTCGCCACGGCCACCCACCGCTTGAGTAAGACACCGGTACCGATCAGGCGAATGTCGCCGACGACGCGGCAGTCGTCCGCGCTGCCGGCTCCGACGAACAGTTCGATCGACACGCGAAGAATACGTCGAACACAGTCCGAACCAATGTCTGCAGCACCGCAGGACCTGTATCCTCGTCGGGACCAATCGCCAAGACGACGCGTTGTGTCCGGACGTGAACCCGAGCGTCGCCACCTGTGCGGGCGCGGGCGATGGCGACCGCTGACCCGGTCGTCACGGCGGCGGCGTGTCGGTCGACCCGCCCTCACAGCCGCGCTGTCATCAGAACTCGTCGATCACCGGGATGGCCTCGGTGCCGAAGTCGGTCATCCCGGAGAGCTTGTCGTTGACTTCACCCATCGACACCGTCTCGCTAACGGTGACGGAGCGGGTGTCTGAAGTCGAGAGTCAAAGCGTGCGTGCCAACGCGTCGCGGTGGAACCCGATCGCCGCCTCCCGGCCGAGTTCGGGGTACCTCGGGTTCGTCACCGCGCCGGTCGAGTCGACCGCGGTGTCCGCGACCGCGAGCGCCCGGGCGAGCGGAGCGACCTCGGGGTACCGACGCACGGACTCGTAGCCCGCTCGAAACGCCGCTCGCTCCGCGCTCGGGTCGTCGAGGTACCAGTCGACGACGAGGTACTCGATCTTCGCGACGGCGAGCGCGGCCGGGGCCGCCAGCGGCGACTCCCAGTCCAGCACCGCGGCGACGCCGCTCTCGTCGACGAGGGCGTTCCCCGGTCGGAGATCCCACGGGAACAGCACCGGATCGGACACCCGCCCCGCCGCGTTCCGCACTGCGTCGACTGCGGCTTCGTCGAGTCGTCGCCGGATCCGGGCGGCGACCGCGTCGAACGCCGACGGGAGCCGGTCGAGCGCGGCGCGTCCGTAGTCCCTGATCCACACGACCGGCTCCGTGTGTTCGTGAACCGCGAGCGCGGACACCCCCGTCTCCGTCGGCCACTCGTCGGCCGCCCACTCCTCGCCCGTCGGCTCCACGTCGCCGAAGCTCCCGAAGGTGGCGGCGGCGTGGATCTCGCCAAGGTACCGCCCGAAGGCACGAGCGACCCCGCGCCGTCGCCCGGGATCGAGACTCGCGAACCGCTCGTGCAGGTCCTCGCCGTCCACCCGTTCGGTGATCACGTACGCCCCGTCCCCGGCGACGCCGCCGGCCAGCACCGTCGGCACGGGGATCGACGTCGCGTCGTCGATCGCCGTCGTCACGGCCGCCTCCGACCGGAGCGAGTCGACGTCGCCGCCGGTCTGCACGACGACCGGCGGGCCGACCGCGAACTCGACCACGGCGGTCGTCTTGCGGTTCCCGCGTCGGACCGGCGAAACCGACGCGACGTCCCGCTCGGGGAACGCCCGGCGCACGGCCGCCCTCGGGTCAGTCACTCGTCCCACCCGGACACGCTAGAACGGTGTCGAACGCGTCGAGCGAATCGAGCGTCCACGTCGGGGCGTACCCCTCGTCGTCGGCGTCCGGGTCGGGACGGAGCCAGACGGAGTCCAGCCCGGCGGTGAAGGCGCCGGCGACGTCGTACTTCAGGGAGTTCCCGACGTAGACGGCGTCCGCCGGTGCGACGTCGAGCGCCGCGAGCGCGCGGTCGAACGGCTCGGCGTGAGGCTTTCGGCGCGGGAGGTCCCCGGCGTACACGACCGTGTCGAGCCGCTCATCGAGGCCGAGCGCCTCGACCTTCGCCGACTGCCTGCTCCGGGGTCCGTTGGTCACGAGTCCGGTCCGAGCCGTCTCCCCGGCGCGGTCGAGGGCCGCCTCCGCGCCGGGCGTGAACTCGACGGCACCGTGGTCGACGGCGGCGACGAACGCCGTCGCCAGCGCCACCGGGTCGACCCGCCGATCGTGGACGGCCGCGAGCCTGGCGAACCCCGCCGCGAGATAGCCGACGTGGTCGTCGGGGTCCGGTGGGCCGTCCAGCAGCGGCCAGAGCGCGGCCGGCTCGCCGAACGGGTCGACGCCGACCGACTCGAAGGCCGCCCCGTACGCCGCCGCCACGTCCCCGGTTTGCCGGCAGAGCGTCCCGTCGAGGTCGAAGAGGACACCCTCGTATCCGTTCACGCTCGTGGATTCGACCGAGCGAATAAACCTGTTCGGTCGCCGGCGGGTGTCGGTCGCGGTCCGCCCGCTCGGGCCTCCTGCTCGGCCGCCAGTGGCTGTCCGCGGCGCTTGCGACCCCGGGTCCCGCGACCGCGACGACCGCCGACCGCGACCGCCGGCGGCGTTTTGTGGCGTCGGCACCTCCTGACACCCGTGCTCGGACTACGGTACTTCGCCTGTGACCGGTGCGGGCTCGTCCACTCCGACCTCGATGAGCCGGCACGCTGTGCACGTTGTGACGGCGACGACTTCACGCCGGTCGTCGCCCATCCCGAGCAGGACGCGCTCGGCGCCGACGCGGCGTACTTCGCCGGATCGATGACCGCTGACCGCTGACCGCTGACCGCCGTCGCCACCCGTCGGCGGTGTTATTCGCCGTCGACGGCGTGCTCGCGGAGCGTCTCCAGTGAGACCTCCTCCAGCACCGCCTCGTTCGTCGCTCCGAGCACGACCGGCGGCGCGACGCCGGCGGCTCGCGCCTCCTCCCAGCGGGGCAGACACAGACACCACCGGTCGCCGTCGGACAGGCCCGGGAATCCCAGGTCCGGCCGCGGCGTGACCAGATCGTTGCCGCGGTCGCGCGAGTAGCGGAGGAACTCGTCGGTGACGACTGCACACACCTCGTGGCGTCCCGGGTCCCGGGCGAGGTGGCGGCAGTGGCCGTCGCGCAGGAAGCCGGTCTCGGGGTCGACGCTGCACTCCCGGAGCGGCTCGCCGAGGACGTTCCGCTCCGCTCCCTTGGCCCCGTCGCCGTCGCCGTCGTCCGTCAGTGGTTCGGTCATCCCTGACGGACGAACGGACTCGACGATGAAAAGGCCGCGCCGGCCGACGGCGGCGCCCGCGGCCGGAACACTGAACTCCCAGTCCCCCGACACGTCGGTCGATGCCCTCCCTGCTGGAGCGACTGCTCGGAGACGACACGCCCGACGAACAGGTCGACATCGAATCGCGCCAGGAGACCGCCGACGAGGCGCTTCGAAACGCCGTCGACCGCGCCGGCTATCCGGTCGAGGACTGCGGGATCACCGCCGTCGCGGTCGTCAACGAGGGTCCCGACGGCGAACCGATCGTCGTCCCGGTCGCGCGGTTCTCGCTCGGCGAACACGTCGAGGAGCCGGATCGCGACCTCGTGTGGGACCTCGTCGGCGAGGCCGCCGACGCGATTCGCGAGCCGTTCGAGGACGTGTTCGTCCGCCACTATGACGTGCAGTTCACGTTCGATGGCGACGAACTGTTCGAGGCCGAGGAGTGTCGGCGCGTGTTGCTCACGACGGACCTCGTTGACCGCTTCTCGACCGACGCGGGGTTCTCGGTCGCGGACCTCCGCGCCGCCGTCGAGGCGGCCGACGACATCGACGACGAGATCGCCCCCGTTGCGTGGGGCCAGCCGGTCGACTACAGTCGGAGCGCCGACGCCGCGGTCGTGGTCGGCGGGACGGCGGCCGCGGCGGCCGCGAGCGCGAGCGCCGCCAGCTGTGCGGGCGCCGGCGCGGCGGCGGGCACGGGCGGCGGCGCCTGCTGACCCGCCCGTACGGCGCCGTCGCAGCGCGGGCGTCGCGTCGACGGGTCGGGCGGGCGCGCGTTCGTACATCCCGGCCGTTCGCCGTCTGCTGGCCCCGACCGGTGGCCCGCGATCCGTCCTCCCGCTCGCGACGAGGGGCCCTCTCCCCGCCCCGACTGGAGCACGCCCAGTCGCCGGATCGAGCCACCCGACACGGGCGGTATCGCGATCCGACCCGGCGGCGACGGGCGTGACTCCACCCACGCACGGGGGCACCTCCGACCGATCCCGTCGAGCACGGAGCCGATTTCCCCGCCCTGTCCGTGCCTGACCGTTCACCCGTGTCGTTGGCACTCCGGTGGGAACTTCCACCGCCGTGGCGCTTTTCCTCTGTTCTACCATATGGTAAACCACATGGGACGCGACCTGTCGCTGGAGACGGACTGGAACGGTCTGTACATCGACGGCGAACGGCGGGAGGCGGCCGACGGCGAAACCATCGCCGTGGAGGACCCCTCGACGCGCGAGCGGATCGCCGAGGTTCCGAACGCGACACGTGCGGACGTGGACGACGCCTACGAGGCGGCCGCCGCGGCACAGGCGGAGTGGGCCGACGCACCGCCAGCCCGCCGACAGGAGGTGATCGAGCAGTTCTCCGCCGCGCTCAGACGGCACCGCGAGGAGGTGATCGACCTGCTGGCCCACGAGGTGGGCGGCTCGCGAACGATGGGCGAGACGTCCATCCAGATCGCCTCGGACCACGCGGGGGAGGCGGCGACGCTCCCTCGCCGGATGAAGGGTGAGCACGTCGACTCGAACATCCCCGGCAAGGAGAACGTCGTCCAGCGGAACCCGAAGGGCGTCGTGACGGTGATCTCGCCGTGGAACTTCCCGCTGAACCTCTCGATGCGCGCGGTCGCACCCGCCATCGCCGCGGGGAACGCGGTGGTCCTCAAGCCCTCGACCAACTCCCCGATCACCGGCGGGCTGTTGTTCGCCGAACTGTTCGAGGAGACCGACCTCCCCGACGGCCTGATCAACGTCGTCACCGGACGCGGCTCCGACATCGGCGACCGTGTCGCCGGTCATCCCCACAGCGACGTGGTCGCGTTCACCGGGTCGACGGAGGTCGGCCGACGCGTCTCGGGCATCGCCGGGGAGAACCTCGCGATCCCCGCGATGGAGCTCGGGGGGAACAACGCGCACGTCGTCACGGGGGACGCCGACCTCGACCGCGCCATCGACGGGGCGGTCTTCGGCTCGTTCGTCCACCAGGGACAGGTGTGCATCTCGATCAACCGGCACATCGTCCACGAGTCCGTGTACGACGAGTACGTCGAGCGTCTGACCGCGCGTGCGGAGGAACTCCCGGTCGGGAGCGCCCACGACGACGACACCGTCGTCGGGCCGATCATCGACGAGTCCCAACGCGACGAGATGCTGGGATACGTCGAGGGGACGATCGAGGCCGGCGCGACGCTCGAGACGGGCGGACATACCGTCGACATCGACGGTGTGGACGACTCGCTCGTGGTCGCACCGACCGTCCTCTCGGACGTGACGCCCGACATGCCCGCCGCGTGCAACGAGCACTTCGGGCCCATCGCGCCCGTCATTCCGTTCTCGGACGTCGACGAGGCCGTCGAGATCGCCAACGACACCGAGTACGGCCTCTCGGGGTCCGTCCACGCGGGGGACGTGGGGACCGGTATGGCCATCGCCGACCGGATCGAGACGGGGAACGTCCACGTGAACGACCAGCCGATCAACGACGAGGCGCACGTCCCGTTCAGCGGGATCGGCGCCTCGGGGGTCGGCACCTACAACAGCGACGCGTTCCTCTCGGAGATCACCGAGGCGAAGTGGATCTCCCTCCAGCACGAGCCGCGCGAGTACCCGTTCTGAGGGCGGTCACCGGTCGGGGACCGCGTCCGCGATCTCGTCGGCGACCATCGCGATCGCCTCGTGGGTGCGATCGACGCCGCGCATCGTCATGAAGCCGTGAACCATGTCCTCGTAGTTCACGTACTGCGTGGCGACGCCGTCGCGGACGAGCTGTTCGGCGTACGCCCGGCCGCCGTCGCGAAGGGGGTCGAACCCCGCGGTGACGACGGTCGCCGGGGCGACGCCTGAGACGTCGCCCGCGTTCGTCGGGTCGGCGTACGCGTTGCGTCGGTGGACCTCGCTCCCGTAGTAGCAGTCGCCGAACCACTCGATGTCGGCCTCGTCGAGTACGATCCCCGTGTGGTCGCGCATCGAGGGCTGGTCCGAGTCGACGCCGACGCTGGGGTACAGGAGCGTCTGGTGGGCGATCTCGGGCCCGTCGCGCTCGGCGGCCATGAGGGCGACGACGGCCGCGAGGGTCCCGCCGGCGGAGTCGCCCGCGACCGCGACGGTCCCGGTTCCCCGGACGGCACCCGGATTCGAGGCCACCCACTCGGCGGCGGCGTACGCGTCCTCGACGGCCGCCGGGAAGGGGTGTTCCGGAGCGAGGCGGTAGTCGACGGAACAGACCGCGCAGCCGCTCTCCCTCGCGAGGTGGCGACACAGCCAGTCGTGCGTCCCGATGCTTCCGAGGACAAACCCGCCGCCGTGGAAGAACACGACGGTCGGATGCGGGCCGTCGTCGTCCGGAAGGTAGAGGCGGGCGTCGAGGTCCCCAGCCGGACCGGGGATCGACCGGTCGACGACGCCGCCGACGCTCGGGGGATTCCGGTTCTGTACCCACGTGACGGGTCTGGTGACGAGGCGGAGGAGCTTCAGCCCGTACCGACTGTGCGGGAGAGGGAACCGGTCCTGTCGCTCGACCGCCGCACGAGCCTGCGGATCGATCTCGTCGGCGTGCACTGATGCGCCTTCGCACGGCGGATACAAAATCGTCCGTGGTCGGGGAACCGACCGGTTGTTCCGTTCACCGGGTCGTCACGGGCGATGCGACGGTCGGGGGGTGCGCTCCGGCGGAATCGATCCCGTCCGGACGCGGTCACCCGTGTCGCGCGAGGTCCGCAGGCGTGTCGATGTCGACGCGGACGCCCGGGTCGTCGACGGCGACGAGCCCGGCGTCGGTACTCCCGAGCAACACCGCCCGCCCGCCCGCGTCGCCCTCCACCCGTCGGAGCGCGTGGAAGTACCGGCGGTCGAACAACACGGGGTTTCCGCGGCTCCCCCCGTGTGCGGCCGCGAGCGCGTCGCCCGCGCCGCCGACGTACGCGTCAACGAGCGTGCGGACGGTCCCGGGATCGACGAACGGCATGTCCCCCGGGAGAAACACTGCGGCCTCGGCGTCGGTGCCGGCGACGGCGGCCGCTCCCGCCCGAACCGAGGCCGACTGCCCCTCCTCGTAGTCGGTCGCCTCGACGATCCGTTCACCGTCGCCGGGAAGGGCCGCCCGGACCGCGTCCGCGTCGTGACCGACGACGACGAACACCGGGTCGAGCCCGGCCCCCGCGAGCGTCCGCAGGGCGTGTCGAACCAGCGGTTCGCCGTCGACGGTCGCGAGGAGTTTGTTCTCGGGGCCGAACCGACTGCTCGTTCCGGCCGCGAGGAGGACGCCCGCGACCCGGGGCGGTTCCCCCGTCGGCGGGTCGAGCGTCGCGGGGTCGACGATCGGGAGGTCGCCGCCGCTCGAATCGGTTCCCTCGGGCGGTTCGGCATCGGTGCCCCGCTCGGCGTCCGTCGGACGATCGTGCTCGCTCGTCGAGTCGTGCTCGCTCACTCGATCACCTCGTAGGGCACGACCCGCACGTCCTCGCCGGCGACGAGCGGCGCCTCCGCGAGGACGACTCCGTCCGCGAGCGTCGCCCGCGTGCTGGAGGCGACACGGCCCGGGCGGAACCGATCGCCGTACAGGGCCGCGGTCCCGTCTCCCTGTCCGACCGGAACTGCCCGCCCGTCCGCGAGGTCGACGGGGATCGCGTACTCGACGGCCTCGTCCGGGAGGTCGACGTCAGTGGCGGCCACCGCGGGCACAGTCGCGGGGTCACGGCCGTCGGCCGTACCGGCGAGAGCGGGACGCAGTACCAGCGTCGCGACGGTGTGGGCCGCCAGCGGCTTCCCCGGAAGCGCACAGACCGGGGTCCCATCGACGACGGCGGCGGTCGCCGGCATGCCGGGTCGGAGCGCGATCCCGTCGAACAACGGATCGTGCTCGGCCAGCACGTCCCCGACGTGGTCGCCCGGGCCGACGCTCGTCCCGCCGGCAGTGATCACGAGGTCGTACTCGGCGGCCGCTCCGGCGACCGCCGCCGCCACGCGCTCACGGTCGTCCGGGACCGGGGGCAACGTCGTCGGCTCACAACCCCATCCGCGGAGCAGCCCCGCGAGCATCGCCGAGTCACGGTCCGGCTGGACGCCCCGCGCGATCTCCGTCCCCGTCGCGAGCACGGCGGTGTTACGGGGCGGCTCGACGGCGACGCGCTCGATCCCGAGATCGCACAACAGCGCGGCGTGGCGCGACGATAGACCGTCGCCCGAGGCGAACAGGACCTCCCCCTCGGCTGCGGTCCCGCCGGCCGGAAACAGATTCGCGCCGGGTTCGGGTGGAGGAGAGGCGGCGACGAGGCGTCCGTCGCGGACGGTCGCTTCCTCGACGGGGACGACGGCGTCGGCGCCGTCCGGAAGCGGGGCACCCGTCGCGACACGGACGGCCGTGCCGTCGGCGAGCCGGTCGGGATCGTCCGCGGGGGCGACGCTGTTCACGATAGGGCGGGGCCCCTCGGCGCCGGCGACGAGCGCGAAGCCGTCCATCGTCGCGAACGGGCGCTCGGGGACGGACACCGGTGCGGTCACGTCGCCCGCGACGGTCCGCCCCGCGACCGCCTCGGGCGCCACGACCACCGAATCGCCGTCCGGTGGGTGTGCGTCGACGGCCGACCGGAGGCGGTCGACGGCGACCCGACGGTCGATCCCGTCCGTCATCGGATACCCTCCCGTCGCGACGGCCGGGGAGCCCGCCCTGCCCGTTTCTGACGAGGCCGACCGCCCCGACGAGGCCGAGACGTTCCCTCCCGAGATTTCACCGAGTCCTCATATGTAATCATATGTGGTTCATTTTTCCCAGTCTTCCTGATTTTTGCAAACACTTATGCCAACATAGTCGTGGTGTCATATGTATGTGTCTCACACGCACACGTCGGAGGTAGGACCCGACGTATGAACTTCAACGGCACCTTCGAACTGGAGGACACGACCGTCGAGGAGGTGTGGCTCGCGCTGTCGGATCCGGTGTTGATCGCCGATTCCCTCCCCGGCTGTGAGTTCCTGTTGCACGTCGAGAGCGACGACGTGGACTTCGAGGAGCTCTCCGAGCGGGCGAGCGAGCGCGAGGAGGAGCTGACGGGCGACCCGGAGACGATCGCCGAGCGGGCGTTTCGGGAGGGCGAGTGGTACGCCGGGCTGGTGCAGGTGAGCGTCGGGCCGGTGAACCCGACGTTCGAGACGGTGGTTCGCATCGACGAGCGCGACCAGCCGCGGATGCACGCCTCCGGCGAGGGAACGTCCGGCGACAGTTCCTTCGAGATGTCATCGGGAATGGAACTCCACGAGACGGACGACGGCGGCGTCGCCGTCGAGTGGGAGACGGAGGCCGACGTGTTCGGCAAGGTCGCCGGCATGGGACAACGCGTCATCAACCCCGTCGCCAACCGCATCGTCAAGCGGTTCTTCTCCGGGGTACAGTCGACGCTTCGCGACCTCCAACTGTCGGACGCGGACACACCCGACCCCGACGAGGACGACGAGGGGGAGGACAGGGGTATCGTCGATCGACTACTCGGGCGGTCTTCCGCCGACTCCTCATGACGGAACACGACATCACACTCACGGTCAACGGCACGGAACACGATCTCACGGTCGAGGCACGGACCCTGCTCGCGCACGCGCTGCGCGACGAGCTCGGGTACACGGGAACGAACATCGGCTGCGAGAGCAGCCTCTGTGGCGCGTGTACGGTCGAGATGGACGGCGAGGCGGTCAAGTCCTGTACCGCGCTGGCGGTCCAGGCCGACGGCACCGAGATAACCACCGTCGAGGGACTCGCCGAGGGCGGCGAGATGCACGCCATCCAGCGGGCGTTCCAGGAGGAACACGGGCTCCAGTGCGGCTACTGCACGCCCGGCATGATGATGACCTCCGTCGAGATCCTGAAGGAGAACCCGAACCCCACGCGAGAAGAGATCCGGGAGGGTCTGGAGGGGAACCTCTGCCGGTGCACCGGTTATCAGAACATCGTCAACGCCGTCCAGAACGCCGCCGAGTCGATGGGGTCGGGCGCTGTCGCCGACGGCGGCACCCGCGAGGAGGGCAACACCGCCGGCGACGGACCCGCCACCGACGGCGGCACGGTCGTCGACGCCTGCGACGCCCCGGGTGGGTGTGGCTGTTTCGACGGCGACGCGGTCGACGACGTGGCCGACGACGGGGGTGACTCGCGATGAGCATCGAGTCGCTCGATCCCGACGAGGTGACCGCGGCGGACATCCTCGGCTCGGCCATCGAGCGCCGCGAGGATCCCGCGCTGATCACCGGCGACGCGGAGTACACCGACGACATCCAGCTGGCCGACATGGCGCACATGTCGGTCGTTCGCAGTCGGTACGGTCACGCACGGATCGAGGGCGTGGACACGAGCGAGGCCGAGGAGATGCCCGGCGTGATCGGCGTGTACACCCACGACGACCTCCACCGCGAGGACACGCCCGGCGGCGGCTCCTTCGAGCTGCCGACGGGCTGGCTGCTCCCGAGCCTCAACAACGTCTCTCACCCGGTCCTCGCGAAGGACCACGTCCGCTATCAGGGCGACGCCATCGCCGTCGTCGTCGCGGAGGACCGGTATCAGGCCGCCGACGCGGCGAAGGCCGTCGACGTGGACTACGACCGTCTCGACGCCGTGACGAACCCAGACGAGGCGCTCGGCGAGGAGGCTCCGGCGCTCCACGACGACGCCGAGGGCAACGTCGCGTTCGACTGGAAGATCGGCGACGAGGAGAAGACCGCCGAAGCGTTCGAATCGGCCGCGCACACGACGAGCATCGACATCACGAACCAGCTGGTGATCCCGAACGCGATGGAGCCGCGGGCGGCGGTCGCCGACTACAGCCCGGGGACCGACGAGCTGGACGTGTTCATGACGACGCAGAACCCCCATCTCCACCGCCTGCTCATGTCGGGGGTGATCGGCCACCCCGAGCACAAGCTCAGCATCACGGCGCCGGAGGTCGGCGGCGGGTTCGGCTCGAAGATCCACCACTACGGCGACGAGGCGCTCGTCTCGTGGTGTTCGAAGCTCCTCGAACGGCCGATCAAGTGGACCGCGACGCGGTCGGAGACGTACCTCACGGACGCCCCCGGTCGCGGCCACGAGACCGAGGCGGAGATCGCGATGAACGACGACGGCGACGTGATCGGCCTCCGGGTCGACACCCGCGCCAACCTCGGCGCGTACCTCTCGACGTTCGCGCCGGCGGTGCCGACGTACCTGTACGGCACGCTTCTGTCGGGCCAGTACGACATCCCCGCGATCTACGGCCACGTCACCGGCGCGTTCACGAACGTCCCGCCCGTCGACGCCTACCGAGGCGCCGGCCGCCCGGAGGCGTCGTTCCTCGTCGAGCGGCTGATGAACCGTGCGGCCAACGAGATCGGGATGGACCCGGTGGAGTTCCGGAAGCGGAACTTCGTCCCGGACGACGCGTTCCCCTACGAGACGGAGGTCGCCGTCGTCTACGACAGCGGCGAGTACGAGAAGCCGATGAACGAGGCGCTGGACCTCCTCGATTACGAGAACTTCCGCGAGCGTCAGAAGCAGGCACGTGAGGAGGGTCGCTACCTCGGGATCGGCTTCTCCTGTTACATCGAGGCGTGCGGGCTCGCACCCTCCGAACTCGCCGGGCAGCTCGGCGCGCAGGCCGGGCTGTGGGAGTCGAGCGTCGTGCGCTTCCACCCCTCGGGCACCGTCACCGCCTACTGCGGAACCTCGGGGCACGGACAGGGCCACTCGACGACGTACGCGCAGATCGTCGCCAACGAGCTCGGCGTCGACTACGACGACGTGGAGATCGTCGAGGGCGACACCGACGAGATCCCCCACGGGATGGGGACGTACGGGTCGCGCTCGGCCGCGGTCGGCGGGAGTTCGCTCGTGATGAGCGCCCGCAAGGTGGTGGACAAGGCGACGGAGATCGCCGCCCACCAGCTGGAGGCCGACCCCGAGGACATCGAGTTCGGGGACGGCGAGTTCACGGTCGCCGGCGCGCCCGACCGCGGAATGGCGATCCAGGAGGTCGCGACGCAGTCGTACCTCGCCCACGACATGCCAGACGACACGGAGCCGGGGCTGGAGGCCACGTCCTTCTACGACCCGGACAACTTCGTGTTCCCGTTCGGCACCCACGCCGCGATCGTCGAGGTCGACCCCGACACCGGCGAGATCTCCTTCGAGAAGTACGTCGCCGTCGACGACGTGGGCAACCAGATCAACCCCAAGATCGTCGAGGGACAGGTCCACGGCGGCGTCGCGCAGGGCGTCGGCCAGGCGCTGTACGAGGGCGCCGAGTACGACGACAACGGGACGCTGCTCACGGGGTCGATGCAGGACTACGCCGTGCCGAAGGCCGAACACATCCCCGAGATGACGACCGAGTCGACCGTCACGCCGAGCCCGCACAATCCGCTCGGGGTGAAGGGCGTCGGCGAGGCCGGCACCATCGCGGCGCCGCAGGCGATCGTCAACGCGGTCACGGACGCGCTGGAGCCATTCGGCGTCGAGAGCGTGGAGATGCCGATGACGCCCGAGCGGGTCTGGAAGGCCGTCAACGAGGGCGCGACCGCGGATGGAGGGGAGCCCGTCGACGAGACCGACGCGGCCGACGGGGGTGACCGCTGATGTTCCCCGACGAGTTCGACTACTACGCGGCCGAGAGCGTCCCCGAGGCGCTGGAGTTGCTCGACGAGCACTCGGGCGCGGAGACCGAACTCCTCGCGGGCGGCCACAGCCTGCTCCCGGCGATGAAAAGCGGGCTGTCGAGCCCGGACGTGCTCATCGACGTGAGCGGGATCGACGCGCTCCACGGCGTCTCCGTCGAGGGCGACACGCTGTCGATCGGCGCGATGACGACCTACAGCGACCTGCTCGACGTGGATGCCGCCCACGAACACGCCCCGGCGTTCACCGCCGCGGTGGAGCAGGTCGGCGACGAGCAGGTCAGGAATCGCGGCACCGTCGGCGGCAACCTCGCGCACGCGGATCCGGCTTCAGACCTCCCGGGAGCGGCGCTTGCGTCGGACGCGACCGTCGTCGCCGAGGGGCCGGACGGGGAACGCGAGATCCCGATCGACGACTACTTCTTCGGGATGTACGCCACGGCGCTGGATCCCGGGGAACTCGTCACGCGCGTCGAGATCCCGTCGGCCGCCGGGGCCACGGGGGCGTACGCGAAGAAGCCGTCGCCCTCCTCCGGGTACGCGATGGTCGGCGTCGCCGCGCTCGTCGAGATCGACGGCGACACTGTCACCGCCGCGCGCGTCGGCGCCAACGGCGTGCTCGATCACGGCGTCCGGCTGGAGCCCGTCGAGGAGGCCCTCGTGGGCTCGACGCTCGACGACGACGCGGTCGAGGCGGCGGGGTCGCTCGCGACCGACGGCGTCGACGAGACGATGCTGATGAGCGATCTGCAGGCGTCGGCGGAGTTCCGCGCGACGCTGCTCGAGGCGTACACGAAACGTGCGCTCGCGGCGGCCGCCGACACGGCGGCGCCGCGGGCGGCCGACTGACGTGGCTCACCCCGGTCCGCGACCGTGGGCACGCACGCGGGCCGGGGGTCACGCAGCCATCCAGTTCACCATGTATTCCGAACACGATCGCCGATGAGCGAGAGACGGCCGACGGCCTTCGCCGACGTGACCGACCGGCGGCTTCGGGAGCTGTTCGACGAACAGTCGTACGTCGCCGAGGACGACGTCGTGACGACCGTGTTGCTCGCGCTCCGACTGGGCAAGCCGCTCCTCGTGGAGGGGGAGCCCGGCGCCGGCAAGACGGAGCTGGCGAAGGGGCTCGCGGCGGGG
>Ga0207771_100426_pt1 | contig 25653 bp, 21 predicted proteins | sample A23M2SouthBayCA_2_FD_187731 | JGI IMG/M metagenome (GOLD analysis project Ga0207771, IMG submission 187731) | Aerobic enrichment media microbial communities from Eden Landing Ponds, California, USA - A23 M2 (2) (SPAdes) | ecosystem: Environmental > Aquatic > Marine > Unclassified | place...
GGTGGCTCCCGCGGCGCTTTTGACCCGTCCGCTCGTCTCGCCGGTATGCACTTCGACCAGCGGGAAGGGGCCGCACTCCGCGAGGTCGGTCTCGACGCCGACGACCTCCAGCGCGCCAGCGACATCGTCGCCGCGGCCGTCGAGGACGCGGCCGCCGACCTCGAGGCGTTCTTCGACGGCGGCGGGCTCTACTACTCGGACATGGACCTCGCGCACGCGGGCGACGGCCCCGCGGAGCACACGGTCGCGTATCTGGACACGTACACCCACGCCGCTGATCTCCACGGCTGGCTCCGGTTCGAGACGTGGGGCGTCGCCGTCGAGGATGGCCGTACCCTCGACGACGGCCTCGTCGAACTCACGCTGGACGGTCGCCACGGCCGGACCCGTTTCGCGACCGACCCGGGGCTGTTATGAGCGGCGACGCGACGGCGGACGACGCGAGACGCGAACCCCGCGTCCGAATCCGTGGCATCTACACGACGGCGCTCACGGAGCTTTTTGCCGACCACGCGACCGTCGTCCAGGCCTCGCCACCCATCCGCGAGCGGTTCGACGAGGGGTTCCCCGTCGAGCCGGCCGATGTCGCGGTCGACACCACCGACGACCGGCAGGGTGTCACGCTGACTGGCGGCCGCGCCGCGGTCGAGCGGCTCCGCGACCGGCTTGCGACCGTCTCCCGGGACACGCTCTCGTGGAGCGACACCGCGCCCCGAGACGCCGTCTTCGACGGGGTCGTGGCCGAGACGCTCGGCTCCGGTGCCGTCGTCGACCTCGGCGCGACCGACGGGTTTCTCCCCTTCGACGCGGCCGACGGCTACGTCGACGAAGGGGATCTCGTCCGGGTGCAGGTGCGCCGACCGGAGCCGCCGTGGTCGGACCGCCGGCCGCGGCTCGGAACCGAGGTCGAGTTGTCGGGCGAGCTGCTCCGGCTCGTCCGCGGCGCGTCGAGCGAGGCCGCCGGCGCCGCAGCCTTAGAGGACCTCCTCCCGTCCGAACTCCCCGACGGATGGGGGGCACGCTGGGGCCGCGACGAGGACGAGGCGTCGATGGACGCGCTGGACGACGCGCTCGCGGCCGCCGGCGACCGCGCCGCGCTCGTCGACGAGGCGCTCGCTGTCGCGGACCCGGACGACGCGCCAGGGCGGCTCGCGGCCCCGCTCGCGACCGCGCATGTCTGGTTCGGCCGCGAGGGCCGGTTCGCGCTCGACGAGGAGCGTCGGGCGGTCACGAGCACGATGCCCGGCCACCACCGCGTGAAGGCGGCGACCGACGCCGCGAGCGCGGCCGTCGACTTCACCGAGGCGTTCGTCTCGTTCGGGGACGGTTCGGTCGACGGCGACTTCCCGTTCGACGTGGCGGTCCGGCAGTTCGGCCCCCACGACGGTGACCGCGTCGCCATCGGCCACGGGAAGCCGGACGGCCGGCTCGTCACGCTCGGCCGCGGCGAGGTGACCGCGGTCGAGTCGGACGGCTCCGTGCGGCTGGAGCGCGAGATGAGCCCCGGCGGCCGCTACGACGCGCTCGGCGTCGAGCGACAGGCAGGCGACGTTGCCGTCACGAAGTTCCGCGAGGGACGCTGGTGGTATCCGACCGTCTACCGCGGCGACGACGGGACGCGGCGCGGCACGTACGTCAACGTCTGCACGCCGGTCGAGGTGTTCCCCGACACGGTCCGGTACGTCGACCTCCACGTCGACGTGGTGAAGGGGCCGGACGGCGAGGTCCGCCGCGTCGACGACGACCAGCTCGACGCGGCCGTCGACGCCGGGACCGTTCCCGAGCCGCTCGCTGAGAAGGCCCGAGCCGTCGCTTCGAAGCTGGAGCGGGCGCTCTGACGGAGCGAGGACTCCGCCCTCGGATGGCCGCGACCGCCGGATGTGTCGAGCCCGGACAGGAGCACCCGTGCTTCATATCCGTCGGTGTCGACGGTGGGGTATGGAACACGTCGACTTCCTCGTCATCGGCTCCGGCTCCGGGCTTGACGTCGCGAACGCGGCCGCGAACCGCGGGCAGTCAGTCGCGGTCGTCGAGAAGGGACCGCTCGGGGGAACCTGCCTCAACCGCGGCTGTATCCCCTCGAAGCTGTTGTTGTATCACGCGGACGTGCTGGAGACGATCGAGCGAGCGGGCGAGTTTCACATCGACACCACGGTGAACGACGTCGATTTCGCCGACATCGTCCGCGAGGTGAACGAGGAGGTCGCGGCCGATGCCGAGTCGATCCGGGCGGGGCTTCGCTCCTCGCCGCGACACGACCTCTACGAGGGGGAGGGACGGTTCGTCGACGACCGGACGGTCGAGATCCGCGGCGGCGAGGATGATGGAACCCGCGTCGGCGCCGACACGGTGCTCATCGCCGCCGGCACGCGGCCGACCGTACCTGACATCGACGGTATCGACGCGGTCGATTACCTGACGAGCACCGAGGCGCTCCAGCTCGAGACGCCACCGGACCACCTCGTCGTCGTCGGTGGTGGCTACATCGCCGCCGAGCTCGGCCACTTCTTCGGGACGTTCGGGAGCGACGTGACGATCATCGGTCGTCGGCCGAACCTGCTGCCGGCGGCCGACGAGGAGGTCGCCACGGCGTTCACCGAGCGGTACGCCGAGCGGTTCACCGTCCACACCGGCCACGCGGCGACAGCGGTCTCCGAGTCGGCCGGCACGGTGACCGTCGAGGCACAGCCCTACGACTACGACGAGGGCGCCGCCGACGGGGAACCGATAACCGTGACGGGCGACGAACTGCTGGTCGCGGCCGGGCGCACCCCGAACTCGGACACCCTCAATCTCGCGGCAACCGGCGTCGAGACGGACGCCCGCGGCTTCGTCGAGACGGACGAGTATCTCCGAACGACCGCCGACGGCGTCTGGGCGCTGGGCGACATCGTCGGCGAGTATCTGCTGAAACACAGCGCGAACCACGAGGCGGCGGCGGTCGCACGGAACCTCTTCGGGGACAGCGAGCCGGTCGACTACTCGGCGATGCCGTTCGCCGTGTTCGCGTCGCCCGAGGTGGCCGGCGTCGGCACGACCGAAGAAGAGCTCCGGGCGGACGGTCGGGAGTACGCCACCCGGACGTACGGGTACGACGAGACGGCCCGCGGCGACGCGATGAAGGCCGACGGCTTCGTGAAGGCCATCATCGACCTCGACGGCGAGATACTCGGCTGTCACATCATCGGACCGGAAGCGTCGACCCTGATACAGGAGGTCGTCGTCGCGATGACCGCGGGGTCGGGGACCGTTCGAGATATCCGGGAACCGATCCACATCCACCCGGCGCTCCCGGAGGTCGTTCAGCGCGCCTTCTCGGGGCAGTTCTCCCGCGGCGACCACGACCACTAGCCGGGACCAGAACCGAAAGCGGGAACCCCGGCACCGACGCCGCGGCGTCGGAGAGGTTTATAAACGCTCGCCGGGAGCGCACCGGCTGCACACGCCGACGAACCGTATATCCACTCCCCCGTAGTAGGAGGGGTACAATGGCAAAAGCAGCTGTCGTGATACTCGCGGGCACCGACGGACACGAGAACCTCGGCCGGCTAGTGAACGGGCTCGAGGCCGCAAAGGAGTTCGCGGAGAACGACGACGACGAGCTCGAGCTCATCTTCGACGGGGCGGGAACACAGTGGGTTCCCGAGCTCGAAGACGAGGACAGCGACCACCACGAACTGTATCAGGCCGTCCGGGACGACACCTCCGTCTGTGACTACTGTTCCGGCGCGTTCGGCGTCGCAGATGCGGTGAACGACGCCGGCGTCGTGACGGTCGACGACAACGACGGTCACCCGAGCATCCGGTCGCTCGTCGACGACGACTACGAGATCCTCACCTTCTGACCGCGGGACCGTCCCGCGTCGGTTTCTCACTCGCGGAGCAGCCGCCACGCGCCGACACCGAGCGCGGCGAGTGTCGCGGCGACGCCGAAGCCCGGCTGGCCGGGGGGCGCAGTGGTCGTCGGCGTCGGGTCGCCCGGTGGCGTCGGTGTGTCGGTCGGCGTCACGGTCGCGTTCGCCGGGGGCGACGCGGGGGGCGGCGTCGTGGTCGTGTTCACCGGGGGCGACGCCGGGGTCGGCGTCGCGGTCGCGTTCGCCGGCGGGTCGGAGACGGCCGCGTCCGGCAGCGGGAACGTGTAGAGCGCGGCCGTCGAGGCGTCGGCCTCGGCGCCCGGGCCCGGCTCCCCGCGGCTCGACGCGACGAAGACCTCGTCGGTGACGTGCTGTGCGGTCCAGAAGCTCGTCGCCTCGTCGTCGCGCCACGACGCGAGCAGTATCGGTGTCGTCGGGTCGGCGATGTCGTAGACACGGACGCCGCCGCGGTACCACGAGGAGACGAGCGTGTCGCCGCGGATATCGAAGTTGTGCGACGTGGTCCAGATGCCGCCGTACCCCTCGTCGGTCGTCTTCGGCGCTGGGATCTCGGCGAGCTCCGTCGGCTCCGACGGGTCGCTCACGTCGTAGAGGAACAGCGAGCCGGGGCGGACGTCCTCCTCGGGAGGATCGATGTCCCACGCCTCGGCGCTGATACACAGGAGCGTCCCGTCGTCGTTGGGAGCGGCGTAGTGGTCGTTCCCGGGCGGTTGGAACGTCGCTTCGGAGCGCTCGTCGCTCTCCATGTCCGTGTACTCCTCGACCGACTCGCCCCGGACTTTTCCGACGAGCGTCGGGGCTGCCGGGTCCGAAACGTCGACCAGCCACGTCCCCGCGTCCCAGTAGGCGAGATACGCCGTTCCGTCGACGAGCGCGACGTCGTGGAGCTGCCACGGGCCGAACGGCACCTCGGCCCACGCCGGCTCCGCGTCGACGACGGACCACCGGCCGAGCTCCTCGCCCGTCTCCGCGTCGACGGTGACGAGCGGGTTCCGGTCGCCGTCGTTGCCACACAGCGCGACGACGCCGTCGTCGATGTCGCAGTTGTGGTTGAAGAAATCCGTCTCATGGACGGCGACGCGCTCGGGCGCGTTGGGGTCGGAGACGTCGTAGACGGCGACGGCGGCGAAGTCGGAGCCGGCGTTGGCCGGGCCGGCGACGGCCAGCCGGTCGCCGTCGACTTTCACGTCGTAGATGCCGCGCAGCGGCCCACCGTCGCGGTCCGCGAGGACGCTCCGGTTCTCATGGCGAAGCGTCGGTGCCGCCGGATCGGAAACGTCTGCGACGACGAAGCCGTCCGTGGCCGCGATGAACACCGTGCCGTCGGGGCCGACGACGGCCTCCTTCGCCCCGTCGACTTCGAGCCGGCCCAGCGGCTCGAAGGCCGTGTCACCACGAACGGTCGCCGTGCCGCCGAGCGTCAGCGCCGTGCTGGCACCCAGCAGGCGGAGGGCCTCACGGCGGCGCATACCCGTGGGTAGGGGGCCATCGAAATAAGAGACGGGGGTCGACGCGTTACGCCTCGGAGTCCTCGGCCGGGGCGAACACCGTCACGTCGCTCTCAACCACCGAGCCGTTCCAGTAGGAACGGTGCTCGGAGTGGCGCGAGTCAGTGTACGTGCCGAGCACGTCGACCTGTCCGGCGGAACCGTCGACGATACCGTTCAGCGCCGCGCTGTCGAACTGCACGACGAGGGTGTCGTCGCGGACGAACGCCTTGCGAGCCTCGACACGGTCGCCGTCAGCGGCGAGCGCGTAGAAGCTACTCCCGTTCACGTCCGTCGCGTTCTCGGGCAGGTCGTACCGCAGGGTGACGACGCCCTCACCGCCCGACCACGTCGTCCGTGAGTCGAGCGACTCCGTGACGCGCACAGCGCGCCCCTCGACTTCGGGCGCGACCGTGTCGCGCTCCTCGAGGTAGTCGACGACGACCTCGGCGAGCAGCGTGTCGGTCTCGGAGACGCGGGTTGCGTTCTCCAGCGGATAGCCGGAGCCGCCCGCGGCGATGTAGCTGTTCACCGCCACCGTGTACGTCGCGTCCTCGTCGACCGGTTCACCGTTCACGTGGAGGTCCGTCACCTCGCCGGTCGCGCCGTTCCACTCGAAGTCGACGCCGGAGACCTGCTGGCTGATCTCGGCGTCGTAGGGGTTGTCAGGACCGACGGTGATGACCTGTGACTCGAGCGTCTCCTCCAGCTCGGCGCCCGTCAGCTCCACCGTGACGAGCGTGTTGCCGAACGGCAGCGTGTTGAACACGTCACCGCCGGTGATGTTGCCGGGGCCGTACACCCCGTTCGAGCGGATGCCGCCGGCGTTCGTGATGGCAACATCGGCCTCGGCGCGCTCGCGCATCGCGTCGGTGATGAGGTTGCCGTATCTCGACTCCTCGTGGTAGTTCGTCGAGAACCGCGCGTCGAGTGCCACCTCGGAGTAGGTCGCCGGCGTGTCGAGCGACACGTTGGCGCGGTAGCCGCGGATGATCTCCGAAGCCGTCGCGTTCTTCTCGACGCCGCTCTCCGGGACGCTGATGAGCCGGCCGTCCCACGCGGTCACGTCGTTCGCCTCGGTGTCGACGGTGAGGTTCAGTTCGCCGAGATACTGCGCGCGAGCTTCACCCTCCGAGATGACCGTGCCGGAGGTCTCCTCGGGCGGGTAGTACTGCTCGTCGTCGCCGACGAGGATGGCGTCGATGTTACCGTCGTCGGCGCGGGCGATCTCCTTGGCGTCCTCGATGCCCGTGTGTGCGAGCGCGATGACAACGTCGACGTCCTCCTCGGCTTTCAGCCGTGCGGCGGCCTCGGGGCCGGCCTCGCTGACGTTACGCACCGTGAGCCCCTTTTCCGCGAAGTCGATGTTCGTCTTGCCGTAGGTCGCGCCCTCGTCGATCAGCCCGATAAAGCCGATGCGGACGCCGTTTCGCTCGACGATCTCGTGGCTGTTCGTGTTCTGGAACGGGTCGTCGGTGCCGTTCTCGACGACGTTCGTCGCCAGCCACGGGAACTCGGAGTCGTTCTGGATGTCGGAGACGGCGTCGTAGCCGAAGTCGAACTCGTGGTTCCCGATCACGTCCGCGGCCGGATCCATCCGGTTCAGCACCGTCGTCCCGACCCGCCACTGGCTGACGGGACCGAGCGCGTGCGGGCTCACGTCGTCGCCGGCGCCGGCGACGACGGTGGTGTCGGAGCCGAGCGCCGTCCGCCGCTCGTGGACGAGCTGGACGAGCCGCGAGAAGTTACCGTCCTTCGCGGCGGCGGTCTGGATGTCGTTGAAGGACAGAACCGTCACCGTCGCCGTGTTCGAGGTACTGTTCGTCGTGTTCGTCACCTCGGCCGGTGGGGCGCTCCCGCCGGCGCTGCCCGCGTCCGCCGCGACGGCCGCCGTCGGCACGGTCGCCGTCACGACGCAGACGAGCATGACCATCGTCAGGATGCGTCGCATCGCCGGGTAGTGATAACAGTTAGCTGTTAATTCCTTCTATTGCGGAACCATACGAACCGGGACCGATTCCGTGAGAAACGGTGGCGAACGGAGCCGGTGGTCGCCCGCTCACGCGACCGGGAGCCGGAGCCGAACCGCGGTTCCCCCTTCGTCGAGGTCGTCGATGACCAACTCCCCGTCGGAGCCGGCGACGACCCAGTACACGAAGAGGAGTCCCAGCCCGCGGGCGTGCGACAGCGGCGTCTCCTCGGTGAGAAACACCGCCTCCCGGTCCGTTCGCTGGAGGCCGTCGCCCGTGTCCGCCACCTCGAGAAACACCTGGTCGCCCCGGCGGACGGCAGTGACCGAGACGGAGACGTCCGGCGGGTTGTGTTCGACGGCGTTCGCGAGCAGTTCCTCGACGGCCTCGTCGAGCGCGAGATGCGCCCGAACGCGACACCCCGACGGAACGTGGATCGAGATGTCGGCGTCCGGATGCTGCTCGATGACCTGCTCGCGCACGTCCGCGACGAGCGCGGCGAGGTCGAACTCCGTCCGGGCGTCCACCTCCCATACGTCAACGATGCGGTGGGCGCGCTCGCTGCTGTCGATCAGTTCCTCGACGTGTTCACGGATGTGGTCGATCTCCGAGTCGTCGCCGAGTCGCGACTCGACGTTGTCCAGATGGCCGACGACGACGGCGAGTTCGTTCCGCAGGTCGTGTCTGAGCACGCGCTGGTTCATCTTCAGCAGCCGGTTGAGTTCGGTCGCCCGCTCGTAGGCCTGTTCTGACCGGACGGTCGCCATCGCGCCGCGACTGCCGAGCGCAGCCCCGAGCGCGCCCGCGAACCGGACCATGAACGGCGCGTCCTCCGGCTTCGGCCCTTCGAGCGTCCAGATGACCGCCACGGCGACGGCGAGCAGCGACAGCGCCACGACCGTGACGAGCGTCAGGTCCAGCGCCCGCCGGGCGCGCTCGAGCGAGCCGTCGCGGCGAATCTCGGCGCCGGTGTAGAACGGAACGGTCGCAAGTCCGACGATGATGAACGATTCCAGTACCGTCCCGATCCCCTCCGCCTCGGTGAGAAGATGCCAGCCGCCGACCGCGACGAACGCGACGGCGAGCGCGTGGAACCCCCAGACGGGGTCCCATCGGTGCCGGGGGGAAACGGACATCTACCGGCCGGTGGCCGCCTGAACGGATAGCTCTTGGGCCCGCGAGCGTCGCTGCGGTGGCGGGCTACTCCGCGTCCGGCAGTTCACGACCCCACCCCGCACGAATATAAAGGGGAACCACGATAGCTCGACCGATGAGAGAGCCAACCATCGCCGGTGTCGGCGCGTCGTCCGTCGGCCGCACGGAGCTGCCGGGTCGGGACCTGTTCTCGGTGGCCGTCGAGGAGGCGTTCGCAGATCTTCCCGCGCCGGCCGAACTCGTCGAGGCAGTGTACGTCGGCAATCAGTCCGAGCAGTACGAACACCAGATCATGCACGGGACGCTGTTGGCCGAGTGGGCCGGCCTCAGACACGTCCCCGCCGAGCGGGTCGAGGGGTGTGCGGCCGCGGGGGCGCTCGCGCTCCGCCACGCGGTGAAAGATGTCCGAAGCGGCGAACACGACGCCGTGCTCGCCTGCGGCGTCGAGAAGATGACATCGGGCGGCACCGGCGGCGCGACGGACGCGCTGTCGGCCGCGTTCGACCGTGCCATCGAACAGCGCTCCGGCGTCACCGCGCCGAGTCAGTACGCGCTGCTCGCCCAGCGCTACCTCCACGAGACGGACGCGACGGAGCGAGACCTCGCGCGCATCGCCGTCAAGAACCACCGCAACGCCGCAGCCAACCCGCGGGCGCAGTTCCCCGAGGAGATCGACGTCGAGACCGTGCTGGAGTCGCCGCCGGTTGCACCGCCGCTGAAACTGTACGACTGTGCGCCGGTCGGCGACGCGGCCGCCGCGGTGCTCGTCACGACGCCCGAGGTGGCCGCCGAGTTCGACGTTCCGACCGTCACCGTCGCCGGTAGCGGCGCCTCGGCCAACAACATCGCCGTCGCGGAACGGGACATGACGGACATCGCCGGCGCGCGCGTCGCCGCCGGGACGGCGTACGACGAAGCGGGCATCGAAGCCGCGGACGTCGACATCGCCGAGGTCCACGACGCATTCACCGTCTCGGAAGCGCTGCTCTCGGAAGCGGTCGGCTTCGCCCCATCCGGACTCGGCTACCAGAGCGCGCTCCCGCCGGGCGAGCGCGACGACGGGTGGACGGACGTGCAGGTGAGCACGAGCGGCGGGCTGAAGGCCCGCGGCCATCCCATCGGCGCGACCGGCCTGTTGCAGGCCATCGAGGCGTACGAACAACTGACGGGCGCGGCGGGCGACCGCGGCGTCGACGGTGCCGAGACGGCGCTGCTCGTCAACGAAGGCGGCGTCGCCGATGCGGTCACCGTTGCCCACGTGCTCACCGCGGGGGTGGCGCGATGAGCGACCTCGACGCCGACAGCCCGCTGACGCTGCCGGGCTTTTTCGACGCGCTCGCCGACGGGACCCTGCTCGCCGGGGTCTGTGGCGACTGCGGAGAGGTGCTGTATCCGCCGCGGCCGGCCTGTTACGCCTGCGGGAGCCGCGCGGTCGAGGCCGAACCGCAGTCGAAACACGGGACCGTGTACAGCTACACCGCGGTCCACGCCCCGCCGCCGGCGCTCGAAGCGGAGGCGCCGTACACGATCGCCGTCGTCGAGTTCGAGGAGGGCGGGCGGCTCACCGGCCGACTTGACGCGCCGTACGAGGCCGTCGAAGTCGGCGACCCCGTACGGCTGCGGGTTCGCGAGCCGACCGATGCGGAGCGGTCGCTCGCGCTCTCCTACGAGGAGGACTGGCCGCTCCACGAGTTCGTGCCGGAGTAACCGGCTATCCCGGTTCCGGCGCGTACCACGCCAACAGGACACCGAGGGCACCGAGCGCGGCCGCGACCAGGAACGCCGTCCGGTAGCTCGTCGCCTCGATGAGGGCGCCGCCGACGATGGGCGCGACGAACGCGCCACCGAGGCCGACGCTCGTCTGGAAGGCGACGGCCGTCGCCGCGACCCGCGGGTCGACGAGCTCGCGGACGTACGCGAAGGAGAGCCCGAGCGTGAGCTGGATGGCGACACCGGAGAGGAGCAGCGCGGCGACGAGCACGGCCAGGGCCTCGGTCTGCGCGATGACGGCGAGCAGCGGCGCGGCCGCGACGAACGACCCGAGGACGACCGGGCGACGGCGGCCGTCGAACAGGCGGTCGGAGAGCGCGCCGCCGCCGATGCGGGAGAGCACGCCGACCGCGGGAAAACCGGCGACGACGACGCCGCTGGCGCCGAGCGACAGGCCGAGTTCGTCGGTGAGATACGATGGTCCCCAGCTGTTGACGAACAGGTACAGCGCGTAGCCGAGGAAGCCGAGCGCGCCGACGAGCCAAACCTGTCGGTTCCGGAGCACCCCGCCGAACTCCGAGAGGGTTGGCACGGCACCCCCGGCGCCGCCGAGCCCGCGCGATGGCCCCCAGAACAGCGCGAAGCCGGCGAGGACGACGACGACGTACACGAGAAACACGGCCGACCAGCCAGCCCGGGAGGCGACGACCGGCCCGGTCGCCTGTCCGAGCGCGAAACCGACCGGGCCGCTCGCGGTGAAGCTCCCCACCGCCGTCGCCCGCTGATTCGGGTCGACTGCCTCGCTCACGATGTCGATGCCGGCGTTCCAGACGACGACGTAGGTGATACCGCCCAGCACGCGGGAGGCGAGCACCGCCAGGTAGTCGCCGTCGCGGCCGGCGACCCAGCCCCAGACGCCCGCGACGAGCAGGCCGCCGACGGCGACGGCGATCGCCCGCCTGGAGTCCGTCCGGTCGAGCACGCCGCCGACGGGGAGGCTCGCGACGACGGCGGTTCCGAACATCACGCTGACGATGAGCCCGGCGGCGGCCTCCGTGACGCCGAGTCGGTCGATGATGAGTGGGGTGACGCTCGCGGGCGATATCTCGTAGGCGCCGAGTCCGGCGGAGATGAGGCTCGCACCGACGACGAGCCGGACGACGGACGCCCGGCTCCGCCCGGCGCCGTCGGTGGATGTCGCCGTGGTCACTGCCGGTAGCTGGACGGTCGGGGATATGAAACTGTTCACAGCGGAGCGAGCCGACGGGCCTCGTTGGTCCCCCGCGTCCGCGGACAGCTGCCGGAGCGAGCCGACGGGCGGCTACTTTTCGATGTCGGCCAACCGATGCAGCGCGTAGATGGTCCGGAGTGGCGTCGCCGCGTCGCCACGGTCGAAGACGAAGCCGTCGGCTTCGCGGACGTGGTCGACGACAACCTCGGAGGCGTGTGCCGGCGCGCCGGCGATGCCGGTGCCGTTCGCCGCGGCCCACTCCATCACCCGGAGGTCGGACTTCGAGTCGCCCATGACGAGCGCGAACGGGTCCGCGATGCCGAGCACGTCGAGCGCGGCCTCCACTCCGGCGACCTTGTCGAGTTCGAGCGAGGTGATCTCCGCGGCGTCGGCTTCGTAGTAGCCGACGTCGACGCGGTCGAACAGCGCGCGGACCGTCTCAGGCACCGCGACATCGGGGACGCCGTCCGCGACGGTACCGAGGACGGCGGCAATCTCCCCGTCGGCAGCACCGTAGTAGGCGCGGGCCCACGCCGTTGCGTCACCCTCGGCGCCGACCTCGGCGGCGACGGCCCGCCCGAGCGAGTCGATCTGGTGGACGAGCGCGGCCTCGATTACCTCGCGGGCGGCCTCGCTGCCGGTCTCGTAGTTCGGCTTCAGCGTGACGCTGAACTCGTTCCCCTGCAGGTGACAGCCACGGGCAACGGCCCGCGGCGCTTCGGCGAGCGCCTCGGAGCGTACCTGCTCGAAGACGCGTCGGACTGGGGCTCCGAGCTCTTCGTACAGCAGCTGTTTCGTCTCCGAGCCGTGGCCCGGCGTGAACACGCCGTTACCGGCCTCGTACACCACTGACAGCGACCCCGAGTGGACGAGTTCGGAGCCGAGCCCCTGAACGAGAAACCCCTTCACGTTCTCCAAGGTCTGGCCCGTACAGATGACGATGGGGAGGCCCAACTCGTGGAGCTCGGTGAGCAGGTGGAGCGTCTCGCGGGGGATCTCGTTGTCCGTGCCGCCCGCGGAGCGGAGCGTCTCGTCCACGTCGAGTACGAGCACGTTCACCGGCCGTTCGTGTCTCGCCAGCAGTCCGGCGGCCGACAGCGCCGTCTCGCTGTCAGCACGGCCCGCGATATCCGCGTAGCGCTCGCCGAACGCGTCGGCGACCCGTCCGGTACGGCTGGCGAGGTCGGCCCGCGCCGTCTCCCACCGCTCCAGCGCCGCCGTCGAGTCGACGGGCGGAAACAGCTCGACGAAGTCCCGCAGCGAGCGGAGCGAGGCCGTGTCGTACTCGTCGTACAGCCGTTTCAGTCGCTCGCGGTGGTCGGTCTGTCGCCGGTCGTCGACGGTCATTGAAAGAAAATTTACTCGGAATACGATAAACTTTTTGTGCGGCCCTGTGATACGCCTCGACATGCACGCAGTCGTTCTCGAAGCGGAGGGGACGCCGCGGCTCGTCGAGCGGCCGCGGCCCGACCCCGGGCCCGGGGAGGCGCTGGTCCGCGTCTCCCGCGTCGGCATCGACGGTACGGACCACGAAGTCATCGACGGCGTCCACGGCAGCGTCGATGGGTCGATGATTATCGGCCACGAGGCGGTCGGCACCGTCGTGGAGCCGAACGGGACGGGGTTCGCGGCGGGCGACACGGTCGTTCCCACCGTTCGACGCCAGCCGGGGGGGTCGAACGATTACTTCCGTCGCGGCGAGCCGGACATGGCCCCACCGGAGGCGACTCGCGAGTGTGGTATCGACGGCGCGGACGGCTTCATGGCCGAGTACATCACCGTCCCCGAGCAGTTCCTCGTTCCGTTGCCCGACGCGTTGGCCCCGTACGGGTTCCTCGTGGAGCCGCTGTCCGTGACCGCGAAGGCGCTCGAGCTTGCGTTCGCCTCCCGAGAGCCGTTCGCTTACCAGCGTCGCCGGGCGCTCGTACTCGGCACCGGCTCGCTCGGCTTGCTGACGCTGCCCGTGCTCGCCGAGACGTTCGATTCGGTGTACTGTCTCGGCCGGCGCGACCGCACTGACCCCGCGGTCGAGCTCGTCCGCGAGTTGGGTGTCACCTACGTCGACTCGCGAGAGACGCCCGCGGCGGCGGTGCCCGATGAATACACTCCGATGGACCTCGTATACGAAGCGACGGGCCACGCGCCCCACGCCGTCGGTGCCGTCTCGGCGCTAGCACAGAACGGCGTCGCCGCACTGCTCGGCGTTCCCGGCGACGAGGAGACCGAGGTCGAGCTCGGTCGGTTCCACCGGGAGCTCGTCGTCGGGAACCGCGCCGTCGTCGGCTCGGTCAACGCCGGCTACACCCACTTCGAGCGCGCAGTCGAGTGGCTCGCGGAGCTGCCGGAGTCGCTGCTCGCCGCCTACACCGACCACGTCTACCCGGTCGGGGAGTTCGGCACGGCGCTGGACCGCGACGTTATCAAGACGGCGGTCGACCTCCATCCATGAAGAACGTCGACGACCTCATCGAGGACGCCCGCTCGCTCGCCGACCGCGGCTTCTCCAAGGGCGAGATCGCCGACGAGCTGAACGTCTCCCGGGAGACTGCTGCGTGGCTCGTCGACCGCGCCGGCGCGACCCCGGTCCGGGACGCCGGCCCCGGCGACATCCACGTCGACTGGTCGGCCGTGGGGCGCGACTCCGCGCGACTGGGCCACGTCGCCGCGGCGCTCGCGGACCTCCTCTCGAAACAGGGTGAAGACGTCGACCTAAGCGTCGGCGTCGAGAAGGCCGGCGGCCCGCTCGCGACGACCGTCGCGACCACCCTCGATACGGACCTCGCGACCTACACCCCGCGAAAGCATCAGTGGGAGGAGGGGGGCATCGAGAACCTCGAAGGCGGTTTCTCCCGAAACTTCGCCGAGGTGCGCGAGCGCGACTGCTACGTCGTCGACGACACCATCACCTCCGGGACCACGATGCGGGAGACGATCGACGCGGTTCGTGCCCGCGGCGGCGAGCCGGTCGCGTGCGGCGTCCTCGCTGACAAGCGCGGCCTCGACGAGATCGACGGTGTGCCGGTGTACTCGCTGTTGCAGGTCATCCGCGTCGGCGACTAGCCGGTCGTCTTCATCCCCGCCGCAATCCCTTTCACCGTGAGCCGTAGCGTCCGGTCTTCCGTCTCCGACCGGTCCTCGCGTCCAAGGAGCTCTCGCTGGAGTGCGTTCAACGGGTCCACGTACGGGTTGCGCCGGTCGAAACTCTCGGCCAGCCAGTCACTGTCGGCGAGCCGGTCTCGATTCGTGACCGCCAACACGAGTTCGACGGCGCGTTCGTACTCGGCCTCGATGCGCGGGAACACCTGCTCGCGCGGGCCGTCGTCCGCGAGGTCGGCGTACGCCCTCGCCACATCCATCTCCGTGCGGGCGAGCGACAGCGCGGCGTTGTCGAGCATCGTCCCGAAGAACGGCCACTCGTCGTGCATCTCACGAAGTGTCTCGAGGTCGCCGCCGTCGTCGAGATACGCGTCGAGTCCGGTCGCAAGCGAGAACCAGCCCGGGAGGATACACCGGCACTGCGTCCACGAGAACACCCACGGGATGGCTCGCAGGTCACCGACAGTTCGCTCGTCCGACCGTGAGGCCGGCCGCGACCCGAGATTCAGTTCCTCGATGACGGTGATCGGCGTCGCCTGCTCGAAAAAGGAAACGAAGCCGTCCGTCTCTAACAGGTCGCGGTACGCCCCGCGGGCCGCAGCCGCGGCTGTCTCCATCGCCTCGGTCCACTCGGCGGGCGTGGCTTCCGCGCCGTCGTCGGAGAGGACGCCGTATCGCGCACGCAACTGTGCGTCGACCGTCCGTTCGAGGTTTCGCCGCGCCACCGACTGGTCGGCGTACTTCTCGGCGATCGCTTCCCCCTGTTCGGTGAACTTCACCTGTCCGGTCACCGTCTCGTCGGGCAGCGCCAGCAGCGCATCGTGGGTCGGGTCGCCGCCGCGGGAGACGGAGCCGCCGCGGCCGTGGAACAGCCGCAGTTCGACGTCGTACTCCGCACAGATGGTTGCGAGCCGCTTCTGGTTGCGGTAGAGCGCCCACCGGGCCGCGAGGAAGCCGTTCTCCTTGTTCGAGTCCGAGTAGCCGAGCATGATCTCTTGGGTGCCGCCGCGCGCGGACAGCGCCGCCGCGTACGCCTCGTTGTCGAACAGCGTCCCCATGATCCGCCGTGCGCCGTCGAGGGCCGCGTGCGTCTCCAACAGCGGCACCACGTCCAGCCCCGAGTGGTCCGGCAGGTCGACGACGCCCGCTTGGTCGGCGAGGAAGAGCACTTCGAGAACGTGCGAGGGTTCCTCACACATCGAGATGCAGTAGGTGTCGATGGCATCGACGCCGAACTCACGCTGCCAGCGGGCCGTGGCGTCGAACAGCTCCAGCACCTGTGCGGCTGTCTCGGAGAGCCCGGCCGTCGAGGCGGTGTCGATCACCGGCGTCTCCTGGAGCGTCGCCTCGGTAAGGAACTCAACGCGCTCGGCCTCGCCCATCCCGCGGTAGTCGACCCCTTCGCGCTCAAGGGCCTCTGCTACCGCTTTCGTGTGGTTTTCCTGGTGGTCCCGCAGGTCGAGTGCGGCGAGCGAGAAGCCGAACGTCGTCACCTGTTGGCGCAGCGGCGCGACCGTCGTGTCGGCGACGACGTCTGCACCGGTGTCGCGTAGCTCTGCCTCGATGGCGTCGAGATCGGCGGCGAAGGCGTCGACGTCCGGGTAGCCACCAGGGCGGACGTCATCGACCCGGCTCACCCGCTCGCGCATCAGCTTCAGGAGCTGTCGGTACGGCTCGTTCGGGTACCTGGTCGCGGCCGATTCGGCGACTCCCGGAAGCACCTCGGCGTGGGCGTCGATCCGCTCACGTATCCGGTCGCCGACGGGGACGAGCGTGTCGCTCTGGCTCAACACGCCGGAGAGCTCCTTCAGCGTCGTCGCGTACGCTTCGAGGACGACGGCGCGCTGTCGCGAGAGCGTCTCTTCGGTTACCTCGGGTGTCACGTACGGGTTGCCGTCGCGGTCGGAGCCGGCCCACGAGCGGAACTCGAACAGCTTCGGCACGTCGACGTCGGGATACGACTCGCTGAACGCCGCCTCCAACTCGTCGTACACCTCTCCGACCACGTCGAACAGCGTGTTCTCGAGATACCACTGCACGTTGAGCGCCTCGTCGGTCACCTCCGGGCGGCGGTCGCGTATCTTCCGCGTCTGCCAGAGGCTCGTCACCTCGGCCTCGACCTCGCGCTCGAGGGAGGCACGCTCCTCGTCGGTGAGCCGACGCTCGTCGAGCGCCGCCAGCGACTCGGATAGCGCCCGGAGCTTCGCCTTCACCGTCTTCCGGCGGGCCTCCGTCGGGTGGGCGGTGAACGTCGGCTCGACGAGCGTGTCGTCGAGCGCACGCTGAATCGTCTCGGCGTCCGCGCCGGCGGCCGCGAGGTCCGCCACCGTCTCGCGGATGGAGTCGTCGAGCTCACCGGACGCGCGCCGCTCGCGCAGCGCCCGGACCCGCTCGCGCTCCTCGGCGAGGTTCACCAGCTCGAAGTAGGTCGAAAAGGCCCGGGCCACCACGCTCTGCGTGGTCGGGTCGAGTCCCGAAACCACCTCGTCGACGGAGTCCCTGGAGTCGGCGTCTCCGCGCCGGTGGTCGAGCGCCGTCGCCCGGACCGTCTCGACGGCCTCGTAGCCGTCAGGCGACTGCGCAGCGACGACATCACCCAACAGCGCCCCGAGTTCGCGGACGTCGCGTTCGATACTCCGACCGTGCAGCGGCGTGTCACTCATACACACACCGATGGCTGACAAGGCAAAAATGAACTGTTACCCGCGATATGCGGTGGTTCGTACCCACGGCCCGGCTGCCGTCCGAGTGGCTGTTGCCCCTGCTGTCAGGTCGAGGTCATCTGTCGATTCCGTCGGCGTCGCCGTCCACGACGGCACGGACTTCTTCCGGGGTAACGGCCGCAACGTCGCCCGGAACGGTTCGCTTGAGGGCGGCGGTCGCGGCGCCGGTGGTCAGCGCGTCGGGGACCGACCCGCCGCCGAGCCGCTCGGCGAGGAAGCCGCCGACGAACGCGTCGCCCGTGCCGACGGGGTCGACGGTGTCGGCCGGAAACGCCGACTGCTCGTAGCACTCGCCGTCGGCCACGGCTACGGCGCCGGCGTCGCCTCGGGTGACGATGACGGTGTCGACACCGTGGTCCGCCGCAAGCCCACGGGCGACGGTCTCGGGGGCACCATCGCGACCGAGCACCGTCGCCGCGTCGCGGGCCGCGACGACGAGCGTGTCGACCGACGCGAACAGCGGTCGTAGCGTCGCGGCCGCCTCCGCAGCGCCCCACAGCTTCGCCCGGTAGTTCACGTCGAGGACGCGCTTCGTGCCCGCCTCGCCCGCCGCGTCGAGCAGGTCGGCGGCCGTCGTTGCGAGCGTCTCCGACAGCGCGGGGGTGATACCGCTCGTGTAGAGCGCGTCGGCCGCCCGGACGCGCTCGACGGGGAGGTCGGCAAGCGTCGTGGTGCGGACCGCCGCACCGTCACGGTCGTATACGACGGTGGGGGGACGCGGCGTTGCACCGGGGTCGAGATAGTAGGTGCCAACGCGCCCATCGCCGCGAGCGACGACGGGCTCGACGCCGTGTTCGCGGAGCCCGCGCTCGATGCGACGGGCGAGCGGCGACGACGGGAGCTTCGAGCACCAGACGGCATCACAGCCGAGCCGGGCGGCCGCGACGGCGACGTTGCTCTCGGCGCCGCCGACGTGGACGTTGAGCTCCGCTGCTCCCTCGAGCCGCTCGCCGTCGGCCGGCGTGTACCGGAGCATCGACTCGCCAAAGGTGACGAGCGTCGGGTCGTCGCCGCTCATGCCGGGTCGAACAGCTCCTCGCCGTCGACGAGGTGGTTCGCGACCGTGTCCATGTCGAGCGTGACGCCGAGGCCAGGCGCTTCAGGTACCTCGATTCGGCCGTCCTCAATAACGGTCTCCTCGACCAGCTCCCCCCACCAGCCGAGCTCGTACGAGTGGTACTCGACGGCAAGCGCGTTCGGAATCGCAGCGGCGACATGGGCTCCGGCGACGGTCGCGACCGGCGAGGCGACGTTGTGCATCGCGACGGGGACGTAGTACTGATTCGCCACGTCGGCGATCTTCCGCGTCTCCCGCATCCCGCCGACCTTCGGGAGGTCGGGCGCGACGATGTCGACGGCTCCGTTCTCGATGAGTCGTCGGAGCTCGGTCACTCGATAGCGGTTCTCGCCGACCGCGATGGGCGTGAGCGTGGACTCCGTGACCGTCTCCTGCACCGACAGGTTCTCCGGCGGTACCGGGTCCTCCAGCCACCAGACGTCGTACTCCTCGAGCGCCGCAGCGAGTCGCTTCGCCGACCCACCCGAAAACGTCCAGTGGCAGTCGAACGCGACGTCAGCGCGGTCCCGGACCCGCTCGGTGACCGCCTCGACGATGTCGACTTTGTGGCGAATCTCGCCTGGCCGGAGATGCCGGTTCGCGCGGTCCTTCTCGTGGCCGCTCGGCACGTCCAGGTCGAACTTCAGAGCGTCGTACCCTAACTCCTCGACGACCCGCTCGGCCTCGTCGGCACACGCCTCCGGGTCGGCCTCTGCTTCCGTGTGACAGTCACAGTAGACGCGGACCGAATCGCGGTACTTCCCTCCGAGCAGCTGGTAGGCGGGGACGCCCAGCAGCTTTCCCGCGAGGTCGTGGAGCGCCACCTCGATGCCCGAGATGGCGGTAACCGTGACTCCCTCCACCGACCCTTCGCCAGACATCTTCTGCACGAGGTGTTCGTAGAGTCGGTCGATATCGAGTGGGTTCTCTCCGACGATGAACGGCCGCATCCGGTCGACGAGTTCGGGAACCCCTGCACCCCAGTACGCCTCCCCGGTGCCGGCGACGCCCGCGTCGGTGTAGACGCGGACGAGCGTCCACGGGAAGTTGCCGTCCACCATCGTCGTCTGGACGTCCGTGATTTCGACGTCGCGGCCGCCGCCACGCTCGGCCGTCACCCCCATCGTCTCCGCGGAGAGGTCACGCATCGTGTACTCCGCGTTCGGGTCGTGGAGCTCTGCGTAGTCGGTCATGAAAAACAATTACTACAGCAGTAGTAAAAGATTACTCCAGCAGGTCAAGCGCGGCGAGGTCGCGCCTCATGGCTTTGCTCGTCTCCTCGTCCATCCGGCGGAGCGGCCGGCGGAGCGGACCGGCGTCGAACCCACGGTGGGAGAGCGCCTCCTTCACACCAGCCATGTAGGGGCCGCGCTTCAGCGCCGCACGGACCTCGTAGACGCGCTCCTGGAGCGCGGCGGCGCGGGCGCGGTCACCGGCATCGTAGGCGTCGTACAGCTCGACGACGAGCTCCGGGAAGGCGTTGGCGACGGCCGAGACCATCCCCGCACAGCCCAGGTCGAGCCCCGGCTTCAGCAGCGAGTCGGACCCGGCAAGGAAGCTCAGCTCGTCGGCGGCTGCGATCGCCTGGCCGAGCCACGGTACATCCTTCGAGGAGTCCTTCACGCCGGCGATGCCGTCGAGCGCGGCGAGCCGGCCGAGCGTGTCGAGCGAGAGCTCGTTGCCCGTCTTCGAGGGAATGTGATAGACGTACACCGGAACGTCAACGGCCGCACAGACGGCGCGGTAGTGGTCGACCGCTGCGTCGCCGTCAAGCGGGTAGTAGTACGGTGTCACGGCGACGACGCCGTCGGCGCCGACTGCGACGGCCGCCTCGGCACGGTCGACGGTCCGGCGGGTTGCGGGGTCGCCGACGCCGGCGATGACGGGCACCTCGCCGCCCACCTCGTCGACAACCGCGGCGACGACGGCGTCGCGCTCATCGTCGCCGAGGAGGGCGAACTCCCCGTTCGTGCCGAGCGGGAAGACGCCGTGGACTCCTCTGTCGACGACGAAGCGGGCGTGGGCGGCGGTCGTGGCAGTGTCGAGGCTCCCGTCCTCGTCGAAGGCAGTCACCGTCGGCGGCACCACCCCGTGAAGCCCGAGCGGGTCGGCCGCGCCGGGCGTCGGTGCGGACATATCGGTCGGCACGGCTGGCGCCGACTTGTGTGTTGTGGAAAAGGTATTCGATTTCGAGTAAACGTTTAGTGGCACGAGGAAGACGTATGCGTATGACCGTCATCGTCGAGTTCTCGGAGGAGCTCGAAGCAGAGCTCGGCGCGCCGGGCACCTACGTCCACGTCGAGGACGGTGAGACCGTCCACGGGCTGGTTGAGCGGCTCGCGGAGAAGTTCGGCGCGGCAGTCCGCGACGGGCTCCTCACCGACGAGCGGCTACAGGACGACGCGGTCGTCGTCCGACACTCCGCCGTCGCCAGCGAGCCGCTGTCCCCGGAGTCGAACGTCTCCGCGGGCGACCGCGTCCGCTTCCGGCTGTAGCCGAAACGGCCGGAGTTTATGTGACGGGCCCGGTATTCGCCGGTATGCACGACGATGACCTGCGGACGGCGCTCGAGCAGGTCGGCGACACCTTCGATTTCGGTGAGTACGAGATCGAGGCGTACCTCGCCGTACTCGAGCACGGCAGGCTCTCGGCCACCGAAATCGCCGACCGGACCGACATCCCGCAGCCCCGCGTCTACGACACCGTCCGCGGCCTCGCGAACCACGGCTTCGTCGAGCTCCAGGAGTCCCGCCCGATGAAGGTGCTCGCCATCGAACCGGAGGAGGCGTTCGGAGGCGTCCGCGCCAGCCTCGACGAACTCGTCGACGGGCTGGAGCGACGCTACACCGCGCCCGCCCGCGACGCCGAGGCGGTGACGCTCATCAAGTCCCCCTCGACCATCCGTCGGTACCTGGGCGAGATCATCGACTCCGCGGAGTACGAGCTGCTCCTCTCGCTGACGCCGTCACTACTCGCGGAGTTCGAGGACGCGCTCGCCGAGAAGCGAGCGGCGGACGTCACGGTCGAGCTCATCGTCTCGCCGGCCGAGTCGGTTCCCGACGCCGACGAGTACGACTACACCGCGGTGGCGACGACGGCGCGGTCGCGGCGCGGCGTCACGACCCCGCTCGCGGCCGTCGCCGACGGAACCTTCTCGCTGTACGCGACCCGCGATGCCGTCTCCGGCGGGACGGACCGCTACGGCGCCGTGTTCAACCGCTCTGAGCTCGGCTTCCTCGTCTCCGGGTTCGTCTCGACGGTTGTGTGGGCCTCCGGCGAGACGTTAGCGACGGTCGACGACCGTGGCCTCCCCCGGCGATACGCCTCTCTCCGACGGTGTGTCGAGGAGCTCAGGTCGCTCGACGGGGAGCTGTACGCAGCCGTCGAGGGGCGTGACGTGCTCACCGGCGAGCCGAGAAGCGTCGAGGGGCCCGTCGTCGACACGGTGCTCGACGACGAGGGGTCCGTCGCGTCGCTGTCAGTCGAGACGGACGACGGCGTCGTCGCCGTCGGCGGCCGGGTCGCGGCGCTGGAGGACGTGGAAGCCCACGAGATACGCATCGAGTACGCCTAACGCCGGGCGGGCGGTAGCTCACCCGTGTCTGCGGTGAGCGCCGCGGCGAGTGCACCACGGACCACAGCCTCGTCGCCGAGGGAGGTGAGCCGGACGTCCGGAACGTTCGCCATCACGAGGTCGGGAAGCCGTTCGCGGATCGGCTCGACCACTTGCTCCGGATTGTTGCGCGCTACGGCGCCGCCGACGTACACCACGAGCGGCGCGTACGCGTGGACGAGGTCCGCGACCCCCGCGGCGTTGAAGCGGCGGATACGTTCGAGAACGCGGTCGGCGAGCGGGTCCGACCCGGCGGCGGCGAACACGTCCCGCGCCTCGATATCGTCGAGCGGCAGGTCGGTCGTCACCTCCTCCATCTCGTAAACGTACCGCGCGTGACGGGGGATGTTGTTGCCCGAGCAGTAGGCCTCCCAATGGCCGGGGACGCCACAGCCACACTCGAGGCCGCCGACCTCGACGGTGTCGTGGCCCACCTCGGCGGCGTTACCGTCCCACCCGGAGAGGACGTGGCCGTCGACGGCGACGCCCGCGCCGATCCCAGACGAGATGGTGAGATACGCCATGTCGTCGGGCGCCCGGTCGGCGTAGAACCGCTCGCCGATAACGCCAGCGTCGGCGTCGTTGACGAGCGTCACCTCGGCGTCGAGCAGGTCGGCGAGCGGCGCAACGAGGGGGACGCGGTCGATGCGCTCCGCGAGGTTTGCCGAGGGGCCAACCTCCCCGGCGGCGGTGTCGAGCGGGCCGATGGAGCCGACCCCACAGGCGGCCACCTCCTCGGGGTCGACACCGGCGTGGTCGAGCGCTTCGGAGACTGCCGCGACCAGCGCCGCCGAGACAGCCTCGCCGTCCGGTCCGCGGGGCGTCCGGCGACGGGCACGGCTGACGACAGCACCCCGCTCGTCGCCAACCACGGCCTTGATATTCGTCGCGCCGAGGTCGACGCCGACGTACCACGACATCACCGACCCGCCGCCGGTGGCCAGTGGCCGTCCGTTCTCATGGCTCCGTTCACCATCTTCACGAGTTGTTTATTCGAAGCCGAGTAAATTCCTTACGCGTTCCGTGCCGACCCGCTCGGCGGCAGGGGCCGGACTCGGTGTGCAGTCTCCGGCCTGACCGGTCTGTGCTACTGTCTCCGCCGTATCCCGCCGCGCCTGTCCGGTCAGCGCGAGTCACGGTGAGACACCGTCAACGTCGTCGAGTGACCGGTTCTTCAGCGCCCGTCCGTCGGGGCCGAACAGATGCACCGAGGCAGGGGGGATGGTCGCAGTGACGCGGTCGCCGACGGCGACGTTGCGAGTGCCGCTGATCCGGACGATGAACGGGTTCGAATCTTCGGCCGCCCCGGCGAAGCGCAGGTACACGTTGTTCGACTCGCCGACCGGTTCCACCACGTCCACCACACAGTCGAAGCTGTGGGCGGTGTCGGGCCCGTCGTCGGCGGCGAGTTCGATGTCTTCCGGACGGACGCCCAGCGTGAGCGTCGTGGCGTCGCCGACGGCGGGTCGTGTCTCCGCGGACAGCGGATAGGCGAACGCGTCACCTTCCAGCGTGTCGTCGTCGCGGGTCACGTCGAAGAAGTTCATCGACGGCTCGCCGATGAAGCCGGCGACGAAGCGGTTGTTCGGCGTGTGGTAACACTCCAGCGGCGTGCCGACCTGCTGGAGTACCCCACCGTTGAGCACCGCGATGCGATCACCCATCGTCATCGCCTCGGTCTGGTCGTGGGTGACGTAGACGGTGGTGACGCCGAGCTCGTTTTGGAGCCGCTGGAGCTCGGTTCGCATCGTCGCCCGGAGCTTCGCGTCGAGGTTCGACAGCGGCTCGTCCATCAGGAACGCCTCGGGGTCACGGACGATGGCGCGGCCCAGCGCGACGCGCTGCTGTTGGCCGCCCGAGAGTTCCGACGGCTTCCGGTCGAGCAGGTCCTCGATGCCCATCATCGTCGCCGTCTCCTCGACGGTGGCCTCGATGGCGTCGTCGGCCATGTCCGTCGACTCCTCGAGCCCGAAGCGCATGTTCCCTCTGACGGTCATGTGCGGGTACAGCGCGTACGACTGGAACACCATCGCGATGTTCCGGTCGGCCGGCGGCGTGTCGTTGATGCGCCGGCTGCCGAGACGTATCTCGCCGCTCGTCACCGTTTCCAGCCCGGCGATCATCCGCAGCGTCGTCGACTTGCCACAGCCGGACGGGCCCACGAGCACGAGAAACTCCCCGTCTTCGATCTCCATGTCGACGCCGTCGACGGCGACGATCTCTTCGCTGTCGCCGGCGTTGAACACCTTCGTTACCTCCTCGAGCGTCAGTTGTGCCATATCGAATCACCTGTGATCATGCGGTCACCCCTTCGGCGAACTTGTCGCCGAACAGAACGTACACCACGAGCGTCGGCAGCGCGGCCAGAAGCGCCGCTGCCATTCGCAGCGGAAAGTTCGTCCCGGACTGTGAGACGCCGATGCCGACCAGCTCCTGTGTGACGACCGACGCGTCCCCGAACTGAATGATGGTCAACGCGAACAGCAGGTCGTTCCACACCTGTGTGAACTGATAGATGAAGACGACGGCGAACATCGGCACCGAAAGCGGGAGCACGATGCGCCGGTAGATCGTCGACACCGACGCGCCGTCGAGCCGCGCTGCCTCGATCATCTCGCCGGGGAGCTTCTTGTAGTGCGCGCGAAACAGGAGCGTGCAGATCGGCACCCCGTACGCGGTGTGCGTGACGATGAGCGCCACGAGCTTCCAGTGGTGCTCGGCGACGAGCGGGAGGTTTGCGAGTGGAACCCACAGCGTCCGCAGCGGCACCACGTTGTACCAGAACTGCGTCAGCGGCACGAGCACCGCCTGATACGGGATAAATATCCCCGCGATGAACAGCGCGTAGACGCCGACCTGGCCGCGCCAGTCGACGCTTGTCAAGCCGTAGGCGGCCATGCTCCCGAGGAGTCCCGAGAACACCGTCGCCGGAACGACGAGAATGACACTGTTCACGAGTCCGCTCGCCAACCCGGCGAGCGCGTTGCCCCACGGCTGGAGCGACAGTCGGCCGGAGCCCTCGACCAGCGGCTCCATCGGCGGGAGGAACGGTGATTGCCCGGTGTACGTCGCCGGGTCCGTGATAGAGGTCATCAGCCCCGTCTCGATGGGGATGAGGTAGAACGCCGCCATCACGAGCAGGACGGCGTAGAGCGCGACCCGCTTCACGCGGTCGAGCGGGCTCCGTCCGCCCGCGGGAACGCCGCTCATAGTTCACCCCGCCGGTACTGTGAAAGGATGTACGGTGCGACGACGAAAAGCGCCATCACGAACAGCACGACGGCGATGGTCGAGCCGTACGCCCAGTTCGAGTTGGCGTACGCCTCGCGCACCATCCGCGTGGCGAGGATGTCGGCCGACGGCCCCGGCTGATAGCCGCCGTACATCGAGAAGAGGAAGTCGAACGCCTTCAACGCGAAGACGGTGATGACGACGAGCGCGCTCACCGTGGCGGTCCGGAGCTGCGGGATGATGACCCGCCAGTACATCCGCAGCGTTGAGGCGCCGTCGACGCGCGCCGCCTCGAAGTGGCTCGACGGGATGCCGCGCAGCGCGGCGAGATAAACGATCATCGCGTAGCCGCTGAACTGCCACACGAGCGCGAACGCGACCCCCGCGAGCTTCAGGTCCGGGTTCTGGACGATTCCGACCGGGCCGACCCCGAACGTCGTGAGCGCGATGTTGATGAGCCCCGTCTCAGGGTTGTACATGAACAGCCAGAACTTCGCCGTGACGA
>Ga0207771_100428_pt1 | contig 25581 bp, 50 predicted proteins | sample A23M2SouthBayCA_2_FD_187731 | JGI IMG/M metagenome (GOLD analysis project Ga0207771, IMG submission 187731) | Aerobic enrichment media microbial communities from Eden Landing Ponds, California, USA - A23 M2 (2) (SPAdes) | ecosystem: Environmental > Aquatic > Marine > Unclassified | place...
GGGAGCTCCGCGTCGACGGCGGCGGCGAGCAGTTCGTCGAGCGTCCGGTCGTCGATTCCGAGCTGCTCGGAATCCGTCGGTCCGGAGCCGAACCCGCCTGTCCGCTCCGTCACCGCGTCCGGCACGCCCAGCGCGTCGGCGAGCGCGCACACCTCCGTGTGGTAGCGATGACCGAGCGGGAGTGCGTCGACGCCGATATCGCCGTGTTTGGTGACGGACCCGAGCAGCTGCTCCGTTCGCGTCACGCTCCCGAAGACGAGTCCTTCGCGCGTGTTGGCGACGTAGTACGCACAGGCCATCCGGAACCGGGCGAGTGCGTTCTCCACCGCCAGGAGGTCGTCGGCCGGTGCGCCGGCCGCGCCCATCGTCTCGCGGAACGCGGCGAGCAGCGGCTGTAGCTGGACCCGGTGGGGTTCGACGCCGAGCGCGCCCGCGAGCGTCTCCGCGTCGCGGGCAGCGGCCTCACCGCTCAGGTGGGCAGGCATCACGAGCGCGTCGACGCGCTCCGGCCCGAGCGCGTCCGCCGCCACCGCGGCGACCACCGCCGATGCGACGCCGCCGTCCAGCGGGACGACGGCACGGTCCGTCCCGGCGTCGTCGAGGGCCGCTTCCACGAAGGTGGTGACTTCCTCCCGGACCGCGGCGACCGCCTCGGGCGAGACGGCGAGCACGCCGTCGTCGGTCGGCACTACGCGCACGGTCCTCCAGTTGTCGGGACGGCGGTCCCGCTCGACGGACGGTCCAAATCCCCTCTATTCCATGTACGTTCGTTCATGTATACTCCGAAATAGGCGAACAATATAGGTCTTTCTCGGAGATAGATTATCGACTCGAAGGAAATAATACGAATATTAATGCGAAGCGTGTAGTTCGTTTCCGGTCGGCTGGCCTGCCGGTGGCGCCGGCCGCGCCCATCGCTCACCGGTCGATGGTCGGGATGATCGACACCGCGAAGAGGACGAACCACACCATCCAGACGACGAACACGGCGAGCCACGCGGCGTACCGGGCGGTTGGCGTGGCGACGACTACGTGACCGACGAGCAGCGAGAGCGCGGCGGCGCCGAGTGCTGCGTAGTCACGCCGTCGTGGACGGAACCGGCTCATCGTAGTGGCGTTCGCCGCCGCGCATAATTACTGTTGGTCCGCGGAACAGCCGTCGCTCACCGGCTGGCGTTGACGGAAACGCATCGGCCGAAACGTGAAGGTCGCTCACTGCGTTCGCTCCGCGATTCGAATCTCGGAGAGCTTTCGCACGGCCGGGCTCATCGCTCCCCGTCGTTGGTCGCGCAGGAATGCACCGGCCGAGTGTCTATCTGAGTCGCGAGCGCTGGGCTCGCGGGCGCTACTGGTCCGTCCGCTGTTGGTGTGTCTCGTCATGGTTTCGGATCCTCGAGGTCGGCCTCGAGGTCGGTGATGAACGGCCGGCGACGGCGCTCCATGCGCTCGCGCGCCGGCGTCTTATCGTAGTGCTGTTCGATGACGTCGATGTGGGCGTTCACCCGCTCCGCGACGACCCACGGCGGGAGCCCGATGTCGAGTTGCCAGCTGATCGACCCGGTGCGGATCGGATGGGGACTCCTCGATGACGGGCACTTGCTCGAGTGGGCTCGCTCGGTGTACTCGCAGGTGTCGCGTTCGTTGTCGTGTGGACACGGCGAGTGCTTGCACGGCTGGGTGGCGAGGTAGTTCCAGACGCGGAGCGTGTTCTCGGTCGGCCGCCCCCGCTGGGACGGCAGGAACGGCGCGCGCCCGTTGTCGTCGTGGACGTCGGACCGCTTCTTCAGGTAGCGCTCGAGGACAGCCGCCGTCGACGGCGGAATCCCCACGGGGCGCTCGCCGTCGCGACCGTTCTTCAACGGGGTCCCTGTCTCGGGGCGGTGTCGAAAGTCGACGTACGCCTCGTCGACGTGGACGTCCCGAACATCGAGGGCTCGAATGCCGCCGAGCCGGGCGCCGGTCACCCACTGAAGCTCGAGCATGACGTGCTCGCGCGTCGCGAAGGCCGCCCACGTCGTCCGATGGAACCCAAGCATCGCGAGCGCTTCCGGAGCCGACCACCGCTCGTCGTTACTCCGGTCCTCGTCGTCGACGTCGGGGATCTTCACCTTCTCGGCGAGTCCGTCCGGGACGGCCTCCCGGCGCTCGAGATACTCGACGAACTTCTTGAGCGTCCACATCTCGCCCTCGAGCGTCGCCGGCGCGACCTCGCCGGCGCGCATCGAGTACCAATCGTCGAGGTCGTAGCCACGGAGCTCCTCGACGCGCTCGATGCCGAGCGCGTCCGTCCATTCCGCGAACAGTTTGAGCTGGTAGCGCCACGTCGACGTCGACGAGTCGCTCGCGTCGACCGTCCGCTGCTGGAGGTAGCGCTCGATCGCCTCCGGAATCGGCATCGCGCCGGGGTCACGAGAGCGCTCGCTACTCATAGATGACCGTGTCGCAGCTGGGGCAGGCGTCGCCCTCCTCGTAGCCGACGATGACGTCCCCGCACGAACACGTCTCGACGTAGCTCAGGGGATACGTCTCACCCATCGAGCATCGCCTCCTCGGCCTCGACGATCCGCTGGAACGTCTCCCGGTCGCCACCGCTGTCCGGGTGGTGCTCGCCCTTCAGCGAGCGGGCCGCCCCCTTCACGACCGCGTCGGGCGCGTCGGGGTCCACGCCGAGCACCTCGTGCGGCGGCGGGGCCGCCTCGACGACGTTCTCGTCACCGTCGCCGGAGGGGAGCGCCTGCGTGTCGAACTCCGAGCCGACCGTCGCGACGCCGTACCGTTCGATGGCGCGCTTCGCGTCGACGTAGAGCGCAACCGCCCGGGCGTTGTCGCGGAGGTTGTTCCACCGGTCGCACGCGACGGCGTAGCCCTGTCCCTGCCGGTCGTAGTACGCGACGACGCCGGGGTCGTCGGGCTCCCGGTCGGCGTACGGGCGGTGGGGATGCTTCGACGTATGCGGTGCGGCGGTCTCGACGCGCACGTTCATCGCGCCGTCGATCTTCGAGATCTCCTCGAGGATCGAGTCGAACGCTTTCGTCCGCGACACCTCGAAGCCGCCGGGGTAGCGCGCCCGGTCGGCCGGGGCCGTCCGCTCGAATCCCTCGGGCCACTCGAGGTCGCTCACTCTGATAGCACCCCGTAGAACTCCCGCTGCTCGCCCCAGAGCGTCCCGCACCGACCACACTCTAGGACGACGTACGTGTTGGTCGCGCCGCGGCCGTCGATCCGTGCGTCGATAGTCTCGGCGTGGTCGTGAGCGCAGTTCGGACAGCGCTCGCTAACGAAGTTCTCACCCATCGACGGCCACCTCGACGTCCTGGCGCTCGTAGTCGAAGACCTCGCGAACGCGCTTCGGGAGCAGGTGCCAATCCGCTTCGGCGACCCGCTGCCGGCGCTTGTTCGCGTCGTGGTCGGTGAACAACTCCGTCCGGAGGAACTCGATGTCCGTCCAGCGCCACTGCGGGAGCATCCCCTTCCGGCCGTCGAACTGCGTGAACGCGACCGCGCCGGAGTCGTGGAGCTCCATGTCGGCGAAGCTCACGCGCGACGTGTCGCCGTCGCCGAGCCGCTCCTCGAGGACCGCCGGGCTCCGGTTGAGCGCCATGTTCCGCGGGTCAATCGCGAAGTCCTCCGGCTGGGTCGGCTTACTCATCGCGATCACCCGTGTCGGGACGCCCTCTCGGCGGGTGCAGCGTCGTCTCGTGGGTGCCGTCCGGGGACGTCATCCCGTCGACGCTCATCCCGGTCGTTACCGGCACCGACACGGGCTCCCCGTCGAGGAGCGCGTGCAACTGCTCCTCAGTGAGCCGACCGGGTTGCTGGCCGCCGTCCGGAAGCACGTCGCTGTGGCCGAGACAGAACCGCGAGCCGGGGATCGCGTCGGCGTCGCACCGGGCGCACTTCCGCCGGTCGTCCTGGACGCGGCCGCCGTCGGTGACGAACTCGCCGAGGTCCGCGTTACTACAGTTCGGACACTCGTTGTGTTCCTGACGGGAGTAGCGGCGGTTACAGTTCACGCACGCGACACGGTCGTATCCCCCGTCCGTGACGGGCTCGGGCTCCTCGTCGTTCACGTCGGGGTCGAACCGAACGTCGGACTCCTCGCCGTGCGACATCGCACAGCTCCGCGCCTCGCGAAGCGCGTCGGCCGAGTCATCGTACTCGTCGCGGGGGAACCGCTCGTCGCACGCCGTACAGAAGTACGCGCCCTGTGGTGGGAGCTCGCGACGCCCGCCGTCGGTCGCGACGTCGACGTCGTGCGCGCAGGACACTCGGTGCCGCTGGCACTTGGGACACCACTCGGCGTCCGGGGCGTCGCTCACCCAGCCGCCGTCGGTGATGAGATCGTCGGGCTCGGCGTCGGCGAGCTTCTTCGCGAGTGTGCCTTTGTTGGGCGTTGCCACCCCTTCCGTGTTTCCGTTTGGGAGGGGGGCCCGCTCGGTGTACTCCTCACCGCGCCATCCGCATTCGTAGCAGGCGAACGTCGCCGTGGTCTGCTTCCCGTGTCCGGGGCCACCGACGCGCCGGGTGACGGGGGCCGCGTCGCACTGTGGACACGCCGCGACACGGTCATCGTCGTCGAAGGTCACGCGCCGACTCGTCGACGGCAGCTCGCTTTCGTTCGCGGACATCACCGGTCACCCCCGAGTAGGCCGGGCCTACTCGCTGAAGCGGCCGAATAACAGTATGTGTGGGCCCTGTCAGCCGACATGCTGGTCACCGGATGACGTCCGTTGGTTGGTTTCGGTGATAGCGTGGCCAGCAGCCCGGGCCTGAGTGATGCCCTGGCCGGGCTGCTGGGTTCTCTCGTCCGATTCGCACGGAGTCACGAGTCACGCACCTCCTGCTCTAAATCGTGAAGCAGTTCCTCGATGGTGTCGAGCCGATCCTCGATATCATCGAGTTTCTGATGGGTAATCATGCTATCCGGGACAACTCTGGGACTACCTGCGGAGTCGTCGTCGGACATCTCACGCACCCCCGCGGAGGAACTGATTCCTGAGTGCGTCGCGCATCGCGGCGCTCCGACTCGCGTACCGACCCTCTTCGACGGCCTCGTCTATCGACTCTTCGAGTCGGGGCGGACAGCGGACGAACAGCGTATTCATGGTGCTGTCGTCGCTGTGTTTTTCCGGAGGCGATTCGTCGTCCGTCGTGCCGGAGTTCGTACCTCCGGCAGTGGGTTCGGACATGGGTTCTGGTTCGAGCCCGCCTTCCCCCGGTTTGCGTTGCACCGCAAACCGGGGCAACTGTATTTCGAGAGCCTTCGGTTCGTCAGGCGCGCTCGTGAGTGCCATCTCTCACCAATAATACGTAAAGGTACTGCAAGGTATCAGTCTCATTATTGGAGTCTAAACGTATTATTCACGCGCATTACGTCCTCTCAGTACCTCGTTTTGCCTAATGCGACACTCCGGGTCTTGGCAGTCCGTATGGGATGATCGGATTCTCGAGTGGCTTCGAGAGAACGGAGGAACCGGGTCAGCTAAACAGATCCACGACAGCGATATGCTCCGAATCTCGAAACCTCACATCTCCCGCAGATTCGGCAAGCTCAAAGAGAACGGCTTAGTCGTCGACTTAGGCAACGGAGTATACCAAATCACCGAGGAGGGCAGGGGCTATCTCGACGAGGAGTACGACGTCGACCGTGGGGTGTGGCTCGACCGTGATCAGGCCGAGGAGGATGGGCCCAGTGCCGGCGCGACGAGCGAGAACGGGGTGTAGCGACCAGATCTAAACAGAATGAATTCGTATACTATGGTATGGGTCGGTATGAACTGGGCCGATGGAGCGGTTTGACGCCTCTCTCCAGCGACTGGTTGGGGGTGCAAGCGTAGTGGGTGTTATAATCACGTATCTCTCTGCACTCCCCCCGTTGATCGGATTGTCCACCGCGCTCAATGGGCTCGTCATTATGCTCGTCGCAGTCGCGATTTACTTACTCTGGGCGCTGAAGCGGGACATCGAAGAGGAGTTCGAAAACATCGACGCCGTGTCGACTCTCGACGACACCGAGGGAGACGATGAGCCGAGTCGGGAAGAACTCACGGACGGCGGGTATCGCCGAGTCCGGAATCTGAGCGTCGACAAAGAAGAGATCTCGACTGTACCGAGCATCTCGGGAGCTCTCATCGGCGGTGTCCTTGGAGCGTTGACAGGGAATCCAGCCATCGTCGCGGCTGGAGCTGGCCTTGGGGCGGCTATCGGTGGTGGTGCTGAGTATTCGGAGTTGAAGGACCGACATCAGAAGGGACTCAAAGCGGCTGCAAAGGCCGCGGTGAAGCAGGAGGCTGGTGTACGGAATGTCGACGTCGTTGCGACGGGCGATATCGAGTGGGAGGGTGATGAGTACTGGCAAGTGATACTCGAGCAGCAGTATTTCGCGGGTGGAGACAGACAGCACGAGGTTTTAGTTAAGAAATCCGACGGAAGCGTCTGGTACCGCTCTAGTCCAAACTTCTACGCACCATGATTCGATGCGCTACCCGACCCCAGCGGCGCTGTAACCGAACGCTCTTACTGGAAACCCGGAAACGGCCCCCGAACACTCAAGTAACCGACACCTGAACTCGACTCGCTCGCATGATTCGACGCACCGCCCGCTGGCAGACGACCGTCGACGAGCGCCTCCTCGAGCGCCTTCGCGACGCCGGTGAAACGACCATCCCGCTGCTCGCGACCGCGCTGGACGTCCCGACCGGCATCCTCCGCGACCGGCTCCGGATGCTCGCGCAGGTGGAGCTCGTCGACGTCGAGCGCCACGATGGCGGTCGTGAGTGGTACGACCTCTCCTATTGGGGGAAGCTCTACCTCGAGGGTGACTATGATGTCGAACTGTACCCACGTCCGAACCCGGACGCAGGCTTCCGGATGCGCGTCTAACTCTCAGAAATCGGACTCCATCGCGGCCAGCATCTGCTCGACATCCCAATCCACGGTGTCGTTAAGTTCGCTGAGATTGTCCCACGCCTCCTCGGCGGTGATTTCGGCCCGCCGCGCCCACTCGTAGGTTCCGGCGGCTTCCTCGGTCATACTTTCGTATTATCGGTCGGGGGTAAAACGTTTCTCCGCCCACCGGGGGAAGGGGTGGGTGGGGTTCATAGCCGGGAGTCGAGGTACTGGTAAGTATCCGCCCGGATTCGTTCCCCGTCGCCGTCGCCGTCGAAGACGACCTCGCCGGCCGCGTGGACGACGTCGAGCTCCTCGAGCTGCACCTCGGGCTCATCGCGACGGTCGTGGACGTCGGGGAGATCGTCCCGGGAGCGTCGGCGGTCGCTACTCATGACGACCACTCGATTACCGGCATTCTCCCTCGAACTGCCTCAATCTCCTCGTGGTCCCCTTCGGCAGGGTTAGTCACGACGACCGGCACGGCGTTCTCCAGCTCTGCCGCGTAGAGGAGCGCCTGTCCCGCGCCATGGATCACGTCCCCCGCAACCTCGCCGGGGTCGCTGTTGTGTTCCACCTCCACGGCGAGCCGGAGATCGAGCGGCGGGAGCGTCACCACGTAGTCGCATATCCGACCGGACGGGAGAACCACCTCGCGCTCTACCGCGTCGGCACCGAATGCGTCCATCAGCGTCTCGCCGAGCGCGTCCTGAAGCGCGGTTTCGTCGGCGTACTCGGTCACGCCGCGACACCCCACAGGTACGCCGGCAGGGGCAGGAGGAAGCCGAGCGCCGTATACGCCGCCTCTCGGCGAGCGTCGAGCAGGTGGCCGCGGACCTTCCGCGCCCCGAACACGACGCCAGCGAACACCGCTGCGACCGCCGGCTCGCGAGTCCACGCCAGCAACGCTCCGGCGAGGAACCCGACCGCCACCGCGTGGACCTCGCCGCGGGATGAGAGGAACCCATCGCGCGCCGTCTCCTCTTCCGGGCCAGTTGGCAGGTAGTCGGAGAAGGTCATGATTGCGTTACTCCGTCGATTGAGTACCCCGACGAAACCGTGTATTCGTTCGTGAGCCGAACGTCGATTGTCTGCGAGCTACCGCTTTCGTTGGTGATTTTGATAAAGTCGATGCTGGCGCTCGGCACGCTGAGGTAGCCGGTATCGTGGTCCGTGTTCAGTTGGTTGTATAGGTCGTTCCCGTTCCCGTCTCGAATCTGCATCCGAGTATCACCGCCGTTGCCGTAGACTTCGACCCGGATGCGGTCGGGAATTCTACCTTCAACGCCCGCGGCGTCGCCGTCGTCATAGGTCGGGTAGTACGTCTGTGAGGGGGCGATATAATCGCCGTCCGGAATCCCCTGATATTCCCCCACGTACCGAGTCTCGAACGTCGTGCTGTCGTCGCTCACCGCTACGTCGTAGTCGGCTCGCTCCTGCGTCTGCGTGTAGCTCGCCTGTTGAGCGCCGTTCACCAGCACGTCCACCACGCGCTCACCGACTCGTTTCAGGACCATTACGTACCGTCCTCCACGTACAGGCCGTTTTCGTCCTTCACGTACACAAATTCGCCTTCAGAGAGCGCCGGCACGTCTGAGAGTGACTGATATGCGGGCGGGTCCACGGCGTCCCCGTGCCCGTTCGCCGTCACCGCCCCGGCCGCGATCTGCCCGGAGTCTACCGCGTCCGCCGCGATGAGCGCCGTCGTGATAGCGTCCGCCGCCACCTGCGAGGTGTCTACCGCGTCCGCCGCGATAATCGCGTTGGTCACGGCGTCGGCTACGAGTTCGGAGGTGTCGATAGCGCCGGCCGGAACCTCGATCCGACTACTCCCGTCGACCCCGAGCGCGTTCCCGAGCGTCACCGCCACGTTCCCGTTCCCGTCGATTACCAGCCCGTCGCCGAGCGTCACGGCGAGCGAGCCGGACACGTCGGCTACGCCGTCGCCGAGCGAGAGGGCGAGCCCCTGCGTGCCGTCCTCGGTGAGTGGCGTCGAGACGGTAACGGGCGAGTGGTGCGCGTCGACGGTGATCCCGGTAAGGTCGCCGTGTGATGTGAACCCGGTGACGTTCCACGCGCTCCCGTCGTAGACCTTCACCTCTCCGTCGCCGCCGTTGGCGTCGGTATCATACCACGACTCGCCTTTCAGCGGGGCGTCCGGCTCGCTGTCCTGTACGTAGTCGAAGGAGCCGCCCGCGCCGCCGACGAAGCCGACCATCAGGCACCCCCTCCGGTCCCGTTGCCACGGCCACGGTTGCCGGGCGCCGCGCCGATCACCACGAACACGGTCCCGAACCACTCGGTCCCGTCGTACACCTTCGCCTCACCGTCACCGCCGCGGGCGTCGGTGTCGTACCACGTCGCGCCGTCGACTGGATCGGCCGGCGCGTCGGGGCCGACGTGATCGAACGACCGGCGCCGCTGTTGGGCGCGGATCGCCGCGTCCCGGTCGGTCGGGGCGGTTCCGGTGCCGGCCATCAGGCACCGCCCTCCCCGATGATGTGGAGCACGTCGCCGGACGTGTCGGCCTTCGCCACCAGCGCGTTCGTGTTGTCGACGGCGAAGGTGAGGCCGTTCCCCTTCGTGATCGGCACCGTCGCGGTGCCGAACCCGAGATAGATCACGCCGGAGTTCGCCGGATCGGCGTACACGAGCACCTCGCACCCGTCGGCGACCGAGTGAGACGGGAGCGTTTCGTCGGTCGTGGCCGGCTGTACCTTCGCCTCGAACCCGTCCGGCTCGTTCTCCGCGGCGTCGGCGAGCCGCTGTTGCTCGGCCGCGTTCGCCGGGGGCTGTTCCTCTCCATTCTCGTCCCGCACGTCGCGGAGCGTCTTCACGTCCGTATCTGTCTCTAGTCCCATCTTATCGCTCCTCCCACCCCGCCACCTGAACGAGATACTGCTGCTGGCCGGTGTCGGTGTTCTTGATCGTGATCACCATCCGGTTCTCCATCTTCAGCGGCGGGATGAACGTCGCGCCGAAGTCGTCCGGGTCGGTCGGCGGGAGCGCTGCCGGCCCGAACCGGCCGGTCCCGTCGATCTCGATCTCGTAGGTGCTCGCCTGATTCTTCGACACGGCGACCACAGGGACGTAGAACGTCGCGCCGTCCTGCTCGGGCGTGAGTTCCACCGTGGCCCGACTCCCGCCGGGGACCGTGACAGCGAGCGCCTCGTGGACGCTCACGGCGTCCTCGCTCGGATTGTCGCGGCTCACTCGCCACCACCCGCGGGTTCCGCGTCCTGCTCGGCCTGCTTCTGCTCCCGCTCGCTCATCTCCTCGATTTCGACGCTGATTCTGTCGGTCATTCTGGTGTGTCCTCCGAGCGTTCCCAGCCGGTGCTCTGCGTTTCCTCGATGTGCCGGAGGCTCGCGCTATCGATCAGGCTGTGATCGGCAAGCACCCGGTAGTTGTCCCGGCTGCGTTCGTCGGCCTCCTCGACCCGGACGAGAAAGGCATCTATGCTGGTCGCGATGTGCCGAGCTGTCCACAGGACGCCGGCCGCCGCGACCGCGCTCGACAGCGCGATCACGAACGACAGCGTGGCCCCCATCACGACACAATCCCCTCCGCTGAGTCGGCACCCCACGCCAGCGCCAGCGCGATGAACGCCACGGCGACCCACTTCGCCGAGCCCTCGATGTTCGGCCCATCGCCGTCGCCGTCGTCGCCGGGCCACCCACCGTCAGACCCGTCGCTTCCGTCGGACTCGCCGGGGTCGGTCGGTTGGTCCGGGGAATACTCTGTAACGGCGGCCGACGCGGTCACCTCTTGGGTCCGCTTACCGGAGCCGGGAAGTCGGACGTAGCACTCCACCCGAGCGCGCCCCGAGTTCGGCGCCGTGAACGTCGCCGAGTACGTCTTGTCTTTCGACCCGATCTCGGTGGTCCCGTGGCACGTCGGGCCTTTCACGACACTCTGCCCGCCGGGGCCCTCGAACACGACTTCAATCTCGTAGCCCCCGGTTTGGCACAGGTCCGGGTCCCATGGGAAAATCCCGTAGGCCTTGTTCCGCACGAGCGCCTCAACGTCGAACGCCGCGCCCGGCTCTACGTTGTCGGGAACGCGAACGTCTTGGAGTATCAGCAAGCCGCTCTTAGTCGACTCGCTCATCGGCCACCCCCGGCGAGCACGTAGCCCGCCACCAGCGCGACGGCGAGGAGGCCGGTCGTCCCGATCCCCGCGTCCTCGGTGCTCCACGTCTGCACGTCGGTCTCGACGCCGCTCTCGGCGCTGTCAGCGTCGGCACCGGACTGCTCGGCCCACTCTGCCGACGTGACGCTGTACCCGGCGCCGGTCGCCGCGTACATCTCGCCGTCGTCCGTCTCGGCCGTGACAGTCGGCCCGTCACCGCCGTAATCTCCGGCGATCATAGGTTGTCGGGGTCGTCGATGTTCGCCAGCCGGTCGAACGCGCTTTTCGTGTCGCCGCTCATCTCGGAGTCGGCGGCTCGCTCGGTCAGGTCGTCGTTCTCCTGCTCCGGGGCTGATCCCCAGTTCTGCGAATCGCCCTGATCCGCGATCACGCCGCCGCCGTCGCTCGGCGCCTCCGAGCCGTCCTGAACGTCCGGCGCGTAGGTCGACGGGAACATCGACAGCCCTGTTTGGTCCGTCTCCTCGGCCATCTCGTTCACGTCGTTGAACGTCGCGTTGCTGTCGTCCGAGGCTTCGTCGTCGTTCGGTCCGCCGTCCTCGGGATCATCGTAGACCACGCCGCCGCCAACGGTCGGGTCCGTCCCAACTTCGCCCTGGTCGGCGGTATTCCCCGGAGAGACGACTTCATCGGCGCCGGTCGCCGGAGTGAACTGCTCAGTGTTCGCGACGTTCTTCCCGTCCGCGTTCTCCTGCTGCTCTTGCTGGTTTCTGCCCGGTGCGTCCGTCGAAGGGGCGCCGGAGCCGTCGCGGGTAGCGAAGTACGCCACCCCCGCGACGGCTGCGGCACCCGCGAGTTTTGTCTCGTTCATCTGATCGCCTCCGCTGCCGTCACCGCGAGATCGGAGAACACGACCAGCACCACGGCGAGCAAGAGCATATCCTGCTGCGTGAGTACCATCGTGTGCCCCTCTGTTTGGATCACGATACGCGGCCGAGAAGTGCCGGAAAGCGGGTCAACGGACCCGGTGCCGGTGTTCGTGTCACCCCCGGCCGTGGTTTCGGTCGACTGCACGAGCCCGCCGCCCGCCATGATCCTATCGCTCCGCCATGTCGGAGCGAACGACGCCAGCGAGCCCCTCGATTTCGCTCGGGGCGCCGAGCGTCGGAATGTCGAACAGGGCGTTCGTGGCGGTCGTGTCGCCCTCTGCGAAGGCGACCGTATACGGTGCGTCGACGTACACCTCCAGCGTGAAGTTCTTCGGCAGGATCGGCTGGAACGGCGAGAGGTCGAGGTCGAACCGGAGCGGGTTCTTCCCGAAGTCCCGGCGGTGGATCATCCCGAGGTCGGCCGTGAACAGTGTTTCCGGCGTGCCGTTCGGCGCGACCTTCTGGATTTCCAGCCGGGCCTGCTCGCCGGCCGCGTAGTACACTTCCAGCTCGCTGCCGGTGTCGGCGTCGGTGTAGTCGAACGTGTCGGCGTTGTAGTCGACGGCGTCCGGCTCCACCTCGGTCCCGTCGTCGTAGACCACCAGCGAGTTGCCGATGGCATTCGAGTCGACGAGATCGTTCGCGAGGGTGAACGTCTCGGTGTTGTCGGCGGTCCCGTCCGTGGTGAACGTCTCGTAGGCGACCAGCGACAGGTCAAAGACCCGGTCCTGGTCGACCGCGAGCGGGCGATTCGTCTTGTAGCTCGCCACCTCCGACCGCTGGCCGGCGGTGCCGGCCGACGTGTCGAAGTCTGCCTTGGTCAGCGCTCCCTCGTCGGTGTCGACCGACTCGAGAGCACGGAGCGCCTCCTGCTCGTTCATTTATTTGCTCACCACGTCGACGGCGTCACCCTCGAACTGAAGCCGCGAGTTGGCCCAGTCGATCTGTGCGCTCGACTTGATCGCCACCTCGAACTCCTCGATGTCGTGAACCTCCACGGCTCGGCCCTTGAGCTTGATACGGGTCCGGTCGCGGTAGTCCTCGTTCTGCTGCTCGGTGAGCGTGAGGTCGCGGTACACCCGGATGTTGCGGAGCGTCTCACTCACGACCTGCGGCTGATCGAGATGGGGCGCGTCCCAGCGCAGCACGAGCTCGGTGTCGAGCGGGAGATCGTTCCCGTTCGAGTCCTGGAGCTCGGCGATCATCGGGATACCAGCCTTGCCGTCAGCTCGGTTCCGGACGACCATCCGGAGCCCGTCGACGGGCTGGAACGTGAGGATCGGCGTGCGCTCGCCGACCGTGTTCGTTTCCTCGGTGGCGTCGACGCGCGGCGTGCCGAGGTTGGAGAGCTCTTCTCCCATTTACATCGCCCCCTCGATGCGGGACTGAACCTCGTAGCGCTCTGCGGCGGCGTCGACGGTGTAGAAGCCTCCGCCGAGCTGGAGCGCGCGTTTGTAGTCTCCGCCGAACGCTTCGGCGGCAACGATCACGACGATGCCGTAGAGCTCATCCGGGACATCCATCGGGATCATCCCGTCGACCGTCGGCGCTGCCAGGGTCGTTCCCATGTACGCAGCGAAGACCGTCACGACGTCGACAGCGAAGTCGGCGTCGGCGAGCGTATCGAAATAGCCTGTTGCTTGCATGCTACGCTCGGGGCGTAGAAGTCCTCTATCCTTCAAGAAGCGACGAATTGGTGACTCTCAGATGCGTGGCTGTCCAGCGCGAGGAATGGACGCTCGCTAGTCGGTCGACAGTTTGGACGGCTCGAGTTCGTCCATCATCACCCGGACCAGCTCCGCATTCGATAGCTCCCCGCCGGGCCGAGCCTCTGCAACCTCCTCGCGGAGCTCCTCGAACCGTTCGGCGTCGTCGCCGTACAGCGTCATCTGGGCTCGTGGCATCTGCTATACCCCGACGTCGATGGCCTTCCCCTCCGCCCCGACGTGGTCGCACGCAGGACTGTACTCGTCGCTCGCCTTCCGAGCGAGGGTTCCGCCATCATCCGAGTAGATCCACTCGGAGAAGGTTACCCACTCGTCACCGTCTTCGTTGGTTGCTGTCTCCTTGCGAACAGCGAGCGGTTCGCCCTCGGGCGTGTGTAGATCCTCCGGAAGACCCGGTACGCGTCCGGTGTTCGTTTTGTGGACGTCGACGGGGTACTCGACGACACCAGAGATTTTCGAGAAGTCGTTGTTGGAGTTGAACCCGCCGAGGAACCGCGCCGTCGCGTTCCCGATGACGTCCTCGTCGAGTCGGGCCGGCCGCTGCGAAATCCACATCGCGGACACACCCGCCCCTCGCCCGGTCGTGACGAGCTGCTGGATCGGGTCCGGGAAGCTCCCCGACTGTGGCGCGACGAAGTGCGCCTCGTCGATCACAACCAAGACTGAGCCCTCGAGGGACCGGGCGCCGCGGATGGCCGCCGCCGCGATTTCCCGCCACTCCTCATTCGTGACGCGATCCTGGTGGCGAGCGAGGTCGAGCACCGGGTTCTCTCGGAGCAGCGCCGCGTAGTGCTCGGACCCCCACGACTCGAGCTCGCGAGGGCCGGCGATCCAGTGGTCGGCCGGGGCGGGCCCGTACTCAGGAGAGCAGAGCCCCCGGAACTCGTCGCAGTAGTCGAGGATGAGGACCTGGTCGTAATTCTCGATGTTCCGCTCGATGAGGCACTGGGCGAGGTATGATTTTCCGTACCCGCTGCCGGCTAAGAGTGTGAGATTCACCGTCCATCCCCCTCCGAACTGAGTGCATCGAGCGCGATCCCGTTCAGCGCAAAGAGGGTGAAACCAAACGCCCACACAGCGGACGCCGCTTCCGGGTGAATTGCGACACCGACCGAAATCTCGAAAACTCCCTCGAGTGAGCGCACCAGCATTACGCCGCTAATCACCGTGAGCGCAGTGCTCACCAACCGGAGACGATCACTCGGTTCCATTCCGCACCTCCACGGTCGCCTCCTGGAGTGCGGCGTCCATCGCCTGTCCGGGGCCGAGCAGCGCCTCCTCGAGGACCGCGCTTTCGTCCCATGCAACGACGACGTCCTCGAACGTCGCGAGGTCCACGCCGAACCGTCGCTCGACGTAGAGTCCGGCGAGTTCGCGCTCGGAGAGCTCGCCGGCGTCGTCGAGCTGCTCGCGAAAGACGTCGGCCCACTTGCCGACCCGGTGCTCCCACTCGTCCGCGTCCATGCCGGCGTAATCCCTGGCTCGGTCGGTGTTCTCGAGCCCCGGCGGCGCCTGGTACTCGGTCCAGAACTCCCATGGCGTTCCCGTGACTCGGGCCTCGACGAGTGCGATGAGCTCGTCGACGCGCTCATCATGTGACTTCAGCTCTGGTGCTTGGACGTCGATGTCGAGCGCGTCGAAGTGCTCGGCCTGTCGTACCCGACGGTTTCGTTCGCGAGCAGCGAGCGCCCCACAGAGCGCCCGAACCTGCTCGTTGTCGCTGATGTCAATCTCGTTCAGGAGTTTCTTTTTGAGCGAGTCTCCAAACATCAGGCCTCACCCCCGAGTGCATCCGCAAGGAGGTCGGTCTCCTTGCCCAGCACGGCGACGGCAAGCAGCGCCGTTCCGAGGACCACCGCGTACTCGGGCGGGAGTTCCGTCGGCCCACCCATGTCCACCACGAGCTGGTCGACGGCCTCCGAGATGTCGACCATGCCAGACTGCGCGAGGTCGATGATCTCTTGCTCTGTGATGGTCGCTCCGTCACCGTACTCGTCGACAACCACGACGAGCAGTGTCGCGAGTGTGTCGACGTAGAGATCGCCCCAACTAAGAGAGAGGTCCGATGTTGATCGTTGCGACGTCTCCTCGCCGGCGCGCTCCTTCTGGCCGCCGCGCCCGTCCTGGTCGTCCTGATCGTCGACGTCCTGGTCGTCGCCCTCGAGGTCGTCGATGTCGTCGGCGATATCATCGACCTGACCAATATCGAACGAGGCCTTGCTGTCCTCGTCGAGGTCGGGCCGATCGCTCTCACTGCCGTCGTCAACGGGCTCCACAGCAGGTTCGACGTCGTCGGTACTCTCGTCGTCCGCGTCTGTGTCTTCGCTCATGGTTACTGAAGTAGCCCCCCTCGGTTGGTGTCCCTCGCGACGGTCTCGGAGGGGTCCGACCCGTCGTTACCCCCCTTCGACCCCCCTTCGGCATCCCCTTCAGGCGTGCTCGACGCCCCCTCGATCTGAGGGGTTTCGCCCCCTTCAGACCCCTGCGAAGGGGTGCTTGTCGACTGCTCGTTATCGCGACCGGCGAAGAGCAGCGCGAGCAGGGCGACCAGGGGGGCTGCGAGGGCGACCAACCCCTTGCTCGACCCCCCTTCGCCCCCCTCGACCCCTTCGGTCGACCCTTGCTCGGAACTGCTCTCTTCGTCCTCGTCGACCACGTCGACGTCAGGGGATTCAGGGGGGTTCTCGTCGGTGCTCTCGGACTGTTCCCACTGCTCTTCGTACTCGTCGACCGATCCAGAGCGATCGCGACCACCCGCTGAAGGGGGGTCAGAAGGGGGGTTCGACGACTGCTCGCTTTCGCTGGTCTCAGAGGTTTCAGCCCCATCAGACCCCTGAGTCGCCTGGTCGTCACTGCTCGATTCGTCACGAGCAGTGCCCTCCTGTTGGTAGGCGTCGGGGTACCAGTCCTCCCAGGGCTTCGCGCCGTCCTCGTAGCTGTGCTCCTCGTCGCTCTTGGCGGAGACGTGCGACCGGAGCGACTCAGCGCCGCCCTCGAACGCACACCCCTCGACTTGACAGGTTAGACTCATGTGTTATCTTCTCCAACTCCGACCGGCGTTTTCTCCGCTCCCTCGAGGAACTCATCGAGCTCTTCGCGAGCGCCGGCGTCGACCGGGTGGTCGTGGCCGTGGTGATCAGCGTGACACTCCGCACAGTCGGCCGCGGCCTTCCGCATTAGATCGGTGAGGCGCGCCTGTCGCTCTTCGAGCTCCTCGAAGTGCAGCGGGTCCTGTCCGTGGCCGGTGCGGATGCTGTTGATCGCTCGCGCCGCCCGCTGTGCCTGCTCCCACTCGTCGACGACGTCGTCGAGCAGCTCGTCGAGCTCCGAGATCGCGCCCTTGTACCCCTGCCACGATCGCTTGAGCGCGCCGAGTGCCGGGCCGTCGAGCTCGTTCTCGCCGGCGTCCTGGTCGTCGGGCTGGTCGAGCAGGGTCGCGACCTCATCCTCGTCGAGGCCGCACTCCTCCTGGAGGAACTCGCACGCGTCGGGGTCGCCGTGGGCACAGTGGCCACGAGCGTGGTCGCAGTCGCCCCCGCCACGCTGCTCAAGGAGATCGGCAGCGCGCTGCTCGTCGGTCCGCTCGGCGTCCATTCGCTGCCCGCGCTCCTCGCGAGCGGCCTCTTCCATCACGTCGCGGTGTTCGTCGACGGTGAGCGTCGAGTCAGCGTACGCCAGCCAGTCGTCGACGCCTTCCGAATCGGCGATCCCCTTGATTGCGCGGTACTTCGGGACGTTGACTCCCGGTTTCGAGAAGTCGATCCGGTTCCGCTCACCGTCAGATAGGGGGATTTGCCCGCCGGAGCCCTGCCGTTGGGCTCGGTCAGCCGCCGCAAGTGTCTCGAGATCTTGCTCGACCTGCGTCGGTGTCGCGTCGACGAAGGCCACTTCCTTCAGCCGTCGATCGTCGTCGACGGGACAGACGTAGTCGTCGTATCCCTCGCGAATCTCGTCAGCCTGGTCTTTCGTGCCGAACTCGATGCTGAAGCTCATCGCCCCTCTGGAATCACCGGCGCGTCGACGACGAGGGCACGGGTACCGGGCGCGAAGGCCCCGTCCCTGGCGGCCCGCCTCGCGAGCCCGTCGTCGAGATGGTCGTACTCGCCGATGTCGAGAGTGAACCAGCAGTTCGGCGGCTCGACGAGCGAGAAGAGCCGGTACAGCGCCCGTTCCTCCCGACGGTCTTCCGGCTGCAACGCGACCCGGTCGGTGTCGCTACTCACGAACATGACGACCCCTCGGCACGGTCTGGTGGCTCGTTTGGATGCATATCAGCATACACCGGAGGCCGGGTGCGTTCAGAAATGAGTCGGTCGCGAGGTCGGGACGGAGGTGTGGGTCAGGCTACGTAGCCGCGACCGCACTTAAGTTCCTATCTGTCTATATGCCTGATATGAGTCGCTCGACGGCGCGGCACCGAGCTCTCGAGGCGGCGGGCGCGCTCGACGAGGATTCGAGCGAGCTGGTCGGGCTCGGGTCGCGGTCCGCGATCGAATCCGGTGACAGTGCCGTCTACTACCCGTGGCCGCAGCCCCATGCCCGGAACCGGGGCGTGTTCCCGGGTACTGAGGCAGAGATCTACCTACATCCGAACACGAACGTTCTTCTCATCGTTCCCGCCGAGCAGCCATGAGTAGGCATCTGGAGCACCGTCCTCGAGGTCGCCCCCGTGGGGTCGCGTGTCGATGTCACGGGCGGTCGCGATGTATGCACTCCAGCGCTGCTCGCGACCAGCGCGAGTGCATAGAATCGGCCCGTCGCGACCGGCGCGCCGCCCCGATCACGCCGGGGGCCCGACCCCCGTTTATAACTAATCGGCGTTCGCTCACCTCAGACCGACGCGAAACCGCCCCCCGTATGGACAGGGGTTCATAAGCAACCATGGGAACCGACCGAACCACCCTTCGACTTAGTGACGAACGGAAGCGACTCCTCGACCAGGCGAAGACGATCGTCGAAGCCGGCCCAGCTGACGACCCGCCGCGCTCGGACGTCATCGACGCCGCGCTCACCCACCTGATCGAGTCGCACGAGAACCTCGAGGCCGTCCGCGACGAGTACCCCGCGACGACGGTGAAGGACATCGCGAACACATCCGTCCTCGGACTCCGGTATCGGACGTCGATCGAGTCGACGTGGCGGTGAACGCCGCTTACCGGTAGGTTTCGACGGTGACGCCGGGGATGTTCTCAAAGTGACTGTCGCCAGCGAGTACAGGCTCATCGCGCTCGAGAGCAGTCGCCGCGATCGCCGCATCACCCTTCCCGATTCCAGAGCCCTGACCGTCGGCTGTCTCGGCCATACGTTCGCCGAGGAGGCGGCCAGCACGGCGAGCGATGCTCGGAGTCATGTCCACAAGCGGGTACGAGTCAAGAACGGCTTCAACCTTCAGCCGCTCGTCACGGGTATTCGCTATCTTTCCGACACCGATGTACAGCTCTAGGACGGTCATCGACGGGATGACTAGCGGGACAGCGTCCAGCTCAAGCTCCCGTTCCTTCTCGACGGCCGCGTCCACGTCGTCGATGACGTCCAGGATGAAGCTCGTATCGACGATCATTCGAACCGCTCCGCGACGTCGCGGACCTCTTCGAGGTCTTCCTCGTCGGCAGCCTCGATCGCGTCCCGCATATCGGCCACCTGGTCGTCGCTGAAGACGTCGCGGAGATCGCGGAGGGAACGCCCGCCGATGAGCCGCTCGACGGCGTCGCTGAACGACTCGTCGTCGCGTTTGTTCGCCTTGATGCGCTCGTAGACGTCGTCCTCGAGGCGGACCTGCTTCGACATCTCTGTTGACAGCGTTGACAGCGTAGCCGTATGAGTGTGGCGCCGATCTCACCAACTCGGTTGTAGGTACGAAAATCGGTGTCTACCCCTTCAGTAGATTCCAAACCGCACCGCTCCGCACCGCTCCAGCCGATTTACGCCACTCTAACGAACACATAAATACGTACGATACTGCAAGCGAAGTTTAGCGGCTGGACAATGGTGGTGGAATCCAGCCGGCGCTCGCGACCATCGCTAGGCCCCTCCAGCCTCTCGGCCACCTACAACCCGGTTGGCGATGTCCTCGCGCTCCAACGACCGCTCGACGAGCCGGGCGAGCTCCGTCGGGATCTCCTCCGGCTCGACCGTGAGGCGTTGTGACCCGTCCGCCGGGTTCTCGACGCGGAAGCAGGGCCACTCCTCGACGAGTGCGGGCCAGGCGTCCTTCGCGACCGTCTTCCACTTCAGCTCGGTGTGCGGCTTCGCCATGTCCTGGACGTCTGCGACCGTCACCGAGCCGATCCGGTCCGCCTTCTGACCGCTCTTGATGTCCCGCGCGCCGGCGTCGATGCCGTCGGCGGTCGCCCGGATGACCTCGTCGCGAGAGAGCCGCCGGGCCTTCCCGGCCTTTGTCGGGCCGCCATCCGCCTCCGCGGGCCCGCGGGCGGACACGGCGTACGCCATCTCCGCGTCCGTCGCGACCTCGTCGAGTCGCTCCTCGAGCGCGTCAAGCCGGCCCTCGAGGTCCTCGATCGACTCTCGAAGGTTCGACAGCATCGGGAACACGCTGTTCGTGTTCGTGTCGATCCGGTCGATCTCCTGCTCGAGGGCGTCGAATCGCTCCTCGAGCTCCTCGGAGAGCGTCTGCTGCGTCACGCGGACCACCCTGTGTACGCTTCGGCGACCTTCGCGAGCGCCTCGCCGGCCGGGATCTCGTCCTCCGCCGCTCGCCCGCGCCCTCGAGAGACGTCCGGGAGCTCCGGGTCGCCGTCGACGGCGTCGAGCGCGTTCTCGACCGTCTCCGCGTGCTCGTCGTAGACGACGATGTGCTTCTCAGGCATCGCGACCACCCCGCTGGAGGGTCGCGCCCGCGCCGGTCGCCCACTCGAGCGCGCGTCGAATGGCGCGCGTCGACGCGAGCTCGTCGAGCTGGTACTCCGCGCCGGTGAGGTCCTCGCCCTCCAGGTGCGCCGTCCCGAAGTCCTCGCCGACGACGTCGCCGTCGACATCGCGGACAACGGCCTTGTACCGCGCGTGGGTGAAGTCCGTGTCCTCGGCCGGTGTCACGGGCTCGACCGTCACGCGGAGGTCGGCGTTCCTCGCGATCGCCGCGTACCCCGCGCGCCGAATGTACGGCTCGCCGCCGAGCTTCTGGACGAACCGCTCTGGGACGTTCTCGGAGAGCTCGCTCGCGAACGGGTCCCCTGCCGTGTTCGGCATCGACGCGTCGGTCGTCGCGACGTCGACGACGTCGTCGGGCGGGTGCTGGTCGCCGGACTCAGGCCCGCGGACGGTCTGCCCTGCAGCGTCGACGTCGTCGCCGGCGTCGCTGTCCTCTTGGTCGCCGCCGTCGGCCTCGAGACCGCCGATGTCGGACATGGCCGCGTCCGTGTCCTCATCGACGTCAGGGCCGCCGGCGTTCGCGAGTTTCTCGTACCGCTCGACGTCCTCGGGGACCTCACCGCTCCGAAGGATCGACCGGACGGCGCGGGTCACGAGATGGGCGCAGGGCCCGTCGTGGTACCGCCAGGCGTCACAGTCGCACGCGCCGGCGAACGGGCCCTTCCCCTCGCCGGCACCCTCGACGAGGACCGTCGCGTGGGGGTCGCCGTCCGGGAGCCGGACCACGGCGGCGCCGGTGTCCTGGCGGATCTCGACGGCGGCGTCGCCGGCGTTGCCCTTTCCGCGCTCCCAGCTCTCCGTCTCTTCTTCGCGTGCGCTCGCGATGTCGACGACGTCGGCGTTGCGCGCGAGCCACTCGACGGACTTCACCTCGTACTCGTCGGGGTCGACGCCCTCAGGGACGACGCCGGTGCTCATGGCGGCGAGCACCTCCGGCGGAAGTTCCCGGCGCCACCGGCTTCGGGGTCCTCGATGTGCTCCCGGATGCCGTTTCGAACAGAGTCTTCACCGATGACGTGCTCATCGGTCCACGATGGCTCCTCGTCGTGGAGTGTGTTGACCCTGTAGTAGCGGGTCCCGCCGTCGGTCTCGACTCGTTTGAAGCCGGACCATCCTTCCGACCCTTCCCAGAGGCGGAGCTCCCCGTCGACGAAGAGCTCCTCGAGGCGGAGCTCTCGCTCCTCGACGATCGTCGCGACGGCCGCGTTGCCGTCCTCGTCGAGGAAGACGTCGACGTCGCGCTCGACGGAGCTCACGCGGACCACCCCCCGAACCTGTCGGTAAACCCTGCAAAAAGTATAGAAGGGGATGCACCGGCCGAGATTTGAACTCGGGTTGTGACCATGGCAAGGTCACGTGATACCACTACACTACCGGTGCGCGTTCGCATCAGGACCGAAACGGCTGGAGAGTAAAAGGCTTCCGAATCGGTCACCCGCAGGTGGTTCACGCGCCAGCTCGCGACCCGTGTGACCGCGTCACGCGTGTCACGGCGGACCACGCGAAACCCCCGTGAACACGCGGCAGGCGGCCCGAGAATCGGGCCACTTTTATGCTCGGGTTCGGTTAGTCACGCTACAGTCTAGTGAGCGGACACGGAAGCGACACGGCATGACACGCAGCGTACTCGTGCCGTCGTCCCTGACCCGGGAGGCCGAAGACAAACGCGAGGCGACTCGCAAACTCGGTTACGTCGCACGCGCGGCGGTGGTCTTCAGGGTGGATCGGCTCGTCGTCTTCCCCGACGGGGAAGGCGATACGGGTCGGTTCGGCGACGGGTTCGTCGATACCGTCCTGCGGTACGCGGCCACGCCCCCGTACCTCCGAAAGGAGGCGTGGGGGAGGCGTGACGAACTGGAGTACGTCGGCGTCCTGCCGCCGCTCCGCGTCGCCTCACGGACCGGCTCCGGATCAGACGATTCGGGGTCGTTAAGACAGGGAATCGTGACCGAGGTCGGAGCTGACGACCGCGTTCGGGTCAATTGCGGACTGCAACACCCGGTCTCCCTCCCGGTGCCGCCCGGAACGGCGACGCCGGCCGAGGGGGAGCGCGTCACAGTCAGGGTTACTTCGCGAGAACCGGTCCGCGCACGGCTCACCGACGACCCCCCACCGGGGTATCAGGTGACCCGCGAGGACCTCTCTACGGCGCTCTCCCGTCCTGACGCCGGCGTACGGATCGCCGCGTCGCGACACGGGGAGTCGCTCACCGTGGCACGGCTCGACTCGCTCGTCGAGTCCGTCCACGACGGCGTCACCATCGTCTTCGGCGCTCCCGAACGGGGGCTGCCGGAGATACTCGGCGTGACGCCGGGCGAGGAAACCGTTCCGTCGGCCGCAGCGGCGGCCGGCGAACCAGACGACGCTGACGACGCCGAACCGCACCCGCGGTTCGACCTCTGGCTCAACACGGTTCCGAACCAAGGTAGTGAGGTGGTGCGAACGGAGGAAGCGATGTTCGCCACCCTCGCTGCCCTCACATTGGAGTGAGACCAGAATGCCACAACCAAGCAGACCACGAAAAGGCTCGATGGGCTTCGGCCCCCGCATCCGCGCGACCAGCGAGGTCCCGCGGTTCAACAGTTGGCCGGAGGACGACGGACAGCCCGGGCTCCAGGGATTCGCCGGCTACAAGGCCGGCATGTCCCACGTCGTGACGATCAACGACGAGCCCAACTCCCCCCGCGAGGGGATGGAGGAGACGGTCCCTGTCACCGTCGTCGAGACGCCGCCGATGCGCGCCGCGGCCCTTCGAGTTTACGAGGACACGCCGTACGGGCTTCGACCGCTGACCGAGACGTGGGGCGACGAACTCCACGACGACCTCGGTCGCGCGCTGTCGACGCCCGAACAGAACAGCACGGACGCCGATGACATCCACGCCGCGCTCGACGAGGGTCGGGTCGCGGACGTGCGCGTCATCACGCACACCGTTCCCGGTGAGCTGTCGAGCGTCCCGAAAACCGAGCCCGACGTGATGGAGACACGCGTCGGCGGCGGCAGCGTCGACGAGCGCGTCGAGTTCGCCATGGACCTGCTCGACGAGGGCGGGGTCCACGAGGCGACTGACGTGTTCCGTGCCGGCGAGTACGCCGACGTCGCGGGCATCACGAAGGGGAAAGGCACGCAGGGCCCCGTCAAGCGGTGGGGCGTCCAGAAGCGGAAGGGGAAACACGCCCGGCAGGGGTGGCGCCGACGCATCGGCAACCTCGGTCCGTGGAACCCCTCGCGCGTTCGGTCGACCGTCCCCCAGCAGGGGCAGACGGGCTACCACCAGCGCACGGAGCTGAACAAGCGCGTCATGGCGCTCGGCGACGAGGATGTGACGCCCGACGGCGGCTTCGTCAACTACGGCGAGGTCGACGGGCAGTACGCCCTCGTGAAGGGCTCGCTGCCGGGGCCGGACAAGCGCCTCCTGCGCCTTCGCCCCGCCGTGCGACCGAAAGACCAGCCGCGCCTCGACCCCGAGGTTCGGTACGTCTCCACGGCGTCTAACCAAGGATAATGAACACGAAAGTACGCAATCTCGACGGCTCGGATGGCGACGAGGTCGACCTGCCGGCGGTGTTCGACACCGACTACCGGCCCGACCTCATCAAGCGCGCCGTTCACGCCGCGCGAGCCAACCGACAGCAGGACTACGGGACCGACGAGTTCGCCGGTCTCCGCACGCCCGCCGAGTCGATGGGTTCGGGCCGCGGCATGGCCCACGTCCCCCGTCAGGACGGACAGGGGCGTCGGGTCCCGCAGGCCGTGAAGGGCCGCGTGGCCCACCCGCCGAAGGCGGAGACGGACCGCACGCTCGACATCAACACGAAGGAGCGCAAGCTCGCCGTCCGCTCGGCCATCGCGGCCACGGCGGACGCGGAGCTCGTCGCCGAGCGTGGCCACGAGTTCGACGATGACCTCGAGCTACCGCTCGTCGTGAGCGACGAGTTCGAGGAGCTCGTGAAGACGAAGGAGGTCGTCTCCTTCCTCGAGGCGGTCGGCGCCGACGCCGACATCGAGCGCGCTGAGGACGGCAAGTCGGTGCGCGCGGGTCGCGGCACGAGCCGCGGACGCAAGCACTCGGAGCCGGTTTCGGTGCTGTTCGTCACGAGCGAGGAGCCCTCGAAGGCCGCCCGCAACCTCGCGGGCGTCGACGTCGCCACCGCGGCGAACGTCTCCGCCGAGGACCTCGCACCCGGCACGCACGCCGGCCGACTCACCGTCTGGACCGAGTCCGCGCTCGCGGAGGTGGCCGACCGATGACGGTTCGCTACCCCCTCGTCACGGAGAAGGCGATGAACGACATGGACATGCAGAACAAGCTGCAGTTCGTCGTCGACGTCGACGCTTCGAAGGGCGAGATCAGCGAGACCGTCGAGGAACGGTTCGACGTCGCCGTCACGGGTGTGAACACACAGGTGACGCCGGACGGCACGAAGAAGGCCGTCGTCCGCCTCTCCGAGGACGACGACGCACAGGAAGTCGCCTCACGTATCGGGGTGTTCTGAGATGGGACGACGAATCCAAGGACAACGACGCGGCCGCGGCACGTCCACCTTCCGGGCGCCGTCGCACCGCTACAAGGCAGAACTGTCGCACCGCACCGTCGAGGACGACGACGTCGTCTCGGGAACGGTCGTGGACATCGAACACGACCCCGCGCGCAGCGCGCCCGTGGCGGCCATCGAGTTCGACGACGGCGACCGCCGGCTCGTCCTCGCGCCCGAGGGCGTTGCCGTGGGCGACACGATTCAGGTGGGTGTCTCCGCCGAGATCGCGGTCGGGAACACGCTCCCGCTCGCCGAGATCCCGGAGGGCGTCCCCGTCTGTAACGTGGAACGCCAGCCCGGCGACGGCGGGAAGTTCGCCCGAGCCTCGGGCGTCAACGCCACGCTGCTGACCCACGACCGCAACGCCGCGGTCGTCCAGCTCCCCTCGGGAGAGATGCGCCGGCTCAGTCCGGAAGCGCGCGCGACCATCGGCACGGTCGCGGGCGGCGGCCGGACGGAGAAGCCGTTCGTCAAGGCCGGCAACAAACACCACAAGATGCGCGCACGCGGCACGAAGTGGCC